>Ga0272441_10004305_pt1 | contig 26017 bp, 21 predicted proteins | sample SSMProp6N_FD_193582 | JGI IMG/M metagenome (GOLD analysis project Ga0272441, IMG submission 193582) | Marine sediment archaeal communities from Little Sippewissett salt marsh, Falmouth, MA, United States - SSM-Prop-6N | ecosystem: Environmental > Aquatic > Marine > Wetlands > Sediment ...
TTTGCAGGATGAGCTCGCTCACTGAACTCAGGCGGGATCTTTTCACCATGGGCGCGTTGAAAAGACGTTGACTCGTGGGTATTCCATCAGCGGAAACCGACCGGACGGTGGATAGATGTGGACGCCACAGCTACTTTTCCCGGATGATGCACACGAGGCGAGCGACGCGGCTGCCAGTCCCAACGCGATGATCAGGGATCTCGAGCCGGGTTCTCCACGTTTCCACGGCCCCTACTATTACTACTAAGAATTAAATTAGAAGAGTAGGAGAGAACAGCTTTCCCCGGTACAGAACCGGACGAAGGAGCGAAAGAGGATCTCCATGAAGCTTTCCGTAACGCGCGACAGCCTGCACTCGGGAATGGGAGCTGTTTCAGCCACCATTCCAACGAAGACGACTCTTCCGGTGCTTTCGAACATCCTTCTCGAAGCGAAGGATGGAAAGCTGACCTTGAGTGGAACGGACCTGGATATCTCAGTGTCGGTCTCGATCGAGGCGGAGGTTGAGACGGAAGGATCCGTGACGGTTCCGGCGAAGAAGTTTGCCGAGATCGCTCGCGAGCTTCCGGCGGCTCCGGTTCATATCACGGCCGATGGTGTCGAGATCCGAATCGAAAGCGGAAAAAGCCGCTTCAAGTTGTTCGGACTGCCAACGGAGGAGTTCCCGAGCTTTCCTGAAGTCGATTCGGGAGATTCGTGGACCATGCAGGCGTCCGATTTGCACGAGCTGATCAGCAAGACGTCCTTCGCCGTATCGAGTGAAGAGAGCAGGCCGATTCTCAATGGCGTGCTGTGGCAGTTGGGTGATGGAACGGCTTCGATGGTAGCCACCAACGGACACCGCCTCGCAAGGCTGACGGTACCACTCGAGGGTGGAGGTGCGCCGGATGCTTCCCTGATCGTACCGCCAAAGGCGCTGCAACAGGTGGGGCGACTGTTCGAGAAGGAAGGCGAGGTGTCGGTGTCGCGATCGAAGAACCACCTGGCGTTCCGGACGCCTCTACGGTCCGTGTATACCCGGCTCATCGAGGGGCCGTATCCGAACTACGAACAGGTGATTCCCACAGACAACGACAAGAAGGCCACGGCGAACAAGGACAATCTTGCCGCAGCGATCCGGCGGATGGCTGTCGTGGCCAGTGACCAGACCCACCGCGTGCGTATGAGCTTCGGCGAAGGAACGCTCTCCTTCCGCGTCCAGACACCGGACCTGGGTGAGGCGGAAGAGGAGATGCAGGTGGACTACGGCGGCGAAGCACTGGAGATCGGGTTCAACGCCAACTACCTGTTGGAAGTACTCCGGTACATGCCCGGAGATGACGTGCTGATTGAATTCAAGGCCCCTGAGAGAGCGGCGACGTTCAGGCCAGCCGGCGGGGAGTTGGACTACCTGTGCCTGGTAATGCCGTTGCGTCTGCTCGACTGAAAGAGTCCGGGCATGACGGCCGGAGCCCGGCGCGATCAGTCACCCCGGTAGTCGGCCCACAGGTTGCGATCCTCCAGCACCCTGACGAGGGTCAGAGCGCAGGAAGAAGGAAGAACCGGCGAGACTCGCTCCCACACGACGCGGGCCAGGTTTTCCGTCGTCGGGATCGCCCCGGTCGAAAACTCGGGCAGTTCGTTGAGGAATGCGTGGTCCATCGGCTCCCGGACCTTCTCCCGGAGAAGCCGGTCGAGAACCGCCAGGTCCACGATCATGCCGGTTTCCGGATTGATCTCACCCCGGACGGTGACCTCGACGCGATAGTTGTGGCCGTGACCCGGCGCCCGGGAGCAGGGCCCGAACGTCGCCTCATTGCGGGCGGCGTCCCATTCGGGGCGGTGATACCGGTGTCCGGCCGGGAACTCCACGGCACGCGTCAGGCTCGCTCTGGGCATGCCGTAAGATAACGTCTGCCGCGTTCAACGAAACGCGGAGAGGGGATAGAAGACCATGCTGGACAGCCTCCTGCGGCCCAAGTCGATCGCCGTGGTCGGCGCGAGCCGCCGGGCCGGTAGCATCGGAAACGGGATGCTCAAGCACCTGGTCGGCAGTGGTTTTACCGGCCCCGTATACCCGGTGAACCCGACCGCAACCTCCGTGAACTCCGTTCCGTCGTTTCCATCCATCGGGGCGCTGCCGACGGTACCGGACCTGGCGGTGATCGTGGTCCCCAAGCAACTGGTGCTCGGCGTGGTGCGCGAGTGTGTCGCGACCGGCGTGAAGGGAATCGTCGTTATCACGGCCGGGTTCCGGGAAGTGGGCGGCGAAGGGATCGAGCTCGAACGCGAACTCCTCGCCCTCGTGCGCGAGAACGGGCTTCGAATGGTCGGTCCGAACTGTATGGGCGTGATGAACACGTCGCCCGACGTCGCCATGAACGCCACGTTCGCCCCGACAATGCCGCCGAATGGACCCATCGCTTTCATGAGCCAGTCCGGTGCGATGGGGATGACGATTCTCGACTACGCGTCGGAGTATGGAATCGGCATCAGCCAGTTCGTGTCGATGGGAAACAAGGCGGACGTTTCAGGTAACGATCTCATCGAGTACTGGCAGGACGACGACGAGGTGGGCGTCATCCTCATGTACATCGAAGGTTTCGGTAATCCGCGCCATTTCACGACCCTGGCGCGCAGGGCCACGCGTCGCAAACCGGTTCTCGCCGTGAAGGCGGGCCGTTCCGAGGCCGGAGCGAAAGCGGCCTCGAGCCACACCGGAGCCCTGGCCCAGGTGGATATTGCGACGGACGCGTTGTTCGCGCAGTGTGGCGTACTGCGGGCGGATACCGTCGAGGCCCTGTTCGATGCGGCGATCGCGTTCAGCAAGGCCCCGCTTCCCAAGGGTCGCCGGGTCGCCATCCTGACGAACGCGGGCGGACCGGGGATCATCATCGCGGACGCCTGTGAAGGGTTCGGTCTCGAGGTCGCGCCGCTGTCTGAGGAAACACAGAGCCGGCTGCGTGAACATCTTCCGGCCGAAGCCAGCGTGGCCAATCCGGTAGACATGATCGCGAGCGCGACGCCGGAGCAGGTGGAGCGGGCCATGCGCATCATCGTGGCCGATCCCGGGATCGATGCCGTCATCGCGTCGTACGTTCCGCTCGGACTCGAGGCGCCGGTCATCGCGGCGGCGATCAACCGGGGGGCCGAGGGGTGTGGAAAACCGATCCTCGCCGTTCTGATGAGCAAGAGAGGGCTTCCCCAGGGGATGGCCGAACTGAGCGACACGCCGATCCCCGCATATCGCTTTCCGGAGTCCGCCGCCCGGGCGCTGGGCGCGATGTGGCGCTACAGGCAATGGCTGGACCGGCCCGTCGCGGAGGTTCGCCGATTCGACGTGGACGCGGCGCGGGTCGGCCAGATCATCGCCTCGGCGCTCCGCGAGGACCGCGAACGCCTCACGGTCCCGGAAGCATTCGAGGTGCTTGAGTGCTACGGCATTCCCATCGCCCCCTTCCGGATCGCGACTACCGAGGACGACGTGGTCGAGGCGGCGCGAGAGATGGGTTACCCGATCGTGCTGAAGGCGGTCTCACAGGACATCGTGCACAAAACGGAGGCGGGCGCGGTGAAGCTCGACATGCGAGACGAAGAGAGCCTGCGTGTCGGCTGGAGGGAGATCGCCGAAGCGCTCGACGGTGAGGGTCCGGCGGCCAGAGACGCCGGGGTGCTGGTTCAGCGGATGTGGACAGGTGGGCGCGAGACGATCGTGGGCATGACGATGGAGCCACAGTTCGGGCCGATCGTCATGTTCGGCCTCGGAGGCGTGTACGTGGAAGTGCAGCGCGACGTGGCCTTCCGGGTCCAGCCCGTGAGCACGGTGGACGCCCTGGAGATGATCCGCTCGTTGCGCGGCTACAAGATCCTGGAAGGTGTGCGGGGAGAGCAGGGCGTGGACCTGCCGAGGCTGTCCGAGGTCGTCGAACGCGTGAGCCAGATGGTGGGTGACCACCCCGAGATCCGGGAGATGGACATCAACCCCTTCCTGGCGTTCCCGGAGGGCCAGGCCAGTGTCGCCGTGGATGCGCGCTTCAGTGTCGGCCCCGCGGACTCGCCGAAAGGCCGAAGCTGGTGAACCCCAGCCAGGACCCGATCGCGTGGGAGGATGAGGAAGCGCCATTTCCGGCGAACTTCGGCCTCACGTGGTGGGACTGCCTGGGCTCTCCCGAGCGGTTCTTCAGCCGTTTGTCCTGGAGCGGCCCGTTCTCCCGGCCGCTCCTGTACTTCCTGGTCGTGGGAATCCTCGCGGCCGCGCTCGGGCTCTTCTGGTTCGTGTGGGGCCCCTGGGGGGCGGCCGAGGAATATGGCCTGACCCTCGAACTGCAACTCCTGAGCTTCTTCCTGACACCCTTTGCGCTCCTGGTCGGGCTGGGGCTGATCTCGCTGGTCCAGCACTTCTTCGTGCTCCTGCTGGCCCCGCATCGCAGAGGGCTCGGGGCGACGGCCACAGTGCTGTGCTACGGCAGCGGAGTCGGCCTGGTGAGCGCTGTTCTCCCGCCGGCCATCGGGTTGGCGGGACCCGTCACCGGAGTGTTCCGGGCGGCGTACCTGGTCCTCTGGGTCATGCTCACTCTGGCCGTCCAGGTCTGGTACGTGGTCGTTCTGGTGATCGGGATGAGGCAGGCCCATTCGACCAGCACCGGGCGGGCGGCGGCGATCGTTCTGCTCCCGCTGGCCATCGGGCTGGTCCTGATGGTGGTCCTCGTGATCACGGCGGTCGCCCTGATCGCTCTCGCGGACCTTCCCATTTGAGCGACTTGCGCCGCGCCACCGAGCGCATCGAAAGGGAGGAGTTCGCCCGCGGTCACATTGGCCCGGACGAGCCGCCCGCAGTGCCGCGACCCGCGGCTACGATCGTCATGGCGTGGGCCCCTCCGGGCGGAGGCCCCTATCAGGTCCTCCTGCTACGCCGACCGGACACTAGCAGGTTCGCGGCGGGCGCCTACGTGTTCGCGGGTGGAGTGATCGACGAGTTCGACGGGTCGCCCGAGGCCCTGGAGCTCCTCCCGGCAGGGATGCGCGCAACGGAAGGCGCCGCTGCCGTCGCCGCGCTGCGGGAGATGTTCGAGGAGACAGGCCTCCTGCCGGGCGATAGGCCCGTGGACCCGCGCAGAACTGCAGAGGTCCGCGAGCGACTGCTGGCCGGGGAGTGTGGTTTCGCGGTGGCTGCGGCTACCCTGGGAGCGACGTTTGAACATCTGCGTGCGGTGTACTTCTCCAGGTGGATCACACCGGCCCGATTCGCGAGACGGTACGACACCCGCTTCTTCCTGACCGTGCTCGAGGCACCGGAGCCTCCGACCCCTGTACTCACGGACGAGCTGGACGGCTATCTGTGGATCGCCCCGGCCGACGCAGTACGCATGTTCGCCCAGGGTCAACTTCCGATGCTGTTCCCCACCCGAAGGACTCTGCAGGCGCTGGCCGGCGAAGCCGACCTCGCCCGGCTGCTCGAGAAGTTCGAGGGTCACGAGCCGGAAGGGGTCGAGCCACGGCTGCTGGTGCGTGGGGACTCCGTGCGCCCCGTGTTGCCGGGAGACCCGGAGTACGACGAGGCGGGTCGATAGTGACGGGCGATCAAGAGGTTGCCTGGTTCGTCTCCCCGAACCCGGGGCCGCTGACTCTCGACGGGACCCGCTGCTACGCCGTGGGCCGCAGACGGCTGGTCCTCGTGGACCCTGGCCCGGCGATCGCCGGGCAGATCGAGCGGCTCGAGTCCCTGGTGGCGGGCCGCCCCGTAGAAACGATCTGCCTGACCCACGCGCACTCCGACCACGCGGGGGTCGCTGAGCTGGCGTCCGAACGATTCGAGGCTCCCATCGCCGCCTCCGCCGAAACGCTGTCGAGGGGGAACTTCTCGGGTCGGACACTCGACGGAGGCGACCTGCTCCCGGTCGATGATGGAACGTCAAACCTGCTGGCCATCCGGAGTCCGGGTCACTCGGCGGACCACATGGCCTACCTGCTCGAACCCGGACGCGCCGTGTTCACCGGAGATCTGGTCCTGGGGGTGGGCAGCAGCGCGATCCTGCACCCCGACGGAGACGTAGGGTCTTGCCTCGCGAGCTTCAGCCGTGTTCTGTCTCTGCGTCCGGGCAGACTCTATCCAGGGCACGGCCCGCCGGTAGACGATGGGGAGGGCCGCCTGGAGCACTACAGGGATCACCGAATCGAGCGACACACCCAGGTGACGAACGCCTTCCACTCAGGGGCACGTACGATCGAGGAACTTCGGATGCTGGTGTATGGACGGCTCGAGAGAGACCTCGAACGAGCGGCCGACGCCTCGATACGGGCGCACCTCGTCCACATGCGGAAGTGCGGAGACGAGGTATCGACCATAGCCGGCCTGGATGACGTGACCCTCCTGCCCGAGGAAGCATGAAAGAGCGAAAAGCGGGGTCGGTAGCGCTCGGAATCGTCTTTCTGACGGTATTCCTGGACCTCGTCGGCTTCGGGATCGTCCTGCCCCTGCTCCCGTTCTATGCAACCGAACTCGGGGCGTCGCCGTTCGAGGTCGGCCTGATCATCGCCTCCTATTCGGCGATGCAGTTCGTGTTCGCCCCGATATGGGGAGCCCTCTCGGACCGCTTCGGCAGGCGTCCGCTGCTCCTCGTGGGGTTGTTCGGCTCCGCCGCGTCGTACGTGGTCTTCGGTCTGGCCAGCTCTCTCGAGGTTCTGCTGTTGTCCAGGGTGATCGCGGGGATCATGGGCGCCAACATCCCGGTTGCGCAGGCCTATATCGCCGACTCGACCACCCTGGAAGGTCGGGCCCGCGGCATGGGTCTGATCGGAGCCGCTTTTGGCCTCGGTTTCATCTTCGGTCCCGCAATCGGCGGTGGCCTCAGCCCGTGGGGGTACGGAATCCCTGGCTTCGTGGCCGCGGGGCTCAGCCTTGCGGCGGCCGGGGCCGCCTGGTTCTGGCTGCCCGAGTCCCTGGCTCCCGAGAACAGGGTACGGGACGGCATCGGCGTACTGTCGGCCGTCACGGGCCGCGCCCGCGCCGCCTCCCGGGTCCTGGCGAGAAAGAGGCTGCGCGAGCCGATCGGAGTGTTCTTCCTCGGCACCATGGGGTTCGCCGGTTTCACGACGATCTTCCCGCTGTTCCTGGAGAACCCTCTCGGTCTAACCGCGGTGTATGCCGGTGGAATGTTCGCCCTGGTGGGGATGGTCTCCGCGGGCGTGCAGGGGGCGCTGATCGGACCGATGGTGGAGCGGTACGGCGAGCAGACAAACGCGGCGCTCGGTGGCGCTCTCCTGTCGGCCGGGGTGATCGCGATGGGTCTTGCCCAGAGCATCGTGGCGACGATCGTGAGTCTGTTGGCCGTCGGCCTGGGTTGGGGACTGCTCGCGCCCTCTCTGCAGAGCCTGGTTTCACGACGCGCGATGGCCAACGAGCAGGGCCAGGTCCTGGGTGTGAATCAGTCGGCCAGCGCCCTTGCGAGGGTGATCGGGCCCGTAGCCGCCGGTTGGGCCTATGGGGCCCTCGGGCCGGGGATGGGCTTCGTCGCCGGGGGCCTGCTGATCGCTGCTGCGGCTGCCTGGGTGCGCGTCATGCCGGGGCGGGAGACTCCGGCGGTCGCAGCTCCCCGCTGACGAGCCGCCGAACGACATCGTGGTTGGCCGCCGGGAAGGCGTAGCGACCGAGCTCCCCCGGCAGAACCCACTTCGGTGAACCGGCCGTGCTCTCGCCGATCGCGCTATCACCCGCCACCCACCGGGCGTGGAACAGGTGCAGCGTGATCCGGAAGTGACTGTAGGCGTGCTGGATTCTGGCCACTTCACCGAAAACTTCCACCTCGACCTCGAGTTCCTCCCGTACCTCGCGCCGCGCCCCGTCGGCTGGGGTTTCTCCGGCTTCCACTTTTCCACCCGGGAACTCCCACAGGCCTCCGAGCAGCCCCTCCTCGGGTCGGCGAGCGATCAACAGTCGGGGTCCCCTCCACACCAGGGCGGCGGCGATGTCGTGGTGCGGGAGGGGCGGACGCCTGCGCCGGGGCGGCCTGAGGGCCACGGTCCCGCGCTGGAGCGCCAGACAGTTGCCGGCCACAGGGCAAGCCTCGCAGCCCGGTGAGCGAGGAGTGCAGGCCGCACTTCCCAGGTCCATGAGCGCCTGGTTCAGAAGGCCGGCCTGGCCATTGGCCTCCGCGATCAGCTCCCGGCTCAGAGCCTCCAGGCGACCCGGGGCCGGCTCCTCGAGGTCGTACAGACGGCTGAGTACCCGCCGCACGTTGCCGTCAACGGCCGGCTCGGGCCGGCCAAAGGCAATGCTGGCGATGGCTCCCGCCGTGTAGGCGCCGATGCCCGGAAGGGAACGCAGAGACTCCGCATCGTCGGGCAGCAGCCCCCCGTACCGTTCCCGGACTTCGGCCGCCGCCCGGTGCAGGTTGCGCGCCCGGCCGTAGTAGCCGAGACCCTCCCAGGCCTTCAGCACGTCATCGAGAGGGGCCGCGGCGAGGGTTTCCACGTCGGGGAAACGTTCGACAAACGACTCGTAGTAGGGAATGACCGTCGAGATTCTCGTCTGCTGGGCCATCACCTCGGCGACCCAGATTCGATACGGGTCAGATTCGTTCCGACCCGGGACGTCGCGCCGGCGCGGTCGGAACCACTCGAGCAGGAGTCCGGCGGTCCCGCTCACCCCGCGGAATTCCTCAACCGGCGCCCGTGCCCGCCTGAAGATCGAGACCGGGCTGGGGTGTATCGAAACGTCCGTCGAAAACGTGCAACGCCGGGCCGGCCAGGTTCAGGCGGTAGTCACCATCGGCGTGCGGTTCGTCGGGGACCCGAATCTGGAGATCGCAACCTCCCATCACCCGCAGGTCGAGTCCCGGCTCGCACAGACCCGCAGCGCGCAACGCGAAGGCCGAGGCCATGGCTCCGCTCCCGCACGCCAGCGTCTCACCCTCCACTCCACGCTCGAACGTGCGGATCGCCCCGCGGGTGCGGCTGACCAGGCTGACGAGGTTGATGTTCGCGCCCTCGGGTCCGAGAGCTGGATCGTGACGGATGTTCCGGCACACCTCATCGATCGACCCCTCCGGCTTCGAATCGAGCGGGACCACGAAGTGGGGTACACCGATGCTGACGAGCCAGCCCTCGGTCGGTCCGAACGGCCCTTCCACCGGAATGCTTCGCAGGACCTCGACGGGCATGCGGTATTCCAGGTCGACCCAGTCACGCTCGACGTCGACCACCGCCTCGATCACCGAGTCCGAGGTTTCGATGATGAACGGTGACCCCTCGACCAACCCGCGGTCGACCGCGAAACGGGCTGCGCAACGCGTACCGTTGCCACACGTGCCGAAAGCCGAGCCGTCCGGATTGAAGAAGCGCACGCCCACCCGACGGCTCTCGATGCGCCACACCAGGGCCAGTCCGTCCACTCCGACGCCCGTGGCACGGTCGCACACGTACCGGGCAACCGGCGTGCCCTGCTCATCCGGCCAATCGGCCTCTGTGATCACGAAGTCGTTTCCGGCTCCCGTATACTTGCCGAAGTCCACCGCTCTCCACGCTCGGTTCAGAGGGTTATCAGCAGCTGGCCCGGGTCCAACAGAAAAGGCCGCGGACCCGATCTGGAGTCCACGGCCCTCTCTTCGACCTGACTCGACGCGGCGCAACGGCGGCTCCGCTCGTCAGGCACGCGCGCTCGGAAGAGGCGCAGGGGGTGTTCGCCCCCTCAGCGGCTCACGCCGAGGCGACCGCTCGCCCATGTCGAGCCAGGCTCGGGTCTACTGGACACTGGATCACCTCCCTTCGAAGAGTGGAACATCGGGCACCACACCGGTGCCACCGCCGCTCGTGCGGCAGGGGCCTGACTCGAAGTTGGGCAGAGGTCCGCCGACGCGCAACGGGTTTCGCAGGAGCTTGCCATCGGGTCTATCTTGGAGCGGCAGCGAGTAGCCCGGGCAGCTGAACGCCCGGCGCCGGCGATGACAGACCAGGACAGATCCGTATGAGCGACGAATCGTCACAGCAGCTGGTGCCCTTGAAGCGCGAACGTGAGAGCGTCGTAAAGGTCCTGATCGACCAATACGCGGCGGACAATCTGACGGTTGAGGAATTTGAGACGCGCCTCGATTCAGCCTATACGGCAGCGACCATGGAGCAGCTGGAGGGCCTGCTTTCGGGCCTTCCCGTGCTGGCCTCGCAGGCTGACGTACCGAGCGTCCCGTCCGTCCAGCGTGCGCCGGCGGAATCCGTCCGGGGGCACGGCTTTCAGATCGCCATCATGGGTGGGTACGAGAAGAAGGGTGAGTGGACGCCACCCAGGAAGCTCCAGTCGCTGGCCATCATGGGTGGTGCCGGGCTGGACTTCAGGGAAGCCAGGATGCCGCCCGGGATCACGGAAGTGAACATCCTGGCCATCATGGGCGGAACCGAGATCGTGGTCCCACCAGGACTGGCGGTGGAAACGCACGGGTTCGGGTTCATGGGCGGGTTCGAAGGTGTCGACCAGGCCGGGGTCGATACCGACCCCGACGCGCCCCGCCTGGTGATCCGTGGATTGGCCATCATGGGAGGGGTGGAGGTCACCGTCCGCCTGCCCGGTGAGACGGCGCGGGACGCGCGCCAGCGGCGAAAGATAGCCCGCAAAGAACGCCGCCAGCTGCGACAGGGCAAGGGCGAGTAGAGACGGATCTTGAGCCGCGGCCCGCGGCTCGGTATAGTCTCCTGCCAGCCGGCGTGAACGCCGGGCGAATTACCACAAGTGAACGATTGCGAGGGCTGCCATGTCAGGAATCCCGGAAGGATTCCAGTATACCGAGGAGCACGAGTACGTTCGCGAAGCGGGCACCGAGGGCGAGTACGTTATCGGGATCACGGCCTACGCCCAGGGCGAACTGGGCGACGTGGTGTTCGTCGAGCTTCCGACGCCGGGTGACGCATTCGAGAAGATGGAGGTTTTCGGCACGATCGAGGCCGTGAAGGCAGTCTCCGACCTCTACTGCCCCATCTCCGGAGAAGTGGTCGCCGTGAACGAGACGCTGGAAGAGGACCCGGCGCTGGTGAACTCCGACCCCTACGGTGAGGGTTGGATGATCAAGGTCCGGCTGACGGATCCGTCGGAACTCGATGATCTCCTCACTCCGGAAGCCTACGCCGCCCTGATCGAAGACTAGCGGGGGCGCAGACACGCGCCGGGCCCGTCCCTCGGGTCCGGCGGGCCGTGACAGCCACACCGACCGAAGCCTGCGCAGACCCCGACAGGTTTCCAACGACGGCAGGAATACCGATGTCATTCATTCCGCACAGCGAAGCCGATCGTCGCGAAATGCTCGCACGCATCGGCGTATCGGACGTCCGCGAGCTCTACAAGGACGTGCCCGCCGAACTGATCCTCGATGGGGATCTCGATGTCCCGGAGGCCCTGTCCGAGTGGGAGGCGGTGCGCCTGCTCACCGAACTGGCGGACGAGAACCGCTCCCTGGTCTGTTTCGCCGGTGCCGGCCAGTACGATCATCATGTACCCGCCGCCGCGGATCACATCATCCGCCGCAGCGAGTTCTACACCGCGTACACGCCCTACCAACCGGAAGTCTCGCAGGGCACCCTGCAGGTGATCTACGAGTTCCAGACCATGATCTGCGAACTGACGGGCATGGATGTGGCGAACGCGTCGATGTACGACGGGCCCTCCGCGGCAGCCGAGGCCGCCGTGATGTCCCGCGCCGTGACGCGCCGGGATCGCGTCCTGTCCGCGACGACCGTGCACCCGCACTACCGGAAGGTGACGGACACCTACCTGCGCGGCCTGGGCAGCGGGCTGGAGCGGGTTGCGCCCGGGTCGGACGGATTGGTGGACCTCGACGCGCTTGGCGCAGCCCTGGGCGACGACGTGGCCTGCTTCATGGTGCAGTACCCCAACTTCTTCGGCTGTATCGAGGACCTGGAGCCGATCGCCGAGGCCGTACACGCAGCGGGAGCACTGCTCGTCGTGGTCACCGACCCGGTGAGCCAGGTACTTCTCCGGACGCCCGGCGAACTCGGAGCGGACATCGTGGTCGCCGAAGGGCAGCCGTTCGGAAACGCGCCGAGTTTCGGCGGACCGGTCGTGGGTCTCTTCGCGGCCCGACAGAAGCTGGTGCGCAAGATGCCCGGCCGGATCGTGGGCGCTACAGTGGACATGGAAGGCCGCCGCGGGTACGTGCTCACGCTGCAGACCCGCGAGCAGCAGATCCGACGAGAGAAAGCCACCAGCAACATCTGCACGAACCAGGGCCTGAACGCGCTGGCCGCCACGGTGCACCTCAGCCTTCTCGGCAAGGAAGGCCTGCGAGAGGTGGCGGTGTCTTCGGTGCAGAACGCGCACTATGCATGGCGGAAACTGCAGGACGTGGACGGCGTCACACCGCTGTTTCCCGACACCCCCTTCGCACGCGAGTTCGCGGTCGTGACCGAGGAGAATTCCCGGTCCATTCTCGAGCGAGGTTTCGAGGCCGGCATCCTGGCCGGCGTCTCGTTGAGCCGGTTCGAGTCGCTCGAGGTGCCCGACGGCCTGCTGCTCGCGTTTACCGAGAAGCGGAACCGCGATGAAATCGACCGACTGGTCGAACTCCTCGCGGGCTGAGGAGGACCGATGGGCAAACTGATCTTTCACGGACAGTCGTGCACGGAGATCGTGACGGGGGACGGTACGCGTCTCCTTATCGATCCGTTCCTGACGGACAATCCCCTGGCCGACGTGGGCCGTGAACACTTTCACGACCGGCTGGACTACCTGCTGCTTACGCACGGACACTACGACCACGTGGCCGACGCCTGGCCGCTTCTCGAAGAGACGAATCCTACGTTGATCGCATCATTCGAGATCGTGGCCTATGCGCAGGAAGTGCTGGAGTACGACAAGACCCACCCCATGCACATCGGTGGTGGATACGACTTCCCGTTTGGCCGGGTGAAGATGACGCCGGCGCTGCACGGCGGGCAGGTGGCCGGTAAAGGGGCCGAAGGATACACGACCGTTCCCGCCGGACTGCTGCTGACCCTGGACGGGTGCGGCATCTATCACGCCGGCGACACGGCCCTCACCACCGACATGACCTTGCTGGAGGGACAGGTGGACATCGCCCTCCTGCCGATCGGGGACAACTTCACCATGGGACCGGAGGACGCCGCCCGCGCGGTGGACATGATCAAACCGCGGGTCGTCATCCCGATTCACTACGATACGTGGCCGCTGATCGGACAGGACCCGGAGAGCTTCCGGGCCCGTGTCGAGCCGCGCGCCGAAGTCGTCGTGCTGAAGCCCGGCGACGTTTACGAGTTCTGACGAAGGAGAGGCAGGCGATGGCCGGCTTTCCGCTCAAGGGCGAGACTACGCCCACCATATTCGAGAAATCCGAGCCCGGAAGACGCGGCACGCGGATGACGCGCACGGACGTGGACACGGTTCCACTGGGCGAACTCATACCGGGACGTCACCTTCGGAGCGAGGCGGCTCGCCTGCCGGAGGTTCCGGAGAATGAAGTGGTGCGTCACTACACCGAGTTGTCGCTCAAGAATCACCACGTGGACCGGGCCCTGTACCCGCTGGGGTCGTGCACCATGAAGTACAACCCCAAGGTGAACGAGGCGACGTGCCGCATGGCGGGCTTCGCGGGTCTGCATCCGTTCACGCCGCAGGCGAGCGCCCAGGGCGCCCTGCGACTGATGCACGAGCTGGCCGAGATGCTGAAGGAAGTCGCCGGGATGGACGAGGTGACGCTGCAACCGGCGGCCGGAGCGCAGGGCGAGATGACGGGCGTGCTGCTGATGCGGGCGTACCACGACGCGAACGGAGAAGGAGGCACGCGCCGGCGCATCCTTTTCCCGGACTCGGCGCACGGAACCAACCCGGCAACGGCGGCGATGGCCGGTTTCGATGCCGAGGAAATCCCATCCGATGCCTCGGGCCGGGTGGACCTCGAGGCCCTGCGGGAGAACCTGGACGAGACGGTGGCCGGGTTGATGCTCACCAACCCGAACACGCTGGGAGTGTTCGAGTCCGACATCCTCGAGATCTCGCAGCTGGTGCACGAGGTCGGCGGCCTGATGTACATGGATGGAGCCAACCTCAACGCTCTGATGGGCGTGACCCGCCCCGGCGACATGGGATACGACATCGTCCACTTCAACCTGCACAAGACGTTCAGCACACCGCACGGCGGAGGTGGGCCGGGCTCGGGACCGGTAGGGGTCAAGAAGCACCTGGCGCCTTATCTCCCGGTCCCGAAGGTGGTGCGACGGGACGATGGCTCGTACGGCCTGGACTGGGACCGTCCGGATTCGTTCGGGAAGCTGCACGGGTTCTACGGCAACTTCGGGGTCATGGTGCGGGCGTACACGTACATGCGGATGCTGGGGTGTCGCGGAATCCGCGAGACGGCCGAAGCCGCCGTTCTCAACAACGCCTACCTGACCGCCCTCCTGAAAGAAGACTTCGACCTTCCCTACGGGAGAGGCATGCACGAGTCGGTGTTCTCGGGCACCTCGCTGAAGAAGCGTACCGACATCAAGACGATGGACGTGGCGAAGCGCCTGCTGGACTACGGCTTCCACGCACCGACGGTTTACTTCCCGCTCAACGTCCCGGAGGCCCTGATGACCGAGCCCACCGAGACAGAGACGAAAGACGAGCTGGAACGGTATGCCGCGGCGATGAAGGCGATCGCACGAGAGGCCGAAACCGATCCCGAGATGGTGGCCACGGCGCCACATACCACGCCGGTCCGTCGGCTGGACGAGGGGCGGGCGGCCAGACAACTGGACCTGAAGTGGAGCTTCGCCGCGGACGCGGAAGTCTGAACGGGAACGGGGCCAGCCTCCGCTGCCTGGTCCACGGTCCGGCGCGGGGCGCCTGGAACATGGCGGTGGACGAGGCGCTCATGGACTCCGCGCGCGGTGGCGCGGTTACCCTTCGCCTGTACGGCTGGGAACCCGGCTGCCTGTCGTTCGGTCGCAATCAGACGGCACATGGGCGGTACGATGGAGCGCGCGCGGCGCAGCGTGGGATCGACGTGGTGCGGCGTCCGACGGGAGGCCGGTCGGTGTTCCACTACCGCGAGCTTACCTACAGCGTGACGGCTCCGGCCGATGAATGGGGTGGACTGCGGGATGCTTACCTGAGGATCAACCGGGCCCTCGCGGCGGGGCTTCGTGAGCTGGGAGCGCCGGTTGAGGTAGTGGACGCCAGGGAGGCTGGGCCAACCCCCAGGCCCACGGTCCGCGCCTGTTTCCGCGATCCTCTCCCGGGCGAGGTCGTGGCCGACAAACGAAAGTTGATCGGCAGCGCTCAGTGGCGGGACGGAGAAGCCCTGCTGCAGCACGGGTCGCTGCTCCTGCACAACGATCAGTCCATAGTGGAGGACCTGCGCGTCGGAGGCCCCGGCGCCGTGGCCGTTCCGGCGGCCGGGCTGGCCGAGTTCCTCGATCCGCTGCCGGATCTCGAGAGGATCTCACAGGCCCTGGCGGCTTCGTTCTCCGATGAGCTCGAGCGCGATGCGGCACGGGAAGACCTGACCCCAACGGAACGGGCCGCGGCCGAACGGGGGCGCACGAAGTACGAGGATGACGCCTGGACCTGGCGACGCTGACAATCCTGGAGGATCGATGAGACCTGTGAGCGCCCGGCGGGTGACCGGCTTCATGCTCGTGACGCTCCTCGTGGGCGCGTGCGGTGAGTCACCGCCGCGCGACCAGGGGGCGCCGGGCTGGACCTCCTCGATGCGAACCGAACCCGAGGTCCCCGAGGCACAGCGCTACGGCGGTGTGATCGTCGTGGCCGGCCGGGGCGATCCCGTGTCGATGAACTCGCTGGTGAGCACGGACTTCGAGAGCGAACAGCACCAGGTCCACGTGCTCTTCGTCACGCTCGTGTCGAACGACGAGCACTACGAACCGCAACCGTACTTCGCGCAATCGTGGGAGTTCGACTCGGACACCAGCGAAGTCGTCTTCCATCTGCGCCACGACCTGCAGTGGCACGACGGCACGCCGGTCACCTCCCGGGACGTGGCGTTCACGTTCGAGCGACTGAAGAACCCCGCCGTGCCGTTCCCCAATCCGGCCTATTTCGACTACTGGGACGCGGCCGAGGTCATCGACCCTGTAACGATTCGGTTCTTCCTTCGACCGCACGCCAACGCGCTGTATGGATGGACACGGACGGCGATCATGCCCGAGCACATCCTGGGCGAGGTTCCACCGGAGGACCTGGAGTCGCACCCGTTCGGCACCCTGTCACCCGTAGGGAACGGCCCGTTCCGGTTCGTGGAGAGGATCCCGGGTGACCGCTGGGTATTCGAGGCGAACCTGGAGTTCCCGGAGGAACTGGGGGGCCGGCCGTACGTGGACCGACTCGTCTACCGGCAGATCCCGGACGAGTTCGCGCTCGCGGCCGCCCTGCAGACCGGCGAAGTGGACCTGGTGATCGACGCATCGCCGCCCATGCTCGACCAGGTCGGGGACGATCCGGAGGTGGTGTCGACATCGTACTCCGCGCCGGAGTATGCCTTCATAGCCTGGAACTCGAAGCGGCCCGAGTTCGCGGATCCGCTCGTCCGTCGTGCCCTGACCATGGCCATCGATCGCGAGACGCTGGTACAGGCCGTACTTGGCGGCCACGGTACGGTGGCTCCCGGGCCGGTCGGTCCCTGGCACTGGGCGTACGATTCGACCTGGGCTCCACTTCCCTACTCCCCGGAGGAGGCGGGGGCGCTTCTGGACGAGGCTGGCTGGACGGATTCAGACGGGGACGGCGCACGGGACAGGAACGGGGAGCCATTCAGCTTCGAGCTCCTGGCAACGCCGCGCAGGGATTGGGGTGCCATCCAGACCCTGGTGCAGGCATCCCTGGGCCAGATCGGAGTGGAGGTCGAGCCCGTCGTACGTGAGCAGGGCGCGCTGATCCCCCTCGTCATCGGTGCAGACCGGCGCTTCGATGCGGTGATCATCGGGTGGGCCCGGGATGTGCCGCTCAACGATGTCGACCTGTGGGCCTGTGACCAGGTGGGGCAGCCCTTCCAGTTCACCAGCTACTGTAACCCTGAACTGGACGTCGTTCTCGACTCGATTCCGCTCGAAGCGGACCGGGCCCGGCTGCGCTCGCTGATTGGTCGATACCACGAGCTGGTGGTTGAAGATCAGCCGTACACCTTCCTGTACTATCTCGACCGCGTGGACCTTGCGCGGGCCCGGGTGTATGGCACAAACATGGACTCGCGAGGCGACTGGGTGAACGTCGCCCGCTGGTGGGTTTACGACGACGGTGGAGACGGCCGTTGAACGGCCCCCTGCGACCCCGGTCTTTCTCTTGACATTCTGCGGAAGGGGCGGGTAGCTTCCCAACCCCCGACCGGGAGGCCTGTCGGCCGGGGCAGAAACCAGACCAACGACTACGGCGGAGGACACCTTGGCAAGCTTGACTGTTTCAGCGCTAATGCTACTGCAGGATGCGCAGGCGCTCGGCGCGGGTCAGGAGTTGAAGCTCGACGAGATCTGGGAGGCCGGCGGATTCATGATGTGGCCCCTTGGCTTCTGCCTGGTGGTCGGAATCCTGATCATCATCTGGAAGTTCATCGACCTGCTGATGAAGTCGCTCGGCAACAAGCGGCTCCTGAGCGAGGTGGATGGAATGATCGCGCAGCAGCGACTGGACCAGGCGCTGGCCCTGTGCGAAGAGTCGAAGGCCCCGGCTGGCGAGATCCTCGCCGCTGGCCTCAAGCGCTACCGGGAAGGCACCGAGCGCGTCACGCAGGCGGTGGAGAACGCCGGCGCGATCGAGGTTTCGAAGCTGGAGCGCGGACTCGTCTGGCTGGCCACGCTTTCGAACGTTGCCCCGCTTCTCGGGTTCCTCGGGACGGTTATCGGGATGATCCAGGCCTTCCAGGCGATCGAGATCGCCGGTGAGGTCGAGGCGACGCTCGTCGCGGGCGGTATCAAGGTGGCCCTCATCACGACGGCTTCCGGCCTGACGATTGCCATTCCGATCAGTATCGCGCACAACTACTTCGTGGATCGCGTGGACCGGATCGTGATCGACATGGAAGAGAGCGCGCAGAAGATGATCGACGCCGTGCACGCCGTGGAGCGTGGCACCGGCTGATCGACGATTTTCGCCGCCGGACGGCCGGCGAGCAGAGTTGCGGAGAGGGCCCGGCGCGAAAGCACCGGGCCTTTTCTCATCCACGTATTGCATGCCGGCGACAGACTCCCGGCCCGGCCCGCTACCGGTCATAAGTACGCCCCCACTTGCAATTTCCTCACAACGACCTGACTTTTCGCGCCACACTGCGAGGCCACCCTGTGCGGCCCTCCGACGTTCACTTGGCACGAGGCGACGTCATGAGCAGACACCCTGTCAGGTTCTGGTGGACGATTCTTCCCTTCCTCCTTCTTCTCCTCACGGCCCTGCCAGCAGCCGCCCAGGAGGGTGGACTTGCCGGTACCGTCACCGATGGCCAGAGCGGCGTCGGACTCACGGCGGTGCAGGTGGAGGTGCACCTGGTCGATGGCACCCTGGTGAAGGGCGGGTTCACCGCCGCGAGTGGTACCTACCGGATCACCGGGATCCCGGCGGGCACCTATCTGGTGAGCTTCACACTGCCCGGGTGGGCGATCGTGGAGGAGAGTGACATCTCGATCACCTCGGGCCAGACCACGAACCTGAGCGTGACGATGGTGGAGCGGAGCTTCAGCCTGAACCCGATCACGGTGACGACGTCGAGAAGAGTCGAAAAAGCTCTCGATGCACCGGCGGCGATCGAGGTGGTCACGCGCGAGGACATCGCCGAGAGACCGGCCGTCACGCCGATCGACCATGTGAAGGAAAAGGCCGGCGTCGACTTCGTGCCCACCGGCCTGCAGAGCAGCTACACCGTGGTCCGCGGGTTCAACAACGTGTTCTCGGGCGCCGCGCTGAACATGACGGACTTCCGGATCTCCCGCGTGCCGTCACTCCGGGTGAACATCTCTTACTTCAACCCGACGACCAATTCCGACATCGAGCGGGCTGAGGTAGTGCTGGGGCCGGGGTCTGCGATGTATGGACCGAACGCGGCGAACGGCGTGGTCCACTTCATCACGCGCTCCCCGATCGACGACCCCGGAATGGACTTCGCGCTCTCCACTGGCCTTCGGCAGCAGAAGTCGTTCAACCAGGATGCCAGCATCCTGACGCCCGGGGGGACGTTCGCTCCGGCGAACTTCTCGCAGGCGGGCACGGACGAGTTCACATGGCAGCTCGAGGGACGCCTGGCGTGGAAGACCGACAACGACAAGTTCGGGGTGAAGCTGTCGGGCAGCTACTTCAAGGGGCTCGACTACAACTACATCGACCCGGCGGAAAAGAACCAGCAGTCCATCGCGCTGGGCTGCCAGGCGCTGAACTACGATCCGACGCAAGCTCCCTGTTTGAACTTCTTGGGCGACCTCGGACCGGGTGATCTCGATCAGCTGCGGGTCCGGGTGGACAACGTCGCCGGTGGAACGCAGGGTCAAGCCAGCATCGGCGACCCGACCGGTCCTCTCACCTTCGACAACTACACGGCGCGCGATGCGGACTTGAGTCGCTGGAGCCTGGACCTCCGGACCGACTTCCGTCCGAGTCCGGAAACCTCGATCATCCTTTCCGGGGGCCACACCGATGCCATCAACAGTGTAGACCTGACCGGAATCGGAGCCGGACAGGTGCAGAACTGGGGCACGTGGTACGCGCAGGGCCGGTTCAACCACAAGCGCCTGTTCGGGCAGGTGTTCTACAACAAGAACTCTAATGACGCGTCGTATTTGCTGCGCTCGGGACGTCCTCTGATCGACAAGTCGTACCAGCTCGTGGCCCAGCTGCAGCACGGGTTCAACATCAACCCGCAGCACGGCCTGACCTACGGGCTGGACTACCTCTACACGAATCCGCAGTCCGAGGGAACGATCAACGGGCGTCACGAAGACGACGACGACGTGACCGAGATCGGCGGATACGTGCAGTACGACGGACGCCTCAACCCGAAGTGGAACGTTGTGGCGGCGGCGCGGCTGGATGACCATACGCGGCTCGAGAACCCGGTGTTCTCGCCCAGGGCGGCGATCGTGTTCAGCCCGACGCCGGAACGCAGCATCCGCGCCAGCTACAACCGCGCCTTCTCTACGCCCAACACACTGAACCTGTTCCTCGATCTTTCGGCCCAGCCGATTCCGCTCGGCGGACCGTTCTTCTACGATGCTCGTGCCCAGGGCGTGTCGGAGAACGGCTTCCAGTTCAGTCGGGACGAGAATGGCGTGCCGAGGCACATGTCGCCGTTCAACCCCCTGGTCTGCTCGATCAACCCGGCGTCGTGCGCCGGGCAGACGAATCCGGGCAGCCCGCGTGAGTACCTCCCGTCCACCACGGCACAGCTGTGGACGGAGGCCGTGTCGGTGGTGGCTGCCAACGATCCCCAGGCCGGAGCGCTTCTCGCGGCGATCGCCGCACCGGGAGCCACCGACATTCCGGTGGTCGGAGCCCTGCTGAACACCGAGAGCGGAACGTTCATCAACCCGATCACCGACCTCCGGACGATTCAGGATGTTCCGGCCTTGGATCCAACGATCTGGCAGACGTTCGAAGTCGGATACAAGGGACTCCTGTTGGGTAGCAACCTGCTGCTGGGAGCCAACGTCTACTATACGGACGTCGATGCGTTCGTGTCGTCGCTACAGACGTTCACCCCGAACGTATTCTTGCCCGAGGCGCAGACGGAGACGTACCTGGTGGACCAGTTCCTGCCGCTCGTGGGGGTCCTGTTCCCGGACGAGGCGACAGCGAGGGCGACGGCCGCCCAACTCGCCGCGGGAATCGCAGCCGTTCCCTATGGATCGATCGCACCGACCACCGCGGGTGGACAGACGGCCACACCGATCCTGTTCACGTACCAGAACCTCGGCGACTTCAGCTACTTCGGTGCCGACGCTTCGCTGACGTACGTGTTCGCCGAGCGGTGGGAAGTCGGGGGGTCGATCTCCTGGGTGGAGAAGGACCTGTTCCCGACGGCCGGTGACAACACCGAGGACGTTCCTCTCAACGCGCCAAAATGGAAGGGCGCCCTCACGCTCGGATATCGCACGCCTACAAATGGCTGGAACGGGGCGATCCGCGGCCGATACGTGGACGGCTTCCCGGTGGCCTCCGGTGTGTACGCGGGCTCGGTCGACTCCTACGCCGTGTTCGACTTGAACGTCGGATACCGGTTCCCCGGCCGGAGTGGCCTGGGCATTCAGCTGGACATCCAGAACGTCCTCAACGACGACTACACGAGTTTCGTGGGCACGCCGAACTTCGGTCGCTACACCATTCTCAGGCTGCTGTGGAGCATGTAGTATCCGTCGCTCAATGACCTGACCCTTTTTCGGGGCGGGGCGCCGACCGGATCGGTGCCCCGCTCTTTGCATCCACGACCCATTCAGGTCGACTTCCCGGCTCCGTCGGAGGTCCGTCTGGTCAGGACGCCCGGTATCGCCGAGATTCGTGCGGGTGATCTCGACCGACAAAGCTCGAACTTGATGAAAGACGAGGGTGATGGGGGGATCGGGTAGGGTGGTGAGAGCCGGGCGGGGCCCGACAGTCGGGCGCTCCGGCGTCGCGTGGTACGTTTTCGCGCTCGTGACAGGGTTGGTTCTGCCGTTCGTGGCCGCCGTCCCTCCGGCCTCGGCCCAGGACGTTCCCGCGTTACCGGCGACCGACAGCTCTGCGGAAGCGGAGGTCGCGCAGGAAGCGTCCCGGGTGAGTCCCGTTCCGTCAGCCGACCCCACCCTGCTAGCCCTGGAAGGACGGCTGGCCAGTGGCTTCTCACTGAGCACGGCGCGTGAAGCGGCACGTCGTCTGTCGATCGAGGCCGACGCGGCCACGCCCGAGCTCGTCCTGCTCGCCGCCCGCGCGCACGCCGACATGCGCTCGTGGAGCGCCGTCCGCCGACTGCTTTCCGACCGGGAGTGGCTCGATGTTCTTCGAGAGGGCGAAGGGCGGCGGCTGCTGGCGCGCTCGCAGCTGGAGCTCGGAAATCCCGAGGCGGCGATCGCCGGATTTGAACGGGCCGGAGTGGATCGCCTGTCGACCGCGGACCGGGTTCAGTACGCCAGGGCACTGAGTCGGGCAGAGCAGTTTGAGGCCGCCGCGCGCCAGTATCTGACGGCGGCCGAGGTCGACCTGGAACTGGCCGGCTGGCTTCGTCTCTCGTCCGTCCAGGCCTGGGCACTCGCCGGGGTTCCGGACAGCGCGCTAGCGGCCGCGGAAGGCCTCGAAGACGATCGGTCGGTATGGCGGGACTCCACCTTCACCGAGCTGGCTCGCGCGTTCTTCGTCGGAGCCGACACGGCCCGGGGCCTGGCAATGGTTGACTCGCTGAGCCGTCGCGCGAAGGCCTGGCTGGCAGCCGAGTGGATCGTGCCCGTTCACGAAGCGCTGGGTGATACGGCGCTGGCCAGGCGCGAGGCGGAATCCGGGCTCCGGTATCGAGGGGTGGGCCCTGAGGCGGGTGAGTTCCTCCTGGCCCGGGACTCGTCGGTCGACAACCTGCGGCGCGTTGCCGAAGTGGAGGGACGGGAGGGGCGGCGGGACCGAGCCATCCTGCTGCTCCGGACTGCGCTGGCCACGGCCGACGAAGACGATCGCGCGGACGTGACGATGGACCTGGCCGAAGACCTGTTTATCGACCGGCAATACTCGGCTGTCGGTCGCCTCCTCGAGCCCTGGATCGAGGGAGGGCGCGCTTCCGACCCCACCCGGATGGACGAGCAACTCGAGCAGCGCATGCGTTTCCTGGCTGGCCGCGCGCTCTACCGGAGAGGCCTGCGCGACGACGCGGCGGCCCTGTGGCGCTTCGTGGCTGCCGACCCCCTCGCCCCTGACGGCCCGTACGCGGCCTTTCTCCTGGCCGACCTTCAGCACGATCGCGGCCGGCTGGCGGAGGCTCGCGCGGGTTACGAGGCCGCGGTGGCCCGGTTCCCGAGGTCCTCGCACGCCGGCAACGCCCTGATCCGGCTCGGCATGATCGACCTGGTCGAGGAGAAACCGGAAGACGCCGCGACGCACTTCGACATGTACCGACGGCGGTTCCCGGGCGGCAACTGGTACGGAGCCTCCACGTTCTGGGCGGCCCGCGCCCGGGATGCGGCAGGAGACAGCGCCCGGGCCCGGGTGCTGTACCGGCAGGTGCTCGGCGAGGATCCGATCGGCTACTACGGGATCGAGGCGGCACGGTGGCTCGACGTAGAGCCATGGGACTTTCTCGAACTGCGGGATACCCCGCCCGTGCGTCTGCGTCCCGATCATGCAGCCCTTCTCCGGCGGATGGAGAGACTGAGGGATCTGGGTTGGAAGGGCCGGGCGCTGCGGGAGCTTTCAGCGAGAGAGGGCCCGCGGGAGTCGCGCGACGACCGGCTGGCTCTTGCGATCGGACTCAACGAGGCCGGGTTCTCGTGGCAGGGTACCTCGATCGCCTGGGGAGTGTACCAGGCCAGGTCCGGTATCTGGAGCGAGGACCTGCTGCGAGCCGTTTATCCGCTGGTCTACGAGCCCCTGCTCGTCGAGAGAGCGAACGTCGAGAGGCTCGACCCGACGCTGGTGGCGGCACTCACCCGCCGGGAGTCGCAGTTCGACCGGGACGTGGTGTCCGGCGCCGGAGCCACCGGTCTCATGCAGCTGATGCCGGCTACGGGGGCTGAAGTCGCCCGACGCATTCGGATCGCCGAATACCGATCCGAGCAACTCGTCGTGCCCGAGGTCAACCTGGCTTTGGGGAGCCGCTACCTGCGTGAACTCCTGGAGCGGCGAGGTGGGTCTGTCGTTCCGGCCCTGATCTCGTACAACGCGGGTCCGCACCGCTACACCGCATGGCGCCGATTTCCCGAGTTTTCGGCCAGTACCGATCTGATGATCGACCGGATTCCGTTCAGCGAAACCAGGCGTTACGTGAAAGCGATTCTGTCTTATCGCTACATCTATTCCAGGCTCTACGACTTCACCGAAAATCCCGGTTGACTCGACCTTGACGGCTTGGTAGGATCAACGGTATGGGGCACCGCCCCGGTGCTCCGTCGTGCAGACGTTCCTTCTTCAGGAGGGCACCGAATGTCCAGAGGCAAGGTCAAGTGGTTCCACGATGCCAAGGGGTATGGCTTTATTGAGCTCGAGGACGGCAAGGACGTCTTCGTGCACTACAGCGCCATCAACATCGAGGGCTACAAGACTCTGGCCGAGGGCCAGGAGGTGGAGTTCGAGCTTGCTGACGGCGACAAGGGGCCGCGCGCGGCCAACGTCACCCGGGTCTAGCTGCCCACCTCTCTAGAATCCGTTCTGCGGCGCCCCGGCCGATTCGGTTCGGGGCGCCGGCGTTTCCAGGAGTCCCGCAACCGATCCGAGCAGCCTGCCAGTGAGCGAAACCCACGACGCTCCTACTCTCTTCCTGCTGGACGGACACGCCCTGATCTACCGGGCGTTCTTCGCCATGATCAGCCGGCCGCTCACCACCTCGAGCGGCGAGAACACATCGGCCCCGTTCGGCCTGGCGCGCTTTCTCATCCGGCTCATGGAAGACCATGAACCGGACTATGTGGGTGTCGTGCTCGACGCGGGGGACAGCTACCGGACCGAGGTCTACCCGGAGTACAAGGCGACGCGCGAGAAGATGCCGGAGGAGATGGCGGCTTCCCTGCCCCGCGTACGCGACATCGTCGAGGCGTTTCGCGTTCCGGTGATCGAAATTCCCGACTGGGAAGCGGACGACGTAATCGGGACCCTGGCCCGACAGGCGGCGGCGCAGGGTGTCCGCACGGTGATCGTGTCAGGTGACAAGGACTTCTATCAACTCATCGATGATATGACCCACCTCCTCAACCCGGGTCGGGGTGGACCGGCCGGGGTAGACGAGGAGCGGGTCACGCCCGCGAACGCCTCCGAGAGACTCGGCGTGCCGCCTTGGCACGTCACCGACTACCTGGCCCTGATCGGTGATTCGTCGGACAACATTCCCGGAGTGCGCGGGATCGGGAAGAAGACGGCTCCCGACCTGATCGAGCGATTCGGCGATCTCGAGCAGATCCTGGCGCACGCCGAGGACATCGAGGGAAAGCGGGTCCGGAACGCCCTGATCGAATACCCGGACATGGCCCGCCTGTCGAAAGAACTGGTCACGATTCGGCTCGATGCGCCAATTGAACTTGACCTGGAAGCACTGGCCCGGAGCGAGCCGGACCGGGAGCGCCTGGGGAAGATCTTCCTCGACCTGGAGTTTCATGGCCTGGCGCGGGACTGGGCGCCCGAGAGCACGTCGGTGGCCGGCAGCGTGCCGGCTTCGATCGAGGGTCAGGGTGTCGAGACGCTGGTCGAACCCGCCACCGAGTCGGCCGGTCCCGACTACGAGCTGATCACGGACGCTCGCCAGATGCCGGCGGTCCTGGCCGAGATGCGTGCCGCCGGCACGATCGCGGTGGACACGGAGACGACGAGCACGGATCCGATGCGCGCCGCGCTGGTCGGGGTGTCGATGTCCGCCGCCGAAGGGTCGGCGTACTACCTGGCTTTCGGTCACGTGCCTTCGGCCGTGGCTACGGACTCCGACGGCAATCCGATGCTCATGCTCGACTCGCCGGAGCCGGTGCCGAATCTCCCGGCGATTACGTCGCGGGCCCTGGCGCCGCTGCGCGAACTGCTGGCAGACGGGTCTATCCGAAAAGTCGGCCACAACATCAAGTACGACATGCACGTGCTGGAGAGGGCCGGCGCGCCGCTCGGGGGCGTCTACTTCGACACGTCGCTTGCCTCGTACGTGCTGGATCCGGGGAAACGGCAGCACGGGCTCGACATCCTCGCCCTCGACCGGTTTCAGGCGAAGCTTACGTCCTACGCGGAAGTGGCGGGATCGGGCCGCAGTGAAATTCCGTTCGCCGAGGTTTCGCTCGAAGCCGCGGCTGCTTACTCGGGCGAAGATGCGGACTACACGCTCCGCCTGTACGGCCGGCTGACAGAGGAGCTCGAAGCGCACTCGATGCTCGATCTGCTGGAAGACATCGAGATGCCGCT
>Ga0272441_10004306_pt1 | contig 26014 bp, 19 predicted proteins | sample SSMProp6N_FD_193582 | JGI IMG/M metagenome (GOLD analysis project Ga0272441, IMG submission 193582) | Marine sediment archaeal communities from Little Sippewissett salt marsh, Falmouth, MA, United States - SSM-Prop-6N | ecosystem: Environmental > Aquatic > Marine > Wetlands > Sediment ...
ACACTTGACAATGCTACCAATAAGTTAACTCCGTCCCCTATCTTTACACACCCACGCTGCGCAGTTACTTAAAAAATTTCCGTTTGACCTTTGCCAGGGCACAAACTGTTTCGGAGATGAGTTTTCATTGCTTTTTCTTAATGCTTCTTTAAATCAGTATCTTAAGCTTGCTGAACAAAGTGAAAATCCAAGGATTAAGATATACTATAGACATATTGCAGAAACCATTTCGGAAATAGGTCCATATATCAGATTTATTGCCGTGGCTCTTAACACAAAGTCTGACCTTAGAGTTGTATCTACTCCGTCGCTTGCGACCACCTCCGATTCGGTTGAAAGGGCTTTAGCTGACTGTGAGCATCTCATTCATAATAGAGGCGCGACAAGCGGTGTTGATCGCATACATACAGTTTTTCACGGTTATTTGCGAGCTGTGTGTGCAAAATATACACTAGAAGTACCTCAAAATGCAGGTGTGACTCACGTTTTTAAGGCACTTCGTGACCATCCTGGCTTTCTTAAAGCATGTCCAAAATCTAAGGACATCGATAGAGTTATTAATGCTATGGCACAGATTGTTGATGCCCTAAATCCACTACGCAATCAAGCAACATTAGCTCACCCAAACGATGCGCTATTAGAGGAAAGCGAGGCCATGTTAGTTATAAACAGTGTTAGAACACTTTTACACTATCTTAATAACAAAACAGGATGATACTATTGCATAATACTAAGATTATGTATAAGCTATCTCGAGCATTCACCAAGAAACATAGGACAGGTTATACCGTATACCTTTCTTTTTTGTTATTTGCATATTTTGCGGTGATTTATCTGTTTGTCAATCCATTTTTGCAAAAGCAAATGATGTTACCTAAGATAATATGGGTTCTTTTATTCGCTATTTTATCAAGTTTCTTAGTCGTAAAAAAAGTCTACAGAGAGGTATTTTTTAAAGCGGATAAAAAACTTTTCAATACAAGAAATCCTATTGGTCCGACATGGGTAGGTACAGCGGAACAATTGTTATATATTTTAGCAATAAATTCCAACAATACTTTTCTTTTAAGTATCATTCCGGTTTGGTTAGGCTTTAAAACGGCTGGTATTTGGCCAATATGGCAGCAAGAAAAAGATAGGACCTCGTATAATATGTATATTTTTGGAAATGCACTATCCCTGCTGAATGCTTTTTTGTGGGCCGTAATCTCTAACCCAGAAATTCTCTCAGGTTTGACCATAGGTATAAGATAAAATAATATAAACTAAGCAATATTGTATTATGCGAATTAAAGTCACAAATGAGAAAAAGAATCTGACACGGTTAGCAGGAGAATTCCTCGTTGCATCAAGATTAACCCAAAGAGGATACATGGTAAGTTTGCAGTGGGGGGCGACTATAGGGTACGATATACTTGCCTTCGACAAACGTGGCAATGTAGCATTTATTGAAGTTAAGTCTACAGCATCACATCCGAAGAAATGGGTTCTACAGAAAAAATATGCACATCCTGAAAAATCTCAAATTTCTATTACACAACGGTTTGTATGTTGCGTTGATCTTACCAGCAAAACATCTGAACCATGTATTTATATTTTTCCTGCAGCAGTAGTAGCGGATGGGCTTAAATATTGTTATGCAAAAGGATTTTCAAAAAGCAACAGCTACGCTTTTCCTTTAAATAAGAAACCCAGAGGTGTTTCAGACCAAAAGCATATCAAATCCGTTGGTGAATATATAAACGCAGATTCTTATAAAGAAAATTATAAAATAATAAATGTAACACCAATTATTGATTAGAAAAAAAGGAGGGTTGCATATATGGAAGCATTGGGAGGTATATATCTTATTGCTGTGGTTATTATTGCCGGTTTTGCCATAGGCTCTTTTTTTGCTTTGCCTATGATTTGGTATCATGCAGGTCATGCCAGTCGTAAATTGTCTAAAATAATTGAATTATTGGACAAACAAGAAGATAGACCTCATGGGTAGACTTATAGAAATAACAGGTTTTTTATGAAGGGCCTTCGGAGAAACGAAGAAAGGTGGACGATTAATATTTACAATCAGTTTAAAACTGGATTTAAAAAATCTGGTTTAAATTGGTATGCACATAGCGCTGGTTATTATACTAAAGCTATAATGAAATTTTTAGGTTGCTTAGCGAAAAAGCGGAACAGAAAGCCGTATTCAAAATATCATAAGCACCTGTGGGAGAAAGATCGCTATGGTGAATATATGGTTGATATGTGTTGGGTTGAGAAAAGGACGGAAAAATTTATAGATGTTGCTATTGAAGAAGAATGGTCAGCTAGACGGAAAAACAAAGATAGGCTGATGTGGGATTTTGAAAAACTTACGGATATAAAAGCATATGTTAAAGTTTTTATTTTTGCTCCGAGAGAAAGCGATATCGAGTTTTGGCTGGAGAACTTTCAACGACGTATAACAGAACATAAGATAAAGCTAAAGGAAGAGGTCTATCTAATAATTGCATTAACGAGATTTGAAAAAGACATGACACGCATTGCGGGTTGGATAATAAGCAAAGCCGGTGCTATTAGAAAGCTTGCAACCAAAGAATATTAAGGGTATACATAATACTCCCAGTAGTGAGGTAGTTTTCACGTTAGGCCAGAGATTTTAGTCTAGAAAAGAGTCTATTTTTGAAAGCGCCAGTCCTGCTTTTTCTGGGGCAGATTTCGGGCGCGGCGAAATCTGCCCCAGAAAAAAGAAAGGAGAATCCCCGATACCGCTCGGCAGACTGCTTGCGGTCACCTGTCCTAGTTCAGTGAGCAAGCAGAATGGCCGAGCGCGCGTGTTTTTAGGCTAGGCGAGGCCATGTGCGCCGCAGGCGCACTGCAGAGGCGTCCATTCCGATATCCTGTCTGTTCCAGACAGAGAACCTCGCCCATTACAGAGAGTTTCTGTCTGTCACAGACAAAATAATAATGAAGATTCTATAACTACTTCTTTCCTACAACAGCCACGTTCCGGGAATCTTTAAGATAACCGTTTGTTATTCGATTCCCGGAACGGGCGCCGTCTTATTGATTTGATTTTTTGAGAGAGAGGATATAATCTTTTGAGGCGATAAGGTCGTTTAAACGGTTTTTATATTCGTCTATACATTCTTCAACTTTTGTTAGCTTTCTTTCCTCTTCGATGGCATTTTTGGCATGTTCAAGCACCTGCTCAAATTTGCCATTTACTGCATGTTTGAGGTATTTAGACCGCTCAACAAGTGGTTCTTTTGCCCAATCTGCAACATATTTATCTATTTCTAGCTCAATATACTCTATAGCCTTACTGTAATCTCTCTTTTTTTCATATAAATTTGCTAAACAACGATATGCTTCTCCTTTAGTTCCAGACGATTTTGCCAAAGAAAGAGCTGTTTTGTACTCTTTTTCTGCTTCATCATATCTTCCGTTTACAAGATATTTATCACCATTCTTTATATACTGATATTGCGATTGAGCAGTTGATAATTCTTGCATAAATGTAGCACCCTGCTCTTTTGTTAGCCCAACGATCACAGTGTTTTGCGCATCTCTTTTAATTTCTTTTTTAGGGCCGTAAATAAGAACGGGAATACCTATAAATATCATAATTAAAGTCAAAATAGACACTATGATTTTTTTTCTATTCATCATAAGTAAGCTCGTTGAGATCGACAATGTATTTGTCGTCTATCTTTATAATACCTGGTTTCCTTAATAGTTGCTCTAATCTAACCACATTTGTGCTTCTGGTTCCTATCTCCGCAATAAAACGTGATGCTTTTACCTTTAACGGATCTCTTTCTTCGGGTCTAAGCGACGGCTCGTATGTATAATCAGTATGTCCTACTCCTTTAAGCACAATCTTATATGTGTCTATTTCATTTATACTGCCTTCAAAATCCTGAAATGGTTCACCATATAGGGTGCTTTCCCAATCTAACTCACCCTTAATCATTATAACACGATTCGTGTTCGGATTAGTGATTTTTCTGCCCCACCTCAGTTGTGACCCAACTAACATTACTGTGTCAACATCCCAGTCAGGCATTTTGTTTATAGCCTGTATCCCGGGATCACCACCACCGCTATAAAGAACCCATGTCATATCGTCCGGCATTGTATGATTAAACTTCTTGTTAGTCTCAGTTATTACATCATTAGTTATTAAGTCCGAAAAATAATAAACGTCGTTCAACCATTTCACCCCGTCCACAAACCTCCGTAGAGGAAGTGACAAATACTTATTTCCAGGAGTTGTCTCAAAAACAGGGATATGAATATGTCTGAATGATCCACCCGGGTCAGCATTGGCAAATTGCTGGGTAATGCTTATCATATTTGTCGCCGGTGAATGTTCCGGATATGGGTTAATTATCCCACCAACGTATAATATGCAATTAAACATATTCATTTTATCATGAGGCGTAAAGTCTAATAAATTCAAGTCATCATAACCCATATAAGGGCTATATAAGAGGAAGTCTACCTGCGACGGGTCTGTCATATCAAATCGGAACATTTCCTCTCCCGTATCTGTATACGCTCCGTAATCTATTATGTCATGATCCATAAATTCCCACCGCCTATTATACATGTATTCTTCCAGCGTTACATCCGAATACCCGCCATTCCCATCGGGAACTAGCGTATCATTTCCATCACCAGGAGATAATCGTAGGATTGTATCAGTACCGTCACCTATGCGAATTACGGAGGGATTTGTATTTGTAATATCCATATAATAATCTAGCTCATCGCCATAGTCTTCGCTTATATATCCATCTGTCAATCCAATCTTGCCATATGGGTCTACTCCTATATCACCATATATAACCTGCCCGTTAAATGTCTTGCCCCTAAGCCACTCAAGATCATCATTGCTGATCAGCGCGCTTTCGCCAGTATCTTCAATATCGACTTGTCTAACGGTTTTACCGTCATCCATGGTCATCAACGTGTAATCACCGCTAATAAGCTTATCCTTGATATAATCTCCTATATTGACTACTGAATTGACAGCCACTGAACTGAAGAATCCTGTTGCATAGTTATTGAGGGCGTATACGATACCATATTCATCTATTGTTGATGAAAAATCCTGTATCTGTGAGATATATACAGACTCCTGCCAATAATAATTGGCCATAGCGGTATTATAAGCAGCCTCATTAAACACAGGCATGTCAGACGGGTCATAGTACATAAAGTCATCTTTGGTTGGTTTTGGATTATGGCCTAAGAATGTTGTAGCATTTTTCTCGTAGCTGTCGGATATATGTTTAAAGATATCTGTCCCATTAATGATCGCCTCAAGGCCTAGCGATATTGCCGAGAATCCCATATTCGCTAAAAGTGGGTCAATGTCCAATTCCTCGGTTAGATAATTAAATCCAATCGAAGCCACCCCCTGAGCCAATCCAGTCATCGCCGCATCCCACATCTCACCCGGCTCCCCACCACTCCCAAACGTCCCCCAGCCGGCTCTCAAGCTGCTCCTAATCCCAATGCCTGCGACGTAGGACAGCCTACTGTCAATTCCCACTGTCTCGGCGAGGTCCTGTACGCCGATGTACGCAAGTTCCGCGGCGACGTTGGTGCTGATGCTTTTGACAAGGTCACTCGCGGATATCAGACCCTCGCCAACATCGAAGTAACCTCCGACTAGGCTGCCCGAAGCTATTGCCGCGAGATTCACTAGACGCACATCAAGATCCGCGGCTAATCCGATCTCGCGAATCGCGGCGACTGATCCCCACTTAAGGGTGTTACTCACTAGATCAAGCGCTGTTCCACCATCCATTATTCCCATGAAGAAACCCGAGAACAACGAACTCGCTATCCGTGAAAACGTCGAATCCAGTTTCATGCTCTCAAAAGCCAAACTTGTCCCTATCTGAACTGATGTAGCTATAATATTCGTGGCTAAAGACGCGCTGATAGTTTCACCAAGCAGCGGCGTAAAAATACTGGCTACATTTGTAGATATGCCTCCAACAAAATCGGTTATGGGTTTAAAGATTTGAATTTCTGACGAGAAAAGCCCTTTAAGAGGCGTTTCTACGAGGCTGGCAGCTGTACTAGCGCCCTGCATCGCGAAACTGGTCAGTCCGGCGCCAACCGCGTGTATACCCGCCCAGACAACATCCATAAGCGAGCCTGTATTTACCGCGAATGAAACAGTCTGAATGATCATGTTCAGGCCGTGCAAAGCCGCGCCGATTATTTGTGTCGGCCCTGGGATACACATCAGTATTGTTGCCACAGGAGCAATGATCATCTGGAAGAACTTGACTATCCCCTTCCAGAAATCCTCCCACCATCCTGATCCGCGAATATTTTTCTCTTGCGACACGTTCAGGTAACGGCATGAATCATCATCTGTATTTATTATTTCATTTTGTGATAGGACGATACCTTCCCACTCTTCCATGAACTCTGCCCTGGAAACAGTAACATCCGTACCTTCCTTACCAACCGTATGGTCTATATAAGTAACTGTGCCATCGTCATCGTTGATCTCTTTTAAGACAACATAGTGGTTTCGGTTAATATGAAGGATAATATTATCGTTAACCTGCAATTGGGCACTGAGTTCATCAAAGTTGATCTTCTCAGCGAACAGATCAACTCCATTGGTTTCAGCGACTTTATTCATAGCGAATAACGATATAACAAGATCGCCTTCAGTCTCTTTCGTGATCACACCAGTCAGTACATCTATCACGATACAATCCCGGGCTATTTCCTGATACGTCTCATCAATACCGTTCCTCCGGAGTATTTCAAACACTGTTTCAATAGCGCTATCGCCAAAATGCGGAGTCTGATCATTCAGCCAGGCCAATATCTCATCTATATCTAACCGTGTAATTGGTTCGTTTGAAAGGTCCGAAGAGCCTAATCCTATCGAATCCAACAGAATTTGTTTATCTGTGTCACTGCCAGTCAGATAACTATTAAGGATTATTTCAACATTTCCAATAATCCCATCTTTTCGCGTATATCTTAACTGGTATTCTTCCCTATATTCATCACTAGTCTCTAAATACTGAGAGATATAAATAGAATCTGTCGCGGCCAAATCCTCTTTCGCTTTATTCAGCCAGAACCCCAACTCCGCGTCATCCGGATCACGCCCTAACACGTGCCTGTAGTAGCAATAAATAACGGGTGAGCTCTCTCTTTGAACGATCTCACCGAGCGCGACGTTATAATCATGCTCTATCAGATCGGCTACGGCGTTTTGAGCATCGATCATAATATTTTGCCTGGCTTCGGCAACCTGACAATCCAGATCTATATACGCCTGGGCTTCCTGTACGGCCAGATCCGCTTCGTACTGATCGATCTCCCGAAGGACCCTGTCAAACTCTGACAGATCGTATATATTTGGATCAAATTTGGCCCTCTCTCTATTGATCCTTTCGCGTTCAGCGGTTATCCTCAACCTTAATTTGTGGACTTCATATTCAATGTTTTCTCTCGCCTCTACTTCTGATTCACCTAATTTTAAAAGCGCCTCTTCCCTATTCTCTATAATCTCATCTAAAGCGGCCTGGTAGCCTTCTTCTAATTTTTCACGGGCATCCGGCAGTTCAGTGCTGATCAGCATATTGTCGTCATCATAGGTATATAAAAGAAGCACTTTGCCTTCCTTATCCTCCACTCTCATCGCGTAGCCATCCTCAAAATATGTTATGGATAGATCCGACGAAATAGTCTGAACAGGCGTGTCATTGCCCTTATCATAAACCGTTATAACTCTTTGTTCGTCAGGCAATTTACGGTTTGTGACATCAGCGGCAACTTCATTAAAATACGTGTCGTCAACAGTGAGCCGGCCGATATCAAGAGAATCATCAATTGAGCCATCATTATAGAATACGGTTCCGTAACTGTCCTCTATCCAAAGCAAATAACCGGTCTCGTCATAGCAGCGAGTAATGTTTTCATCTACGATACGAATGAATCTGGCTTCGGAAATATCGTCAAACTCATTCGAGACAACAGTATATCCGATATTGATACCTTCAAAATCGGATAGCGTAACCTTCGGTGTCTTCTGCGGATCATTTGTATTTAATAGTATACGATATTGGAAATATCTATCATTGGGAGACAGGATCGCGTCCCCTGCATTATCCGTCATAGATGTAGACCATTCACTCCATGTGCCATCATCATATTCGAGAGTACCGCCTGTCCTTGTTTGTATCTGAATATCTGTACCATCCGGCGTGTATTCATCCCATGACATGTCCAATAAAGTCTCAGCCTCGAGTTCTATCACATCCGAAACAACACTTCCACTGCTTTGATACTCCGGCAAGATAAAGGTAGAATTATAAAATCTTATATAGTCCCAATATGAATCGGTCCTGCCGCCTGCGGACGACATAAGCGCGCCAAAGTATAAGAAAGTCCCGTCTGTCTGCTTATTCTGTTGAAAATCACTGTCTATCTTTAGCTCGCCATCTATGTATACCTGTATATGATGATCGTGCCTGACAATCCGATAAATATGAAAACCATTAGCGGGATCGATATCCAAGTCATCATAACTGAAATTACCCAGTGTCATTAAGCTTAAATAGTCGGAATGGAAACGTATACCATCACTATGCGCCCCGTCGGCCCAACCCACGCCAAGATTACCATTATCATCCGATTCCACTAATTTCATCCTAAATTCGATAGTGAATTCCCATGGCAGGCCCTGGGTATGGTTTTGCCACCACCCTCTAAGAGCGTCGCTATCGGTAGTTATGTGCAGCATGCCATCTTCCAGTTCAGCGCTATTTAATGAAACTGACGGCTGATAATCCCACACGTCACTTGACGGCATATCATCCAGTTCTTCTGATATCGTCCAGTCAATATTATCCTCCCGCGCATCCAATCGCACCTGACAATCAGAAGCAGCCGCATATAAAATGGCGTTATCCATCACATAACTATTAAAATCATCTATCGACGCGGTTACGCACCGTGGGATCTCGTACTCATAAACTCTGGATCGTCCACTAGGATCTATTTCCTCGCTGAGACAGCCGTTCGGATCGAAGATCTGTTTTGATCCATCGCTATACTCTATCTCGCGAATAGTTCCATTGCTAATTCTCCATATTGAACCGTCTGTTTTCGCGTATTCAAAGTTTGTGGACACACCCTCTTCATCAAAATCAATATCATTAACGATAGTCCCGTCCATCAGCGTGATATTTACTATCTTCCCCTCACTATAGAGAGTTCTAATTCCATCAATGCTTTCTATCTCAACCATTTCGGCTACAATAATATCGTTTTCGTAATAGATCTGCCGCTGGGTTTCAGAGAGGGATGATCTAATTATCACGTCATTTAGACCCGTTATAACAGAAGAGTCATACTTTAGGCCGGATATTTCAACAGTAACATTTGTATCCGGCGGATCATATTCGGTCCTGGTTCCGTCGCCATCCTCTTCCCATATAAGATTACCATCCAGATCAAAGCACCGCGTAATATCCGCTGATATCTCAGTAACTGTTGCAGGTTTACTTTCGTAATTGATCGTTACACCTTGAGTGCCTGTGAATCGAAGTTTCGGAGAATGTTCATTGTCATTATCAGCGGATAATACCGCTCTGAACTGAATAAATTTATCCGGTACGGAAGATATCGAATTTGTATAGCTGTCATATATGGGATCAGACCAATCACTCCATGTATTATCATTCGGGATCAATGTGCTGCCTGTCCTGGTTTGGAAATAGATATCCGTATGACGCTCAAGTGTTTCATTCCAGGATATTGAATCAAGTGTTTCCGCGTTCACTTCTATTACGTTAGAGGTTATACTCCCACTACTCTCGAATACCGGAACAATGCATTTATTAAGCGGCACATCGAGGTTCTCTCCATAGATCCTTACATGATCCCATACAGTATCTGAAGCACCGCCACTTGAGTTGCATCCGGCTCCAAAGTAGAAATGCGTGTAATACTCGAGGCTTTGGGTGAATACCCCCTCGAGTTTCAACTCACCATCAACGTAGAACCGCCCGTAACCATTCGCGACTAACATCCGGTAATCATGAAAATCGTCTGTGGGGTCAAACGTATAACCATCCCAATCATCGTACGGTATTTCGCCGATACTGCCGACTCTGATCCTATCATTAAAAAAATTAATACATTCATCCCTAATAAACCTGTCATCTCCCCAGCCTATCCCGGCATTTCCCCTACTATCCGTGCTGTTAAGTTTCATCCTGAAATCGATCGTATAATGGGTATCGATGCCAACTTGCCGCCCATTCTCGATGCGCCAGGTCCTCATACCATTACCACCCGGTTCGCTTCCGTATGTTACGATTCGCAGCATTCCATCCAGGTCTTCATACTCATTGTCACCAACGGCATGTATGGACCAGGCGCTAGAAGACGGTGGATCGGCCATATCCTCATCAACTGTCCAATCAACATCACTGTCATCTAATTCTAAACGCAATTCTTTGCCATCCCCCATATCGTAGAAGATCACGCCATCTGTTTGATATGTCAATACCTCTGAGATAGAAGGCTGAACGGAATCAGGGATCTCGTATTCATAATCTATTTCTTCTCCCGTATCAGCGTCAATGACAGTACTCACATATCCATTCTCATAATAGAACGTAGTGATATTTCCATCCCCGGATACGCTCTTTTCCAGGATACCGTCTTTGACGAAGTATCGCGTATTGTCGGTCAACGTGTATTTAAAGGATGCGGGGATACCATCAGTAATGACTATATCTTCTATCACGACCCCATCCGGTTTGACTATCGATATTAAGTTTCCGTCATTATCGTATGTTACCCTATTGCCGCCCGGGGCGAATACCTCTATGGAATCATCATGTTTATCAACGTATCTATAAGCGAACTTTTTCCCAAACGAGTCTATAATATAGGAGAGTTTTTTATCGGAGTTGTAGGCCTGGATATTCCCATCTTCATCGTGTACGAGCGTAAGTCCGTCCTCATAAGTGTAATCGTATTTGTATAGAACATCGGCCCCTTTTGAAACATTGGAGCTAACTAGCTGGCCATCGTCATCATATTCATAATTAATGGTTAAACACGCGCCCTCTAATTCCTCCACCTTACGAAGTTGGCCATTCAGGTACCATCGATATTCATTATTCGATAGATCGTGTATCTTGATCCGCCCATCATCTTCATAATCCCATTCATACGTCGTGCCATCATTAAGGTTTATTGTATGGACCGTCCCGTCATCATTATATTGAACCGACTCGCCCGTAATATTATTTATCATTTCAATCAGCACATTATCGTTATAGTATGATAAACTCCCATCGGGACCAGAGATAATACCTTCAAAAAGTTCGCCTGTATCGCTAAATGTAAGATTTTTTATCCGTGTGCCATCCGCTTTCTCAATATAGGCGACTTCTCCATTTTCATATACTATCCTGGTCTCCTCATCCAATGATATTGACTCAATATTGCCGTACCTATCATAAATACGCTGGATACCATCCCGGTCTACTGTTACTGACCCGACACTGCCGGTTACCCGGTCTAAAGAATAAGATATTCGCGTTGAGGAGTTAGACGAGAGCACAGTATCTATCAGTCCGTCTTCATAAGTGATAACATCCCCGTTATATTTCTCAATTTGAATTATACTCATGCCCGAGTCATACGTGATGGCATCGAAATATGAAATGCCTGAAAGGTCCGCGTCTTCAGAGACATGGCCATTGAAAGAGAATAGGCCTGAGGGCCATCCGAAGGGTAGGGCCACCTCTGTCTCATCATTGATAATATTATCGCCGTCCTTTAACACTATGAATGAATTAACATCATCGGCCGTGAATAAACCATGTGAGCCCACGCATATTTCCTTAGTGCCGTCATCATGTAATATGAGGACGAGGTTTCCTGAGGCGTCGAAAAGAATATTTGTGCTATCGGCAACACGAGCGGTTTGGCCAAAGCACTCCTCAAGCAGTCGCAGATCACGACCATTGACATCTCCGTCACGATTAGCGTCACCATCGAAATATGTGACTTCTGTCTTTATCATGCCCCATTTGTTTATCAGGTAATCCTCAAAGCCAACATAGCCATCCAGGTTGTAATCGCCTGTTAAAAACGCGCCTAATGAATATTTCGCTCCGGTCGATGTTTCAACCTCATAAATCGCGTTATTATGGATCCTATAGATATTGTGCTCAATATCTTCTATCTCACATAATGAAACTACATATATAACACTATCATCTTGTACCTCTTCTTCGCTTTCGAATCTATAAGTTGTATCACCATCGATAACTCGCTTCAATAGACCGTCCGCATACTCTACTATCTTACCACCAGCTAATGCAGCCCTTTCCAACCTATCATTCGAATTATAGACGTACTCATTCCCTTGATCATCTATCAATACTGTCTGTAATACGTTTTCCTCGCCGTCAAGGACATAACTGTAATCGATGTGGCCGCCATCGGCATGGTCAACCGCTGAAATTCTTCCGTTGTCATCGTAGAAATACTTGGTGCCATTTGGATATTCGAGCTCTTTCACTTCACCTTCACGGACTATCTGAAGGGTACCATCCGGATACTCAACCCTGGCATCGATCAATTCATCTCCATCGCACGATATCTCACTAATAACAGTGCCATTTTCTTTTTCAATACGGACTATCTCATTATTCTCATAATAGATCACATCACCGGCCTCTGTTGTTAAACTTATGGGAGGCCCTGACGGATCCACACCGGCAGGATCCTCTTGGTTAGCAACAATGGGAGATGAAAGCGGTTGAACAGCATCAGCACTTGCTGATGGGCCATGTAATTCAGTTTTAAGATCGGATTCTAAAGCAGTATCATCAGGTGATGTATTTTTATTCTCTAAAGCGCAATATTCGATTTCCTGCTTGAGCTCTATCAGGCCTTTTAAAATGTTATCTTGCGTCCGCACATATTCAGGAGAAAAACGTGAAGATTGGTCCTCATGCTGTCTGTCTATCAGATCATCAACAGAGTAGTTGGTAAGGTCTCCTGCCCAGGATATCTGATTCCAGAGGAAAGTAAAACATATCAGGATAGATAGGATTTTTCTGGTATTCAAAAAGCATCCACGCCTTGTCATCTATGACCGTCCTTTACTATCCCCCCTGTTATATACATCAGACCAGGTTCCAATATGCCCCACATTTGGTAAGGGTAAGATCCGCATCAACAGAATAATACCTGCGAGCGGGTATACGCTTAATAATATACCCTTTTTTAAGTGTTACATCAATGGCTTTTTTGCGTTTTCTGGAGCGGATCAAGTATCTGATCTCATCCTGATGGGATTCATCCTCAACCTTGACTAGAAACTGTGGCGCATAAGGAGACAAGATAATCAACACCTTCATTACAATCACCTCAACTGAATACTTTGTCCCCCTGCATATTTAAGTTTACTATGAGAATATACATAAGTCAAGGCACATCAATGCATTAAAAATATTGGATGCTTTCTAATTTCCTAACATGGTGAGGATCAAGGGGTTATGAAGGGGAAATTGTGCGTTAAGAGTGCAAATAGTTGAGTGTTGCGAGTGAAATTAGACTGATAATCGCCGGCTAATAAGAAGGGGAAATAAGGGATTGAGAAGGGAGAATAAGGGACAGCTCAACCGGTACACGAATACCAGTGTCCCGGACGCCCAACAACACACTGCATCCTAACCTCTTCAGGTCCGGGACACTTCAACTGTCACACGAACACCCGTGTCCCGGACCTTTGGCACACCAACACCTGTCTCCCGGACCTTTGGCTCACCAACACCTGTCTCCCGGACCTTTGGCTCACGAACACCTGTGTCCCGGACGCTTCGAGCTAGAATTTATAGGTAACTTCGGTTTCGATCTTACTGGAATAATCGGAGCTGTCAAGATCATCCACATAAACATACTTTGCCTGAACGGCTAATCCTTCCATCGGAGAGAACTCCAGGCCGATAAAGATCTCATCTTCGCTAAATTCGTCTTCAGGGCCATCATAGGCCAAAACATTACCGCATAACAGGCATAGAAAAGCACTTTTATGCCTCAATACCTCTTTACAAAGTTCCAGTTCGTTTTGATACCCGAAAGTGCCTTCCGTTATATCATTACAAAACTTATTTTCATCCTTCGCCTCGATTCCCAGCGGGAGACAAAAATGCAGAGTAACCTCAGCTTCTATCTCATGTCCATCGTCATTTTTATGGCGGTCATTAAATATGTACGACCCTCCGATCTCCAAATAATCCGTTAGACTAACCGACGCGCCGCCTTCATATTGATTCTTCATCAACTTGACATCTTCCATGTCATAGCTTATTTTGTGGCAGGTCTTTACCTCTAATTCCCTGCCGTTTAAATCAAAGGCCTTCTTTATCTCTGTTTTGTGGCTGTATTCGTCAATATCAGCCGCATATGAAAAGAATGGTATGACAAAAATAAAAAGACAAAAAAAACCGGTAAGTTTAGAGCGCATTTCATTTTTTTCCTTTTTTTAGTAGAATATACTTATATCACATCTGTATAGAAACGCAAGCAAAAATTAGCTGATTGTTAAAAAAGAAGGGGCAAGGAAGTAGCCGGGGTTTTTAAACACCGGCTGCTCCTCAACTCCCAGCGTCCCGGACGCTTGGCTCACGAACACCTGTGTCACGGACGCTCAACAACACACTGCATCCTAACCTCTTCAGGTCCGGGACACTTCAACTGTCACACGAACACCCAGCGTCCCGGACGCTTGGCTCACGAACACCTGTGTCACGGACGCTCAACAACACACTGCATCCTAACCTCTTCAGGTCCGGGACACTTCAATTGTCACACGAACACCCGTGTCCCGGACCTTTGGCACACCAACACCTGTCTCCCGGACCTTTGGCTCACCAACACCTGTCTCCCGGACCTTTGGCTCACCAACACCTGTCTCCCGGACCTTTCACAATAACACTTGCCGTAGCCGGGTGGTTCTGATATAATTCTCACTCTATGAAGAGATATTTAAACATAACATTACTGACCGTACTTATATTAACAAGCGGGACTGTGTCCGCCCGTGAAAGGCTTTCATTTACATACATATCCGAAATAGCTCCCGAAATACCGCAATATGAAATGGTCGAGATAACGTGTATAATGAAACATAAGATAATGAACCCTTTCCGGGCTAAACTTACGGCCCACATAATCGATCCGGATAATGAAATCATAGCGCAGCCGGGTTTTCTTTTCGATTCACCTAAAATATGGCTGGTCAGGTTTACTCCAATGAAAAAAGGGAAATACCAGGTAAATTTAAGTTTTCAAAACGGCAAAAAAACCATACGATCGGAAACATACAGTTTCATTAGCAAAGATCCCGTAACAGACGGTTTTATAAGGGTGCAAAAGGGGCCTCCCTTCATTCCATTATTCGACTCGGGCAAACCGTTTATCGGTATCGGGCATAATATCGCCTGGGCATATAAAGACCAAATGAGGCTGTATAAAAGGTATTTTGAGAACATGGCAAAAAACGGGTGCAACTTAACAAGGGTATGGATCAACACACCCTGGTCATGCCCGATAGAGGACGCGAAGATCGGTAAATATGCCCTCGATACCTGCGTAAAGGTCGATAAGCTTTTGGAATTGGCCAAGGAATACGACATATACATAATCCTCGTGCTCGACACCTATGGCTCATTGATGGAAGAGCCCGGATACTTTGACGAGAACATATGGAGTGATAATGTATATAATAAGAAAAACGGCGGACCATGCGAAAAGCCGTGGGATTTTTTTATAGAACCCAAGGCCATAAAATGTTATAAGGACAGGATAGAATACGTGCTCTCGCGATGGGGTTATTCCACGAACATTATGGCATTTGAATTATGGAATGAGGTCGATACCCCGGTCGAATGGATATCAGAAATAACAACTTATATAAACAGCGTAAATACACACAAACAGGCCATCACAGTCAGCCTTGGATACCCCTGGGATAATGATTTTGCGGAGGGAAAGATATTCGGACATGAAAATATAGATATCGTACAGCACCACATTTACGGAAATCAATCCGATGACATGATCGGGGAAATAATATCGACAAATCATACCTATCTTAAATTATACAACAAACCTATACTCGTGGGTGAGTTCGGTATAGACTGCCTCAAAAGCGACAAATACTGCGATCCTAAAGGAAAAGGATTGTGCCTTCACAACAGCCTCTGGGCCTCTATTATGTCAGGCTCGTTCTCAAGCGCGTTAAATTGGTGGTGGGATGATTATATTTTTCCGAAAAATGTGTACTCTCACTACGCGGGCATCAGAAAATACATTAATTCCTTTGATCCCGGGGGCCGGAAATTCACCCCTATAAATGAGGCGTATTTAAAGATCCCGGTCTCGGAAAATAACGCCGGATCATACAGGGACCTCTCGATAAAACCAAAAAAGAAATGGGGAGAAACGCGTTTCACGGAATTCAGCCTGTCCCAATTCGGAGATCTCGATGGCGGCTTTCTAAACCACTACCTGCAGGGGAATTTTCATAAGCACATGAAGGTCGACCAGTCCATAGATCTGGAATACCCGGCAGCCGGTAAATTCATCGTTGATATAGGAATGGTGTCTCAAGGCGGAACATTATCCATCATGATAGACGGGAAAGAGGCGCTGACCCGGGAGTTTCCCTGCGGCCCGGGAGACGGCCCATGGAAGAAAAGCCTTTATTTAAAAAAACACAAGGTATACCAGTGCGTCTATAATACATCTGTCAGCGTCGACGTTCCAAGTGGCAGGCACAAAATAACATTAAGGAATACCGGTATAGACTGGATAGGCCTGAAAAAGATCACGTTTGGGAATTTTATATCAAACAGTATAGCCAATGCCCGCGTGGTTGGCCTTAAGTCCGGGGACCTTTTTTTAATCTGGATACAGGATAAAAAACATGGCTGGCTGGACGATAAAAACGGGAATGTGCCCGAACCCATTAAGAATTCCACCCTCGTATTGAGAGATGTCCCCCCCGGAGATTACAATATCCAATGGTGGGATACGCACAAAGGAAAAGTCATACAGTCTGAGATAAAAAGAGCTGCGGCCGGATCCATCACGCCTAAAGTCCCGGATTTCACCCTTGATATTGCCTGCATTATAAAGAGGCTCTGAGAAAAGATCCTATAGTGACACAGGCTGTTGGTCTAAGTGGCAGGGTTTTTCAATATTTATAACTTCCAGCTTCTTATCTATCTTCCTCAACAACCCTTTAAGGACTGTACCGGGACCGATCTCTATAAATGTTTGTATCCCCTGTGAGGCGACATACCTGACGGACGCCTCGAAAAGAGTCCTGGAGTTAACCTGCGTTATCAGGTTTTCCTTAATCACAGCCGGATCTTGTGTGGGTTCAGCGGTCACATTACTGACTACCGGGTGGCTTGGCGGATTGAACGCGGCCTTTTCTATTTCTTTTTCCAGTTTTTCCTTCGCGGGCGTCATAAGGCTTGAATGAAACGCTCCGCTTACATCTAAAAGGATGGCCCGCTTCGCACCCTTATCCTTCGCCAGCCCTGCCAGAAGTTCAATATTTGCGGCCTTACCTGAAACAACAACCTGCCCCGGACAGTTAAGATTCGCTATTTCACATCCGCCTATACCTTTGCACAGGGATTCAACATCCCCTAGGGACATACCAATAAGAGAAACCATTTTCCCTTCTACTTTTTTACTGGCGGCTTCCATGAACTGCCCTCTTTTTCTGACTAAAACTACGGCATCCTCAAGAGACAGACAACCGGAAGCTACAAGGGCGCTATACTCGCCAAGGCTTAACCCCATGGAAAATTTCGGAACATACTTGGCGGCCTTTTCCGCGGGCTGTTCAGAACGTTGATCTGTATTATCTCGCGGAGCCTCTCCGACAGCCTGGACATCCTCAGTTAATCTCGCCATAGCTTTTAGGGCCGCGATCGAATGAACCATTATGGCTACTTGAGAATTGGCAGTATTTGTCAATTCATCTTTAGGCCCCTCAAAACAAAGCTTGATCAGGTCAAATTTTAGAATCTCACCGGCCTTATCAAAGACTTCCCTCGATTCTGGAAAAGCCTCGTATAGTTCCTTACCCATACCAACATATTGTGAACCCTGCCCCGGAAAAATATACGCGACATCTACCGGCATACTACCTCCTACCACTTGATCAGGATCGCGCCCCATGTAAGCCCGGCGCCGAAGGCGTCCAAAAGGATCGTATCGCCCTTTTTAATACGGCCCTCTTCTACCGCCTCAACCAAGGCTACGGCGCTTGAGGCGGCGGACATGTTTCCGTATTTTTCTATATTTAGATACAATTTCTTTTCCGGGTCGATACCCATTTTTTTCGCGACAGCGCTTAAGATCCTTACATTGGCCTGATGAGGAATGACCAGGTCTATATCATCCCCTTTTAAACCCAATGGTTCAGTCACCTTCTGGGCGCCATCCGCCATTAACTTAACAGCATACCTGAACAATTCATTGCCATTCATTTTCATGTAATGCAACCTGGCCTCGACGCTCTCAATGCTGGCGGGAATACGCGATCCTCCCGCGGGCATTTTAAGAAGGTCCCCTTTTGAACCGTCAGCCCCCAGGAACATAGACAATATACCGCCTTCTTCCACTTCCCCGAGAACCGCGGCACCCGCTCCGTCACCCATTAGCACACACGTCGCCCTGTCGCTCCAGTCAATAACGCTCGACATCTTTTCCGCGGATACAACCAGGACATTCTTATACATATCCGTTTTAATAAACTGAGTAGCAAGGGCAAGGCCATAGATAAAACCCGAGCAGGCGACATTTATATCAAAAGCAGGCACGTTATCCGCTCTAAGGCGCTTTTGGAGGATACAAGCTGTTGAGGGAAAAAACATATCCGGGGTAATCGTTGAGACAATAATCAAATCAATATCATTCGCTGTTAACTTAGCGTTCTTCAGGGCCCTTAAAGAGGCCTCAAGAGCCATATCACTGGTCGCCTCATCATCCCTGGCAATACGCCTTTCCTTTATTCCCGTCCGCTGAGTGATCCACTCATCACTCGTTTCCACCATCTTTTCCAGGTCAGCGTTAGTAAGACGCGTGTCAGGAAGGTATTTCCCTAGACCCAGTATCCCGACTTTTTTTTCCTTAGCCATTTAATACTCCCTTAACCTTTTCTTCGTTCTCTTCGAGCATTTCTACTATATGAGCGTTCACTTTATGCTCAACATATTCTCCCGCCACAAATACCGCATTCTTTATGGCCTTAGCGTTCGATGACCCATGGCCGATTATCACCGCTCCATCAACGCCCAATAACGGGGCCCCGCCGTATTCGCTATAATCCATCTGTTTTCTCACCGCCCGATAAGCGGGCAGGCTTAAGATGGCGCCTATCTTTGGCAGCAACGCCTTGTTCAATTCTCTTTTTAAAAGTTGCCCTGAGGCCTCGGCCAAACCTTCCGCTACTTTAAGGACTATATTACCGACAAACCCATCACACACTATAATGTTGACCTCCCCGGAAAAGATGTCCCTGGCCTCCACATTCCCGACGAAATCCAGATTGGTTTTTTCAAGTATTGCCCTTGCCCCTTTAACTAATTCAATGCCCTTTGATTCCTCCTGGCCGATGTTCAACAAGCCTACATTAGGTTTTTTGTACTTGAGCATGTACTTCGCGTAAGCGGTACCCATAACAGCGTACTGATATAATTGCATCGGGGTTGAATTGATATTCGCTCCAGCGTCTATAACAAGTATGGGATCCTTCAGCGAAGGAAGCAGTATCCCGATACCGGGCCTTTCCACCTTCGGCAACAACCGCAATTTTAAAGTCGCGGACACTACAACCGCGCCGGTATTACCCGCGCTTACGAACACATCCGCTTTATTTTCTTTCATAAGGCGCATGCCAACGGCTATTGAAGAATCTCGTTTCTTCCTTACTGATACCGCGGCCGCCTCTCCCATTTTCACCTTCTGGCTGGCGTGCTCTATAAACAAGCGGTCTTTTGGGTAATCATGAAATTTAAGGAACTTGTTTATTTTCCTGTTGTCCCCTACAAGAATAACATTGTATTTGGAGCTTTCAGCGGCCTTAACAGCACCTTCAACAACCACCCTCGGAGCCCTATCCCCACCCATCGCATCCAGTGCTACACGAAGATTTCTTTTCGATATCATGATATTAAGCCTATTGTTTTTGATGAACCTTTAATATTTTAAGTCTTGGTTCTTTTCTTTTCGCGCTCTTTTTTCTTTTCCTCAACCGTCTTGTATACTAACACCTGTTTACCCTTATAGTAACCGCAATGAGGGCAAACAACATGCGGACGTTTATTTTTACCGCATTGCGGGCATTTTGAACCACTACGATTTTTTAATTTATAGTGCGTCCTCCTCAGACGGCCCCTTTCCCTTGAATGCCTGCGTTTCGGATTAGCCATTTACGTCAACTCCTTTCTCTCTAAATTCCTCAACCTCTTAAATCAGCGTCCGGGATTTAAAACCCGGCTGCTGCCGAACATGATAATCTACTTGCGCCGCTTTAACCTTTTTATGATCCTGGAAGTGTCACGGGCAATAAGCAATTCCTCATTCGTCGGCACTATCATATACTCTACATTTCTGCCAAAAACCGGGCCGCTTTCTCGCCGGATCCTATCCTTTATACTCTTCATCCTTTCACCTATGCCCGCCGTAAACACCACAGCATCCAATCCTCCCATAGCAGAGGCATAGGCCCCTATGTATTTCTTGATCCTGTAGACAAATATATTAAGCGCTAACCTCGCGCGGCTGTTCCCCTTTTTTACATACCGCAATAGATCCCTCATATCATTGCTGATACCGGAAACACCAAGAAGCCCGCTTTTTTTGTTCAACAGATCATTCATCTCTTTCGTGGACAGTTTCATTTTTTCCATCAAGTATATAATAATGGCCGGATCAATATCTCCGGACCGCGTACCCATGAGCAATCCTTCAAGCGGCGTGAATCCCATTGATGTGTCAACGGACCGCCCTCTTAATACGGCCGCCATACTGCACCCATTACCTAAATGCACGGTTACAACTTTAAGATGCACAAGGCGTTTACCCAGTATCTCCGCCGCTTTATAGGCAACATACCTGTGGCTGGTGCCGTGAAATCCATAGCGGCGAATGCCGAATTTTTTATAGAACTCATAGGGTATGCCGTATATATAACTGTACCTGGGCATGGACTGATGGAATGCCGTATCAAAAACCGCGACCTGAGGGATGCCGGGGAATATCTTCAGGCATGCCTTTATCCCGGCCAAAGACGGCGGATTGTGTAACGGGGCCAGTTCACTGAATTTATCTATACTCTTAATGACTTTGCCGGTTATCAATGTGGAATCCTTGAATTCCTCACCCCCATGAACAACACGATGGCCGATACCCGCAATTTCGGATAAACTCTTTATAGCGTGCCTGCCCGGTTTAAAAAGCTTATCCTTGATCTCCCGGATAGCTCTCGCGTAATCAGAATACTTAACGATCCTTTCGATCTTACCTTCGGTTATAGCACGGCAATCTCTCATATTGAAAAGTTCATACTTCGCTGAAGAACTGCCGCAATTTATTACAAGTACTTTCATTATCAACTATTTCTTTTTAGCCCTGTTCTGAGCCCTTACAGCCGTAACCGTTACAGCATCCACGATCTCCTGCACCCCGCAGCCGCGGGAGAGGTCACTTGCCGGCTTTGTCAATCCCTGCAGGATTGGGCCTACCACCCTTGCCCTGCCCAATCTCTGCGTTATCTTATAACAGATATTGCCCGCGTCAAGGTTCGGAAATACCAGAACATTAGCTTTCCCCGCTACTTTACTTCCGGGGCATTTTATCGAGGCGACTTCAGGCACCACCGCGGCGTCCGCCTGCAGTTCACCGTCTACGCTTAGATCCGGCGCTTTCCTCTTCACTATCTCAAGGGCTTTTACTACCTTCTCTATCGATTTACCATAGGCGCTTCCTTTAGTGGAGAAACTAAGCAGGGCGACCCTCGCCTCTATCTCAAAAAGGCTCTGCATTATGCCTCCGCAGGATATAGCTATCCCCGCCAATTGCATCGGCGAAGGATCGGGTATAATACCGCAATCCCCAAAAATAAACAATCCGTCTTCACCAAAGGGGCAGTTCTGTAACTCCATGAGAAATGAACTGGATACTATACCGACATTCCTGTCGATCTTCAGGCAATAAATACTGGCCTTAGCGACATCTGTCGTAGTATGGCAAGCGCCGGCCACATAACCGTCAGCGATATCAAGCCTGGTCATTATGGCGCCGTAGTATACCAGATTTTCCAGGACCTGTTTGCCGGCGTCATCTTCACTGATCCCCTTGTGCTTGCGCAATTCATAATAGGTTGAAATGATCTCATTGACCCTGCCGTACTTTTCCGGGTCTATGATCTCAACCCCATCAAGTGTTACTGAGGCCTTCTTAGCGTTTTCTTCTATCTCCGCCTGCTTTCCCAACAGCAACACATGCGCTATCCTTCCCTGGTTGATCCTTGCCGCGGCCTCAACGACCCTTACGTCCTCCCCTTCAGGCAGTACTATCTTTTTTATATTCTCCCCGGCCTTTTCTCTTAATGATTGTATCCTATTCATGTCCTTAATTTCTCCTTTAATGCCTTTTCGACATAATCCGGCACAAAACTCGATATATCAGCGCCCAGTAAAGCCGTCTCCTTGATCAGCTTACTGGAAAGATAAGAATAACTTTCGTTCGGCATCATAAATATCGTCTCAATATCCCCTGCCAATTTCCTGTTGGTCAGGGCCATTTGAAACTCATATTCAAAATCCGATATCATCCTCAACCCCCTGACAACGACACGGGATTTCTTTTTACGCACATAATCCACTACCAGGCCCGGGAATGATTCCACGACAACATTAGATATCCGTTTAGTTGATTTTCTTATGAGCTCGATACGCTCAGGAACGGTGAACAGGGGTTGTTTTTCAGCGCTATAGGCGATCGCTACATACACTGTATCGAATAATTTCGAGGCCCGTTTGATTATATCTATATGACCGTTTGTGATAGGGTCAAATGTCCCGGGATATACTACTTTTCTATTCATCTTGATGCTCAGTCTTTATCGAAAAACTCTTTATGGCCTTCCGGCAGTAGGATAGAACAGTATCCCCATATTGCCTCTGCATTAAAAGATTAATACCCTCTACTTCAGGTATTAATTCCCGCTTGGAATGCTCTATTATAATGATATTATTTTGCCATAATATATCATGGCGGGCCAGTTTTATCAAGGTTTTTTTGGGAAGGCCTTTATGGTATGGCGGGTCAACGAATACAATATTGAATTTTACCCCCCTTTTCTCGAACCTTTCGATTGCCTTTAAAGCGTCTGCCTTATAAACCTCAGAGATAGACTGAGAATCGATAGATCCTATATTTTTTCTTATGATCTTTAGACAAGCTGGATTGATATCCACAAAAACAGCCCTGCTGGCGCCCCTGGATATAGCCTCCAAAGCCAGGGAACCACTGCCGGCGAACAACTCTACCACCACAGAACCAGGCACTTCCTTAGCGATAACGTTGAAAAGGGCCTCTTTTACCCTGTCTTGAGTCGGTCTGACAGTCCCGAGCTTTGGATAATCTATTCTTTTCCCTCTATATTTTCCGCCGACTATGCGCATGGTGCCCTTTACAATATCCTTTCCTTCACAGTTCCGGGGCCCTCAACAAACATCCAAACACCAGGGTCCCGGAACTTTTACCTCATCTAAACCTGGCCTCCAGGCTTTTGCGGAGCGCGGCATTCCTTTCGTCACTAAGCGAAGGATCTTTCGCGATAATGTCAAACGCCTCCTTACGCGCGTCTTCCATCACATGAAAATCCTTCAAAATATTCCCGAATCTAAGCTCAGGTATGCCGTGCTGCCTGGTGCCAAAAAATTCTCCGGGCCCGCGTATCTGAAGGTCCTCTTCGGCTATCTCAAAACCGCTCTGGGTATCTACCATCTTCGCTATCCGTCTTTCGGCCGCTTCGTTTGACGGATCTCCTATAAGGATGCAGTATGACGCATGCTCACCCCTTCCGATACGCCCCCTCAATTGATGCAATTGAGCTAAACCAAACATATCGGCATGCTCTATTACCATACATGAGGCGTTAGGTATGTCTATCCCGACTTCTATAACGACAGTTGAGACCAGAATATCATAAGCATGGTTTTTGAGCTTACGCATGATCACTTCTTTTTCTTCAGACCGCATTTTACCATGAATTATCGCTACACGTAAATCCGGAAATATCTCATCCTGGATCTTATTGTACATAGGCGCCGCGGCTTTGACACCGGTGGTTTCATCCCTGACAATACGTGGATACACTATGTACACCTGTCTGCCCTTCTCGACCTCTTCCCTTATGAAGGCATAGACCATATTTCTCCGGTCTTCTTCTACCCAAAATGTGGTTATCGGCCTGCGCCCCTTAGGCAGTTGCCTGATTATCGAGATATCCAGATCCCCGTAAACAGTGAGCGCGAGCGTCCTGGGTATAGGCGTTGCCGTCATGACCAGCATATGCGGATGATCTCCTTTGGCCCTCAATAGGTCCCTCTGCCCCACACCGAATTTATGCTGCTCATCAATAATGATCAACCCCAGATCATTGTAGATCACATCTTCTTGAATGAGCGCGTGGGTTCCGCAAACAATATTGATATTCCCATTCTTTATCTCTTCCTTGATCTGGGCCTTCTTATCTTTAGGAATACCGCTTATCAAAAGTCTTATGTTGATCCCTAAAGGCATAAGTAATTCACTCATTGTCATATAATGCTGCCTTGCGAGGATCTCCGTTGGCGCCATGATGGCCCCCTGAAAACCATTCTTTACCGTCAGTAAAAGCGCGTAAAGGGCCACAACTGTCTTGCCGCTGCCGACATCTCCTTCTAGAAGCCTGTTCATCGGTTTCGCGCTGGCCATATCTGACCCTACCTCCCGAATAGCCCTATCCTGCTCCTCTGTTAATTCGTAAGGTAAAAGCTTTTTCAATGACTCCATCAGGTCATCTCCCCCCGCGTGTTTTAAACCATTTTTAGCCTCTTTCGCGCCATATTTCTTCCTGGCAAGGGCGATTTGCAGCAAAAGGAACTCCTCAAAGACGATCCGCTTATATGACTTTTCCAGGGCATCAAAAGAATTCGGAAAGTGTATGTTTCTTACGGCGAAATTGATATCCGCGATCTTTTTTTTCGCCCTTACATAAGTCGGCAATGTCTCTTCAACCACGTTAATGTATCTATTGACAGCCTCAAATAAAAGCGTACGTAAATATCTCTGGGACAGATCACTGGTAAGGGAATATACCGGAACTATCCGGCCGACGTGTATAGAATCGGTCTCTGTACTTAAAAATTCATAATCCGGATGATTCATCTGCAGTTTCTTGTACCTCTCGGCTTTCCCATAAAATATGACAGTATCACCCTCTTTGAATTTCCCCTTTAGAAAAGGCTGGTTAAACCATACGCAGTATAATATGCCCGTAGAATCACCTACCGTTAACTGGAATACAGGTATAAACCTCTTAGTTGTGAAGACCCCCGAGGCTAATACTTTAGCCCTTACTGTGTGGTATTCGCCGACCTTCAATTCTCTTATGGATGTAAACTTACTCCTGTCCTCATATCTACGGGGCAGATAGTACATCAAATCCCCTATAGTATTGACTCCCAGGCGTGAGAGGACCTCGGCCTTTTTAGGGCCTACACCTTTTATATACCTTACGGGAGTAGACATGTCGGTTTTGTATTTCACGTTACGGCCTCCAACCTTTCCAGCGTCCGGGACAGCTCAACCGGTACACAAACACCTGTGTCCCGGACGCCCAACATCCTACCTTTTCCAGCGTCCG
>Ga0272441_10004307_pt1 | contig 26009 bp, 27 predicted proteins | sample SSMProp6N_FD_193582 | JGI IMG/M metagenome (GOLD analysis project Ga0272441, IMG submission 193582) | Marine sediment archaeal communities from Little Sippewissett salt marsh, Falmouth, MA, United States - SSM-Prop-6N | ecosystem: Environmental > Aquatic > Marine > Wetlands > Sediment ...
GAGATGCGGATGGTGGCCAGGGGGACCACATGGTTCTCCTCGATAAAAACCTCGAGACCGTTGTCCAGGACATGGCTTTCCAGGGCAGCGGCGGGCGGACAACAGAGGAAACAGAATATGGCGAAACACAAAATAATTTTTTTAATCTGCATGATACACTCCGGTCAAGGCTTTCAAGAGAATTTAAGTATAGAAGAAAGTAAAGACAGTTTCAACACAAATGATATTTGGCAAATGATATTTGGCGCAGCACCCGAAAGGCGGGAGGTGCTACCCCCGCCTTTCGGGAATGATGATATTTTTCAGGATCTAGAACTTGGCGTCCAGGAGAAAGTAGGTATTGGTGACCTTTTCCTCGAACCGGTCGGGATAGGACCTGGCATCGATCTGGGGGTAGTCCCGTTTGAGCCAGGTGTAGCCCAGGCGCAGGGTCAAATTTCTGTTGATCGGCTGGATATAGTAAAAATCCCAGCAGTGACCGTTTAACAGCAGTTTGTTGAGCGGATCGTCGGCGCCCTGATTGGCGGTGTACCAGTATTTCGAGCCGCGGTTGAACTCTACGCCGAACTTGGGGTTGTTGAGCGGTTCAAAGGGAATGTTGTACCGGAAACCCACATGAATGGCGTTGCCGCAGCGGTCATCCTGGTTTTCCGGGCCGCCCAAACCAACATTGGCCGGGATCAGGCCGAGCGCGCGGTAACGGGCCGGTTTTTCGCTGGCATCGATATCATTCCAGGCAAAGCCGATGAACCAGTCAAAGTTGGAGCCCAGGAAGCGCTTGGCTTCAAACAAAAAGGTGAGGGTCCACACGGAACCGAGAGAGTTGGGCAGGTCCACCGGCTGAAGAATGCCGCTTTCGGTCAGATCAATGCTGGGAAAATCGGGGATATAGCTCAGGTTGGCAATAAACAGAATGTCTTTCAGATAATTGCCCGGCAGCATGGTCTCGAACTGGCCGATATAGTAGTCCTGTTCTTCAATGTTGTACTCGTATTTCCGGTAAATATTATCTTCATTGTCCGTGTTCCGCCGCATGTAGACCAGGCGAAAGGCCGCTCCTTTCAGCCCGGTGAGCCGGTCCAGCATGATGGAGAAACCGATGCCGTCGGCCGTGATGTCGTAGGCCAGGGACGGATAGGTGGATTTTCTCGGGGTGTTCTCCCGGAGGTCAAAGGGCAGGCCGTCGGCCATGGGCAGGCGGCCGAAGGTCAGGGCCATGGGCAGTTTTTCATGGGGTTCGAAAAAATAGTCCACATAGGCCCGTTCCACCCGCAGTACCGCATTGGAGGGGTCGCGACCGGAAATGGAGGCGGCGCGTTCCTTGAAATCATCGTCCTGCCAGTTCTTGTACATGGTCAGGCGGGCGTGGAACTGCATGCTTTTGGAAATATTGGCTTTCAGGTTGAGCCGCAGCCGGTTTGAAAACAGGGCCTTGACCTTTTCATCGTGGTGCCGGCCGTTATCCAGGGATTCCCGAAAGGAAAACCAGTCGCAGCGGGTCCGGAGTTCGGCGCCGATCTGCATGCGGTCCAGAATGGTTCTTTTTTCAACCACTTCCATCAGGTCGGAGAGCTCTTCCACATCCTCCTGAAGAATAGTGATGTCCGAACCGGCTGCCGGAGCGCTTTTCTGTTCCAGGGCCTCGATTCTCTTAAGGGCCTTTTCCAGCTGCTGTTCCAGCCTTTTGATTCGGTCCTTATCGTTTGCGAACACATTCGGCGGGACCGTGAACACCAGGGCCAGAAAAACAGCGAGAATAAGTACCGGTATGTTCAATGACATATTTTTCATGGTAACCTCCTATCGCAGACCCACTGCTTCGGGCTGGTCCGAATCAGCAGCATGGTTAATAAGGTATGTTTTGACCGCTTCAATTTCAGCAGCCGTAACATCGGCACTGATGTCTTTTTTACGTTTGTGCTTGTCCCGGGTAAAGAAGCGGTCCCACTGAATGGAGGCATATTTGGTCGGGGCGAAGACCTCGGCTTCCCCGCCGGATTTGTGGCAGGATCCGCACTTGCTGATAAACACGCTTTTTCCGTCGGCCGCGCCGGCCGGAACACAAAACAGCGTCAGGGCCGCGAAGACGGAAAAAAGACTGACGACTCGTATTAATTTCATCGGGAGGGCTCCTTTAAAATATGACGGTCTGGTTAGAAAATCCTATCGGTTTGTTGTCAGAAATCTTTATATTTGTTTTATATATGATAGAAATATCGCGAGTTGTTTTCAAGGGCAAACCGTTTTTCCGTATGCTTCGATGAACTGACCATAAAAGATATTATTATTTTCTATATCCAACATCGATATCGGCATGTCAAGGCTTGTCCGGGAAATTAAGATTTCTTCTATATTTGCAATATACAGAATATTTACACTTTGTTATAATTTTGGGCAACAGGCAGCGTAAAAATTAAATTTCAAGGCAAACTTCCTGATGATGCTGAGACGGGTAATTTTTTATATTTTCATGGTATTTCTAATGAGCATGATTTTTCAACCGGCGCTTTTCGCCAAACGCAACAGCGAGAAGCTGACGACCGAGGACAGGACTTTTCTTGCCGGTCTTTTTGGCGGGCAGGGTGTTGAGAAGAGGGTTCTTGCGGCGGTGTTTAATGACCGGCGGATCCGGTTTATGCCGGGTCTGGTGAAACAGAACGTGGTGAACCGGGAAAATCCGTTTAATTACCAACAATTTCTGCAGCCGGCCGCCATCAGCCAGGCAAAAAAGTTTTCCAGGAAGTGGCGCACCCGGTTGAAACGGGCGGAAGATAAATACGGGGTGGACCGGGAGGTTATTGTGGCTATCCTTCTGGTGGAGTCGCGTTTCGGGCGTTGCCGGGGACGGGACCGGGTGATTTCCGTTTTTGCGTCAATCCTTTTGGAGCATCATGACAAAAGAAAACGGGCCAGACTCGAGATGCTTCAAACGGAAGCGGAAAAGGAAAAATATTTGAAACGCATTGAAAAAAAAGCCCGGTGGGCCAAACAAGAACTTTTGGCCCTTTTGAAAATAAAAACCGAAAGAAAGATTGATATTTTTCAGCTCAGGGGCAGCTATGCCGGGGCCTTCGGCATGCCCCAGTTTTTGCCCTCCAGCTATCTGGCCTATGCCTGCACTTCGGACCAGGGCGCACGTCCGGATCTGAACTATGCCCCCGATGCTATTGTTTCGGTGGCCAATTATTTAAAGGCGCATGGCTGGAGAATGGACCAAACAAAAGAAGCGGCCGAAAAAGCGGTTTGGGCCTACAACCGCAGCACGGTTTATGTGAAAACCGTTCTTGGGGTTGCGGAAATACTCAAAAATAAATAATGACTTTTGGCCGGGCAAGGCAAAAAGGCAGGACAATAAATGTCCCGCCTTTTTGTGGCATGAAGACGCCGCTAGACGGCGGCGGCCGATGTTTCAATACAGGAAATAATATCGATGACCATACTGAAAACGGTACTGAGGACACAGCCGATATCCTGACACAGGGTGAGGTCATCAATTCCCTCCATAATCACGTCGATGATACAACTGAGCTGTGGATCCAGCGCGGTGCAGGAAAAAACGCTGATAAACATGGTTAAAATGGCATCGACGTAGCAGAGTTCCACATTTTCAGCTGTTTCACAGGCGCCGATTTCCTGAATCATGGTCAGGACCGCATCAAAAATGCAGGACAGCTTATCTGTTGTTTCTGAAGATCTTTCAGCGGTCATCGCCTGGGGCTGAACATTTGCCGCGGTTGCCTGTGATACCGGAACCATGAAAAGAACAGCGGCCATGAGGATAAAAATAAAAGATTTTTTAAACATTTTACGTCTCCTTTGCGGTTTGTTACTGTTTGGGTTTATTTTTATATTCGGTTGATCCCATTCGGATGAAATATATTACTGCACCAGAAGTCATTGCCTGAAATTTAAATGCAATGCAAGGAGCAGGCCATTAGGCCTATTGTTGCCGGGGAAAAGTCCTGTGACTTGCAACCGATTAAATTCGCTTTATTTTTATCCATGAAAAGGGTAACGGACGCTTCGGGCCGTGAGGTGAAAAATTTTCTGCTGGCTAGATAGAACCATGTTTGCCGGCCTAAAAAAAGTCTTTGGTTGCTTAGATACATTTTTTGCGTTTATAAAAAAATATAGACGGAAGCGTGCTCCGCAAATGGGGATTATAAAGTTGAACTTTTCCTTGAATTTGCTAAGCTCTTGAAAAAGTTTTTTAAAAATCGAAAAAACGGTTATCGGGAGACAAGGGATGCAAACAAAAACCGCCACGCACAATATATTGATCGGTTATCTGCTCTGGGTTTTCGGTTTTACCGGGTCGCACCGGTTTTACTATGGGAAACCGGTGACCGGTACCCTCTACTTTTTCACCCTGGGGCTTTTGGGCATTGGCTGGCTGATCGATGTTTTCCTGATTCCGTCCATGGATCGGAAGGCCGATATCAGGTACACCCAGGGGGAGCTGGACTATGATGTCTGCTGGCTGCTGCTGACCTTTCTGGGGCTGTTCGGGGGACACCGGTTCTACATGGGCAAGTGGATTACCGGTATTATTTTTTTAGCGACCGGGGGGCTTTTCCTGGTGGGGGTTGTCTATGATTACTGGACCCTGAACGGGCAGATCAATGAAATAAATCAGGAATAAAAATATTTATCCGGTCTGGCGAAGCGCTTCAAAAAGCACGATGGAAACGGAATTGGCCAGGTTCAGGCTGCGGACATTTTTGCTGAACATGGGAATAAAAAGGGTATGGTCGGTCTGTTTTGTCAGAAGCTCTTCGGGCAGGCCGTCCGCTTCCCGGCCAAAGACCAGGTAATCGTTTTTTTTGAAAGGGTAATCCCAGAAGGCGGTTTTTCCGCGGCCGCTCAGAAAAAGAAAGTTTCCCCTGCTGTGTTTGGAAAAAAATTCTTCCAGGTTTTCGTAACAAAAATAGGTCAAGTGCGGCCAGTAATCGAGCCCGGCCCGCCGCAGTTTCTTTTCACTTAGATCAAAGCCCAGGGGCTTAATCAGGTGCAGCACGGAATTGGTGGCCACGCAGAGACGACCGATATTTCCGGTATTATTGGGAATCTGGGGATAGACCAGGACGACATTAAAAGACATTTGGTGCTCCCTGTTTTTTCACCGGCATCCGGGACGCAGGTTGAATGGTTTGATCAAAAAGGTGCCGGGGTTTCGGGGGCTCAAGCGAAAAATCGAAAGACCGGATTGTCCCTGAAATATTCTGACCGGAAAAAAGGTTCAATTCCGGACCAATTAATCTCAGTATATACCAATAGAGAAAGGAAAGTCTACTGTTGACTTGCTTTACACCATGGCCTATATGGTGTTATGAGGATAATAGAATGTTTCTTCAAAAGGATTGCAGTTGTCCGTGAAAGGGGGAGATCCATGGGTGCTATCAAAAGGGTGGCAATTACCACCGGGGGCGGTGACGCACCCGGGCTGAACGCGGTCATTCGCGGTGCAACCATATCGGCGATCGGGCTCGGCTGGAAAGTGTACGGTATCCGTCAGGGATATACCGGTGTGCTTGAGATGACCGAATCCGAGGGCATTGTTCCGCTGACGGCCAACAGGGTCCGCGGCATTACCCATCTCGGCGGGACGATCCTGGGCACCACCAACCGGGGCAATCCGTTTGAGTGGCCGGTCAAAGCGGGAGACAGGATTGTTGCCCGGGACCGCTCCGATGAACTGCTGGAAAAATTCAACCGGCTTGGATTTGATGCGCTGATTGCCATTGGCGGAGACGGGTCTCTGGGGATTGCCAATCGCCTGGCCCAGAAGGGGCTGATCGTGGTGGGTGTGCCTAAAACGATTGACAATGATCTGCAGTCCACTGTGGTGACCTTTGGCTTTGATACGGCGGTGACCAATGCCACGGACGCCATCGACAAGATTCATACCACGGCCGAATCGCATCAGCGGGTCATGGTCCTGGAGGTGATGGGGCGCTATGCGGGCTGGATCGCGCTCAATTCCGGTGTGTCGGGTTCGGCCGACGTCGTGCTGATTCCGGAGATTCCCTATGATATTGAAAAGGTCTGCGAAAAGGTGATGCAGCGGGAAAAAAGCGGACGCCATTTTACCATTGTGGTGGTGGCGGAAGGGGCAAAACCCAAAGGCGGTGCCCTGAGCACGATCGGTGAAAAAGCGGTGGGCCGGGAAGTGAAGCTGGGCGGTATCGCGGACCGGATTGCCCATGAGATAGAAAAACGAACCGGCAAGGAAGCGCGTACCCTTGTCCTGGGGCATCTGCAGCGCGGGGGGGCGCCCACGACCTTTGACCGGTTGCTGTCCCTGCGTTTCGGTTCCGCTGCGGTCAGGACCCTGAATCAGGGAAAGACCGGGGTGATGGTGGCGCTGAATCCGCCCAAAGTCGATATCGTTCCGCTGGACCAGGCGGTTTCGAAGATGAAGTCCGTTCAGATGGATTCCGACACTTTGCTGACCGGGCGTTACCTGGGAATCTGTTTCGGGGACTGACCGGTTCCAGGGTCTGTTTTTTTCAGCAGGCCTTTTTACAGCATTGGGGAGATGAACTGATACAGGAGCAGGGCGATAATGGCAAGCGTTGAAAGGTAGGCAATCAGGCCTTTGACATCTTCTTTCATGGGGCGGTGCCTTTTTTTATATCATTCAAGATAATAGACGGATCTGCTACGGATATTTGTCATTTAAATACAATGCAAGGACCGGGCCATTTGATAAAACGGTTGTGATGCGAAGGCAAGATAATAAGAAAATAATAAAAAAATTAATAAGTTAAAATATTCTGTAATGCGAACCGGATCTTTACAGGAAAGATAATCCTGTTTGGCAATGGTTCTGAAAAACCGAACCGGTGGAAAGATGCAAAATTTGTGGCTGGTTTTTACCAGAAAAGTACTTTGGGAAATCGAAGGGGAGAAGGACAAGGTCTGTTAATCACCGGGGCCTGGACAGCCCGCTGATTTCATTGTGTTAACGGCGGGATATCGGCGGCACAGCAACTGAAGGTGCTGTGGTCCGGAAAGCAGCTAACCCTGTTGTGGTGCGCTCAGCCACTCGACGGCATCGTTCCGGCGGATAAAAAACATGATATCCAGGTCGGTAATTATTTTGGCAAAAACAACAAATGTTTTAAAAAAATTTTCAGAGCTTGAACTCAAAATGGCGATTTTTGTATTTTCCGCCAGCGTAAATGTTTTCATGTATTCTGCCATGTCAATGGCATCACCGGTGGTGTCCTGTGCAGACAGTGTGGACTTGCTGATATCAATCAGAAGACGGTTGCAGCCGTTGAAGGCTAGTTTTTCGATGGCGTCAGCATAAAGATTTTTTCTTTCTGCTTCATTCAGCGTTCCCTCCACAGTAACGGCAATGATGTTTGAATGGTTGAGTTTTCTGATGATATATTTCATGAATGTCCGGGCTGTTTCAACAGCGGTGCAGTGAGTACCGCTTTTTATATCAGCGCCATGGTGTAGGCGTGTTTTATCAGCGCGGCATCGCTGTCCAGATTAAGTTTTCGCCGGATGTTTGACTTGTGGTTTCTGACGGTTTTTTCGCTGATGCCGAGTATCCTGGCGATATCTCTGGTGGATTTTTCATCGGCGATCAGGATAAAAATATTTTTTTCTCTCGGGCTCAAAGAGTATTCGGCTGGGGACAGGTCCGATTTTTCCATGATGTTGCTGTAGGCCTCTTCCAGCTTTTCATCCACATAGAATGTATCGGTGGCCATGATGCGGGTCAGGGCTTTCTGCAAGGTCTGCTTTTCGGTCGCTTTTGTCAGGTAACCGTTCGCACCGGCTTTGATTGCGGATGCCAGGAGGCTCTGGTTGTAGTAACCGGAGAGAATCAGGACTTTTATCCCCGGGTTTTTTGCTTTGATCTCTGCGGTGGCATCGATACCGTTGCTGAACAGGAGCTTTATGTCCATGATCACGATATCCGGACTTTTTTCGATAATGCTGGTGAGGCAAAATTTTTGGGAACTTGCAATGACTGAAAAACCGTCAATGGTTTCGATCAGGGCCGAGATCCCCTGGCAGACAATCGAATGGTCATCCACGACAAATACTTTTATATCGCAACCGCTTGTTTGATTCATTCTCCGGTTTAAAAATGTAGATAATAATAAATTTTCTTTTATTCGATTTTTTTATTTATAATTTGTTCATAAGCTATATGATTATTTTCTAAAAGTGTCAATGGGCGAATATCCCGTATCTATATAAAAAATAACCTTTTTTTAAATCGATTTTATTCTGAAATATCTTTCCGTAAAAAAGGAACGAATGTAAAAAAACACTTTTGGTTTTATGTTATCTTTCGAAAAGATGTCTATAAAGGTTTTTAACAGACTTGAACGGAATTTCTTTTTCAGAATAAAATAAGTTTGACTTTTTTATTTTGAAAAATTTAAATATGGTTATAACAAAAGATTTTATTTTCACTTCGGCACAGCGGCGGTGAAGCTGCCATAGATCTGTTTGTTTCTGCCGTGCCGCGGGAAATGCTGTGAAAATGGAAAACGAATCCGGAACACACTTGAAAAATATTGACAGGCTTTCCGATTTTGTCTGGCTGGACTCTCCGGAATCGGTTTTTGAAGAGGTAGAGCGGATCATGAAAATGGTCTACCCGGCGTTTGACCGCAAACAGGTCAGGGCCGCTTTTGGTATGGCGGTGGATCTTTACCAGGGAGAATTTCCCGGTTACCGGGCCTGCAACACGGAATATCACGACCTGTCCCATACCATCGATACCTTTCTGGCCATGGCCCGGCTGATTCATGGTGCTGTGTGCGGGGACAAGCCGTTTTCGCAGCGGGATGTTGTTGCGGGGCTTGTTGCCGCGCTTCTGCATGATGCCGGGTATATCCAGGAGGATGAGGACCGGACCGGTACCGGGGCAAAATATACGGTGGAGCATGTTCAAAGGAGTATGGACTTTCTGGGGCGGTACGGAAGGGATCTGGGCTTGTCTAAAGCTGAGATTGCTGCCGGCCGTGCCATGATCTTGTGTACGGATCTGGCGGTTGACCTTGAAAAGGTTGATTTTCCCGGAAAAGATATTGAACTTCTGGGAAAAATGCTGGGAGCTGCGGATCTGCTGGCCCAGATGTCGGACCGCATCTATCTTGAAAAACTGCTTTTGCTTTACCGGGAATTCAAGGAAGCCCAGGTCGGCGGTTATGACAGTGAAGCGGATCTCCTTGAAAAAACCGTTGATTTTTTTGACCTGATGGCCAATCGTTTTGAAAAACAGCTTGCGGGGACCGACCGGTTTATGCGGGCCCACTTTGCCGCACGCTGGAATATCGATCGAAATCTTTATCTTGAGGCGATTTTGAAACAGAAAAAATATCTGCGCAAGGTTTTGATGATTCCCGGTGCAGACCCGCTGGCCCATTTGAACCGCAACGGAATTGCGGACCGGATCAGAAAAGAAACCACTGAACAGAAGAACTGAAACCACTGCCAGTGCCTCCGGAATTTTTCCCGTCTTTTTTTTCTGATTTCTCATGTGCGAATAGCGGGATATGATGCCGATTCCGCCCGAGCTTTCTCCCCTGAATTTTTTGTCAAAGGGGATAAATAAATTATCCGCTTGACGATTTTAAGCGGTGTCGCGGGGATCCGGTCTTGCGCAAGGGGGACGATATTGGTCTAACGCAAAAAAGAAAGCCGGTCAGCTTTTGCTGTAATTCCGGTATTCGTCGTAGTTGCTGACAATATCCTTGTTTTGAATCGGGAACGGAAGGGTTTCCACCACGGTCTTGGTGATTTCATTTGCGAACAGCCTGCCGCGGCGGTTGAGCAGATTATTTTTACTGTAGCCGGAAATTTTCAGCAGGCGGATGAACAGGTTCAGGTAAAAAGGCAGCTCTGCCGAGCGTTCACAGCGAAGATCGTAAATCATCCGGGCAAATTTCCGCCACATGTCGGTGGCGGGGTCCTTGGGTGCGACGAAAGCCATCTGCCGGCCATTGGACATGCTTTTCAGATAGGGCGCGAGTTCGGGATTTACGGTTTTCCAATTTCCATAGGTTGAAAATGCAGCGGGACCGAAACCGATGTAATCCTCCACCAGTTCGTCCCGGGATGAATCATAATATTCTGTTCCCTGCTGGGAGGTCCAGACGCAGGTTCTCTGATAACCGGCACCATTGAGTATCCGGTGTGCCTCTTCAATCAGTTCAAACTGTCTGCCCTCTTCGAGATCGGAACCGTTTTCTGTCCCTCTGAGGACCATGTAGGGATAGGTGATGATCTGGTCCGGTGAAATAGCGGCCGCCTTTTTAATGTCGCTTAAAAATGAACCGTCATCCTGGCCCGGCAGTCCCACCATCATGTCGGTGCTGACAAAAAGACCGATCGATTTTGCCTGGCGAATCAGATCGGCGATGGTTTCGTCACGGTTTGCCGTGCGGCCGGTGCGTTTGAGAACCTTGCGGTCAAAGCTCTCAATGCCCATGCTGATTTTTGTAAAACCGGCAGACTTCAGGTCCGCCAGATAGCCTCTGGACAGGAGGGACGGGAGCAGCTCTATTCCGAGCGTTTCCACCCGAACCTTCTGTTTCAGCGGGGAAACGATATAATCGGAAAGCTCGTTGACGGAAAGGGTGTTGGGTGTGCCGCCGCCGATATAGATCCAGTTGGGACGGCCGGCCATGGGACTGCCGAGAATTTCCCTTTGGATGCTTTCCAGGTAGCGCTGTTTCATTACTTCCGAATATATTTCCTTGTAAAAAGAACAGAAACTGCATTTGGAGAGGCAAAAGGGAACATGAATATAAATTCCGAAGTTTCGGCTGAGCCGGCCGGCCGGTTTTTCCCTGAAAGTGTATACCGTTTGATCAAACGATTGAATCAGCATTTGTTTGCTTTTGGCAGTGATCATAAAAAGTTCCTTGGGCCTCAGCGGGATTAGTTGATGTTTTTTCCGGTGGTGGCCATGGTCAGAGAGCAGTGTTTGATTCCCCGGGCGGATTTGAGCTGAAAAGACAGTTTTTCCATCTGTTTCGGGGCGCCCTTGACGATGATGATTTCCAGACAGTTATCATGGTCGATATGAACATGCTGTGATGAAATGATGATGTTGTAATGGTCGTGCTGAATCTCGACCAGCTTATCGGTCAACCCCCGGGTGTGGTGGTCATAGACCAGGGTGATGGTGCCGGCAATAACGCTTTCGTCAATCCATTCCTGTTTGACCAGCTCTTCGCGGATCAGATCGCGGATGGCTTCCGAACGGTTGGCATACCCCTTTTTCCGGTTCAGCCTGTCGAACCGTTTGAGCAGGGTTCCATCCAGAGATACGCCGAAACGAAGGGTATGGGACATGAGGGGCTCCTTTCACCGTCAGGGTAACACTAATTTTATAAAAGTAACACGGCTTGAAGGGTTTGTCAATCAATGATTTTATTCAGTGCCGGGATTGACACGTTGCCGGGCTTTTTTTATACTTGGGCCGGTTGTGAATGTGCAGGGCCGGAAGGGGGCGAGAAACCCGTCCCGGCAGTTGCCTGTCGTTCAGAAAGAGATGAAAAGAACAAGCTGCCGGACCGGGCCACCGGCTGAACCTTAGGGACCGGGATTGAAAAGCCAACGGCGTTATGTTATCCGCGCTGATGGTCTTTTGTCTTTTTCGCAAATTTTACGGAGGTCGACGATGAAATTTGTGCGTTTCGAAAAAAAAGCGCTCTCGCTGTACGGCAGGATCGAAGATGACCGGGTTCGTGAAATAGCGGGCGATATATTTTCCGACTTCCGGGTTACGGAAAATGAGGTTTCCCTGTCCGAAATAAAAATTCTGCCGCCCTGCGTTCCTTCCAAGATCGTGGCTGTTGGTCTGAATTACCGGACCCATGCCGAGGAACTGGGAATGGCGCTTCCTGAAGCGCCGCTGCTCTTTTTGAAACCGCCAAGCGCGGTGATTGGACATCTGGACGTGATTGTTCATCCCCACATGGCCGCGCAGGTGGACTATGAAGGAGAACTGGGCGTGGTGATCGGCAAGACGTGCCGGTGGGTGGCCGAGGCGGATGTTCCGGAATATGTTGCGGGCTATACCTGTATCAATGATGTGACGGCAAGAGACCTGCAGAAAAGGGATGTCCAGTTCACCCGGGCCAAGAGTTTTGATACCTTTGCGCCGGTGGGCCCGTTTATTGAAACGGATATTGATCCCGATGCGGTGAGGATTGAAACGTTTTTGAATGGTGAAAAAAGACAGTCCGGGACCACCCGCGACCTTTTATTTCCGGTGGCGGTGCTGGTGGCCTTTATTTCCCGGATCATGACGCTTTGTCCGGGGGATATTATTGCCACCGGCACCCCGCGCGGGGTCGGGCCGCTGTCTCCCGGTGATACGGTTGAAGTACAGATAGACGGCATCGGGACCCTGACAAACCGGGTGGTGGAGCAGCGAGCACAGCAGGAATAACCGGTGGAGGGGGTATTATGTTTATAAAACCACGGCGCCTATGGCCGTGCACCCCGAAAAGCTTAAATGATGCATCATTTGATCTGCTGGCGCAGATGCTGCGCTCTTCACTGTCCCGGAGAGCTGTAGCGGTCACTCCCGGCACGGCGGGACGCTTTCTCTTTCCGCGAAGTCCAGGGACATATTTTTTTGTGAATCGCTAAACGATAAACAGGTCATTGCTGGGAAAGTTGGCGTCACTGGTGACATTGATGCCGAGTTTTCTCAGGCCCTCTTCATCACCCCTGGTGGGAATATGGGTGATGTGCATTTCACAGCCTTTCAGCCCGGGGATTTTTTCGATGGCCAGCTGGGCGGCAGAGTTGGACATGGCGCTGATGCTCAGCGCAATCAGCGCTTCATCCAGGTTCAGACTGGTATTTTTGCTTTTCAGGGTCATTTTCTTGAATTGGGATATGGATTCAATGATGTTTTGCGGCAGCAGGTGGATCTTTTGGGGTATGTCGGAAAGATGTTTTACGGCTTTGATGACAAGACTTGAAGCGGCATGCATCAGCGGTGAATTGTGCCCGGTGATCACCGTGCCGTCTTTCAGACAAATGGCGGCACCGCAAAAAATGCCGTCATGCCCGGCCTGTTTCTGCTCGGCTTCCAGTGCGGCCGCGCGGGCATCTGCAATAACGCTGCGTTCGTTGAGGTCGATGTTCATCTCTTTCATGAGCAACTCAACCCGCTGAACGGTTTCCTGATCGACAAACCCCAGTTTATATTCGCAGCTGTATCTTAAATACCGGCGGATAATTTCCTGCCGGGCGGCTGACTGGACGGCCGAGTCGTCGACAATGGCGAAGCCGGCTTTGTTAACGCCCATATCCGTCGGCGAGTTGTACATGGATTTTTCTCCTGAAATCCTTTCCAGTATCCGCCGGACAACGGGAAACACTTCAACGTCCCTGTTGTAATTAATGGCGGTTTCCTGATACGCTTCAAGATGAAACGGGTCTATCTGATTAAAATCCTGGATATCGGCGGTTGCGGCCTCATAGGCAATGTTGACCGGGTGTTTCAGCGGAATGTTCCAGATAGGAAAGGTCTCAAACTTGGCATAGCCGGCATTGATATTTTGTTTGTGCTCGTGATACAGCTGGGAAAGGCAGGTGGCGAGTTTGCCGCTGCCCGGCCCGGGACCGGTTACGACGACCAGTTGATTCCGGGTTTCGATGTATTCGTTAGCACCGTATCCCTCATCACTGACGATCAGGTCAACATCCGTGGGATAGCCTTTGGTGTAGCGATGCACATAGACGTTGATGCCGCGGTGCTGCAGCTTGTTCTTAAAAACTTTTGCAGCCGGCTGGTCGTCAAACCGGGTAATGACAACGGCGGTGATGGTGATGCCCCGTTCTTTTAAATCATCAATCAGTTTGAGGGCATCGGAATCATAGGTGATGCCGAAATCGGCCCGGACCTTTTTCCGTTCGATATCTCCGGCAAAAATACACAGAATAATATCCGCCTTGTCTTTTAATCTTTTCAGCAGACGCATTTTGACATTGGGATCAAAGCCGGGAAGGACCCGGGCCGCATGGTGATCAAACAGCAGTTTGCCGCCGAACTCCAGGTACAGTTTATTGTCAAATTTTTGGATGCGGTCGATAATGGCGTCTGTCTGTTCACGCAGATAGAGATCATTGTCAAAACCGGTTTTCTGCAGCATGAGCCGTTCCTTTCTGTTGCCGGAGAAGCCGTTCCATTAAAAAAATATTTTTGTCTGTCGGAATAAACTAATGAATTGCAGGCCAAAAGTCAACCCAAGATAAAGCGGAAATGCCTTCGGGCCGGGAAAAGCCCTTTGACGAAAAGCAACCGCAGCCCAGGCACTTAAAAAAACGTTTTTAGTTTCGAGTCTTTAATCACCCGGTCAAAAACCGCTGCTTCTTTTTTTCGCATCTTTTTTTCATCCATGCTGGAAGTTTCATGGTCATACCCCAGCAGGTGGAGGGTGCCGTGGATCAAGAGCCAGCACAATTCGCGGTAAAGGGAATGTTTTCTCTCTTCGGCCTGTTTCAAAGCGGTTTCGACGGAAATAACAATATCTCCCAGCAGATCGGGCTGAACGTTTTCGCAGGTATCGTCGGACATGGGAAAGGAAAGAACATCAGTGGGGCGGTCTTTTCTCCGGTATTGACGGTTCAGTTCCCGCATTTCGCGGTCGTCAAGAAGGAGAATGCTTACTTCGGGATTTTGTAATTCCGATTCGGCCAAGGTCCCTTTCATTATTCGCCGAATCAAATGCGGATTGATCGGAACCTGTTTTTGGCGGTTTTTTATCCAGATCCGGGGGTTTTGTTTTTCCATTGGTTTCCTTTTCATTTGATTCCGGATATTCGATGCGCGAATGAAAAATGCCGTTCAAAACCCGATTGAAATTTTCGGCGATGAGGTGCAGGTCTTTCAGCGTCAGTTCACATTCATCCAGCTGTCCGTCGGCGAAAATGTTGTTGATGATTTGCTGGACCATGCCCTGGATCCTCGCCGGGGTCGGGTCGCTGAGGGTCTTTGACGAGGCTTCCACCGCATCCGCCAGCATGACGATCCCGGCCTCCTTGGTCTGAGGTTTCGGGCCGGGGTAACGGAAATCCTTGTCGCTGACCGGCTGGTTTCCTTCGGCATTGAGTTCGATCGCCTTGCGGTAAAAATAGGTCATGCAGCTGGTGCCGTGGTGCTGGAGAATAATATTCTGAATGGTTTTTCCCAGCCCGAACTGTTTGGCGGTTTCCGCGCCGTCCTTGACATGGGCGGCAATAATCAGGCTGCTCATGCTGGGCAGGAGTTTGTCGTGTTTGTTCTCCACGCCTTTCTGGTTTTCGACAAAATAGAGCGGTTTTTTGATTTTGCCGATATCATGGTAATAGGCGCTGACACGCGTCAGGAGTGAATCTGCATGAATGGCTTCGGCCGCAGCTTCCGCCAGGATACCCACCAGGATGGAATGATGATAGGTGCCGGGGGCTTCGATCAGCAGTTTCCGCAGTCCCGGCTGATTCAGGTCCGCGAGTTCCAGCAGCTTGATACTGGTCGTGTAGTTAAAAATGATTTCTACAATCGGAATGATACCGGTCGCCAGAACGGCGGACAACAGCCCGCTGAGCAGGCCGAAGCCGAAGCTGATCAAAATGTCTGTTCTAAATATACTGCCGGAGATCATATACAGCGAAAGAATCAGGAGCGCGTTGAGACTCCCCGCGATCAGTCCGGCTCGAATAATGGTTTTCCGCTCTTTGCTCTGGACGACTTCCTGGGCGGCGACCAGGGCCCCGATAAAGGAGTAGATGAAAAAGACGAAGCGGTTGTCAATCAGAAAACAGGAAAACATGGAAACAATGATGGCGCACAGCGCGGCCAGCTGCGGTGATAAAACAATACTGATCACAATGGCCGGAAAGGCAAACGGAATCGCATAGAAGTAGGCATCCAGGGGAACAACGGTAATGGCCTTGCTGAAGGTTTTTGCGCTTCCGGCAAAAAGCTTGATGATCAGAAAACTGAGAATAAATGTCAGGCAAAGGAACATCAGGTCCCTGCGGCTGAAAGGAGACACCTTTCCGGTTCCCAGGTTTTTGATGGAAAACCGGTACAGAACGTGGAGGGAAATAAAAGACAAGATAAAATATCCGAGTACCGTCCAAAGGATGCTCTGCTCCTTTTTCAGGTTGGAAACGGCATTCAGTTTGACCAGGTCCGCTTTCGTGATCCGGGCGCCTTCCCGAACGATGATTTCTCCTTTTTTAACATGGTAGTACAGCGGGCTGATTTCCCGGACGGCTTCATTCTTTCGATTCGTGGTTTCGACCCGGTTGAACGTGATGGTGGGCTCGATCAGTTCCAGTCCGATGTTGACAATGGTTTTTTTAACATCAATTCTGACGTTTTTCAGAACCGTGCGCGCGTCCCGTTTCAGCAGTGCCTGGGCCTCTCTGATGTCGATGATGGATGAAAAGTCGTCGACGATAATTTCTTCGTTTGAATGAACGTCTCTCAAGACAATACCGTGTCCCCGCTCCTTGAACAGATGTTCTTTGGAAATCACGACTTCGCGCTGGGTAAACGGAATAGTCAGTTCCAGAAGAAGATCGTCGATTTCTTTTTTAAAGTTCCGCTGGGCCAAAAGATTGAAATCTTCCGGAGCGACCTGTATGCCCAGAAGGTTCTGGAACTGCCGGTAACTTTGTTTGTTGGTCGCAGTCAGCTTTTTATTTCTGAGTCCCTGGATTGCCTTGCGGGCCGCGGAAAAAGCGGTGCTGACCCTTTTTTCCAGCTCCACTTCAGCCCTGGAATTGAAATCGTATACGGACAGAACAGAGTCGGTTTTTTCCTTTTTGCGGATGTCGGTGGTTTCGGTATCTTCAACAGAGAAGTCTTCGGGTGCCCGGATGTTCTGCCGGGAGATGTCCCCCGGCAGGTACGTGTGTTGCGGTACGGTGAGTCTCGGGGAAATCAGAAGCGCGATGACCGCGGACAGCAGGATACAGATCAGGAACCGGTGGGTTGCGGGTTCGATAAAGGGCTTTGTCAGGATATCGGACCTTTTGCTTTTTTTGGCGTCTTCTATCTTGGACGCTTTTTTCTTTTCCGGTTTTAGATATTTCAGCAACTTGTCTTTCATGGCCTTCGGTTAAATCAGTTTTTGGATCTTTTACCGGCAGTTTCCGCCTTTTCGTAGGCTTTGATGATTTCCTTGACCAGCGGATGACGGACCACGTCCTTATCGGAAAAACGAACGGTCCGGATCCCCCGGATGGTTGAGAGGATGTTCTGGGTTTCAATCAGTCCGGAAACCGTGCCGGCGGGGAGATCGATCTGGGTGATGTCCCCGGTAATGACCGCCTTTGAATTGAATCCCAACCGGGTCAGAAACATTTTCATCTGTTCGGAAGTGGCATTCTGCGCTTCATCCAGAATGACAAAAGAGTCGTTCAGGGTCCTGCCCCGCATGAAGGCCAGGGGGGCCACCTCGATAATTCCCTTGTGGAGCAGTTCCGTGGCATCATCGATTTCCATCAGGTCATGCAGGGCATCGTACAGCGGTCTTAAATAGGGGTTTACCTTTTCAAACAGGTCTCCGGGAAGAAAACCCAGTTTTTCACCGGCTTCGACCGCCGGCCGGGCCAGGATGATCCGGTCCACTTCCTTGTTGATCAGGGCGGCCACGGCCATGGTCATGGCCAGATAGGTTTTTCCGGTGCCGGCCGGGCCGATACCGATGACAACATCAAATTTTCGAATGGCCGTGATATAGTCTTTCTGGGTGATGCTTTTGGGGGTAATGGTCCGTTTTTTCGGGGTGACCAGAACCGTGTCCAGGAAAATATCCTTGAGTGGAACCGGGGAGCGGTCTTTAGCCATGGTAATGGCATGTTCTACATCCACCGGCCCCAGTTTGTATCCGGATTCAAGGATGAAATAAAGATCCTGAAACAGCTTCTTGGCGGTTTCAACCATCGTGGCTTTCCCTTTAAGCGAAACCTCGTTCCCCCGGATGTTCAGATTGACGCCCAGCTCCCGGTTTATTTTTTTGATGTTTTCGTCATGTTCGCCGCAGAGTGCCTTGATAATTCCCAGGTCGTCGAAACTCAGCTTTTCACAAAAATCACCACGGCTTTTTTTTGTATTACAAATAGTATCATTCATATAAAATATATGCTTTTTTAATTTAAACCGGTAAAACCTAAATGCTAGTCGGATGCGTTGATCTGGACAAATACTTCACGCGTTCTGGGACGGTTGTCGAAATCGCATAGGGTGATTTGCTGCCAGGTCCCAAGAAGTATTTTTCCATTGATAAGAGGAATTGTAAGAGAAGGTCCAAGCAAGGCTGCCCTGACGTGGGCGTAACCGTTTCCGTCTCCCCATCGTTTGTCGTGTTCATAATCCATATCCCGGGGAGCCAGCCTTTCTATAGCTTTTTTCAGGTCGTTGACCACGCCGTTTTCATATTCGATGGTGGTTAAAGCGGCGGTGGAACCGGCGATAAATATGTTCACAGACCCGTTTAAAAGTCCGGAACCTTCCACAATCGACATGACCGACCCGGTGATGTCGATAATATCTGTTTTGCCGGTTGTGTCCTTTTTGAAAGTGGTGTGGATGGACACCATGTGCTTAATTGAATGCAATATTTTTAATGTTTTTAAGCGTTTGGAAAGTTAGCATATGAATTTGTGGTTTTCAAGGTATTTTTTACATATTTCCCCTTGACAAAACCGGTGATCTAGATAAAAATAATCTATTTTGGATTTTATGATGATATGGAAGGACAGGTCCTTCCCGGAAACTAAAGGAGGAAAGAAAAGATATGGCTGTAAAGATTCGTCTTGCCAGATATGGAAAGAAAAAGAGCCCCTTTTACAGAATTGTGGTTGCCCAGGAATCGTGTCCCAGGGATGGAAAGTTTATTGAAATATTAGGGACTTATGATCCAGGCAGCAGTCCTGCCCAGGTGGATGTGAAAAAGGAACGGGCCATGGACTGGCTCAAAAAAGGCGCCAAACCGACCCAGACGGTAGATAAGCTCCTGAGAAAAGAGGGGCTTTTTAAAGATTTGGCAGGTTAAATCCCCGGCTTTTACAGGTTTCAGGAAACTGTTTTTTGGACAGAGTAGGCATAACTGGATACTTTAAGGTATGAGGAGGCGATTATGAAGGATTTAGTTAAATATCTGGCTCAAGCGCTTGTTGACAGTCCGGATGAGGTGTCCGTCAGTGAAGTTGAGGGAGAACAGACCTCTGTGATCGAATTGAGAGTGGCCAAAGAAGATCTGGGGAAAATTATCGGCAAACACGGTAGAACGGCACAGTCTATTCGAACGATTCTGTCCGCTGCCTCGGCAAAAAACAAAAAAAGAGCTGTCCTGGAGATTGTGGAATAAACGTTTGCCGGCAAAAGCGGTTTTTTTCTGCTGGAAATGACAACCGGTCCGAAGCGATTGAAAAACAGGCAAAGTAAATCAATCCCGACCGGTTTTTTTTACTGTTATGGTTCAGTTTGATATCATTACCCTGTTTCCGTCCATGTTTGAATCTCCTTTAGAGGAGGGAATTATCCGCCGGGCGCAAAACAGAGGGCTGATTGACATCCGGATTCATGATCTGCGGGATTATACCGAAGACAGACACCGGACCACGGATGATACGCCCTACGGCGGCGGTGCCGGCATGGTGATGAAAATAGCGCCCATTGTCCGGGCGATTGAAGCGATCCGGCTCGGTTCAAAAAGCAGTCGAACCGTCCTGGTTACGCCGCAGGGGCGCCTGTTGAAGCAGGAAACGGCCGGCCGGCTCAGTGTCTGTTCCCAGGTCATCATTATCTGCGGCCGGTATGAAGGTATTGACGAGCGGATCCTGGCATTTGTGGATGAAGAGATTTCCATCGGTGATTTTATTTTAACCGGCGGGGAAATTGCCGCCATGGCGGTTCTGGATGTTACCGCCCGGCTGGTTCCCGGCGTAGTAGGAGATGAAACATCCGTTTCCGGGGATACGTTTTCGAATTCGAGATTGAAGTATCCGCAGTATACAAGGCCGGAGAAATTCAGGGGAATGAATGTGCCGGAAGTCCTGCTTTCCGGAGATCATCAGAAAATAGCGGACTGGCGTTCTGTTGAATCCATAAAACGTACCCTGAACAGAAGACCGGATCTTATTGAAAGGGCCGATCTGACGGATAGAGAAATAGAACAACTTGAAAATATAAAAGAAGGTGAAAGGTTAACGTAAAATGAATATTATCGACAGGCTTGAAAGAGAACAGATGCGCATGGATATTCCCGATTTTCGTCCGGGAGATACGGTCCGGGTTCATGTGAAAATCCGTGAGGGCGAAAAAGACCGGATTCAGGTATTCCAGGGTATCGTGATCGTTAAGAAAAAAGGCGGTCTCCGTTCCTCTTTTACCGTCAGGAAAATATCTTACGGCATCGGTGTTGAAAGGGTTTTTCCCCTGCATTCCCCTTCCATTGAAAAGATAGACGTTGTTGAAAGAGGGCTGGTCAGAAGGTCGCGGCTCTATTACTTGCGTGGTTTAAAAGGCAAAGCGGCCAAGGTCAAGACGAAAAGGTTTCAATAATCCATCCATATTTTTCATGGAACCGCTTTCTTCATTGCTCCAGGCGAGGCATCACCCGGAACAGCTTTTGTATGAACGGGGGTACCGGCATGTTGCCGGTGTCGATGAAGTCGGCAGGGGTCCGCTGGCCGGTCCGGTCGTGGCTTCCGCCGTTATCCTGCCGCAGGATTTTTCCCATCCGGATATTCGAGATTCCAAAAGTCTGACAGAACGGAAACGGGAGGCGCTGTATGCCGTGATCAACCGGCATGCGCTTTCCTGGAACTGGGCGCTGGTGGAACATGATGAAATAGACCGGATCAATATTCTCCAGGCGACACTCCGGGCCATGAAGGCATCGGTCGATTCCCTCAGGGTGCGTCCGGACTATATTATTGTGGACGGCCCCCATCTTTTTCCCGCGAAGATTCCCCGCACAGCGATCAAAAAAGGAGATGTTCAGAGTCCCTCGATTGCCGCCGCCTCCATTATGGCAAAAGTGGTCAGGGATGCGATCATGAGAAAGTATCACACCCTGTTTCCGCAGTATAATTTTGCCGGCAACAAGGGATACGGCACGGCTGAACATTTGCAGGCATTGGAAGCGAATGCCTGCTGTCCGGTTCACCGGAAAAGTTTCAAGCGGGTACTTTCGCAGAAAGCATAGAATTTTTTCCTTTTTACTATAATTCCAAAAAAGTTTATTTTTCAAAAAAATTCCAGAATGCTCTTCCGCTGTAAATACCATGACTGAAAAGACCAAAAAACTGGGAAAAACCGGCGAAGAGCTGGCCGCGATTTTTCTGAAAAAGAAGGGATATAAAATTCTTTTCAGAAATTACAAATGTCCTCTGGGCGAGATTGATATTATTGCGAAACACAGAAGGGTATTGTCCTTTATCGAGGTCAAGACCAGAAGCTCTGAAACTTACGGTCTGCCGCAGGAAGCGGTCGGCCGGTCGAAACAGGCAAAGATTTCAAGGGTTGCATTGGAATTTATTCAGCGGTATAAGATGGAGAACCGGGCCGCCCGGTTTGATGTGGTGACAGTACAGCGGTTGCCGGACGGCTCCTGCTGTGTGGAACTGATCGAAAACGCGTTTGAGCTGACAGAAGGGTAGCAGGGCCAGGATATTCGGTGCAACTCGATATGGCCGTCAGTTTGTGTGGCTTGAACGGATTACCATAAAAGGTCAAAGTCCAAATTAAAAATGCCAAATGAAATCCAAAATCCCAATGTGATGCTCCCGCCTACAGCGCGGAGCTTCCGCGAAATACGCCGCTCAAACATTTGAAGTTTGACATTCAATTGCCATTTGGACTTTGATATTTTTAATGCATTCAGCCATTAATTTTTGATCCCGCAGCATCAATTGCTGTTTACGCATCATGGCTGAAAAATTTTAAAAAATGCTTTAAATACCGATGACTGTCAAAAAAAATAAAAAGAGCTGTCTGACCACAGTACTGATTGTTCTGGGCGTCATGTTCCTGCTGCCGGCGGCCGGTGTTATCGGGGCATATTTTTATTTCAGTTTTGATCTGCCTAAAATTACGTCTCTGGATGATTACCGGCCTGCGCTGGTGAGCCGGGTGACGGCGGCGGACGGGACCTGTATCGGGGAATTCTCCATCGAAAGACGCTATCTGGTGGGAATCGACGATATTGCCACGGTGATGGTTCAGGCCATTGTTGCGGCAGAGGATGACCGTTTTTTTGAACACAGCGGAATCAACTACTGGAGTATTCTGCGGGCGGCGATAAAAAATATCCGGTCTCTTGAGATCAAACAGGGCGGCAGCACCATTACCCAGCAGATTGTCAAATCCCTGCTGCTGTCACCGGAGCGTAAGTTTTCCAGAAAAATAAAAGAGGCGATCCTGGCCACGCGAATTGAAAAACATCTCTCGAAAGACGATATTTTGACCCTTTATCTGAACCAGATCTATTTCGGGCACGGGGCCTACGGTATCGAAGCCGCTGCCCGGGCCTATTTCGGAAAGCATGCTTCTGAACTGAATGTTGCCGAGGCCTCCCTGCTGGCCGGACTTCCCAAGGCCCCGAGCTACTATTCTCCCTTTAATGATCTGGACCGGTCAAAAAAACGCCAGAAGTATGTTCTGGCGAGGATGTATAAACAGGGGTTTCTTTCCCTGGCGGAAATACGGGCCACGGCCAGGCAGCCGCTGGTGTTTGTTGATGCAAGCAAGGACCTTCATGCTGAAAAGTCCTACTTTCTGGAGCATGTGCGGCGGCTGGTGGAAAAGAAGCACGGCGCCGACTATATTTACCGGGAGGGACTGACCATTGAAACCACTCTGGATCTTGCCATGCAGGCGGCAGCGGAAAAAGCGGTCCGCAAGGGGGTGGCGGCCTATCAAAAACGCCATGAAAACGATTCGGACAATGACACCCATGTCCAGGCGGCGCTGATTGCCATGGAACCGGATTCCGGGTATGTGAAAGCCATGGTGGGGGGGACCGGTTTTGCGGAGAGCCAGTTCAACCGGGCGCTGCAGTCCCGGCGTCAGCCCGGATCGGCTTTCAAACCGGTGATCTACGCGGCAGCGCTGGATAAAGGATATACCCCGGCCAGTATTATCGTGGACAGCCCGATCGCGGCCTTTGAAGTTACCGAAGACAATGAGTACCGGTTCTGGGAGCCACAAAATTACGGCCGTCAGTTCAGGGGGCCGACAACCCTGCGCCGGGCACTGACCAAGTCCTGCAATGCGGTGACCATCAAAATTCTAAAGGATATCGGTATCAACTATGTGATCAAATATGCCCGGCAGATCGGTGTGGACGGCGAATACAGTAATGATTTGACCCTGGCCCTGGGGACCTGCGGTGTCTCCCTGATCAACATGGTCCGGGCCTATGCCACTTTTTGCGCGCAGGGTGTTTCCGCCGAGCCCATCTTTATTACAAAGATTCTGGACCGGGACGGCCGGATCGTGGAAAACAATATTCCCCGCCTGTTTTCTGCGGTCAGTCCCCAGACGGCTTATATGATGACCTCCCTTCTGCAGAGTGTGGTTGAAGAGGGAACCGGCCGAAGAGTCCGGGCGCTCCGGCGGCCCTGTGCCGGAAAGACCGGGACCACCAACGAGGGCCGGGATGCCTGGTTCATGGGCTATACCCCGCAGCTGGCGGCCGGGTCCTGGATCGGGTTTGATGATCTCAAGCCGCTGGGTAGGCACGAGACCGGGTCCAGTGCGGCCAGCCCCATCTGGCTGGCGTTTATGCAGGAGGCTTTGAAGGATGCACCGGTGCAGATGTTTGATGTGCCGGAGGGTATTGTTTTTGTTAAAATTGATCCGGAGACGGGGTACTATCCGGAATCCCGCAAGACAGAAACCCTTTTTGAATGTTTCAAGGAGGGAACGCTGCCGATCCGGTTTGAGCAGACCTATCCGCCCAAAACAGCGCTTAATTAATCTTTTCCGCTTTGCCGGTCATGGGGACGAACCGTACCGGGATCATGTTTTCTCTTTTGACCTGCTGACCGCTTTTGGTGGCGATAACCAGTTTCTGAATCTGGAATCTGCCGCCCAGGGGCAGAATGATTCTGCCGCCCGGTTTCAGCTGGTCGATGAGCGGCCGGGGGATTTTGTTGACGGCGCAGGTCAGAATGATGGCGTCATAGGGCGCGTATTCGGGCCAGCCGTCGAATCCGTCCCCCGCTTTTACCCGGATATTGGCGTATCCCAGGGCGTCCAGCAGGGCTTCCGCCTTGTCGGCCAGTTTTTTCTTGATTTCGATGGTATAGACTTCGGCTGCGATTTCCGCCAGCACCGCGGCCTGGTAGCCGGAACCGGTGCCGATTTCCAGGACCCGGTCGCTGTTTTTAAGACCCAGGCTCTGGGTCATCAGGGCCACGATATAGGGCTGGGAGATGGTCTGGCCTTCGCCGATGGGCAGGGGATAGTCATTGTAGGCCAGGCGCTGCCGGTTTTTGTCCACGAACAGGTGTCTTTTGACCTTTCGCATGGCGGCAAGAACTTTGGGATCATTGATGCCCCGGGCTTTCAGATCCTTTTCGATCATGGCCTGCTGTTTTCGGGTCAAACTATCCGGGTCCGGGGTGCAGGCGGCCGGAAAGCTGATGACCAGGAAGAGACCCAGAATCAGAATTGTCTTTATCACAGCGGTCAGCGCTTTCATCGGGGAACCCCTTTGTTTTAAAAAAGAGTGCTTTTCTCAAAATCTATTTATATTCTAGTTCATATGATACTATTTACAATATGGATGACCAATAATCGGCCGGTTAAATAAAGGGGTTAAATAAAGGGCTTGACGGAAGGAATCAATAAAATTATAGTGATATATTCAGAATGCGGGCGATTAGCTCAGCTGGATAGAGTGTTGGCCTCCGGAGCCAAAGGTCGCGCGTTCGAATCGCGCATCGCCCGCCATAGTAAAATAAGGGGTCCTGAGAGTTTCAGGGCTCTTTTTTATTTCTCAAAAATATCAATACCCATCACTATACCCATCAATAAGTTTGGTAATTACTGTTTTTAATTTTAAACTAAATTGATTAGCTAGTTCCGAATCTTATATTTCAGTACTTCAATGATGTGTTTTTAGATTAAAAATGACCCCTTTTATTTTATGTAAAAATAATATATGTTTTTAATCTTTAATTTAACTATTGAAATATAAATCATCTTGAGGCCAATATGTGTATCTATTCTGAATATCTCGACAGAAATATGAATTACAATGAAATTATTGCGGAAAGGAAAAACCAACTTAAAAAAATAGCCAAATTGCGGAACAGAGACATCCTTGTTTATGCGAGTGATTTGACTAAAAATGCACCTACACAAATTGATTATTCAGATTTGCTTCCTTTTTCAGACCAACTTTCGAATCTAAAAGGTGACTCAATAGATATTATCCTTGAAACCCCGGGTGGGTTTGCTGAAGTTGTAGAGGATATGGTTAAACTGGTACGTTCACGTTATGATAGGGTAGGAATAATTGTTCCCGGTTATTGTAAAAGTGCAGGAACTATTTTTGCTATGGCTGGAGATGAAATATTGATGGGGTTAACCTCTGCATTAGGACCAATAGATGCTCAGATTATGAATCAAAATAAAAGGTTTTCTGCTGACGCATTTTTGGAGGGGTTGGATAAAATTAAAAAAGAAGTAGTTACTACTGGAAAGTTAAATCCTGCATATATACCAATACTGCAGAATATTTCTCCGGGGGAGATTCAACATTGCGAAAATTCTCAAGAGCTTTCTCAGAAACTTGTTCGTGATTGGCTTGCAGAATACAAGTTCAAATATTGGGACACACATAGCTCGACAGAAGAAAAAGTTACTGAAGCAGAGAAAAAATTAAGAGCTAAAGAAATAGCGGAGGCTCTTTGTAAACAATCAGAATGGCTTACTCATGGTAGATCGATAAAAATTGACGACTTGCTTGACCTGAGAAAAAAATTTCTAATTATTCAAA
>Ga0272441_10004308_pt1 | contig 26008 bp, 27 predicted proteins | sample SSMProp6N_FD_193582 | JGI IMG/M metagenome (GOLD analysis project Ga0272441, IMG submission 193582) | Marine sediment archaeal communities from Little Sippewissett salt marsh, Falmouth, MA, United States - SSM-Prop-6N | ecosystem: Environmental > Aquatic > Marine > Wetlands > Sediment ...
CTCAAGAACAAAACTCACTTTACGGAACTCGTTGCGGATCGTCAGGCTTTCATTCTTGATGAACAGTTTTACCCCGGGGTAAACCCGGTCGGAAGCTGATATGCGGCCGACTGCTTTCAGAGCGGTAAGGTAGCTGGTAATTTCCTGGATCTCACGGTTCAGATCTGTCAACTCCGTCAGCAAAGCCGAGCGTTGGTCACTGAGCTCCTGGAGATCCTTCTGTTTTTCCTCGTTGAAATTCCGCTGCACCTTTTTCAGTGTTTCCAGGGTCTTGATATTACGCTCGAGCTCCTCGAGCTTCTTCTCGATGGTTTCCTTCTTGCCGGTCAGAACGGCGAGCTGCTCCTTGCGCTTGGGATCGAAGCCAACCTCCAAAACGGTCTCCGTACCAGCCACCGAGCCAAAGGTTTTCGCGTTGATCTCCTCGGTGGCGCGGATCTTGCCGCCAACTATTGAGGCCCGCTTGCCCTGGCAGATAATACGCCGGTTGGCGTCCACCGAGGAATGGATGATGCCGTCACTGACAATAACGCTGTTCTCCGCTTCCACACGGGAATGCTCGATGAACTTGGCCACGATATTGCTTCCCGCACGGACCCGGCCGCTGTTCTTGCCCAGGATGCCCTGGTGGACGACAATATCCCCCTCGGCGTCGAGCTCGCACTTCCCCACCGAGCCCATCACCTCGATGTTGCCGGCCGCTTTTACGGAAAATCCATCCTCCACGTTGCCCTTGACCATCACGGTACCCAGGAACAGGATGTTCCCGGTTTTGAAATTGACATCCCCGGGCACGGTGTAGATCGGCTCCACATTGATTTTTCCGGCCGTGAGTATCGCCTGACCGTTGATGGTTGCCAGGGCGGTGATCCCGTCCTCGGCAATGCGGATGTTTTTTCCTACGCCGATCTCCACATCCCTGCCCGCCTTGGCAGGCAGAACCCTGCCGGTGACGGTGCTGCCGTCCTGCCCTTCCTCCCTGGGGACCTTCCGGGCCAAAATTTGACCCGCTTCCACGTTGTCCACCAGGTCCAGGTCCTTGAAATCCACCCGGCCGTCCTTCTCCTTGAGCTGCACCTTGGAGTGATCGATGGTGAAATTGTAGACGATCTTGGCGTCCTGACCGTTTACCGGCGGGGTTCCGGAGGCCACCACCACCTTCTCGTTGTAGCGGGGATAATCGAGGAATTCCTGGATCACCTCCTGCTGGATGCCGTGCACCACTCCCTGACTGGTGAGCATACCCTGGATGTCCTCCCTGGTCAGGTCCGGGCCGCCGGGACCGGGCTGGCTGACGGTCATGATTGCCTTCATGTCCTGGTCCACGATATCGACGGTCAGTACGGATTGATTGGCCGGATTGTACTCCGCCTGCCCTACCCGTATAAACTCGCCGTCCGCATGGCGCACCACACGAGCCACCTGGGATTTATCGATATCGCTCACGCCCCGCAAAAGCAGCTTGTCCATGGCCGCATGCTCACCTGCCCTCGAGCCCCGGCCTAGGGGCCGGGTCACCTTGAGGAAGGCACCCTCGTGGGTCAACCGGACGAAGATTTCCCCATCCTTGTCCTGGGGCAGGATTTGCTTCTCCGTCTCGAAATCGAAGCCCTCTATATCGAGCCCGGCCTCGGCCACCGGTTTCTCTTCAACCAGCTCATAGACCAAGAGCTCGAAATCCTTCTTGCCCGCGCCCAGGAATCCACGGCTGCCCCGTTCGAGGAGCTCGTACTGTAGCTTTGTGATGGGCAATCCCAGCTCGATGGAGGCCTGGCGCAGTGCATCCTGGATACTCACGCCGCTGACACGGATCGACCTGCGGGCACGCTCTTCCTCCAGCTGGGAGCGCATATAATCACGCAGCTGGGAGGTGGAAATCATAATATCCCCCTCTTGACATTGGATAACTTGGAGCGCAGCCTCATAATCGCCTTGGTATGCAGCTGAGATATCCTCGACTCTGTGACCTCCAGGACTTCGCCGATCTCTTTGAGGGTAAGATCTTCGTAGTAGTAAAGTATCAGGACCTTCTTTTCCTTCTCCGGCAGCTCATTGATGGCTTCCACGATGACCCGCTTGATCTCTTCCTTTTCCACAATGGTATCCGGGTTGAAGGTGGAGGGAGATTCTATGCTTTCCACGATGGAGATCTTGTCGTTTTCATCCCCGGTATACCAGACTTCGTTGAGAGAAAGCACGGAGGTACCGGAAATCTTGAGCATGATCTGCTGAAATTCCTTGATGTCGATGCGCATCTCCCGGGCGATCTCTTTATCCGTGGCCGAACGGCCCAGTGAGGCCTCCAACTTGCGGATCGATTCCTCCACCTCCCGGGTCTTCTGGCGCACCGACCGGGGCACCCAGTCTATGGAGCGCAGCTCGTCGAAAATGGAGCCCCGGATTCGCGTTACGGCGTAGGTCTTGAACTTGACATGCTTGTTGGGATCGAATTTCTCGATGGCATCGAAAAGCCCGAAAACGCCGAAGCCGACCAAGTCGTCGAATTCGACATTGTTGGGCATGCCGATAGCTACTTTTCCGGCAACATACTTGACCAGGGGTGCGTACTGCTTGATGAAAAAATCCCTGATACGGGGATCCCTGGATTTTTTATACAGGCGCCAGAGTTCCTCCTCACTCTTTCCCTTCAAGCTGCTGTCCGCCATAACCGCTTTATCCTTCCTGATCCTTCTTCAGAAACGTACGAACCGCCTTTGCCAGCTGGGCGGGATCTTCCTTGCTCATGATACCATCGACCTGCGCCTGGCCAAAATCGTCACCTCCGTTTGTCAGACCGGAGATATCTGGGCCGACATAATTCGTGCTGTCAAACTGTTCCATGTCCGGCAGGGCGTCGATTTCCGCGCTGCCGTCAGCGGCAATATCTTCCTCCAGGGGAATCGCCTCCTCCACCTCCTCTTCAGCCGCCGGGCTCACCGGCTCCGAAGCGGCCTCCCCTCCCGGTGTGCCGGCTTCCTCGTCCAGCTCCTCCAGCGGCTCCATAGCGGCCGCTTCGCCGGAGTCTGCGCCGTCAGGCTCTTCAACCGGCGCAAAATCAGGTGGCTCGTCAAACGCTCCCGGCGGCATACCGGCCGTTGCCTGATGGGGATTCTCTTCCGGCAGCACGATATCGACCGCCGCTTCCGGCTTTTCGGCACCGGTGGCTGCGGCTTCCTGCATCAGCTCCGGCAGGAATTTCCTGAGCAGTATGCCCGCACCCATCGCTACGCCGGCCAGCACAAGCGCAGAGAGAAGCATGCGCAGCAATATAACGCCGAAGGGATTGCCTCCCAGGATGCCCGAAATAAGAGAAATTACGGCGGCAAAAAGTCCCGCACCGGCGTAGTATCGCCACTGGTTCACTCACAAACCCCTTATCAAAACAAAGCTTAGGCAAAATGAAAGCGGGCGTCAAGGCACCGCCTAAGAGCTGAAGAAACGCTTGATGAACTTATGAATGCCGCTGCCCTCCTTGAACTCGATATTCTCCAGCCGCCGCACAAGGTGATCAACACAGATAGCGGCCTTCCCCTTGGCGTCCATGACGATAAAGGGTTTCTGCTTGACCACCGCATTGTGAACCTGGATATCATCATAGATGTAGCCCAGGTAATCGAGCTTGATGTTGAGAAACTGGCCGGCAATATTGATCACCCGCTCCGCCACCCTCCGTCCTTCGGTCACGGACTTGACCCGGTTGACCACCAGCTTCAATCCCAACTCCAGGTTGTCGATCTCGGTGGCGATGATCTTCACGATTCCGTAGGCGTCGGTGATGGCCGTCGGCTCCGGAGTCGTGACGATGATCACGTCATCCGCGGCCGCCACGAAGGAAAGCACATTGCTCGACACGCCGGCGCTGGTATCAATAATGATGATATCCGCGCTGGAAAGCTCTCCCAGCTCCTCGATCACTCCCTGGCGCTCTTCATCCGAGAGATTGGCAATCTTGGAAAATCCTGAAGCCCCGGCCACGATCTGAATCCCGTAGTTGGTACTGAGGAGGATGTCCTTCATCTTTTTCTGCTGGCGGATAAGATGGTAGAGGTTGTAGCGCGGGATAACCCCCAGGACCACATTCACGTTTGCCAGCCCCAGGTCCGCGTCCATGACCACGACTTTTTTCCCCAGCCGGGAATAGGCAATGGCCAGGTTGATGGCCAGATTGGTCTTGCCCACGCCGCCCTTGCCGCTGGAAATGGCGATGATCCTCGACTGGCTGTCGCCGCCCTGCTCCTTGTTGCGCATTATCTGCCGTAGCTTTTCTGCCTGATCTGCCACATCTGTCTCCGCTATTTCCAAAATTTTTCCGCTATCTTCTGTTGGGGCCCGAATTTCTCCTCCAATCCCTCCCGGTTGATCCTGAATCCGTCCAGGCTCATCAGCAGGCGCAGCACCGAGGCTTCCTCGATATCCTGGGGCACTCCCTGTCCGTCGGCGATAAACGAGAGGGGCTTCTCCCGCCTGGAGAGCACGCTGATGATATTGCCGACCTTCTGCGTCTCGTCCAGCTTGGTGAGTATCACCGCCTTGTACTTGAAGGGCTCGAATTGCTGGAGGATGTCCTCCACGTCCGACGCCTTGGTGGTGGCGCTGATCGCCAGATTTATCTCGCTCTCGCTTCCCGCGGTATCCAGGATATCCTTCATCTCCGCCAGCCTGGCCAGGTCCCGGGGACTCTTGCCGATGGTATCCACCAGCACCAGTTCCTTGTCTGAAGCCAGGGCGAGGGCTTTGCGGAACTCTGAAGCGCTTTCGGCGAAAGCCACCGGAACGCGCATAATTTCGGCATAGGTTTCGATCTGCCTGCGGGCCGCGATGCGGTAGTTGTCGATGGTTAAGATCTGTACCTTGCGGGCCGGAACCTTGGCATTGCCGATGCCGTAGATGGCGGCCAGCTTGGCGATGGAGGTGGTCTTGCCGACCCCGGTGGGCCCCACAATAATATAAATCTTCCGCCCCTGGTCAGGGAGCCCATTGAAGGGCGAGTGGATCCTGATGCCCTGGCCGATCCACTCCAGCACCGAGCTCATCAGCAGGGGCAGGTTGTCCAGCTCCGCCACTGAGAAACTTTTGCGGATGCGTTCGTGTACATTGCGTCGGAACTGTTCGTCGAAATCGTTTGTCACCAGCAGCTCTTCGATCCGCGCCGGGCCGGGATGCTTCTGCGCAGGCGAGCCCGCGGCGATGTTATCTTTGAGAGTACGGATCTCCTTGAGAATCTGCTGCAGCGACTGCTCGCGCTTGGCCGTTTCGAGTATTCTTTTCTTGGCCTCCTCGACCTCGGCGCTTGCCTGGGGGGGAGGATTTTTACGGACATCGGGCACGTAGCCTGTGATCTCCACCGCTTCGCGGGCAAAGAATCCGAACAGGCCCCCCCGGCGGACATTCTTATGCGTTAGTATGCGGGCCTCCTCGCCGTACTGCCGGCGCATCTTGGCGATGGCCTCCTGGGGGTCTCCCGCTTCAACGGTGAAATACTGCATCCCGTTCTCCCTCAATTCGCAATCTGTATCTCGGCCAGCGCCTCAACGGAGACGTCCTGGACAACCTCAGGAACCGAAATCGCCGCCAGGTAGGGGATCTCCCTCAAGGTGGAGGCCTTGACCAGGGGACGCGCGGCTTCGGAGCAGAGAAGCAGTGGGTTGTACCCCTCTTCCTGCACCTTTTTCACCGCATTCGTAACGCTGGTAATATATTTACGCTGCAGCTCCGGCTCCAGGGCGGCGATCGCGCCCCCGGGAAGCTCGGCCCGGGAAGCAATGAGCTGCTGCTCCAGGTCCGGCGCCAGGGTCAGTACCCTCAAGACTTTGTTCTCGTCCGCATACTGCAGGCAAATCTGCCGCCCCAGGGACTGACGAACCTTTTCGATCAGAAAGCCGACATCCTTGCTCACCGAACCGTAATCCCCCAGGTTCTCCAAAATGACCACCATGTTGCGGACGGACACCTGCTCTTTCAAGAGTCCCTGCAGGACTTTCTGGATCTCCCCTACCGAGAAGAGCTTGCTGACTTCCTCCACCACCGCCGGATAATCGCTCTTGAGAGTATCGAGGATCGCCTGGACTTCCTGACGCCCCAGGATTTCCGCGGCATGGCTCTTGATGATCTCGGTAAGGTGAGTGGCGATGATCGAAGGGGGATCCACCACCGTATAGCCGAGCTGCTCCGCTTTTTCCCGGTTCTCCTCGGTGATCCAGACGGCAGGCAGGCCGAAAGCGGGATCCCGGGTGGCCTCACCGGGAATTTCCTCCCGGATTCCCCCGGGATTGATGGCCAGGTAATGCCCCATCTTGATGGTGCCGCGGCCGACCTCCACGCCCTTGATCTTAAAGCAGTATTCCGAGGGGTCAAGCCGCATATTGTCGATAATGCGGATCCGGGGCACCACCAGGCCCAGGTCCAGCGCCGCCTCACGGCGGATGCGGGTGATGCGGTCCAGAAGCTCGGCTCCCTGCTCCTTGTCCACCAGGGGAATCAGCCCGTAGCCGATCTCCAGGGAAAGAGGATCCAGGGGCACCACCGGGGAAATCTCCACCGGCGAGACCCGCTCCCGGGCTTCCGCCGTGCGGCGCTCCTCGGCCCTGACACGCGCCTCCTGCCGGCGCCGAAGACTCAAAGCCAGGCCCGCCAGCATGCCGGCCAGGGGAAAGAGGACGTACCAGGGAAAGCCGGGCAGCACACCCAGCACGGCCAGAAAGCCGGCGGCGATCCAGTAGGGGCGCGACTGGCTGGAAAACTGCCGGGAGATGTCGATCCCGAAGGAAGCGTCCGAGATGGCCCGGGTGACAATGATGCCCGTTGAAGTGGAAATCAGCAGGGCGGGAAGTTGAGTGACCAGGCCGTCGCCGATGGTCAAAGACACGTAGGTGTCCAAAGCCACCTGGAAGGACTCCCCGTGGATGGTCATGCCCACGACCATGCCGCCGATGATATTGATGGCCGTGATCAGAATCCCCACCTTGACATTGCCGGATACGAATTTCGAGGCGCCGTCCATGGCGCCGTAAAAATCCGCCTCCCGCTGCAGGTCGTTCTTCTTGCGGGTCGCCTCTTCCTCGGTGATCAGCCCGGAGTTATACTCCGCCTCGATGGCCATCTGCTTGCCCGGTAGGGCGTCGAGGGTGAAGCGGGCCGCCACCTCCGCCACGCGTGTCGCGCCCTTGGTGATCACGATGAACTGCACGGCGATGATGATGATGAAGATGATCAGGCCGATGACATAGCCTTCCAGGCCCGAGGCGCCCACCACAAAGGTGCCGAAGGCCCGGATAATGCGGCCGTCGAAGGCGCTGCCTTTGGAGAGAATCAGCCGTGTGGAGCTCACGTTCAAGGCCAGGCCGAAGACCGTGGCGATCAGCAGCAGGGTGGGAAATACCGAGAATTCCAGGGCGTTGCGGGTGTAGAGGATAATCAGGATCACCAGCAGGGCCAGGACGATATTGATGGCCATGAGGGTGTCCAGCAGGAAAGCCGGCAGGGGGATGATCATCATGGCCACCACGGCGATGACGCCGATGACGACAAAGACGTCGCTTTTAGAGCGCGAGCCGCCGCGGGCCGCGGTATCCGCCATACTACACCGCCTCCGCGGTCTTGCCCTGGAGCTTGTAGACCTCGGCCAGAATCATGGCCATAACCTCATAAAATTTTTCAGGGATAACATCCCCGATTTCCACCTCCTGGTAGAGGGCCCGGGCCAGGGGCTTGTTCTCCACCACGGGCACCTCATTTTCTTTGGCGAGCTCCCGGATCCTGGCGGCGATCTCGTCGGCGCCCTTGGCAACCACGGTGGGAGCTTCCATCAGCTGCCGGTTCCACTCCATAGCCACCGCGAAGTGGGTCGGGTTGGTGATCACCACATCCGCCTGCGGAACGGCCCGCATCATGTTGCGGGTCAGAAGCTCCTGCATCCGCTCCCGCATGCGGCTCTTGATGAGGGGGTCGCCCTCGTACATCTTCCGTTCCTCTTTGAGCTCCTGGCGGGACATCTTCAGGGATTCCCGGTGCTGCCGCCTTTGAAACATGTAGTCCGGGATGGCGAGCAGCAACATGGCCATACTCGCCTCCACGATGATACGGAAAGCCAGCCCGGCGACCAGCTTCAGGCTGGTAAGCAGGGGAGCGGTGACCAGGTTGGTGATTTCGGGTATCCGGACACGGATATTAATAACGGCGATCGTGGCGATTACCACAATCTTGAAAAGCGATTTGGCCAGGTTGAAAGCCGCCTCTCCGGAAAAAAAGGCGCGCTTGAAGAAGCGCCCAAAGCGCGGGACAATGCGGTTAAAATCCGGAGTTATCGGCTTGGCGCTGAATAAAAAGCCCACCTGGAAAATATTCCCCATCAGGGCCGCCACGAAAACCACCAGCATGGTGGGGACCACCAGGCGCAGGAAATAGGTGTAGAAGGCCATGGTCAATCCGCGGTCCCGGGTAATGTCCAACTCGCAGGACTTGACCAGGAAATAACGGATCATATCCGCGGCGTTGCGCAGAAGATAGCCCGCCAGAATCCCGAGGGTGGCGATACCGAAGAGCAGCACCAGGGCTGAGGTAAACTCCGCCGATTTGGCGACCTTGCCTTCTTCCCGGGCCTTGCGCAGTTTATGCTCTGTGGGCTCCTCTGTCCGGCCCTCATCTTCGGCGGCGAACCACTGCAGGTGCACGTGGATGAGGGGATCGGTTTCCGGCTGGAGGCGGAAAAGCAGCCGGGAGAAATCGGAAAGAAAGCCCGGCGCTGAAACAAGCAGACGCAGACCCATCAGCCGCCCCCCCCGCCGATACTCCTCAAAACCTCCAGCAGGCTGTCGAAGCTTCCCTCGATGATGCGGGCGAAGGCCGAAGCCAGAAAGGGCATGGCCAAAACCAGCACGGCAAAAGCCGTGCCGATGGCCACCGGAAAGCCCATCATCAGCAGGTTCATCTGAGGAGCCGCCTTGGCCAGCAGCCCCATGGTCACGGAGACCAAAAGCAGGGTGCCGAGAATCGGAAAGGAGATGACCAGGGCCTGCTGAAAAAGCTTCCCCAGGCTGCGCAGCAACAGCGAAAAAAGGTACTCCCGGCCCGTCACCAGGTCGTAGGCCCTGACCAGCTGGAAGGAGCGCATCACTCCGACCAGAAGCAGTTTTTGAAAACCCGCCACAGTCAGGAAAATGAACATGGCCATGATGTTGATGAACTGGCCCATCAGCGGAATCTCGATCTGCGCCAGGGGGTCGAAAACCTGGGAAGCCCCAAATCCCATCTGCAGAGAGAAGAACTGGCCGGCCACCTGGAAAGCCGCGAAAATAAGCTGGAGGAAAAATCCCATCAGCAGGCCCAAAAAGACCTCGCCTACTATCAGCAGAAAATAGTGCACCCCGCTGTCGGGCAGAGGATAGCCCGCTTCGGCGACCCAGGGAAAAACAGCGGCGGCCACAAACATGGCCAGGCCCACCCGTGCCAGCGCGGGAACGGCGGCGGAGGATAGCAGGGGAGCGGTCTGCATCATTGCCAGGATCCGGGCGAACAGGAGAAGCACGATCTGGAAATTGAGCACCAGCGGTACGGTCACTCCCCCCCCATCATCCGGCCATTTCCGGTATTCTCGAGAACAGGCGCAGGGTGAACTGCACCATGGATATCACGATCCAGGGGCCGAAAACAACCAATGCCCCCAGAATGGCAGCGATCTTGGGTACAAAGGTCAGGGTCTGCTCCTGGATCGAGGTGGTGGCTTGAAACACCGATACCACCAACCCGACCACCAGCCCCACCAACAGCAGCGGTGCGGCGATCATCAGCGCCTGCAGAACCCCGCCGCGCAGGATTTGTACAGCCAGGCCTATACTCATAAACCACCTCCCCTCTTATTATCGGAAACTTCTGACGATCTCCATGGTGATGAGGCTCCAGCCGTCCACCAGTACGAAGAGGATCAGCTTGAACGGCATGGAGATCATCACCGGCGGCAGCATGATCATCCCCATGGACATCAGGGTCGAAGCTACCACCATGTCGATGATGATGAACGGGATGAACAATAAGATCCCGATCTTGAAGGCCACCGTCAGCTCATGCAGCACAAAGGAGGGAATGAGAATTCCCGTGGGTACATCCGCCAGCGTATCTGGCCGCGGCAGGTCCCGCATGCGCATGAACAGGCGGATATTCTTGGAGTCTCCCCCCATCTGCCGGTACATAAACAGCCGCAGGGGCGCTTCCGCATTCCTGTACATCTCCTCGATGCCGATGCTCCCCTCCCCGAAGGGCTGGATGGAGTCGTTGTAGATCACCTCCAGGGTGGGCCACATGATAAAGACCGTTAAAAACAGAGCCAGCCCCATCAGTATCTGGTTGGGAGGAACCTGCTGGAGGGACAAGGCCCTCTTGATGAAGTCGAAAATGATGGCGATCCGCAGGAAAGAGGTCATCAGGATAATGATGGAGGGCGCCAGGGTGAGCACCGTGAGCAGCAGCAGGAGCTGCATCGACAGGACCACTTCGTTGTTGCTCCGTGCTTCCCGAACCGCCAGGTCTACGAAGGGTATGCCCACTTCTCCCCCGGCGGCCTCGCCTAGGGCGGCCTCGCCTGGGGCGGCCTCGCCTGCGGCGGCCTGAGCCGGTACCGGCGCCGGCGGCGCGGCGGCCAGAAGCATGAGGCTCAACAATAACAGAATCCTTGGTCTCGACATTCCCCCCCCAGATTTTAAGGCCGTCTTTAAAGTTTCTTCAGCCGTTCCTGCTGCTTTTGCATATACTCGATCGTGCCGCTCAGATCGTCCTTTCGGCTCTTTCCCGGCCTGATCAGCCCCGCCAGGAGCCCTGAGAAGCCGGCCCTGCCGCCCCTGCCGGCCGATCCGGGCGGCCGGCTTCTCTCCAGCCGCACCCGGTCGATGCTCTCCTGGTCCGAGATCTCCGAGATCAGTGAGACCGCTTGCTCGGCGACCCCGATCAGATAGAGGCTGCGTCCCACTTCCACCAGGTGAAGCGCCCGGCTGCCCGTCAGCGTCCGCGAGCCCACGACGCGGATCGTTTCATTTTCCGGAAGACGCCGTTGCATGCCCTTCCTGAGCAGGAAAAACAACAGGTAGATCACTCCTACCACTACGCCCAGTATGACGAGCATGCGAACAAAGTCCATGGTGGAGATGAGCGGTACATCCTGCAAGGGCGCCGCCTCTTCCGCGGCCTCACCGATGGGCAAGGAGGCCTCAATTTCCGCTTCATTGCCGCCGGTCTGGCCCAAAGCTAATGGGACTGCGAATACGAGCATGAGTAAAAAGAATGTCAGAGATTTAGCAGTGAAATGCAATTGCCCCTCCCAGTTAATTGCTCTTCTATTGTTACCGGAAAACCGGTTTATGTCAAATCGCTCATCCTCTCCATGGGGGACACGATTTCCGTGACCCGGACACCGAAGTTCTCGTCGATGACCACCACTTCACCCTTGGCGATCAGCTTGTGATTCACCAGTATGTCCACCGGCTCGCCGGCCAGCTTGTCCAACTCGATAATGGTGCCTTCGCCGATACCCAGAATCTCCCGGATCAGCTTCTTGGTGCGGCCCAGCTCCACCGTCATCTCCATGAACACGTCCATGAGCAGGCCGATATTGCCCTGCTCGGAGCCGGCTGCGCCGGCCTGGAGATTGGCGAACTGCACGGGCTGGACATTGGGCGGCGCCTGGGAAAATCCAGGCGGCTGCATGCTCAGGGGCTGGCCGAAAGTCTGCTGCATGCCGCCTCCCGGCGGATTAGCGGCGCTTCCTCCGGAGTCTGCGCCCGACGCCGCTGCTCCCACTGCCTGCGCGGCCGGCGCTGCGGCCGCCACGGCGCCGGTCAGATTGACGATCTCCTTGACCAGGGACAGGGAAAACAGCTCGATCAGCTTCCCCGGCGCCTCGCCTTCGATGAGCAGCGGGTATTCCAGTTTGATAACCACATCCCCCTGGGGGAAGCGGGCCTGATCGCGGGCAGCTTTCTGGTAATCCGCGGGCGTGGTCTTGATGGTGCGGGCGACCTGGTTGCCGATGTCCGTGGTGGCCGAGCCGCTGATCTGGGAAAGCGCCTCCGCCACGGCGGAAAGAGCCGCGTCGTCCAGCTCTATGCCGGCCTGCCCCATCATAAGGCCGGCAATGGTCTGTGCGGCGCTTACATCTAGCAGATAGGAATGCTCACCCATAAGACCATCGGAAAAGTTCAGCTTCACGTCCACGATTTCCGCGGGGAGATCCGGCAGGATGGCGGAGCCGGCTTTGACTTCCAGGACGGGTTTTTCCAGAGATACGCTCTTACGGGTCAGTATGGACAGGTTGGAGGCCTGAGTCTGGGCGATCCCCTCCAGAAGAGCAAGAAAGCGGCTTTTCTCCTGCGCGTTTAAAGGCTCGCCCGCGCCGCCGGCGGGTCCCATATCGATTTCCAGGCTTTCGGTTTCCTGCAACAGGGCATCTATTTCATCTTGTGACAGAGAGCCATCGCTCATATCTCTTCCTCCCCTTGTGTTGTCAGCTCTTCGAACTCTTCCTGCAATATTTCTTCCAGCTTCTTGGTGATCTGCACGGCCAGCTTGTTTCCCACCACACCGGGACGGCAGAGGAATTTCCTGCGGTTGCCTATCTTCAAAGCCATGGGATCGTTCACCCGCACATTATCCAGGCGGATAATGTCCCCGGCCCTTAAGGCCAGCACATCACGCACGGTCAGCCTCATGCTGCCGATCTCGGCCACCAGGTCCACGCCCACGGTGGCCAGCCGCTCCCTGAGGACGCTCAGGTTCTCGGCGGTCGTCCCCCGCCGGACCGATGAGTACCAGTACTGGGCGGAGAGCTTGGAAATGATCGGCTCGATGGTCAGGTAGGGGATGCAGAGATTCATCATGCCTTCCACGTCCCCGACCTTGGTCTCCAGGGTCACCAGCACCACCATCTCGGAAGGCGGTACGATCTGGGCGAACTGGGGATTCGTCTCTATCCCCCCCAACCTGGGCCGGAGATCGATCACCGTACTCCAGGACTCCCTCAGGTTTCCCAGCACCCGGACAATGATCCCCTCGATCACCGCCTGCTCGATATCCGTCAGATCCCGGGAAAACTTGGCCCCCTCGCCCTGGCCGCCGAAGAGGCGGTCGATGATTGTGAAGGTGATGGCGGGATCGATTTCCAGGATAGCCGAACCCTTCAGGGGATCCATGTCCACCACGGCCAAAGTGGTGGGATTGGGAATGGAACGGATGAACTCCTCATAGGTCAGCTGGTCCACGGAAGCCACGTGCACGTGCACCAGGCTGCGCAGTTGACCGGAGATGGAGGTGGTGGTCAGCCGGGCGAAAGTCTCGTGCATGATCGACACGGTGCGGATCTGGTCCTTGGAGAACTTGTCCGGCCGCTTGAAATCATAGATCTTGATCTTGCGCTGATCGGTCGGCTGATGGACCTCTTCTGTGCTGATCTCCCCGGCTGAAATTGCCGTTAGCAGTTGATCAATTTCATCCTGGGACAGTACTTCCGCCATACTCCGCTCCTATTGGGTCACCACGAACTCGCTGAACACCACCTGCTTGATCTTCCCTTCCTTCATGACCTGGTTGATCTGGTTCCTGAGCTCGTCCTGCAGCTGCTGATAGTAGTCCGGCCGCAGCTCTTCCCGCTGTTTCTGACTGATGTACAGGAAGATGATGTTCTGAATTTCACGCCGGCGGGCATTGAGCTCGAAGGCGATCTTGTTGTTGCCCTCTTCATAGCCTAGGCTTACCTTGAGGCTGAAAATTGCCGGCACCTCGTCCGCCGTCACTCCCCGGATCGACTCGATGCTGTCGTCGTACATGTAGGGCTCTGCGCGGGCCTGATAATTAGGCGAAACCGGACCGATCTCGGGTCCCTGCCGTCCCTTGCTGATCAAGCGGTAGGTCACCACCGTGGTTGTCACCCCGAGAATGATGAATGCCAGGGCGATGGCCGCATATTTGAGTATCTTGATGAGGAAGCTGGGAATGAAGCCGCCTTTACGGCGTTCTACATCGACCTCATCCGCCCCGGCGCCCACATCTTCAAGGTTCAAGCTTTCTTCGTCTGACATCCCTTACTCCAATTTAAAATTCTAACAAAAATACTAAACCTATGCAAACCCCTCACAGGTGGCCCTCCGCCAGGATGACGATATCCACCCGCCGGTTGTAGGCCCGTCCCTCGGGCGTGTCGTTTCCGGCCAGGGGCACCGTATCGGCGAACCCGGCCACCTGAAACTGTCGTTCATCCACGCCGAAATCCACCAGGTAGTGCAGCACGTTCACCGCCCGGGCGGCGGAAAGCTCCCAGTTGGTTTCGAAGTCGCCCGCCGGATCGGTGGGGATGGAATCGGTATGCCCTTCGATGCGGAACTTCCGCCCCCCAAGCTCCGGCGAGCCTAAAAGAACCGCCACGCGCTGCAGCAGCTTCCGCGATTCCTCGATATCCACCTCCGCAGTGGCTGGCCGGAAAAAGGAATCCGAGGCCAGACTGATCACCAGCCCCCGCTCATCCTCCTTGATGCGGATCTTCCGGGTCTTCAGCTCCGGCTGGAACTGGGAGATGGCCGTCTTGCGGGCCTTGTCCAGGGCGCTGCCCCGCTCCCGGGCGGGCAGGGTCATGATGGTGTTGCCCAGCTCCGCCAGCTTGCCCACCTGTAAAGTGTTGCCTCCCCGGAAACTGCCCAAACCCTGGAAAGCGGCCAGGATCATGCGCAGCTCCTGGCCGTCCACCTCGGCGGTGGTGAACATAAGCACGAAAAAAGTCAGAAGCAGAGTGGTCATGTCCCCGTAGGTGAGCATCCAGGCCGGGGCCCCCTCTTCCTCCCTCTTCTTTTGTCTGCGCCTTGGTTCGGGCATCCTCTCCCCTTACTCTCTGGCCGCCTCCTGCCGCACCGCTTCACGGCGCACCGGCGGCAGGAAGGACAGCAGTTTTTCTTCCAGGATGCGGGGATTATCCCCCGACTGGATGGACAGGATTCCTTCGATCATGATCTCCTTGACCAGGGTCTCGGCGGCGTCCTTGTCCTCCAGGTTGCTCTTGATGGGAATGAACACCAGGTTGGCCAGGAAAGCCCCGTAGAGGGTGGTGATCAAGGCGGTGGACATCCCCGCTCCGATGGCGGATTTGTCCTCGATGCGACCCAGCATAACGATCAGGCCGATCAGCGTGCCGATCATGCCGAAGGCGGGGGCCAGCTTGCCCCAGTCGTCGAAAACCTTAATGCCGATAGCGTGCCGGGCCTGGATCTGGTTGAGCTCATTGTAAAGTATGTTCTTGATGATATCCGGGTCGGTGCCGTCCACCACCAGCTGGATCCCCTTGCGCAGGAACTCGTCTTCCACTTCCTCCAGGTCGTCCTCCAAAGCCAGCAGGCCCTCCCGCCGGGCTTTTTCCGAGAAGGTCACCAGCTGGCTGATGATCCGCTCTTCTTCGTAGTTGGGAATCCTTAAGGATATGTTCACGTAGCGCATGAGGCCCAGGATGCGGCTTAAGGGGTTGGCGACCATGAGGGCTGAAAAGGATCCGCCGATGGTGATGACCACCGAAGAGATGCTCACAAAAGTATTGAAGCTGCCGCCGGTGATGATAATACCGAAAATTATCAGCGCCAGTCCGGAGACCAGCCCTATCAGGGTACTTAGATCCATCCCGCCTACTCCTCGTTCTTGAAGGCGCCGATCAGCCTTCTGTATGCTACAATTCTATCAAAAACGGACTGGTAGTCGTCCTGGACTACCAGCCTCTTTCCCGACAGCATGATCAAAGTTGTATCCGGATTGAGCTCGATATACTCAATCTGGTGAGGATTCACATAGTACGTCGTACCGTCCAGCCTGGTTACTTCGATCATCTAAACATCATACTTCCTTATCGTTTGAGTGTTAACAGCTCCTGCAACATCTGATCGGAGGTGGTGATGGTCCGCGAATTGGCCTGGAAGCCCCTCTGGGTGACAATCATATCAGTGAACTGCTCGGCCAGGTCGACATTGCTCATCTCCAGGGCGCCGGCGATCACCTTGCCCTTGCCGGCCACTCCGGAGGGGCCGATATTGGCTTCCCCGGAGTTGTTGGACACCACATAGGTGCTCTCACCGGCCTTCTCCAGCCCGCCCGGGTTGGTGAAGGAGGCCAGAGCGACCTGCCCCAGGGTGCGGTTGGTGCCGTTGGAGTAGACCCCGGTGATCACCCCGGACTGGTCGATCTTGAAGGTCTCCAGGTAGCCCATGCCATAGCCGTTCTGGGTGACCACCTTGGTGGAGCTTGTTTCGGCGAACTGGGTAACCGCGTTCCGGTAGGAGCCCACTTCCCCGAGGTTCAAGTCGAAGGTCTGCCGGAAGGCCGCGACACCCGCGGGGATGTCGGCTTCCGGCACGTCGAAGGAGACCTGGGCCTGGAGGGCGCCCTCGGCGATGGTGTCTCCCTGGGCGTCCAGTACGGACTGGAGGGCGCCGAAATTGTCGAAATCGAGGAAGAAGATATTATCCGCGTTGTTGGCCTCACCGATTTCCACCAGGGCATTGGTGGGCACTTCCGCTTCCGGATCGATGAGCACCTCCGCCTGCCAGCGGTTGGCGATTCCGGCCACCTTGGTAAAATTGACCTGCAGCATGTGGGCGTTGCCGAAGGAATCGTAGATATCGAAACTGGTGGACCAGGTGCCGGCCAGGACGGTCTGCTCCCCCGCCCCGGGAGGAATCTCCGGGGTTCTCTTATCCAGGTTGCAGGCAAGCTCGACGGCGGTGGTCGCCGCAGCCGGGTCCTTGCCCCCCACGGGGATCACCAGGTCTCCCGGCTGGGAAGCCACGCTGACAAGGGCCTCGCCCCCCACAACCTGGGCCGTCCAGCCCTGCACCCGCATGCCGTTGGCGGGATTGACCAGCAGCCCGTTCTCATCCAGCCCGAAGGCGCCGGCCCGGGTATAGAACTCCCGGTCCCCGTCGGCCAGCATGAAGAAGCCGTTCCCCTGGATCGCCAGGTCGGTCATCACGCCGGTTGTCTGCAGGGAGCCCTGGGTGTGAATCGTATCGATAGCCGCGATCATCATGCCCAGGCCGACTTGCTTCGGGTTGACACCTCCCACCTCATCGGTGGGCCTGGCGGCGCCGGACATGGTCTGGGAAAGCATATCCTGAAAGTTGACCCGGCCCTTCTTGAAGCCGGTGGTGTTCACATTCGCGATATTGTTGCCCAGAACATCCATCCTCACCTGGTGGTTTTGCAGGCCGGAAACACCGGAATACAGTGAGCGCATCATAGTCCTTACCCCTTACTCGTTAAGTACTCTCGCCACGTTCATAACGTCGTAAAACTGCTCGTTGACTTTTATCTGGGGAAACTCCGCGCCGGTGACTTCCTCCACCCGGCCGCTAATCATGCGTTCCCCCTCCAATATCTCCACGGTTTTACCCAGAAGCTGAAAGGCCTGGCTGCGTGCCAAAAGAGCGTAGAGGTCTTCCAGCCCACCGGCCATGTTGGACATCTGCTCCAGAGTGGAAAACTGGGCCATCTGGGCGACAAATTCCTTGTCTTCCAAAGGTTTGGTCGGATCCTGGTGGGTCAGCTGGGTCAGCAGTATTTTGAGAAAATCATCCTTACCCAGGGTATTCTGGGCCCCACCCAGCGGATCCAGTGACTTGTTGTAGGTATTGACCTTCTGGGTCAGGTCCGTCAGCGCCTGGGCGCTCAAAGATGTCGCTATATCCATATCCTCACTCCTTAGACCACCAGGTTGACCCTGGTTTCGCTACCCGCCCAGACTCCCAGCGGGGCAAGGTTGCGGTCGAATTCCTCCGCCGCCTCTTCCCGCAAGAATTCCGGGGAGGAAACGATAGGCCGGCGGTCTTCCCCTTCCCGTCCGTTTCTCTGATTCCCCACGGCAACCTCCAGGCTGGCGCTCTGAAAGCCTTCCTGTTTCAGGGAGGCTTTCAGATTGTCCAGGCTGGCATCAAAAAGTTCCTTTACACTATTATTTTCGACAACAATCCGTCCCTCTATACTGTTATTATTGATACTTATCCGCACGCGCACGCTCCCCAGGCTCTCCGGCTTTAGCACCAGGCGGATCTCCCCCTCTCCTCCGTCCCGGACGATGATCCCCGTGCGCTTCACCAGTTCCGGAACCATCTTCTCCTGCCAGGCGCGCAGCAGGTTGTGCGGCTCCAGGGATTCCGCCTGCCGCATGGCCTGCACTTCCGGCTCCGGGAAGGAATTCAGGTTGATCTCGCCGGAGGCCGGGGCTGTAGAGCGGCTGACCAGCCGGAAAACGGCATTCTCTCCAGCCGCCGGGGTGCTCTTGATCTCGGCGACGGATGCCTGCATGCCCGTCTTTTTCGGCGCCTTTGCAGAGCGCAGGTCGATGACCACCAGCTGGGGTCGCACCCGGGAATCACTGTTACGATTCCGCGGCCCGCTCACAACCTTCTTGTCCACAAGGTTCAGGGGGCGGGAAACGGGCTTACCCGGGGCCGCCTCTCCGACACCGGTCGCTGCGGCTGCCAACACACGCAGCGGCGTGGAACGACGCCGCCTCTGCCGGCTGACAGGCTTCTCTGCCTCCGCCAAGGCCGGCCGCTGTTCGCCTGAAGCCATACCGGCCGCACGCTTTCCCTTCGCCTGCTCGGTCAGCTTGCCCAACAAAGCGGCGGCAAAGCTCTTACCTACTTTACCTGGCTTGCCGCTTTTACCGGCCTTGCCGGCGCTCCGCGCCTCGGAAGCGCCGGCCGCTCCAGTGGCGGACGCGGCTTTCTTTTTCTCCTGCCGGGAAGTGTTGGGACGCTGTTTGGCTTCGACCGCCGCCTGGGCGGCCGCAAACTCAGCCAATTTATCCTCCGCTCGATCGCGACATCTTACGCTGTATCACCGCCGCCCTGTCGGGGGGCATCAGAGACAGCCAGTAGGCCACCAGGGAAAGCTCTCCGGTTGCCTTCGCCTGCTCCTCGGTCATCCGGAAGACGTCGATGATATCCTGGTCTTCCATCTCCAGCAGAATGCTCACTGCGTTCTCCGGCGGCATTCCCACCAGGTACTCTGCGTTCTGCTTGAGGTTCACTCTTCTATTCTCGAATGCCTTGACCCGTTCATTAAACACTTTTTCCCGCTCCTCAAGCGCTTTCTCCCGCTCTTCCAGCTGCTCGAGAATCTGGGTCATTTCTTCATCCCTACTCTTAAGCTCCTGCTCCGAAGCGTCGAGCTCCTCGGCACGCAGCGCCAGCGCCTCCAGCTGCTTGTTCAAGCGTTCCCGCTCCAGCAGCAGGGGGTCCTCCACGTCCAGCGGTGCCCGCCGCCCGCCCAGTACCGCATAGACCGGTGCGATCATGCTGCGGGCGTTCAGCAGGCCCAGATAGTCGAACCAGACCAGGCCGCCCAGCACGAGCACAGCCACCACAAGCACCAGCAGCAGTATTCTCAGGCCTGTTCCTATTCTGCCATAACCAGCCACACCAGCCCCCTTATGCGCCCTGTAATTTCTTCCTGGCCCTGCCGCCGGAGTTCACCTCGTCCAGCACCTTGAAATCCTCTGCCCTTTCCCGGCGGTAATGTTCCAGCTGCCGGCGCTCCTTCAGCTTATCGAGCACCTTCCTGTCCCGGGAAGCCGCCAGGTAGTGCTTCTGCACCTCTTCCCGCTCACGGTTTTTCGCGTCCAACTCCCGGCCGAGACCCTCATTCTCCAGATGCATTCGGTTCACATAGGCCTCCCGCGCCGCCAGCAGGTTGAAATCGAGCTTTCGCTCATGGTAGCAGCTTTTCTCAAAGCTCTCTGAAGCCCGGCTGTCGTTATCCTTGATGCGGTTTCCCAGCTTGAGACAGGCGCCGGTAACACCCGCCAGGCGGGCCTGCCATTCCTGCTCTTTATACGACCTCAGCTGCAGCAGCCGCTCGAGGGCGAATCGAAATCGCTTCACCGCTCAGCTCCTCCTCGGGTATGGTTACTTCGGCTATCTCGCCCAGCCGGCGCAGGGTCTCCGTACCGGCGGAGCGCTCCTCGATGCCCTGCACCAGGAAGTCATTGATGGCCGGCATCTTGGCGACCGCCTGGTCGATCTCCGGGTTGCTGCCTTCCACATAGGCGCCCACGTTGATCAGATCCTCGGCCTCCCGGTAGGTGGCCAGCCAGCGTTTGACCCGTCCCGCCGCTTCCTTGATACGGGGACCCGTGACCGCCACGGCCAGACGGGATATGGATTGCAGGATATCGACGGCGGGGTAATGGTCGCGCTGGGCGAGCCGCCGATCCAGCACCACGTGGCCGTCCAGTATGCCCCGGACGCTGTCGGAGATGGGCTCATCCATGTCGTCCCCCTCCACCAGGATGTTGTAAAATCCGGTGATGGTTCCCTTCTCGGAGGTACCGCTGCGCTCGAGCAGCTTGGGCAGCATTGAAAACACCGAAGGGGTGAATCCGCGGTTGGCCGGGGGCTCTCCGATGGCCAGGCCGATCTCCCGCTGCGCCCTGGCAAAGCGCGTTACCGAGTCGAACATGAGCATGACATCCTTGCCCAGGTCACGGAAATACTCGGCGATGGTGGTCGCCACGTAGGCGCCCCGGATCCTCGAGAGGGGGGGCTTGTTGGAAGAGGCGACCACCAGCACGGAACGGGCCAGGCCCTCTTCCCCCAGATCGTTTTCGATGAACTCCCGCACTTCCCTGCCCCGCTCGCCGATCAGGGCGATGACATTCACGTCCGCGGAGGTGTTGCGGGCTACCATGCCCAGGAGGGTCGACTTGCCGATGCCGCTGCCGGAAAAAATGCCCATCCGCTGTCCCTTGCCCACGGTGACCAAACCGTCGATGGAGCGGATGCCGGTGTAAACCTTCTCGCTGATCCGCCGCCGCCGCAGCACATCCGGCGGGGAACTGAAAATTGAGAGCCAATCGGCGGCGCCGACGTCCCCCCTCCCGTCCATGGGCTTGCCCATGGCGTCCAGCACACGGCCCAAAAGCTTCTCGGACACGGGAATGGAAAGCATCTCCCCCATGGCGATGACCGGACAGCCGATCTCGATGCCTTCCGTCTCGTCATAGGGCATAAGCTGGGTCATTTCCCCCCTCAAGCCCACCACCTCCGCCCAAACCGCCCGGTCCTGTTTGGGGATCAAAATCTGGCAGAGCTCGCCGACAACGGCCTGGGGGCCCCGACTTTCAATGAGCAGGCCCTGGACCTTCTGTACCTGTCCGGAAAATTTAATGGGCTCGACACGACCGAGCACCGAGGTATACTTGTCGAATATTCCCACTGTCCCCTCCCAAGTCAAGTGGGCTAGCCTTCGCCTTTGGAGCGAATGGGCATCAGCTCCAGAATTCTTTCTTCTATCTCATGCAGTTGTGAAGAGATTCGGGCGTCGATCTCCCCGAAATCCGTCTCTATGATGCAGCCACCCCGGTCCACCGAAGAATCTTCCAGCACGGTCACGGATTTCACATTGTCCACCATCTGCAGGAAGTCGTTGATGTGCTCCGAAGTCAGCTCCAGGTCAGCCAGGTTCACCCGGATCACCACTTCTCCCCGGCTCTTGAGCTTGCGCAGCGCCTGGACCACATTATTGATGACCACATTCTTCTGGTTCTCGGAAATAACCTTTATCACTTTCTTGGCGATCAGAAGCACCAGGTTGATCACCTGGGTTTCCGATTCAGCGACGATCTCGTTCCGCTTCTCGATGGCGGCGGTGACGATACGATTGAGATTTTCCACCAGGCGGGCCAGCTCGGCCCTGCCCTCGGCAAAACCCGCCTCCCGGCCCTCCTTGTGCCCGGCGCCATAGGCCTCCTGCTCCACCTTCTCGACCTTCTGCTTGATGTCGGCTTCCACCTCCTCGGCCTTGCGGGTGGCCTCGGCGATGATCCGGCTGGCCTCGTCCTCGGCTTCCTGGCGGATGCGCTGAGCCTGATTGTTCTTGCGCTTGACCTCATCGAAGGCAGCCCGCTCGGCTTCCTTGCGGATCTTCTCCGCTTCCTCCTCGGCGGCGCCGATCATGCGGGCTTTTTCTTCCTCCCAGCGTGACTGGAACTCCTCCGCCTCCCGTTTGAGGTCTTCCAGGGTCGGCCCCGCGTAGGTCTCTGCGGCCTCTTCCAGCACGGCGGGCTCCTCCGCCTCGACAGCGGGAGGCTGAATGAAGACCTTCCGGGACTGATACATGATTTCGTTCGCTCTGAACACGTTCTTTGCCACGCTACCTCCCTGCCTCAGACGACCAGCTCGTCCTCGCCGGCCCGGGCTACGACAATCTCACCCTGCTCTTCCAGCTTGCGGATGATGGACACGATCTTCTGCTGGGCTTCCTCCACGTCCTTGAGGCGGATGGGACCCATGTAGTCCATGTCCTCCTTGAGCAGAGTGGCGGCCCGTTTGGACATGTTGCGGAAGATCTTGTCCTGAACCTCCGAGTCCACCGCTTTCAGGGCCTTGGCCAGTTCGGTGGTATCCACTTCCCGCATCACCTTCTGGATGGCCCGGTCATCCAACAGCACGATATCTTCGAACACGAACATCCGTTTTTTAATGTCCTCCGCCAGCTCGGGATCGTCTTCCTCCAGCCGCTCGATGATCCCCTTTTCGGTGGAGCGGTCCACCAGGTTGAGGATCTCCACGATGCTCTCCACGCCGCCTGCGGCGGTGTAGTCCTCCGAGGAGAGAGTGGAGAGCTTCTTTTCCAGAACCCGCTCCACCTCCCTCAAGACCTCCGGCGAGGTGCGGTCCATGGTGGCAATCCGCTTGGCCACGTCGCTCTGCACGTCACTGGGCAGGCTGCCCAGAATCACCGATGCCTTGGCCGGCTCCAGATAGGCGAGAATCAGGGCGATGGTCTGGGGGTGCTCCTGCTGGATGAAGTTCAGAAGGTGTGCCGGATCGGTCCGGCGGATGAAATCAAAGGGGCGTACCTGCAGAGAGCTGGTCAGGCGGTTGATGATGTCTACTGCTTTCTGGCTGCCCAGGGATTTCTCCAAAAGCTCCCGGGCGTACTCTATTCCCCCGGTGGCGATGAAATCCTGAGCCATCATCAGCTCCTGGAATTCCATCAAAACCTGATCCCGCTCCCCCGGGTCGATGGCGTCGTTACGCGCGATTTCGAAGGTCAACTGTTCTATTTCGTCTTCCCGCAGGTGTTTGAAAATTTCCGAAGCGATATCATGCCCCAGGGTGATGATAAAAATCGCCGCCTTCTGCCTGCCGGTTAGCGCTTTTTTCGGGCCCCGCTCGGCCCGAGTGGTACTGCGTTTTCCGGCGGCCGGGGCGGGACCTGCGGCTTTACTGGTAGCCATACTCTACTCCTCTATCAACCAGGTTCGGATCAGCTGGGCGACGTCTTCCGGATGTTCTCTGGCCATATTGATGGCGTTTTCCTGCATCTCCAGGCGGGCCCTCTCCTCCACGGAGAGCTCGATCTCGACGCCCTCCTCCTCGGCGCGCCTCAAGGCCGCCTCGCGCATGGCCTGGTGCTGGCGGGCCAGCTCCTCTTCCTTCAGCCTGCGGCGGCGTTCCATCTCCTTGGAGACGAAACGGTAGATGATGGCGATCAGGAACAAAGCACCTACGCCAATTATGATCGAAAGCAGGAGCGTGCGCAACTGACGCTGCCGCCGGACTTCCGCGTCCTCTGATGAGAACTGCGCGCTGCGATCGAAGCGGATATGCTCCACCGTCACGGAATCGCCCCGGTCCCGGCTGTAGCCCACGGCGTCCTTGATCAGCGCCTCGGCCTTGGTCAGGTCCTCAGCCGCCACCTCCTGGTATTCCCGCTCGATGCTGCCGTCGGGATTGACCAGCAGCTGTCCCTTCTCGTCGTATTTCCGCTTCCAGATCCCGTCCAGAGCGACCGCCACGGTGAGACGCTCTATGCCCCAGGGGCTCTTTTCCTGGCGGATATTCTTGGTGTTGACCACCTCGTTCTGTATCTGCGAAGTCTGGTCGTACTTGCCCACCAGGTTGGACAGATCCTTGTAGGCCGGCGGCGTTTGTCCCTCCTGTCCCGGCGGGCCTTCAGGATTGAAGCCGGTGCCCGTGAAATGCTCCTCCCGGGTTTCCTGGGAGAGGGTAATGGAAGGCACCACCTCTGTTTCGTCGAAGGGAGTGCGGGGATTGTCCGCCTTCATGGTGATGGGGAAGTGCTCCTCCGTGTCAATGGTTTGCCTGCTCATATCCAAAGCGATATCCAGCTTGATGATCTCCACCCGCTCGGTCCCGAAGATGCTGCGCAGGCTCATTAAGATCTCGTTCTTATACTGCTGCTCCAGATCCTTCTTGGTCCGGATCTCCCGCCGGGCGATCTCGATGCGGTCCACATCCTCCAGGCCCTCGAAATCGTTGAGCTGGAGCCCGTTCTGGTCGGTGATCACGATATTCTCGTCCATGAGGCCGGCCACGGCGAACTTGATGATGCGCACGATGCCCTCGATCTTCTTGCGGTTCTCCAGGAGATCGGACCCCGGCTTGGGGGTCAGAATCACCGATGCGGTGACCGGCTTCTGATCCTCGGCGAACAGCTCATCCTCGGGCACCACCAGGGTCACGCTGGCCGCATCGACATCGTCCAGAGCCAGAATATGCTGCTCCAGGTTGCGGGTGATGGCCCGCTGAAGGTTGACATCCCGCTCGAAATCCGTGAGCGTCCAGCGTTCCACGTCGAAAATGGCCCAGGGATCGGTCTTGGCGGGGACCAGGTCCTCCCGGATGAGGATGGCGCGCATGCGTTTGGCCGTTTTATCGTCGGACACGTAGATCATGTTTTCCGGAGTAAGCTTATAGCTCACCCCCTCTTCATCGAGAACGGCAACGATCCGGGAGAGATTGGTATCGTCCTGGATCGGCGTCCCGATAAGAGGAATCATGCTCGGGGAAGCACTGAAAACCACGACCAGGATGATCGCCAGCAACGCGACGCCGACGACCGCAAAAAGTATGATCTTCTGGGTTGCGCTCCACTTGCCCCAGAGATTTTTCAGCTGGGTTATTAGTTTTTTAAACCATTCGTTCATTTCCCCTCCCTATGAATGAACGTCCCTGTTCATTGAATCTAGGGCCAACTTCCCTGTATCATCTTATGCTTATAATCTCCCGATAAGCCCTGATGGCGCGGTCCAGCACAGTCTTGGTCATGGACAGCGCCAGGTTGGCCTCCGCCATGGCGATGGTGACATCATGCACATCCACGGAATCGGGGTCCGCTATCAGCGCCTCGGCGGCCTGCAGGCTGGTATGCTGCAGATTGTTGACGGTTCCCAGAGCATCAAAGAGCAGCTTCCCGAAGCCGTCCTCCGGCCCCGCCGGGCCGGCCGCACCCGCCGCTCCTAACGCGCCGGCGGCTCCTTGGGACGAGGTCAGATGACGAGGATCCGTCCGCTTCAGCTCCACCACATGGCCGAAGGCCGCATTCGTCGATAAAAGCTCCATCGCTTACCTCCCGATTTCCAGGGCGCGCAGGAACATGCTCTTTGAGCCGTTCACAATCGCCACATTCGCCTCATAGGCCCGCGAGGCGGAGATCATATCCACCATCTCGTTGACCACATTGACATTGGGGTATTCCACATAGCCCTTCCGGGACCCGCTCTTGATGGCATCGGGATGGGTGGGATCGTATACCAGCCGTGGTTTCTGATCCATATCCTTGTCGATACTCACAACCCTGACCCCTTTACCGATTCCATTGTCCAGGTAGGCGGGCAGAAAAGGGCTGCGCCAGTAAGGCTGGGACACCCGGGGGCGGAAAACCACCCTGCTGCGGCGGAAAGGCCCCCCCTCGCTGGTGCGGGTGGTGTTAACATTGGCGATATTATTCGCGATCACATCCAGCCGGGTACGCTGGGCCGAGAGGCCCGAGGCTGCGGTTGTAATGCTCGTAAAAATTCCCATCCTCGTCACTCTCCTTTTACTTCAGCACCAGGTTGACCCGGTTGAATTCGCTGGTCACCACGGCGGTCATGGTCTGGTAGAGCAGCTGATTCTCCATGGCCAGCATCATTTCCTCTTCCATGTCCACGTTGTTGCCGTTGTTTTTGGCGGTGGTCAGGTAATCGAGG
>Ga0272441_10004309_pt1 | contig 26008 bp, 23 predicted proteins | sample SSMProp6N_FD_193582 | JGI IMG/M metagenome (GOLD analysis project Ga0272441, IMG submission 193582) | Marine sediment archaeal communities from Little Sippewissett salt marsh, Falmouth, MA, United States - SSM-Prop-6N | ecosystem: Environmental > Aquatic > Marine > Wetlands > Sediment ...
TCTGCGGATACTTTATTCGCGCGAAGCTCGTTGACGCAAACCGACACCCATTTCTCTGCATCGGAGACCACGAACGCATCCACGCCCAAGTCTCCCGGCGTCACAAGTTCTGCAATCCGATCGATGCCCAGCGCCAACCCCACGGCCGGCGTCGCCGGTCCACCGAGCATCTCGACGAGACCATCGTAGCGGCCGCCGCCGCCGAGCGCGTCCTGCTGGCCTTCGGCGCCTTCGACGTAGTACTCGAAGACCGTGCCGGTGTAATAATCAAGACCGCGCACGAGATTCTTGTCGTGCTCGAACTTGACGTGCTGCTTCTCAAGACCGCTGCAAACCTGCGAAAAATATAGATACGATGCCTCTTCAAGAAAGTCCCGGTCGGAAATTGACCCCGCTCCCTTCATTACTTCGCGGCACTTCGCGTTCTTACAGTCGAGTAGCCGCAGGACGTTCTGATCGAAGCGACGTTGACAGTCGTTGCAGAGATCGTTCCGTTTCGGTTCGAGGTACTTGCGCAGTTTCTCGCGGTACCTCGCGCGCTGCTCGGTTGTTCCGATATAGTTGATGCGAACAGACGCGTTACTAATACCAACGCGGTTCAGGATCTCCATCCCCAAGCCAATAACCTCAGCATCAAGTTCCGGTGATCCCTCAAACTTCGCAACCTGGGTATCGATCTTTGAAGGAGCCTTCTTGCCGATGACCTCCACGCCGAACTGCGTAAACTCGCGCCAGCGGCCCTTCTGCTTGCGCTCGTGCCGGAACTGCGGCCCGAGGTACCAGAGTCTCTGGAAGGGCGCGCTCTTGTGCAGCTTCTTCTCGAGATACGCGCGCACCACGCCGGCCGTGTTCTCGGGGCGGAGCGCGAAGGTGTCCTTGCTGCCCTTCGCGCCCACCGTCCACATCTCCTTCTCGACGATGTCGGTCGCCTCGCCGACCGCGCGCGAGAAGAGCGCGAGATCCTCGAACGCGGGCGTGCGAATCTCCTGATAGCCGTAGAGCCGCGCGACCTCGCGCGCCGCGTCCTCGACGCGTCGGAAGCGCGCGCAGTCCTCGGGCCAGAGGTCGCGCGTGCCCTTGGGCGCCTGGTGCTTCGGCATTCGGCTCTCCTTACGAAGCGGGGAGTATAGGCCGCGCGCGGCCGCGCGTCAAGGCGCGCGACCGGCCTAGCGGCGGCGTTCGCGCCGGCGGCGGAGGAAGCGCTTCACGCGATGCTCGAGGTCGTAGAGCCGCGTGAGCCGGCGCGCGAGGCGCGCGACCGTGACCGAGCGCGAGACCGGCACGCGCCGCAGGCGGAAGCGCATCGCGCGAGAGTGGCAGACGCCGCGCTCGGTCGAGACCGCCGCGAGGTACCCGGCGCGCTCGACCGCCTCGCACGCGCGCGCGTCGAACGCGCCGTAGGGATAGGCGAAGGTCAGCGGCTCGATCCGGAGGCGCTCGGCGATCGCCGCGTGGGAGCCGTCGATCTCGCGCGCGAGGTCCTCGGGCGCGCGCCCCGCGAGTGAAACGTGCCGGGCGCCCTGCGAGCCGATCTCGAAGCCCGCGGCCGCGGCCGCGCGAAGGCCCTCCCACGAGGCGAGCGGCTCGCGCGCGCGGCCCTGACCGCCGACGAGTTCCGGCGCGGCGAAGACCGTCCCGCTGAAGGAGCGCTCCATCAGCGTGCCCAGCGCGTGGCTGCACACGTCGCGACTCGCGCCGTCGAAGGTGAAGACGACGCTCCGCGGCGGCAGGCGCTGGTGCCCGAGGAGCGCCGCCGCGAGGTCCCGCAGCGCGAAGCCCTGCCAGCCCGCCCCGGCGAGCCACGCGACCTGGGCGGCGAACGCGGTCGGCGGCACCGCCAGGTGCCAGCCCGCCGCGCCCTCGGGCACGTCCGCCACCCGGTGATAGGTCAGGATCGGAACAAGCATTTCCGCGCTCTCCTGTCTTGAGAATTGTAGCGGGCGGGCAAGCGCCTGCAACCGCCCGGCGTGCGGGAGCTTTCCGTTGTGAGAGAAGTGCGTCGCGCTCGGCGCGCGCGCCCGACGCGTCAAGACGCCCCGGCGCCTTGACGCGCACCGGCAAGGGCCTTAAGATGGCGGCCGCAATCGTGGGGGTACGCCCTTGGACGCACTCATCAGCGACGTGCACGCGAACCTCGCCGCCCTCGAGGTCGTCCTCGAGGACATCGACCGCCGCGGCGTGGACCGCGTCTTTTGCCTCGGCGACATGATCGGCTACGGCCCGCAGCCAGCCGAGTGCCTCGATCTCCTGATGAAACGCTGCGAGTGGTGCCTCATGGGCAACCACGAGTACGCGGTCCTGCACGACGCCGAGGGGTTCAACCCCATCGCCGAGGTCGCGGTCGACTGGACGCGCGAGCAGATCGTCGAGACCGCGCAGCTCAAGTTCCTGCGCTCGCTCAAGAGCGCGCGGCTGGAGGAGAACATCCTCTACGTCCACGGGTCGGTGCACGACCCGCTGATGGACTACGTGCGCGAGGTCGAGAGCCACGACTCCTTCGTGGACTTCGTCGCCTCGCTCCGCCGGGACTTCCGCCGCTTCGACCTCTGCTTCACCGGGCACAACCACCGCGCCTTCCTCGGCACGGAGGACGCCTTCATCTACCCGCACGAGGTCGTCAGCCGCTTCCACGTGCGCGGGCGCAAGCTCTACGTCTGCATCGGCTCGGTCGGCCAGCCGCGCGACGACGACCCGCGCGCCTGCTACGTCACCTTCGACGGCGACTCGGTCGAGTACCACCGCCTCGTCTACGACGTGGAGAGCACCGCGCGCCTCATGCGCAAGATTCCGCAGCTCCACCCCTTCCTCGCCGAGCGTCTCTTCCTGGGAGAGTAGGGGTTTTCGGAAACCCGGGGTCGGGGACCGGGGGCCGGGGATCGGCCCGGAACTCGGCGTCCGGAGACCGGGGGCCGGTTTCATTCCGCCGGGCCGCACCCTCTCCCCCGTCGTTCCGGGCGGAGCAACGCGCAGCGAGGAATCTCCGCTCGATGAAACGAGGCCCTTCGCTTCGCTCCGGGTGACAGTTCCCCGCGCGTCGTCAAGCGCCGCGTCGGCGAGTGCCGACAGACATGGAGCGCGGTCGGCAAGCGCCGACGGGCGGGACGCGTTCTCCCCTAGCCGCGATTGCATCGTTCGCTTGGGCGGAGAGATTCGGGGACGAGCAGAGAGAGAACGCGCCGCGCGAGCCCGGCGCGCGCGATAGGCCCACTCGTGCAGCCGCGGCTCGGACACGTTCAACATCGAGGCCAGCGACGGCAGCCGCGGCGCGACGCGAATCCGCCACACCGGCCGCCATTTATACGGCGCGCGATTGACGAGCCAGAAAATCTGCGCGCGGAGGTTGCCGCGCATCGCGCTTTCGTAAAGCGCATCCTCGACGGCTCGATCATCTGAAACACGGAGACACGGAGAGTCGGGTAGCCCCGACGGGCGGGACGCGCTCGCCCCCAGCCGCGACTGCGAGACCCCTGTGGGCGAAGAGGAGCGCGGCATTGGAAGTGTTTCCCGCGCTTCGCGCCCAGGTTCAAGAACCTGGGCCACCCGAAGAGAGAACGTTGAAGTGATATCTTTTAGCACTTTGAATCTTTCTCCGGCCCCGGGCGAGTCACAGTCGCCCCCCATATATAGGGGGCTTTGACGAAAAAATGTACTTAACCCGGGCCGCTCCGGAGAGTTGTGAGTTGACCCCCCCCCTCCGCCGGGGAGCCCCGGCTGGCCGGACGCGCTCGCCCCTAGCCGCGCCTGAAGGGGCCGCTTGGGCGGAGAAATCGGGGGATACGCTTCGGGAAGGGTGGCCTAGTCGTGCGGCAGGGGTGGCCCATACTGCAGGCCGTTTGCCTTGCAGACGCTCTTGATGATGCGCTCGATCTCGGCGTCGCCGGGAAGGGCGGTGTAGATTCTTCTGGCTATCACGTCCGTATCTGTAAAGCGTATTCCGGGTCCCGCGCCCGCCCGGGAAGGCAGGTGTTCGACAGGTTCAAGCCAGTGCAGGTGGTTGACGGCCTTGAGCCGCACCCTGATATCCTCGGCCTTATCCCGCGCCAGGGTGATGAGGGTCGGAAGCGCAGGCTTGCCGCAGCGCCCGAGCAGATCTGTTGCATATACACGATTCGTCTTCATCCAGTGGGGCAGCCGAAGGTACGTCGCCAGCCGGCGAGCGGTCCGCTCCGGCCCGCCGAGCTTCTTGACCACCTCGTCACGGGTAATACAGGGGTCGCTCAGCGCTGCTTGTACCTGCCAGAGGGGCACGACAACGGTTCCGATGAAGAAAGCAAGGCCCATGATAACGAGGATGCCGAGCGTGGCGAAGATTACCGCGCGGCGGGGCTTGTCGATGGGCTTCCTGGCGGCGTCTTCGTCCATAGCACCCCGAGCCTAGCCGCGGCTGCGAGCGGAGTCAAGCCCCTCAGTCCCGCGCGGCCCACTTGTCGAAGTTGCGCGCGGCGCGGCGGAGGAGGGAGAAGGCGGTGAGCATGAAGATTGCAGCCACCAACACTCTATAGGCGACGTGAATCGTAATGAACCATGACCTTCCCCAAACGTGCTCATGCAGGCCAAGGTAGATAACCAGTCGCCATATGGGTTGCCGAAGCGCGATGTATCGATCGGCGATGACGATCAGGATCAAGATCCCGACTCCGGCGAACGGCGCTGCTCCCACCCGCCGTAGCCGTAGTTCGAAATACATGCCCAGGGCACCGCCGAGAACCAGGAACCCGCCGAGCCATATCCATCCCGCCGCGGTGCGAGCCAATACCAGCGCCAAGCGGTCAGTAGGCAGAAGCGAGGTTGAGAAGACCGCGATGGCCGCAAGACCGCCGTAGAGCCACCCAAGCGGGCGAAGAAGTGCGAAGTATCGAGACGAGACGAGCTTCACTCGCGAGACGGGGCTGGCCGCTAGGGCATCAAAGGTGCCGTCTGCGCGCTCCAGCGTGAAAGAACGGCTGCATAGGATGCACGCGATCGCTACCGGGGCATAGTAGAAGAACGAGAAGAGCGCACTGCTCAAATAGACAACAGCCGACTGTCCCCGCAGCGGTGAGAGACGCACGAATCCGCCAGCGACAAATCGCAGGGATGATGAAGGCGCATTCTGCCACACAGCCACAAGCGCCAGAAAAAGCGCCAACGCCGACAGCGGAAGCCAGATTCTCTTGACGCGGCCCCGCGCCAACCGCAGCCGCCGCTTCTCGAAGCGATAGACGAAGCTCCGCCTTACCCGCCACAGGTCCGCGAGACCCAGGGGCCTCTCGCGAGCGTCGGGGGAGCGATCCGCCATGTCAGTCCTCACCCATGGATCGGTCCACCGCTTCCGCGATCCACCCGCCGACGAAGAGGACGGCGCTCAGGACGACGAGTATGATGATGACAGTCTTACCGCCGTCCGCGACCGCCAAGCCGATGCCGCAAAGGCCGAGCACGCTGGCCAGGGTAAAGAGCCACCCCGCCATGCTCGTGTATGGGGACTCCGCCACCTCAACCGTCCCTCCCGAGGGCCATGGGGAGGCAGTCTACGCCCCCGCGGCGGGGGCGTCAACCGGGGAGCCCGACCCGCCGGAGTCTGCAAGACGCGCGCCCCCGGCTCTCTCCGCACGGAGGGGCGCCTCAGTCGCGGCTCGCGGAACGCGCCCCATGCCCGTCGGGGCATCCCGACCCGCCGGAGTCTGCAAGACGCGCGCCCCGGCTTTCTTCGCGCGGGCGGATGCTCCAGACGCGGCTTGCGGAACGCGCCCCATGCCCGTCGGGGCATCCCGACCCGCCGGAGGTTGCAAAACGTCCGCGCGTGACTTACCCTGCCCGTGAGAGGGAAAGGAGGAACGCCGCGTGGGCGCCGACGCGTTCCGGGGCCGGGTGCAGGTCTACACCGGCGAGGGCAAGGGCAAGACGACCGCGGCGCTGGGGCTCGCGCTCCGCGCGGCGGGGCGGGGCCTGGCGACCTACATCGGCCAATTCATGAAGGGCCCCCCTGCGGGGGAGGCATACGGACGCGGAGAACGCCCGTCCCTCCGTCCCGAAGGGAGGCCCGCGGGCGAGGCCGGGGCGCAGGCCCGGGACGCCACCCCCACCGGCGAGCTCGAGGCGCCGCGCCTCACCGGCGGGCTCGTCGAGATCGAGCAGTACGGATCGGCGGAGCGCTTCGCGCGGAAGGAGGCGCCCGCGGCCGCGGACGCCGCGCGCGCGCGCGCGGGGCTCCAGAGGGCGCGCGCGGCCATGCGCTCGGGCCGCTACCGCATCGTCGTGCTCGACGAGGCCTGCACCGCGGTCGAGTTCCGCCTGCTCGCGGCGGACGACCTCCTCGCACTTGTGAATGAGCGGCCCGCGGACGTGGAGCTCGTCCTCACCGGCCGCGGCGCGCCGGAGGCGCTCCTCGAGGCGGCCGACCTCGTCACCGAGATGCGCGAGGTCAAGCACTACTACCGCGAAGGGCTCGCCGCGCGCGACGGGATCGAGCGCTGACCCTCTCCTGAAAGGCCCGCTGGAAACACGGAGACACAGAGTCGGCGAGCGCCGACGGGCCGGAAGCGCATTCCACTAGCCGCATCTGTGGCATCCGTTTGGGCGGAGAAATCGGGGGACGCGGGTGGCCCAGGTTCTTGAAACCAGGGCATCCCAACCCCCGGCCCTCTCCGCCCGAGCGGGTCTTGCAGACGCGGCTAGGAGCGCGCGCGTCCGGCCTGCCGGGGCTCCCCGGCCGGCCCTTGCGCGCCGGGCGCGGGCCGGGGATAATCCGGGCGGAGAGAGGGCAGGGGAGGGACGCGATGGCCGGGAAGCGACTGGCGCCGCTCAAGAAGCGCGACGTGCTCTACGGCGAGGACACGCCGAAGGAAAAATTGATCGAGCTCGCTCGCGCGCACCTCGCCGCGGGCGAGGAGGCCGACGCGCTCGCGTTTTTCTGCGAGGCCGCCGACGAGGCGGGGCTGCGCGAGATGCAGAAGCGCGCCATCGACGCGGGCGACGCGTTCGGTCTCGCGCAGATCGCGCGGACGCTTCCGAAGCTCGTCACGCGCGGGGACTGGGACCGGCTCGCGCAGCGCGCCGGGGAACTCGGCAAGGACGCCTACGCCGCGCGCGCGCGACTCGACGACCCGACCGCGCCCCTGGAGCCGGAGGAGAAGCGCGCGCTCGAGGCCGAGGCCGAATCGGACGAAAAAACCGCGCCGGAATAGGGGCTTTATCGCACTCGCCCGCGGAAAGCCGCCCCCAGCCCTCTTCGCCTAATCGGGTCTCGCAGATACAGCTAGGGGTGCGCGCCCCGTGTCCGTCGGCACTCGCCGACCCGCCGGGGCTCCCCGGCCCTACCGCCCCTCCTCGAGCCGGCGGCGCAGGCGCGGGTCGAGGCGCGCGAGCTTTTCCATCTTCGCGATCGTCTTGGCGACGTCGTAGGTCACGCGGCGGAAGCGAGCCGCGCCCGCGCCGACGAGCGCGTAGCACGCGCTCGCGTTCTCGTCGCGTGGCTGGCCGACCGAGCCGACGTTGACGAGGCACTTGAGGCCCGGCGCGAGCGCCCACTCACCACCCGGCAGGTCCTCGGGCCGGCGGAACTGGTAGTCCTCGCCGATCACGCCCGGCCGGTGCGTGTGCCCGATGAAGCACGGGCCGGCGAGCTCGCCGAAGATCTCGAGGATCTTCTCGCTCGGGCCGAAGCCCATATCGACCGTGTCGCCCTCCTCGACGTACTCCATCACCGGGTCGCGCGGCGAGCCGTGGACGAAGAGGAGGCCCTCCTCCTCGTGGCGCGCGGGGAGCTCCGAGAGCCACTTCCACCGCACGCGCCGGGCGGGGAGCGAGAGCGCGCCGGGCTTGAGCTCCTCGCGCGTCCAGTCGATGGCCTCGCGCGCGAGCCGGTGGAAGCCGAAGGCCTGCCCGACAACCGCGGCGTCGTGGTTGCCCATCACGGTGACGCGGCAGCGGCGGCGCACGAGGTCGATGCACGCGGCCGGGTCCGGCCCGTAGCCGACGACGTCGCCGAGGCAGATCACGTCCTCGATCTTCTGCTCGTCGATGTCGGCGAGCACGGCCTCGAGCGCCTCGAGGTTCGCGTGCACGTCGCTGATCACCGCGCGCATCGCCATCAGCGCCCCCGCCGCAGCCGGTCGGCCAGAAAGTTGTCCAGCTCGCTGATCGCGCGGATCTTGCGGATCGTTTTCTCGACGTCGTACTCGACGCGGCGGAAGACGACGGTCTCCTCGTCGAAGGTGACGTAGCACGCCTGCGGGTTGCCGTCGCGCGGCTGGCCGACCGAGCCCACGTTCACGAGCGCCTTCTCGTCGCTGAGCATGTACAGGCCCATGAGCTCTTCGGGCGAGCTGAAGTCCTCAAGCGTGAAGACGCCGGGGATGTGGGTGTGGCCGATGAAGCAGACCGACTCGGTCTGGTCGAAGATCGAGATCATCTTGCGCCTGTTGCCCGCGTCCTGCGGGGTGATGTACTCTTTGACCGGGTTGCGCGGCGAGCCGTGCACGTACTGAATCCCGAGGATGTTCGCCTGGAGCTGGAAGCCCTCCACGAGCGCGAGGCGCTCTTGCCGCGCCTTCTCGGTCTCGTTCGGGTCCTCGAAGAGCTGCTTGCGCGTCCACTCGATGGCGCGGCGCGCGCGCAGGTTGAAGTGCCCGGCCGAGGCCTTGAGCACCGCCTCCTCGTGGTTGCCGAGGATGAGCGTGTCCGAGTTGCGCGTGAGCTCCAGGCACTCGCGCGGGTTCGGGCCGTAGCCCACGATGTCGCCGAGGCAGACGATCTCGTGGATGTTCTTCGACTCGATGTCCGCGAGGACCGCGATCAGGGCCTCGAGGTTCCCGTGGATGTCCGAGAGGACGGCCTTCATGCGCGCATTAGACCGCCCCGGGGGCCGGTCGTCAAGCGCGGGGGAGGTGGGCGCACTTGCCCGCCCGGGGCTTTTTTGTATTATGCTTCCGGGACGACCGCGGGGAAAGGGCCGCCGATGGGTCACCGCGTGCCGCGCATCGCGGGCGAGTGGGTCCGCCTTTTCCACCCGGCGGAGGGCGTCCACGGCCGCCCCGCGCCCGGATACACGAACGACCACACGCTGGTGCGCGACGAGGCCGGACGCTGGCACGCCTTCGGCATCGTGGGATGGCTCCCGGTGGACCCCTGGGGCGTGGAGCGGCAGTTTTTTCACGTTGTGGGCGACTCGCCCCTCCACGCCGGCTGGACCGAGCGGCCGTACGCCCTCACCGCCGACCGCGCGCGCGGCGAGCGCTACCTCTGGGCGCCATACGTGATCCAGGAGGGCGAACGCTATCATATGTTCTACGCCGCCGGCAGCCTGGAGGAGGACGCCGCGAAGCGCCTCTCTTTCACGAAGCTGTGCGCCGCTGCGAGCGCCGACCTCGAGACGTGGGCGCGCGCTCCCCACAACCCCCTCTTCTACGGGCCGGGCGTCGCCCGCGACCCGCACGTGCTGCGCGTGGGAGATCGGTTTCTTCTCTACTACACGCGCACCTTCGACGAGGTGGATACTCGCTCCTGCGTGGCCGTGCGCGAGAGCCCGGACCTGCGGCACTGGAGCCCCGCGCGCATCGCCCACGTCCAGCCGAAGCGCTCGCCCTGGGCCGGCGACGCCGAGAGCCCGACCGTGCTCGCGGTCGAGGGGCGCTTTTATCTTTTTGTCTGCCTCGCGCTGAGCGGGTACCGCAGGACGAAGGTCTACTGGTCGCATGACCCGTTCTTCTTTCCGATCGAGAACGAGGTCGCGGAGCTCGAGACCCACGCGGCCGAGGTCCTCGACCTCGGCGACGGCGAGTGGGCCGTCACGGACACCGGCTGGGACCGCGACGGCCTGTACGCGGCGCCGCTCGTCTGGGACTAGCGCGCGCACGCGCACGCTCCCCCGCCCCTTGACGCCCCCGCGCGCGCGGCCTAAGATTTCCCCGAACGGAGGGGAGCGATGGACATCCTCGTCACCGGCGGCGCGGGCTACGTGGGCTCGGTCTCGATGGCCGCGCTCGAACGCGCGGGGCACAAGACCTGGGCGCTGGACAACCTCTCGCGCGGCCACGCCGAGGCCGTGCCCGCCGGGCGCCTCGTCGAGGCGGACCTCGCCGACACCGAGGCGGTCGCGCGCGCGCTCGCCGAGAAGGACATCGACGCGGTGCTCCACTGCGCGGCGCTCGCCTATGTGGGCGAGTCGGTCGCGCGCCCGGGGCGCTACTGGCGCAACAACGTCGGCGGGACGGTCTCGCTCCTCGAGGCGATGCGCGCCACGGGCGTCGAGGCGGTCGTCTTCAGCTCGAGCTGCGCGGTCTACGGCGAGCCGGAGAAGCTGCCGCTGGACGAATCGCACCCGCAGAATCCGGTCAACCCCTACGGCTGGACCAAGCTCGCCTGCGAGGAGATGATGCGCGAGTTCGCGCGCGCCCACGGCCTGCGCTGGATCGCGCTGCGGTACTTCAACGCCGCGGGCGCGGCGCTCGATGGCTCGCTCGGCGAGGCGCACGACCCGGAGTCGCATTTGATCCCCCTCGCGCTCGCGGCGGCGGGCGGCACGGGAAAGCCCCTCACGATCTTCGGCGACGACTACCCGACGCGCGACGGCACGTGCGTGCGCGACTACATCCACGTCGAGGACCTCGCCGAGGCGCACCGGCTCGCGATCGAGCACCTTGCCGGCGGCGCCGGTGGCGGGGGCGGCGGCGGGAGCTGCGCCTACAACCTCGGCACCGAGACCGGCTCCACCGTGCGCGAGGTGATCGCGTCGGTCGAGCGCGTGACGAAGAAAAAAGTCCCCTGCGCCGAGGGCGCGCGCCGCGAGGGCGACCCGCCCGAGCTCGTGGCTTCCTCGGAGGCCATCCGCCGCGACTGGGGCTGGGCGCCGCGCTGCACCTCGCTTGATGACATTGTCAAAAGCGCGTGGGCGTGGATGCAGCAGGGCGGGTTCGGGGGGCGGGGGTAGGGCACAAAGGAGAAACTGAGATGTCTGAGCAGAAGCAATCCGTCGTGATCCAGAACATGGACCGAACCCTAAAAGGCCAAATCATGAGTGCGGTTATGATGCTGGTACTCCGCGCAATCAAGAAAAATGCCAAACGCATAGAGTTCCATCGGGTCACAATTGAGCCGCAAGATAATCATTTGCTGGCGGAATTCACGACTCGCACTTAGAGAGTCGTTCTCTATCAAACAGTTATCGGGATGTTCACTTCTCCAGCCCGATAGACGTCATGCATAACTGTATCGTAATCTTTGAGACGGTTCCTTTGTATCTCTCCTTTTTCACTAGCCTTGTTGAACGCCATTAGGAGCAAGAGAGAAACGGAAACCAATTTGTCTCCTTGCCGAGCTGATTTCACCTGGAAAGCCTCGGCCCCTATCGCATCTCTGAGGGCGGCAACATCCTTCAGTTGAAAGCCGATGACGCGCTCATCGATAGCCGACCGATACAAGGTCAAAACGGAATCCAAGCGATCCCTGACACTTGCCTCATCCGCTATCTTAAAGGTTACACAATCCCCATGCGCATTGTACAGCGCTTCGACGCGGAAGCCAATCTGTCCAGGTACATGTTCCTCTAGGAATTGCTTGCCCATGCTAGACCTCCGTATCTTTCACCCCAGCCAATCGGAGCAAATGGGTCATCCTCAGCAGCTACTTCCGCTCCCCATTCATAAACAACGAACTTGGGGTTCATATACACGGAAAAAACCAATTTTTCGGGGAATGGCGCTCTAACCTCTGTCCTAATAAGCCAACTATCGGGCTTTCCCGTGTAACAGTACCCACCAGAATGGAGTTCGCGAAGACCGCTGTAAATCCTCTTTGGATTCTCCAAAACGTACTTGGCTGCCTCAAGGTTACAGAAATCCACAGACCTGTATTTCTTGCACTGCTCTGCTAAATCGTAGGGAATGATGGCCTCTACGGTCCTCGAAGGGTCTTGGGGATCTATGGTTTCCACCGGAAATCCCCGCATCGTCTCTCGCCCCCCCGCATCCAACACGATGATGAGGAAAGATGCGACAGGTGACGGAATTTGTCAAGAACCTTTTCCCAAACCTCCCTTGCCCATGGCTTGCCCCCCCTACCCCCCGAACTCGAACACGGTCGTGAACTCGATCGCGCGGCCGCGGCCCGTGAAGGAAATATCCGGCGACTGGAACGGCCGGTTGTTCTCGTCCACGGCCGGGCGCTTCGCGACGCGCGGGGCGAGCGCGCGGCCCGAGGCGCTCGCGCACTTCGCCGAAAGCGTCCAGCCCTTTCCCTTCGCCCGGAAGCCGCCGCCGCGCGAACGCGTGACGCGGCTCGCCGCCAGATGCCAGTGGAGCGTCGCGCGCACGGGACGCGGCGCGGTCACGCGGTCGGTGACGACGAGCCGGTCGCCCTCGAGCGAGACCGCGCGCCGCCACGCGTAGCGCGTGCCTTCACCCGCGAACCGGCAGGTGGCGGTGAGCGAGCCGCCGTCCTCCGCTGCCTGGAAACGCGCGAGCCTGTACGTTGTTTTCTTCCCGGGGGCTTCGTCCTTCTCGACCGGCTCGACCACGACGACGTTGTGCGCGGCGCGCACAGTGAAATAAGAATTGCGCTCGGGCCGGTCGTAGTTCACGCCGCCGGAGTCGACGAGGACCGCGCGCCCGCGCCACCAGGCGAGCAGGTTCGGCTTGCCCCGGTGGATGTGCCACTGCCCGCCGGGCATGGCGTCCACGTACACGGCCGCGCGCGCGCTGCGCAGCATTGCGAGCCGGCTCGCACGAAACGCGACGGATTTCACTCGTTCGCCCTCGGGCACGCGAAGAAAATCACGTGCGAGCGCGAGGTCACGCCCCGCGTCGAGCGCGTAGGAGTCGCCGACCTGGAGCGCGCGATTTTTCGGCGTCGCGGTCGCCTCGAGAAAAGAATACTCGCGCGCGATGCGCCCCTCGAGCCCGGGGATGGCCTTCTGGCGATTGGCCGCGAGCAGCAAATATGCGTCAAGATGCAGCCGCGCAATGAAATGCGAGTAGCTGGGCGAGGCCTCGACGCTCCCGCCGTCGGCGTAGATCTCGCCGCGCGCGTGGCGCGAGACGACGCGCCGGCCGGTGCGCGCCCAGCGCGCCGCGCCGGGCAATTCCGGGAAGAGAAGCCCCGCGTAGAGGAGCGCGGTGCCCTTTTGAAGGAAATGATTGCCGTGGCCCCCGCTGTTCGCGAGCGCACGCTTTGATTCGGCGTGGACGTGCGCCGCGTGCCCGGAGATCGCGCGATAGACCGCGTGCCATTCGCGCCGCGAAAGCGCGCCCGGCCGCGCGCCGAGCATGAAGGTGCTGTGAATCATGACGAGCAAGCGCCACGTGACCTGCATGTCGTGCCAGACGAGGGCGGCCGCGTGGTCGCGGCTCGCGTCGGGCCTCTCGGGGCGCGGGAAGCGCGCGAGCCAACTCTCAAGGAACCCAAACCAGCGGCGCGCCCATTTCCTGCGTCCCGTGCGCAGCCACGCCTGCGCCATCGGCAGGAGGAAATACAGCCGGTTGAGCCAGACGTGCCGCTCGATTGTCTGCCCCGGCGCCCAGCGGCCGCGGCCCGCGAGCCACACGCCGAGCCAGTCGAGGTCGCGCGGGGCAGGCGCGCGCCGTTTTTTTGTTTTTGTCCACGGCGCGAGGAGCCGGCCCGACTCGAACGCACGCAGCCAGCGGGCGGCCTCGCTTCCGCCGAGGTGGTCCTGCGTGAAGAAGAACGCGCCGCCGTCGAGCACGAAGACGTCAAACACATCATGCTCGACGAGCATCCGCCGCGGATAGGGATAGAGGGGCGGGCGCCTGCGCGCACGAGTTCCCGCGAAGCCCGCGAAGTGAGGGCGCCCGTAGCGTGCGCCTCGCTCAGGCATAGCTCGACCCTGAATCGACGTCGGAGGCGACGCCGCCGGGCGGGTTGCGCTCGGCCGCGCGCTTTTCGATGTAACCCGACTCCCGCAGCGCGGCGAGCGGGTCGGCCGCGGCGCCCATCTGTTCGCGGACCTCCGCGAGAAGCGGGCCGACGTCCGCGAAGAAGGCGCCCCGGAGGCACTCCTCGGCGGCGACGAGGTCGCCCGCGCGCTGCGCCGCGGCGAGCTTCTCGCGCGGCACGAAGAGCGCCCGCGCGTACAGCGCTTGGAGCGTCGCCACGGTTTGAATCATGGCCTCGACCTTCGGCTTGAGGTTGTGCGACTGGTCGATCATGTAAGCGACCGGCGCGGCGTTCCCTCGCGCGCGCGCGGCGGCGATCTCGTTGAAGACGAGGAAGAGCTGGTACGGCGCGATCGAGCCGGCCGTCAGGTCGTCGTCCACGTACTTGCGGTCGTTGAAGTGGAAGCCGCCGAGGAGGCCCTCGTCGAGGAGGATCGCGACGATCTGTTCGATGTTCGTCCCGGGCAGGTGGTGCCCGAGGTCGACGAGCACCTTCGCGCGCGTGCCGGCCTGCCGCGCGAGGGTCGCGGCCGTGCCCCAGTCGGGGATGTCGGTCGCGTAGGTTGCCGGTTCGAACGGCTTGTATTCGATGAGCATCGTCATCGACTCGGGCATGGCCGCGTGGACTTCACGCAGGCCGTCGGCCATGCATTTTTTTCGCCGCACGAGGTCGTCCTGTCCGGGGTAGTTCGTGCCGTCGGCGAACCAGAGGCTGAGGAGATCGCTCTCCGCCGCCCGCCCGATCTCGACCGAGTCCACACAATGCTGCACGGCGCGGCGGCGGACCGACTCGTCGGGATTCGCGAAGCTGCCGAGCTTGTAGCACTGGTCCTGGAAGACGTTGGGATTGATCGCGCCCACGCGCAGGCCGCGTTCGGCCGCGAGAGAGACGACCTTCGGGTCGAAGCCGTCGGGGAAGTCCCACAGGACGTGCACCGCCATCGCCGGCGCGATGCGCGTGAGGCGCTGCACCTCGGCCGCGTCCTCGATCTTCTGCGCGAGCGTCGTCGCGGCCGCCGGCTGGAGGAACTTGCCGAACCGCGTGCCCGTGTTCGCGTAGCCCCAGCTCGGCGTCTCGACGCAGAAATCGAGCAGCCCGCGCCGCGCCGCGGCGAGGTCGATGCCGTCATCCGCGAGCCGCTCCTCCCACTCGTTCATGCGCTCTCTCCCCTCCCCCTGCGGACCAGCTCCTCGAGCCGGCCGGCGGCCTCGTCCCACGCCCTCGGCGAATGCGGCTCGTACTCGACCAGGTCGAAGCTCCGCGCCACGACCGCGCGCGCCTCCTCGCGCGAGGCGAGCGCGCCCGCGCCGACCGCCTGCACGAGCACGTTCCCGGCCGCGGTCGCCTCGACGGGCCCCGCCAATACGCGCCGGCCGGTCGCGTCGGCCGTCCATTGGCAAAGCAGCTCGTTCTGCACGCCGCCGCCGATCATGTGGATCGTCTCGAGCGAGCGACCGGTGACGCGCTCGAGCTCGCCGAGCACGAGCCGCGTCTTGAGCGCGAGCGCCTCGAGCACGACGCGCGCGGTCGCGCCGGGCCCCTCGGGCCGCGTCTGGCCGGTCTCGCGGCAGAAGCCGTCTATCCGCCCCGGCATGTCGCCCGGCGCGAAGAAGCGCGCGTCGTCGGGGTCGATCACCGCGGCGAGGGGCGCGGCACGCTCGGCCAAGGTCGCGAGCTCGTCCCACGCGTAGCGCCTGTCGGCCGCGCTCCACGCCTCGCGGCACTCCTGAAGGAGCCACAGCCCCATGATGTTCTTGAGGAGCCGCACCGTCCCGCCCGTGCCGAGCTCGTTCGAGAGGTTCGCCGCGAGCGCCGCGCCGGTGAGGACGGGTCCGGCGAGCTCCACGCCGAGGACCGACCAGGTGCCCGAGGACAGAAACGCCCAGTTCTCCCCGGAGGCCGGGCAGCCGGCGACGGCCGCGGCCGTGTCGTGCGCGGCCGTCGCGAAGACGGGGACGCCGCTGGCCTCGCCCGTGCGCGCGCCCGCCTCGACGAGCCCGGGCAGGAGCGCGGGCAGGTTTTCGACCTCGATCTTCGCCGCGAGCTCTGCGTCCCACACGCGCGCGTGCGGGTCAAGCAGTTGCGAGGTGCTCGCGAGCGTGACCTCGCCGCAGGGTGCCCCGCCGAGCCGGTGCGCGAAATAGTCGGCCATGAGGAGCAGCCGCTCGGCGCGCGCGAGGCGCTCCGCGCTCTCGGCCGCGAGCTGGTAGATCGTGTTGAAGGGCACGAACTGGATGCCCGTGCGGCTGAAGATGTATTCCCGGCCGAGGCGCTCGCCCACGCGCGCCATGACGCCCTCGGTGCGCGCGTCGCGGTAGTGATGGGGGGGCGCGACCGGCTCGCCGGTCTCGCCCAGGAGCACGTAGTCCACGCCCCAGGAATCGACGCCGACGCCGCCGAGGTCCCCATCGGCCGCCTCGCGCGCGCACGCGATGCCGCTTCGGATCTCGCGCTCGAGCCGCGCGACGTCCCAGCGCAGGGAGCCGCCTTCCTCGAGGGGCCCGTTCTCGAAGCGGTGGGCCTCGGAGAGGGCGAGCCGGCCGCCCGCGAGCCGGCCGAGCATGACCCGGCCGCTCGAGGCGCCGAGGTCCACGGCGATGAAGCTGTCCGGCACGGCCGTCTCCTCCCTCCGCGCCCCAATGTAGGTGCTGCGGACGCGATGTCAAGGCGCGGGGGGGCACGGGGGGGGCGGGGAGCGCGGGGAAGCATTTGGCGTTGCAAACGAGGACCGCGCCGCTACAATACGGAGCCCGCTCGTCGCGACCGGGCGGGGGAGGGGGGGGTTCTTGCTCGTCGTCGGGATCTCGGGCAGTCCGCGCCGCGGGGGGAACACCGAGCTCCTTCTCGACGCCGCGCTCGAGGGCGCGGCCGAGGCGGCCGCGCCTCCGCGGGGCACCGGGGCCGAGGTACGCAAGTTCGTGGCGAACGAGCTCTCCATGCGGCCGTGCCAGAACTGCGGCGGGTGCGACCGGACCGGCCAGTGCGTCCTCCAGGACGACATGCAGGAGGTGCTCACGGCCCTGCGCGAGGCGGAGCGCATCGTGCTGGCGACCCCCATCCACTTCGGGACCGTGACCGCGCAGATGAAGGCCGTGATTGACCGCTGCCAGTGCATGTGGGTTGAGAAATACAAGCTCGGGCGGAGCCCCTCGCGGGCGAAGGGAAAGCGCCGCGGGACGCTCCTCGCCTGCGGCGGGTTCAAGAAGGGCGAGCGCTTCTTCCGCGCGGCCGAGGCGGTCGCGAATATCCTCTTCGCCTGCCTCGACGTCGAGTACGCCGGCGGGCGCTTCTGGCCGGGCGTGGATGCGAAGGGGGCGATCCGCGAGGTGCCGGGCGCGCTCGCGGAGGCGCGCGCCGCGGGCGCGGCGCTGGTGGAGGGCGCATGAGCGACATCCAGCTTGCCTGCCACGCCTCGGCTTGGGGCGCCGAGGAGTTCGTCTCGGCCCTCACCGACATCGGCGAGATCGGCTATCACGGGATCGAGACCGGACCGGGCGTGGTCGAGAACTTCGAGGACCGCACCTCGGTCTTCCGCGAGATGCTCGACCAGCAGCGCGTGGCGCTCGCGGGCCTCACCGCGGCCTGCCCTGTCCTCGACGAGGGCATGCACGACGAGGTCGTCGAGCGCGGGCTCAACCTTGCGCGCTTCCTCTCGGCCGTGCAGGGGGGGCCGCTCATCCTCACCGCGCCGCCGCGCGCGGGCACGCGCACCGACGCGGCCGCGTGCAAGGCCGCGGCGGAGCTCCTGGAGGAGGTCGGCCGCGGCGCGTCCGAGTTCGGCGTGCCGGTGTGCCTGCGGCCCGCGGCCGGTTCGGTCTGCCAGACGACGGCCGAGCTCGAGCGCTTCATGCGCCTGACGACGGCCAAGTCCGTGCGCCTCTGCGTGGACAGCGCGCACCTCGCGCTCGCGCGCATGGCCGGGGCGACGGTGCTCAAGAAGTACCGCGCGCGCGTGGCGCACGTGCACATCTCGGACTTCAGGCTCAAGCGCTCGCGCGCGAAGAACGCGAAGCCGCAGCCGGTGCCCGTCGCCTTCGGCAGGGGCGTCGGCGGCCTCGCGCGCACCCTCAAGGCGATCCTCACGTCCGACTACACCGGCTGGGTCACGGTGGACCTCTTCGTCCGGCCGAACGAGACGCCCGCCGACGCCGCCTCGACCGCCTACGAGATCGCGCAGAAGGGGCTGGATATCTTTTAGGCGCGCGGCGGAAGACGCGGGCCCTCTTTTGCCCGCCCTAGAGCACGACGACCTTGCCCGATTCCATCGACTCGTTCGCGGCGAGGCTGGCGCGCAAGGTCTCGACCGCGTCGGCGTACGAGCTCTTGATGCCCGCGGCGTCGCCGGTCGCGACCGCGCGCACGAACGCCTCGTCCTCGGCGAGGAAGGCGTCGTTCGCGCCCTTCACCTCCTCGGCGCCGTCGGCGGTCTCGATCGTCATCGTGTTGTTCTTGGTGAGCGAAACGACGAGGCCGTCGGAGACGATTTCCAAAATCGCGCGGTTGGGCGGCGGGGCCACGTGCGCCGAGAGGAGCGCGAGCACCGCGCCGTTCTCAAAGGTGAACACCGCGGCGGAGGCGTCCTCCACGTCGTGCCCCTCGACGCGCGGGGCCATGATGCCCTTCGAGCCGGCCGCGTACGCGCTCACGACCGGCGAAGCGGCAAGGAAGCGCGCGAGGTCCAAGGGGTGCGTGGTCTGCTCGACAAGCTGCCCGCCGCTTTTGGCCTTCGTCTTCCACCAGGCCGGCGGCGGGAAGTCGCCGATCCACTGGCCGCGCATGAGCGCGATGGGCCTGCCCGCGAGGAGTTCGGCCGCGCGCGTTGCCACGTCCATGTACCGCCAGACGTAGCCGACCGAGCAGACGACGCCCGCCTTCCTGATTGCGTCGCGGATCGACTCGGCCGTGGGCATGTCGAGCGCGATGGGCTTTTCGATGAACAGCGCGAGGTTCTTTTCAACGCACGCGCGCTCGACCTCGCCGTGTGCAAACGGCGGCAGGCAGACGTAGACCGCGTCGAGCTTCTCCGAGTCGATCATCTCGCGCCAATTACCATAAGCGGCGGCGCCGTTCTTCTCGGCCACCTCGCGCGCGAGCGCCTCGTCGAGGTCCGCGAAGGCGACGACCTCGGCCTCGTCGATTCGCTCGAGGCGCGGCAGGTGCTGGATCGTCGCGATGCCCCCGGCGCCGACGAACCCGATGCGGACGGTCATGCACTACTCCTTTCCAAACACGAAGAAGAGAACATGAATGCTGAATTATGAATGATGAAACGCAAGCCCAAACCGCGGGTTTCGCTTCGTGTTATTCATAATTCATCATTCACAATTCATCCTTTCGCCTATTCCGTGGTCTCCGTGTCTCCGTGTTTCGATTTCACCCGAGCTGCTTCTTGACGTACGCGAGCGAGGCGGGCAGCGCCTCGCGCCAGTCGCCCCGGATGCGGCACTCGAACGAGACCCAGCCGTCATAGCCGGCCTTCGCGAGCGCCCGGAGGCCCGGGGCGAAGTCGGTCGAGCCGGTGCCCGGCTGCTGGCGCGTGTTGTCCGCGACGTGCACGTAGCCGATGTGCGCCGCGTTGCGCGCGAGCGCGGCGGGCACGTCGGTCTCTTCGATATTCATGTGGAAGAAGTCGGCCAGGATCGAGACCGCCGGCGAGCGCACCGCCGCGGCGACCTCCGCCGCCTCGTCGAGCGTGTTCGGCCAGTGCGTTTCATATCGATTGAGCGGCTCGAGGATGATCTTTCCGCCCGAGCGCTCGGCCGCCGGCGCCCACTCCTTGAGCAGTGCAACGAGGAGTTCCCTCTCGAGCGCGACCGCGTCGCGCCAGGGCGAGAGGTCCGGCACCTGCGGCTTGCCGAAGACCGGCACTACGATCACGCCCTCGCCGCCAAGCCGGTCGGCCATGGCTGCGAGCTTGAGAATATCCGCGCCGGACTCGTCCCGCTCGTCCTTCGCGGCCGCGAGGGGCGCCCCGCGGTAGCCCGCGCAGATTGCGGACAGCTTGACCTTCCGGCCACGGAAGGCGTCGTCGAGCGCGCCCGGGTCCTTGCGGACCGGCTCTCCGTAGACCTCAACCCCGTCGAACCCGAGCTCCTCAATCGCCTTCACCCGCTCGGCGAGCGAGCCCAGCGGAATGCGCAGCTCCTGCATCGCGAACTTCATCTCACCCTTCCTTTCCCTAGAACCGGACCTTCACCGGGCGCCCGCGCGAGGCGAGGCACGCGTCGAGGTACGCCTGCACCTTGAGCCCGTCGAGGAAGGTCGGGCTCTCCGCCGCGCCGCCGTGCCTTCCCCCGCGGCGGACCGCCTCGAGGAAGCGCGCCATGTTGGTGCCGCGCGGCTTCGCCGGGAACTCGGCCCAGGTCGCGTGGTCGCGCGCGACCTTGCCCGTGCAGGCGCGGACCGAGTCGCGCGAGCGGTCGAGATCGACCTCGACCGCGCCCTTGTCGCCGAAGATGCGCAGGCTCACGCGGTTCGCGTACCCGGTGGCCCAGCGCGTCGCATGGATCGTGCCGACCGCGCCGCACTTGAAGCGCGCGGTCACGAAGACCGAGTCGTCCGCGTCGAGCTTGTACCCGCCGATGCGCTCGCCCGGCACGCCCTTTCTGAAGCGCTCGAGCCGGCAGGTGAGCTCCTTGATGTCGCCGACGGCGCGCGTCGCGAAGTCGAGGATGTGGCAGCCGATGTCCCCGAGCGTGCCCGAGCCCGCGGCCTTCACGTTCTGCCGCCACTGAAAGGCCGGCTTCTTGCGCCAGTCGCCCCAGATCTTGGAACTCAGCCAGCACTGGAGGTAGCTCGCCTCGACGTGCAGGACCCGCCCGAGCGCGCCCGAGCGCACGAGCTCGCGCGCCTTCTCGAGCGCGGGCGCGTTGCGGTAGCTGAAGTTGACCATGTGAACGACGCCCGAGCGCTTCGCCGCCGCGTGCATCTTTCGCGCCTCCGCCGTGTCCATGGCGAGCGGCTTCTCGCATAGGACGTGGATTTTCTGGCGCAGCGCCGCGAGCGCGATCGGCGCGTGCGCCCGGTTACTGGTCACGATCGTGACCGCCTCGGGCGCAATCTCGGCAAGAAGCTCCCTCGCATCGGTGTAGACCGCGTCGATGCCGTGCTTTTTCGCGAAATCCTTCGCGCGCTTGCGGTCGATGTCGCAGCAGGCGACGAACTCGACGCCGCCGACCTTGCGAAACGCCTTGATCTGCGCGTTCGCCATGCCCCCGGTGCCGACGACGGCGAGCCGCACGGGACCCCGTTTTCCGCCCATTCCGTCCCTTTTCCCTTCACTTGCGCGTCGCCCTCGGGCGACCGAACTTACCACATTCTAGGGGCCCGGGCACGAGTGTCAAACGCGCCCTCGCCGCGCTGTTCACTTTTTCTCGAAAAAGCCTGCATGAGCGGCCCTGGCCGCAGCGGTGTACGGGTGCTAGAATCGGGAGGTGGAGGATGCACGCGTGGCCGGGGACCGGAACCTCGTTCGAGAGGCGCAAGGGGGCGACCGCGAGGCGCTCGAGCGCCTGCTCGCGTCGCAGGCGGGCGCGGCCTACGCGCTTGCGCTCGCGGTCACGGCCAACGCGACCGACGCGGAGGACGCCTGCCAGGAGGCCTTTCTCCGCGCCACGCGCGACATCGCGCGCTACCGGGGCGAGTCGCCCTTCCGCGCGTGGCTCCTGCGCATCGTGCGGGACGCGGCCGTGAGCCTCGTGCGCGCGCGCGCCGCGCGGAGGCGGCGGGAGGAGAAGGCGCCGATGCCTCAGCCGGCCAGGGGGTCCGTCTCCGGCGAGAAGCTCGAGCTCTCGAGCGCGCTCCGGGGCGCGCTCATGGCGCTCGAGGAGCGCTACCGCCTGCCCGTGATGCTGCACTACCAGCAGGATCTCTCGCACGCCGAGGCGGCCGAGGTCCTCGACCAGCCGGTGGGCACGGTCTCGTCGAACATCTCGCGCGGGCTCGATCGCCTGCGCCGAAGCCTCGCGCGGAACGGATACACGGCGGCGGGCGGTGCGCTCGCGCTCGCGCTCGCGGGCGCGCCCAAGGTGGCCGCGCCTGTCACGCTGCTGGGCTCCATCGGGAACATCGTCGGCTCGGCCGGCACGGCCAGTGCGACTGGCGTGGCCAGTGCGACTGGTGCAGCCCACGCAGGCACGGGAATCGGGACGGCAGCATCGGCTGCCGCAAAGGGAGGAGTCGTTATGAAGGTTGTTGCGGGAATTGTTGCAGCCGGTGCGCTCGCGGGCGCGCTCGCGGTCTCGACGGGGATGACGGGCGGCGCTCTGCCGGGACTCGGCGACGGGAAGCCCGCGCCGGTGAACCCCTACAAAGGGATGCAGGAACGCGAGGAGGTTTTTGAATTTGCGGCCAAGCCGGCCGTGAAGAAGGAGGGCGAGGCGGTCGTCATCACCTTCGCCAGCAAGGGCAAGTGCGACGCGACCGTCGCCATCCTCGACAAGGATGGCAAGATCGTGCGGCACCTCGCCAGCGGCGTGCTGGGCGCGAACGCGCCGCACCCTTTCCAGCAGAACAGCTTGAGCCAGAAGCTCAAGTGGGACGGCAACGACGACATGGGCAAGAAGGCGCCCGCCGGGTGCAAGGTGCGGATCAGTCTCGGGCTCAAGGCCGAGTTCGACAAGTCGATCGCCTATGACCACTACGGCTTTCCGGTGAGCAAGAGAGGCCAAAAGAACCAGCTCCTTGTCGGCACCGGTTCGGACGGTAATACCTACGTGCTGAGCTACTCGCGCTCGAGCATCCTCGGCCGCGTCTACGGCAAGGACGGAAAATACGTGCGCACCTTCCTGCCGGTCCCGGCCGAGCAGGCCGTCGAGATGGGCCCGATCATGGGCCACAAGATCGGCACTACCCAGTGGGGCGACAAGGTCATGGTCACCCACTGGTTCGGCCCGTTCGCGGAGGCCAAAGAGACGGACAAGGCCCTGCCCAAGCTCGCTCCGGGCGTGACCTTCAAGCCGGGCGCGATGCCGGCGAACGCGCCCGCGCCCACGGCGAGCGGCGTCGGCGCGGGCCTCGTCGGCATCAAGTACTTCCACCTCGCCGCGGATCGCGCGCGCGACGAGATCTACACCGGCACGGGCGGGCAGTACCGCTTCGACGGCAAGACCGGGAATTTCGACGAGACGTGGTTCCCCAAGGAAAAGCTCGGCGGCAAGTGTGGAACCGACGACGTCTCCGTCGGACCGGACGGGTTGATCTATCTTCGCTTCGGCCCGCACGGCTACGGCCGCTACCTCTTCCGAACGGACCGGTCGGGCAAGCTCGTGCCCTTCAAAAAGGAGCACATGATTCACGTGGCCGGGGGCAAGGGCTGGTGGGAGAACGTCCCCGCCGCGTTCAAGGCGACCGGCGTCGATGTCGTTTTCACCGGCACGAAGGGCCACTCGCTCACGCACTCGCCCGGGCTCTACGCCGCGCCTAACGGCCTGATCGTCGTCAGTAACCGCAAGCTCGAGCCCGCGTGGGCCAAGAAGCATAAGCTCGCGACGGAGGTCAAGGGCGCGCACGTCGAGAAGACCGTCGTCTCGGTCTTCGCGGGCGACGGGAAGCTCCTCTCGCCTCATACCGTGGTCAGCTACGGCTCGCTCGGCGGGCAGGGCGTGGCCATGGATCGCGACGGGAGCATCTACGCGATCTACCCGGACTTCCTGCCCGTGGACCAGGGCGGCAAGCTCGGGCACACGGACATCCAGTCCCGCCACCGGATCGTGGGCGGCTGCGGCGCGCTCGTGAAGTTCCGCGGCCAAGGCGGCAAGTACCCGCTCAACACGGGAGCGGCCGGCGCGAAGATCAAGGGCGGCTGGAGCTCGAAGAAGATCGACCTCCCCGGATCGCTCTGGGCCTACGGCGGCATCATCGGCCAGTGTAACGGCGCGTGCCAGTGCAACCACGTGCGCAACGACACGGACTTCTTCGCGCGCACCTTCGTCGCGGCGAACCAGTGCTACTCGGTGATCGTCATCGACGCAAACGCGAACTTCATCGCGCGCATCGGCCGGTACGGCAACGTGGACGACGAGGGCATCCGCATCGCCTGGCCGCGCGCGATCGCGGCCTCGGACGAGGCGCTCTACATCGGCGACCACGCCAACCGTCGCGTGCTGCGCGCGAAGCTCGGCTACGCGGCCGAGGAGGAGCTTCCGGTGCCGTAGAGCGGCGAGCGAAAACCGCGGAAATAAACGCACAAAACCTGCGCGCGTGCGACGTATACTAGATGAAGCCTCCCGCCGGCCTGTGGACCGGGCTCCGCAGGCCGGCTTGAACACGCGAAAAGGAGTCAAAGGATGAAGCGCCTCGCACGAATGGCAGCAATCGCATGCGTTCTTTCCGGGACCGCCTCGGCGCGCGCCGAGGTGGCGCTGCCGAACATCTTCGGCGACGGCATGGTGCTCCAGCGCGGCGAGAGCGTGCCCGTCTACGGCACGGCCGCCGACGGCGAGACCGTCTCGGTCGAGTTCCGCGGGGCGAAGGCCGAGACCACGGCCAAAGACGGCCAGTGGCGCGTGGACCTCCCGCCGGGCGAAGCAGGCGGGCCCTTCACGCTGACTGTAAAAGGCAAAAACACGATCGCGATCAAGAACGTCTACGTGGGCGACGTGTGGGTCTGCTCGGGCCAGTCGAACATGCACATGACCCGCCATTTCGCGCCACTGGCGGAGGCGCCGGAACAACTCCGCTTCTTCACCGGGGTCGCCCCGCACAAGTCGATGAAGCAGCACGGCATCTGGCAGACCAAGGGCCACTTCTCCAACTTCGGGCAGGAGTTCGCGAAGGCGCTCCACCCGCAGGCGAAGGTGCCGCTCGGGATGCTCTACGCGGCCGTGGGCGGCACGCGGATCGCCTCGTGGGGGATCGAACCGTACAAGAGCAAGCGGGGCCGAGTGACCGCGAACGATTGCTATCTCGAACGGATCAAGCCGCTCATGCCCTACCGCATCAAGGGCGTGATCTGGTGGCAGGGCGAGTCGGACAGCGCCGCCGCGTTCAACCGGTACAACTACCACCGCGCCTTCGAGCCCATGATCGCCGGCTGGCGAAAGGAATGGGGCCAGGGGGATTTCCCCTTCCTCTGGGTGCAGCTCTCGTCGATCACCAAGCGCGCCTGTATCGGCGAGACGCGCGACGCCATGCGCCGCGCGCTCGCGCTGCCGAACACGGGCATGGCCGTCTCGTTCGACCTGACGAACGGCGACCTCGTTCCGCTTAAGAAGAAGCAGGCGGGCAGCCTCCACCCCAGTTACTGCTATCCGGGCGCCGCGAAGCGACTGGCGCTCGCCGCGCGCGCCGTAGCCTACGATGAAAAAGACCTCGCCTGGTCGGGGCCGCTTTTCGAGAAGGGAACGCTCAAGGACGGCAAGCTCGTGCTTTCTTTCACGCAGCTCGGCGGCGGTCTTGTGGCCAAGGGCGACCGCGAGCTGGGCGTCTTCGAGGTCCAGGAGAACGCGGCCGGCGCGAAGCCCGGCGACGCGGGTGAGTTCAAGCCGGTCAAGGCGGCGCTCGGCGCAGACAAGAAGACGGTCGAGCTCGACGTGGCAGGACTCAAGGCACCGCTGCGCGCGCGCTACGCCTACGGGGACATGCCCAAGGGGAACCTCTACAACGCGGCCGACCTGCCGGCCTCGCCCTTCATCTCGGACCCCATCCCGGCGCCGTGACCGACCTGCGGGAAGTGCGCGCGCCCCCCATCTCCGCAACAATCCAGAAAAAGCTCTTCCCAGCACGCGACCTTGCAGTGCAAGGTAGCGTGCTGGGGCCCGAGCCATTCTCGATGGAGGAGCCGAGTCGTTGGACCGTTGCCTACCGAGAGGCTGGCGCCGTTGCCGGGTCGCCGACCGTCCTGGCGGGAAGAATCGAACGGCCCGGTTCTCGATTGCCGGACTGCTTTCCCTTGCATAAGCCCCCTGCCCGGACGTATATATAAAGGACGAAACCGGAGAGCCCCGGCCGCCAAGCCAGCCCGGCTTCGGGCCTGGCCGGGTCGGCTCTGCGCCCAAGGGGAGGGGGGAATCTCATGCGTCTTGCGATCGTCACCGCTGCCGTTCTTTGTGCCGCCGCCGCCGCGCGCGGGTTGGAAGTGCCGCTCACGGTCGAGGAGCCCGTGGGCGCGGCGCGCGCGAGCGAGGTCGTATCGGGCGGC
>Ga0272441_10004310_pt1 | contig 26006 bp, 22 predicted proteins | sample SSMProp6N_FD_193582 | JGI IMG/M metagenome (GOLD analysis project Ga0272441, IMG submission 193582) | Marine sediment archaeal communities from Little Sippewissett salt marsh, Falmouth, MA, United States - SSM-Prop-6N | ecosystem: Environmental > Aquatic > Marine > Wetlands > Sediment ...
AGCCCTCAGGGGCTCCGTGGGTTCGAATCCCGCCCCCTCCGCCAGCCCAGCGCGATGCACTAGCCATCGGCACTTGGCATTGACGCGCTTCGCCGCGCTGCGGTAGAATCGCGGCGCCGGAGGGGTAGTCAAGAGGTCCAAGACAACGGTTTGCTAAACCGTCGAGGGGTCCATAGCTCCTCCGCGGGTTCGAATCCCGCCCCCTCCGCCAGAACTACGCGCCCGTAGCTCAGTGGATCAGAGCGTCGCACTCCGGATGCGAAGGTCGGAGGTTCGAGTCCTCTCGGGCGTACCACGGACGTGCGCGTCTCGTGCGGATGCAATTGCACGATCAAAGGGGCCAGTGCATGGACAAGGAGATCATCTTCCTCGTCGAGGAATCGCCCGAAGGCGGATTCGAAGCGCGCTGTCTTAACCATTCCGTGTTCACCCAGGGCGACACCCTGGAGGAACTCAAGGTCATGGTTCAGGACGCGGTTCGGTGCCACTTCGCCGAGCGCGAGAAGCCGACGGTCATCAGGCTTCACCACGTCAGAGACGAAGTCATCGCTGCATGAAGGTCCCGAGGGGCATCTCGGGCGAACACCTCGCAGCCCTTCTCGCCCGATTCGGTTACAGCATCACGCGGCAGACAGGAAGCCACCTAAGACTGACGAGCACATCGCGAGGGGCGCAGCACCACATCACCATCCCCAACCACGAGGCGCTGAGGGTGGGAACCCTCAGCGCCATCCTTCGCGACGCGGCAGCGTACCTCGAGATGGACAGACAGCAGCTCGCAGAGGAGCTCTGGGGCAAGGGCTAGCCCCCGCCGCGTCGCCGATTCCCCTCCGCCATTGAACCGAAACCCCATCGCCGCGCCTGGCACGCGTGGAAGTTCGAATCCTCTAGGGTGTACCAGTTGACACTCGAACCATCAGCGGGCGGTGCTGGCGGTTGACGGGCTGGGCAGTATGTGTGCGAAGCCACATTCTCACAGATGCATACGGCTTCTCGCGATGCGTACAGATGGGGCTGAGGCATCGAGTCCCTCGGCTTTCGCCAGCCATCTTTCCGCCTTGCCTCTGCGGCCCAGTGCATCCTCAGCGATCGCCAACCACGCAGCTTCTTCGCTTCGATCGGCGGGATCGGTGAGCAGCCGGTAGGCCTTCCGCAGTAGCCTGCGTCCCTCCTCAACCTCACCGATGCACACAAGGACGGAGCCGCGCGTACCGATGATCGCAGCGGTACTAGGAGCGGCCCTGTATGCTTCATCGGAAAACCGGTCCGCCTCGTCGTAGACCTCTTCGTCCCCGATCAGCGCGTCCAAGAAGGCGATGTCATTCAGGAGAACGATCCTCTCAGAGCCACGCGGCTTATCCACGGCGTTGAGCTTCTCCAGTGCGGCTTCCCTGGCCTCACGGTACTCCCCCTGGCGCAGCTTCACAGTAGTCTGGAGCGCCTGGAGGAAGGCGCTATCCGGATGCATGCGAAGGCCATCCGCAAGGAGGCCCGATGCGCCGTCTACATCTCCGGATCTCAGGAGATCCAGAACCTTCAGCCCTACCCAGGAACCATCGAGAAGCCTCCTCACCTGCCTGCGCTTGAACACGAGTCCCAAGAGCTTCGAGCCATCGGTCTGCGAGATGAACATGGGCCCGCTTACACGAGCGGGGATGAGGCTGAGCAGCAGCAACAGCGCATTGCCGCCGAACACGATCTGCCAGAATCTCGTTCCCGAGAGACCGGCCAGAGCCGTGCGGCTTGCTGCGCTGCTTCCCATGATCAGGACCCAACAAACGAGGCCGACTGCCACGTGAGTCGCCGGGCCCGCAGCGATCATGACCGCGCGCCGAGCGAGGGGCGCTTTGACCCCGGCGAGGGATGCGGCATGCACCCAGCCACCAAAAGGGAAGACCCCTAGACTGATGAACGGGCCAAAGCGATTCGTTGAGAGGAGGGGGCGGCCGTAGCCGAGCATGATCCTGAAGACGTCAAGTCCCATGGCCTTGGCCGCGAGTGCATGGCCTGCTTCGTGAAGGGCTGTCAGGACAGGCGCCACGGCAAGCCCGACGAGAAGGTAGACAAGCAGCCAGTGGGGTGGGTCGGGCACGAGCCCCATCTGCGGCAGGATGCCTGCAAGAACAGCTCCAAGCAATGCAACCACGAGCAGCCATCCCCCACGCAGCCCAACCGCGCCATGTCGCTGATGAGAAGCGTTCACGGACCAGACTATCACATCGAACGATCGCTGAGAACGTCTCCCAAGAACCGAACGAGATCCCGTTAACCAGACGCTGAGGCCACCCGGAAGGCGTAGCAGTTCCAGGGACACGGTACGTAACTCGGGCCGCGGCCAGTCGGAGTTGCGCACTACGTCGCCGGAGTCACGACGCCCCGACGAGGTCCTCGATGGGAGGGCCTCGCCGGGGTGTCAGTGAGCGCCCGTAGAACAGCGCGATCAGTTCGCGTCGGGCTCGATCAACTCGACGCGGAGCCACATCACGAACTCCCGCGGCAGGCCCAGCCTGACGTCGAGGTAGCCGGGGGCGAGCTCATGGGTATCGATGGAGAAGCAGTACGACGCTCCGCCCAGCGGGCACGAGAGGAGCTGGGCGTCGATCGGCGTGCGCGTGTCGAAGTCCTCTCCGATGGTGACGCGGTACGTCGTGAGATTGATGTGAGTGTCTGTGATCGGCTCTCCGTACGGATCGCGCAGGGTGCAGCAGCCAAGGATTTCCTCTCCCAGCGCATAGACGGCCAGGACCGGAAGCTCGCCTACGACGGGGATCTCCTCGTCTTCCCCCCAACCACGGTCGAGGAATCCGGCGGCCCCGCAGGGCTCCACGCCGCACGTCGCGTCGACGGTCACGTCGAACGAGCAGGCCGAAGCGTTGCCGAGCCCGTCCAGCGCGGTATAGGTCACCGTGGTCACGCCCAGTGGGAAGAACCCCCCATTGGCATGCGATGATGTGAACGATGCAAGCCCCACGGCAGGCGTGGATCCTCCATCGTCGGCCGTGGGCTCCGGCCATGTGATGAATGCCCCGGGGATCCCCTCCTGGTTCTCCACCGTGATGTCCGACGGGCAGCCGGTGATGATCGGCGGCACGCTATCCACATACAGGGTGTAGGTCGGGCTGTACGCACTCCAGTTCCCCGCGGCGTCCTGAGCCCTCACCTTCCACTGCAACTCGTACGCCGGTGCGTACGCCGTGCAGGTGTAGCTCGTCCCCGGCACCGTTCCTTGCGTCGTCACCAACCCCAGATAGCTCGTGTAGCGGTAGTACCCCGCGATGTCTCCCCCGGGGTCGCTCGACGCGTTCCAGGAGATCGTCGGCGTGGTGTCCTGGGTGTAGGTGCCATCCGCGGGCAGCAGCCCTGTCGGCATTGTGGGATTGAGGGTGTCGATCCCAAACTCGCTCTCCGGCGAATACGGCGCCATCGGATTCCCATGTTCATCGCAGGCCCCATCGATGTCCACAGACACGCTGTCCACATCCACTTCGGCGTCGACTTCGCCGTTGGCCCACGCGTAGATCGCGCTTTCGCACCAGAACTCCGCCGCCGTCGCCGCCGGCAACGTGGAGTCGACATCCGGCGTGAACGTCACGGACGGGACGCAGCCTCCACCGGTATCCATTGGCTCCGAGAAATGCGCGTAGACGACGAACCCCGTCCCATCTCCGACATCCGCATCCGTGATCAAGGCATCCGTTCCGTACAGCAGTTTCACCGTGGGATTCACCGTATCGATCTCGAACTCATGCTGGGGAACGTAGTTCTGCTGAGCATTACCGACGACGTCCTTGGCGCCTGTCACATCGACCGTCACACTATCGTGGTCGACACCCACATCAGTGACAGCGTAGGTCGCGGCGTACGTGTCGCTGTCCGGCCAATCGTCGGACGACAACGACAGCGTTGTCCCGATGCTCGGAGCAAACGTGATCGTCGGGTCGGCGCTTCCGTCATCGGTCATCGCCTCGGAGAACTCCACCGTCACCGTGAACACACCCGCGTCGTCTGCGTCCGTGATCAGCGTGTTGCTGCACGAGACGCTCATCACCGTCGGATTGAGCGTATCGATCGCCAGTTCGTGGACCGGCGTGTAGTCCTGTTGGGGGTTCCCGGCTGCGTCCTGGGCGCCGAGCACGTCGATGGTCACGCTATCCACGTCCACTCCGGCGTCGGCCACTGTGTACTTCGCCACGTACGTGGCGCTCCCGCTCCAGCCGCTCTGCGCCGCGTTCAACGTCAGCGTGGTTCCGACGCCGGGCGCGAAGACCAGAGTCGGTTTGACGCTCGTGTCCATGGCATCATCGAACACGATCGTGACCGTCAACGTGGTGCTGTCATCCGAATCCGTGATCAACGTGTCGCTCGCGACCACGCTTGTCACCTGCGGCGGCGTGCTGTCGATGAGGAACGGGCCGTAGTGAACGGTGCTTGTCCAGTTCCCGGCAACGTCCTTCGTCGCCAGATGGACATACCACGACCCTTCCGCGCTCGCGTGGAACGTCTCCCCGTCCCACGTCTCTTCATCGGTCTTCGTATGAGACGGCGTCCACGTGGCGCTCTGATTGAAGGCGATCTCGAAGCCATCGATCCCCGAGGCCACCTTGTATCCCGTGTCCCCGGCCAGGGGATCCGAGGCTTCGGTGGCGACTTCGATCACGATGTCGGGATCGTTCGACGCGACACCGACCGTATGACTGGAGCTGTTCAGCACAGGATCGGACGGCGTCGTGGTATCGACGCGGATCGCCCCCACCGTCACTGTCTGCCCCGGCCATGGGCTCTCGGTCCAGTTCCCTACGTTGTCGGACGTTGCGAGATGGAAGTACCAGCTGCCATCGGCGAGGGTGAATGTCTTGGGATTGCTCCACGCCTCCGCCTCGTCGGTTTTGACGTTCGCTTGCGTCCACGTCGAGCCATGGTTCCAGAGGATCTCGTAGCCGTCCACTCCAGAGTGCGCATCGCTGCCTCCGGAGAGCGTCACCTCCACCGTAGGGTCCTTCGTGTACTGGCCGATCACCCCGTCATGGGATGTGGAGACCGTCGGATCTGTGGGCTCGGTCTCATCGCTGCGGAACGGCCCGTAATGCAGGGTCACGTCGGCCCAGTTTCCCGCGATGTCCTTGGAGCGGATGTGTGCCCACCGGTCGCCCGTCCCGCCGAAGGCCATTCCGCTCACGCTATGGTCATCGCCGAGCCACCACCCCGTACCCGTGCTCGCGCCGATCGCAGTCGTCGGGCTCGTGTCCCAGTAGAACTGGTATCCGAGGATACCGCTTGGGCACGTAGGACGATCGCTGGCATCGTCCCATTCGAAGTCCACGCTTCCCGGGCTCGGGTTGTTCGGCCCGTACCAGGTGTTCACGGTGTGCGTCGTGCTCGAGATCCCTGGGTTCAGAGGTGTGTTGGGACCGGTTGTCTCATCGTAGTACACCACCGACACCTGAACCGCATCGACATAGATGGCTGTGCCGAACACATTCGCCTTGACCCACACCGTGAAGCTGTTGCTGTTCACTTCTGAAGGAAGGAAGGTGTGGGCGAACGGCTTGTTGGGGATCGACACACTTCTCCACGCAGCACCCGCCGACGAGTCGGCCACCGGGAGGGAAACCGACCACGGACTGACCGCGCCGCCGGGTATATCCACTGTCGATCCGCCGTTCCACGATAGCGCAACCTGGACACCACCGTTGCCCCCAAGGGAGTAGCCTCGGATATCGACCTCAAACCCCACGATCACTGCCGTCGTCGCCAACGAGAAGCCGTAGGAGTCGTACTCGTGCTCCTTTCCGTTGACATCAGTCCACGCCCAATCCCCGTCGTTGGGCGTTTCCCCGCCGCCGGCATCGTGCCAGCCGCAGCCGGCATACCAACCTCCGTGGCAGTCGTTGTCGCTGGGATTCCTCCACCCCGTCTGGCACGTGCTCCACGCCAGCGGCGACACCGCGATGACGAGCACACAGCTGATCCACAGCCTCATGAGACAACCCTTCGATCCCATGCATCCTCCTCCATCCACGATGCCAAGGCCGCATGCCTCAGAAAGGCCGTACTCAAGCCCTTGGCGGCTCCCCACGGCAACGATCATGTCGGCCGCCCGGATTATGCGCCTCTGCAGACTGACGTCAAGACCCCCGGGCACCCCGCGCAAAGCGTGGAGAAAAAGATTCTCGCAGGGATCGCTGAGCGCGCCAAGAGGTCTCCTTCTGCCAGCATGTGACCCGCCCCCCCTGACGATGGTCCGGGCTCTCGACTTGGATCCGGATCGATGACCTTCACCACTGGATTCGCTGCAAACATAATGTCGAAATCAACATAGACTAGCGTTTAGGGGAGGACGAGGAGCATGAGGCGAGCATGATCTCGTGAATGCCTGCAGCCGCATCACCGGTTTTTGCCCGCCAAAGGGGACGCTCGTACCATCCTGATTGGCGATTGGATCAGGTGGCGCTCAGGGGATCTCCCGCTGGAGTGCTGCGGAAGCGAAACAGGGGAGATGAGGCGAGCATGAAGCCAGCACTACTGGTCATCGACATGCAAGAGAGGTTCTTCGGGTTCGGGCCGGAAACCTCGGAGTCGCTGCGGAATGCCATGGAGTACATCAATCCAACGATCGGCCTATTCCGAGAGCGCGCCCTGCCCGTGGTCTGCGTCCTGCACATGGATGACGAAGAGGGTCTCCTCCCCGATGTGGCGGGCTTCGGTGTGCCCAAGGAACTGGACATCGCCCCGTCGGACCTCCACATCCACAAGACCTACGGAAACGCGTTCCACGGCACGCCGCTTGGCGAGAAGCTGCGGGACCTCGGCGTTGACACCGTACTGATCACCGGCTTCTGCGCCGAGCATTGCGTGCTATCCACGTATCGCGGAGCAGAGGATCTGGACTTGACACCGATCATCCTCCGCGGGTCGCTGGCGAGTGGCAACAGCGAAAACATCCGATTCGTGGAGTCCATCAGTAACCTGATCTCCTTCGGCGCCCTCCAGAAGGTCCTCGAGTAGCGACACGGTCAAGCCCTACATCTGCGCGCAAACGCTGCTGGGAGTACGCACTCTCAAGATCCGCCCCCGGTGGTTTCCCTGTGCGGCGGCATTCCTGTTCCTTCCCCTCGCAGAGCCCGCGGAGAACGCAGAGACGTCATGAGCTACGGGAACGCATGGAGAGGTGATCCTTCCTACGCACTCCGCGGCCTCCGCGTGAAGAAGGCTCGTGGAGAGGGTCCCGCTGCTGCGTTGGCTCGGGGCTTGGTGAGGAACAGCAGGGAGACCATGGAGCGTTCGATTGTGCCGCCGTGGCCGTCGATGGCCTGCCGGACAACGTCCAGAAGCGCCTGACGGTCAGAGCTTCGCAGAGCGAGGTGATCGGAGAGCATCCTCAGAAGCTGCAGATACGCTTCGCTGGAGTAGCGCATCCACCACGGGAAGCGGAGGATCTCGGGCACCATGAACCGCTCCGAGGAGTTGATCAGGCCGAGGATCCTCCACACGTGTAGCTCCAGCCAATACCGAACGCTCTTCGACGTCATCCGCGGTGCGAGCAATTCGTAGACGTCCTCGAGCGAGCGATGCAGCGGCGTGTCGCTACCCCCTTCCAAATTCCAGATGAGGGCAAGCGTGCCCCCGCTGCGCAGCGCTCGATGGACCTTCGGGTAGCCAATCTCCGGTCGGATCCAGTGGAACGCCTGCGCCGATACGACCAGATCGTAGGCGTGCGGCTTGGGCTCCCACACCTCGAAGTCAGCATGTACGACCTCCACATCGGGATACCCCTTCAGCTTCGCCGCGGCGAGGCGGCTCAGATTCGCCCCGAGCTCGATCGCAGTCAGCGCCAGACCCTCCTGAGCCAACAGCGTCGTGAACTGCCCAGTCCCGCAGCCGACCTCGAGGACCCGCGCTCCCTGGGCGAGTTCCGTCCGCTCAAGAAGCGCGCGGATCAACGCAGCCGGGTACGCCAGGTGTACGGCGTCGTAGTCGTCCGCGTTCTCGTCGAACACCAGCCGAAGATCGCGGGCAACCGGCATGAGCCCCCCCAGCGAGAGATCCTGCACGTCCTCGATCATCCCTTCAATCCTACTGTCGATGGCATCCCGCCATACGGGGACGGGCGATCGCGACCGCCCCCCGACGTGGCGTGATCTGCTTACTGTACTCACCGGATCCCAGCGGCAGTTGCGTTCCTTCCCCTCGCAGAGCCTGCGGAGACCACTCGGTCCTCGTGTACCGGAGACCGATCCAGTTCCACTGCGAGAACGAAACCTGTACAGAACGGTCGCGCGGCAGCCCGGTGACCCTGTCCCCTTCTGCTGCCGAGTCCGCGGAGAATGCAGTGAACACCCAGACGCCAGAGGATGGAGCCCGCGTTTCGTTCCATCTGCCGATAAGCGCTACTTGCGGACGATCACGTCCTTGGCCGTCCTGGTGTAGGTGCCGTCCGCGTTCTCTACCTCCATTACGTAGATGTACGCGCCCTTACCGACCGCTTGACCGTCGCCGTTCACGCCGTTCCACGTGACTTCGTCGGTGTCCAACTCCACCACGGACCACAACAGCTTGCCCGTCAGATCGTAGATCGACACCGCAAACGTCGCAGCAACCCCCGTCCCGTCGTACGAGAACACAACATCCCCGTCAAACGGGTTCGGGCCCACCACGAAGTCCAACACGCTCAGAACGCTGGCCACAATCGAAATCGTGTCCATCGACGTGTCCGTCGGGGCGCTCGGATCGGTGTACGTCGCCGTGATCGTGTCCCCCGCCGCAAGACCCAGACTCAGCGCGTCTGTCATGTACGCGCCATTGATCTTCATCAGGTCGTACTCGATCCCGTCAATCGCCACCGCATCCTCCAGCGTTGCTCCCGTGTGCGACGGATCCATCACCTTCACGTAGATGGCTTCCGCATCGGTGTAGCTCTGGACCTCGACCCCGTTCGCGTCGACAAACATCGTCGTCGAGCGCTCCCCGCCACCAGGTCCTGCGCCACCACATCCGACCTTCATGCAGACCCACGCCGAGTCACTATGGTTCGACGGGTCCTGATACACCGCGATGATCGTGTCCCCGGGCACCACGCCGAGCGTCGGTACTCCAGGCCACTGACTCACCAGGTCGATGCACACCGTGCTCACGAACACCCCCGTGTTCACGTAGTCCTCGAGCAGGTCCACTGGTGCCCAGAGGCCGTTGCGGGGGTTGAGAACATAGATCTTGGCGTAGTCGTCGGTGCCCAGGGTTCCATCGGTCGGGTTGCCACCCACCCCGGGGGTAAAGATATTTCGCACGCCAAGCAGGTAATTCGCCCGGGAGTTCGGGGGAATCGCGACGGGGAAGATGACGGGATGCGCTCCTGGAGCGGCCGGCGGCAGCGGCGGCCGGTTCGACGGACCGAACGGCGAGCTCTGACCGGAGGTCATCCGGCCGAGCTGATGATCCCAGTACGCATCGACCCGCTCCCGGCGATTCACATCCTCGTTCTGGTCCCAGTCGTAGACCTTCACGAACACTGCCGCGCTGTTGGTGTACCCCGTCGCCGGATCGATGTCGTTCCCCTCGGTGTCCATGAACCCCATGTTCGTGGTGCCGCCGAACTCAAACACCTGCGTGTCGCCCACGTCAAACGTGTCGAACGACGCGTCCTCCGGCACACGAAGCTGCCGGATCTGCGGCGGGAACGCCGTATCTGTGGTACTCAGTGGGGGAGGGAACAGCGCCGTCGGGTTCTGATCGCCGAGGCCACCGAGCCCCGTCACGCCCACCGCGTAGGCCGCGTCGTTGTACCGAGCCAGCACGTCGTCCTCGTTGAACACCTCGAGCTTCCAGTTGTCCAATCGGAGTTGGAAGCCACTGGCGATGATCCCGATACCGAGCGCGTCCCACACCGGCAGCAGCTGGTAGCCGTTGTTCGTGAAGAACGCCGGGGAGTCCGTCCCGATCTCGTCGAGAAGCACCCACTCGGCGTCGTCTTCCTCGTGCGGGTCGCAGATGTGCACCACCACCTGCTCCGGGCAGCACGGATCCACGTTCGCGTTGGCGTCAATCACCTGTACGTACACCGGGTCGCGACCGATCCAGTACTCCTCCATGTCGAGGCGCATCGCATCGGTGAACGACGTGGCGCTGTGGCAGGTATCCTCCGTGATGTACGCGACGCACAGCGTGAAGTCGTCGAAGTCGTTGGGGTCGAGGTAGTACGCGACCAGGACGTCGTTGACGTCCAGGCTGTTGAACCCGAGGTCGTCGCAGATGCTGTTGAGGTTCAGCTGGAACTCGCCTGTGTTGGGACCCGTCTCCTGCGCCCAGAACATGCAGCGCACGACACCGTTCGCGTCCGCCGTGTCGAACGCGACGACGTTCGCATTGAGCTCGGTGTTCGTCGCGTACTCGATGTAGTAGCTCCCGTAGACGTGCGTCTGGAGGTTGTTGATCTGCCCAGCACCCGGCGCCGGGATGTGGCTGTTGTAGATGTCCCATGGCTGGATGGGGGTACCCCACAACGGCAACGTCGCGGCGGCGGCCCCGGCAATGGCGATCGATCCATTCACGCCGCCGGTGCGCTTCAGCGCACAGAACGTGGTCGGGCTCACGCCACCGGGACCCGCCGGAGGCACGAAGTCCACCGGGTTCCACGAACCGGGGTTCACGATGATGAACACCGGCACGTATTCCGCCGAGTCACAGTCCAGATTCTCATCCGGGTCCACGATCGTGATCGACGCCGACGCGTTGCCGTCGGGGTAGATCCGCCGGTTCCACGAACAGGACGCCTCGGTGTCGATGATCTTCCCCATCGCGCAGGCGATGTCGCTCGGGTCATCGGGATCGAGGTAGAGCCCGATCAGGCTGTCCATGTTCTCGAAGTGACCGACGAGGTGCCAGGCCCAGAACCCCGGCGACGCGGCGGGCAGCACGGCAACAGGCACCACGCCCCACGCCATCGCCCCGGGTACCAGCACACCGGTCGCATCGCGGAAGCCGCGCACCGCAACCGCCGGCGCTGGGGGAGCGGTGTAGCTGTAGTTCCCGAAGTTGAAGTCCTGCAGCATCTGCGTGCCTACCGCAAACGTGCCCGCCGGGTCAGGGTGCATGGTGTTGCCCACGACGTGCGTCTGCAGGTTCTCGGGGATCAGCCCGACCGGCGGAGCGGGCGGCGCCACGAGCTCGCGCGTCCCGACCTGAAACGAGCGGCTCGACACGAACAGCCCGGTGTCGGGGCCGGTCTCCTCCAGGTAGTCGTAACGAAGGTCGCCGAGGCGCGCGTTGCTCCCCGGCTCGTGGCCCTGGAACGGGATGTACCACGGCGTGTCGTACGACGTGCCCGGCCACGGAGCGAGCAGCGGCGGCACGCCCCACGGACCGATTCCGGCTACGCCGCGCGGGTAGCTGATCCACGCGATATACGCGCCGGTCTTGGGGTCCATCACCTTGATGTCCGTCCAGATCTTGTCGCGCACGTCGCAATCGATGTTCTCATCTGGATCGTAGACGACGATCCAGATGGACTCACCCTCTTGAATATCGGTAACCCGGTTCCGGCCGTTGCGATCGGAGGCGAAGTACGTCTCCGCGTCCGACGCAGCGATCATCGGAGCCAAGAGCACCACCAGCACGAGCGCAGCGCCTCCTGCAGCCCATCGCCTTGTCACGATCGTCCTTCCACGGGATATCCCCTGTTCACGCCCGCCGCAGCTGCGACGCCCGCGCCCTCTGACACCACCCGGCGCCTCTGCAATCGAGACGAGAAGCCACCTACCATACACTTCCTGGGAGGCAACAGCCAACTCCATGATGGTCGCTTGCCTGATCGGCAGAGCTTTCGGCCAACGAGGGCCTGCGAATTGGCACCGAGGATCGCACCGTCAAGCGTCCGTGGGCTAGGGTCCGGCTCCTTCCGTCCGTCTTGCCTTCCACGCGCTCGCGTAGCTGCGCGTCAGCTCAATGTACGTCCGCCCGTGATCCTCGCTTGGCTCGATCTCCGTACCCTCGAGCCACTGCTTGAAGGTGCGGAGGAGAACCCAGTCCGCACCGCAGTCCGTCGCCGCTTTCCACAGGGTCTCATACGTGGCGCCATCGTCTCGCGGTACGGGAATCGCCGCGCTGGGCAGGTACGCTGCCAGCGTCGCAGAAGCGGGGATGGCGGAACCGCACAGCGAACGGATGGCTCCGCCGCGGAGAGGACTCGGCCGCGCCGCCGATCCGCGGCGCGGCGTGAAGCATCAGGCTCGGTCAGAATCGCCTATAGGTATAGACGGCTGCCTTGGTGCCGTCCCTCTTGACCAGAGTCGCCTCTCCCTCGTCGTCATCCCACACGGGGCGGGAAGAGCACCAGTAGAGTTCATCGCGTGAGTCCCTGCCGCATCCGCTGTGAATGGTGACGCGAGCGCCAGGAGCGAGGCTGAAGCCACGAGGGAACTCATACGTCCGCATCTCATCGGAGCGCAACGCCCACCCCGTAAGATCCACGGCCGTCGTTCCCCGATTCTCGAGCGTGACCACCTCGTCGTTGAGATTGCGCGCGTCATCGCCCGGCACGTCGTAGCGGAACGGGGAAACGAACGCGATCGTCTGATCGCCAGCGAGCACGGGCCCGTCTGGACCTCCGCCGGAGATGAGCAGCACCACCAGCAGCCCTGCAAGCGCCAGGCCCACGATCAACATCAGTGTTTGAGACATCGAACCTCCTCACCAGAACCGCCGCCATGCCTCAGTTGCCGCCACGCGCTCCTGCAGCGCTCCCGCTCGCAGGAGTGCCAGCCACCGCCCCCGGGCGGTGGCTCTCAGCAGCAGAAGATACACCAAACCCCGCATCCGGTTCCCGGACACCCACGCTCCGCTATGCTGCGCTCCGGGGCAACTCGGCCGACATCCCAGCCGTGGTCCTGCCGGGACTGCCTGGGCAACGCATCTCCCCCCGGCCGGCCTTCGGCCTGGACGCGCCCTTTTCTGCACCCCCTTGACATCGCTTCCCCGGGCAACGTATATATTGATAGTCGGACGCGCGCAGGCGCGTCGTTGGTTTGCCCAGTGTCCCTCCCGTAGGCGGAGGGGCGTTTTCTTTGACGCTGGAGGCCGGCGCGGACGTTGGGGCCGAGCCTCTGAGCCTCGAACCCGACCGGAGGTGAATCGTGCTGCCAAGCGAGCAAGCGGAACGGCGAAACCGCAACCCCGCGGCAAACCCCGATGAGGACTCCCTTTGGCCCAACGATCTGGACGTGTCGCCTGCACGTAGCCCAATCCACGTGTGCTCCGAGCAGGGGAAGCATCTCTACTGGCTGACCGACGGCGCCGTCACCGTCAAGATCGCGGTGACGCAGCATCCGCAACTCGGTTTTTGCACGGTGTTCCGCCTTGCATCGAAGCGCATCGGCTGCAGCTACGATGTGGCGAGCTTCCTTCATGGTGCAGAGCCATACCCCGCCTATGCCGAGGGCGGATCGGTGACGCTCAACAGCGAGGCTGCACTCCGAACGTATCTCCGCGAGAAGCTCGCAGACCCCGAGGTCGCGGCCGCTATACGTTTCTTCGCCGGCCTCCCCGACGGCAAGGCGCCCGGCGTCTCCGAGTTCCCCTTCTAGAGCACCCGGCACACCCAGCGCTGCGCGAGGCTCGCTTCGGGAAGGCCCGCGGCCTCCGAGCCTCGCCTGTCGAACCGCTTCCTTTGCCCCTTGAGCAGCTACGATCCTCAGCTGTACGCAGCAAGCTCGGTCTCGTGCTGCGGTCCATGGAAGCGCACGGACGGGGCAGGTTCGGGACAGCTTGACCGGCTTTGGACGTCGATCGCCATAGCGGTTGATGAATCATTCCCATTGTGGACCATCCATGATCGGTTATCATCCTGGGGCGCAATGCGCGCGCGCCAACAGCCGAAAGAGGTCAGAATGCAGAAGAAGCTGCTTGTGATTGGGCTCCTCGTGGCCGCCGTAGCGCTGCTAGGCGGCTGCGCCTTGTTCGATCAGTTCATCGATTCAATCAGTGGAGGCGGCGGACCGGGTGGCGGCACAACCATGCCCGAATACCCGATCAGCGGGCGAATGAGATTCGCCCTGGATGCGACGGTGTGGCGAAACGACGGATATACAGGGCAATCCTCCTACGCGGGCAATGTTGCGGCAACATTTTGGTCCGGCGCCGGCAGAACCGACGAAGATAGTCTGGCATTCAACGCAAGCAACTGGGATGGCGGAGACTTCTCCGATACAGGGTTCATGGCCGCCCTCAGTGAAGACGGCAAGACCATCCGACAGTTCTTCGCGAACCAAACGCAAGCGAATGTCTGGGGTGGCTACACCTACGTGCACCACATCAGCGGAGTGAACGTGCCGTACTCACACAAAGAGGGAAACTCTCGCTACTACAGGATCGAGGGGATCTCCGTGCGCACCCTTCTCACGGGACTCGACTTCTGGATGTGGGTGCCGGGAACAGCACGAGGGAGCATTTCCGAGCCGCTTGAGTGGATCACCGGGGGCATCGCCGCCACAACGGGGCATGTCGACGACTACATCGAGATTCGGCTCGACTATCAGAACCCTGCGACGTCTCCTTTCGACTGATAGGAAATGGGCTACCGAGAACAACCAGGTCCCTCGGTAGCCTCTTTCTGTTGTGTTTCCGATTGCGAATGACGACCCTGCCCGTAGCTGCTCGTCCACGGCAGAAGACACCTGCCCGGTGTCCTCGCTGCCCGCCGCGGATGGGCGACGGCGCCTGGGGACGATGCCCTTGACCGAAGAGCAGACATCCTGCCGGATCACGGACCGGGTCTTCTCCACGTGGCTTGCCCGGCGCCAGCCCGATGGCCGTGACCGATCATGCCGTTCGCGCGCCCGGATCTCGCACCATGAACCAGATCGGTAGGTGGCCCACGGGCTCCCGCCGTTCGTCTTGCACATCGAAGCCGCTTCGGCGATAGAAGGCAACGTTCCCCTCGGTCTGCGTCTCCAGGTAGCAGGGCACACCCTCGGCCTCGGCCCTCGCGAGAATCGGTCGTAGGAGCGCGCTGCCGATGCCCTGGCGCTGCGCTTCGGGGGCGATGCCCAACGCCCACAGGTACCAGTGCGAGCGGGCCATCAGCTCCCTGTGGCCCTCTTCGATGAACCGCATCATCGGGAAGAAGCGATCGCGCGCGTCCTTGGGAAGGTGCAGCATTGCCCGCGGCAGTGCCATCCCGGTGCGCAGCAGCTGCCACAGCGTCACCTTCGTGTTCCCCGGCGCGATCCAGCACGCAGCCCCTTGGCACGGGGCCGTGGTGAGCGCCTCCCCGTAGATCGCGGCGAAGCCAAGCAGCGCATCCCACATCGGGCGTAGCAGCGTGTTCCGATCCTCTCGATCCGGCAGGATGCAGCTCCACATCGGATCATCGAGGAAGGCGCGCGTCACGGCGTCAACCACTTCCCGCCGCTGTGCCGCTGCCATGCGGACAACCGTCGGCTCCTCGGGCATGATCCCTCCGAACCCTGCGACGCGCCTGCGAAACGCTCGGCGGGAGTATATCCTCTCGGCGCTGCCATCCTCCTTGGCCCGGGAACAGCGGCGAGCACCTCCGTGAGCGCCGCTCCCCTGCCCGGGAGGAGCGCGGTCCACCACATGCACGGGAAAGGAGCACCGTTGATGCCTTCCCCAATCCGCCTTGCGACGCTCACGCTGGTCGTGGCCGTGGTCGTGGTCGTTGCCGCGTTTGCCTCCTGTGGCTGCCGCCGGCAGGCCCCGTCTCCGGCACAGGAGGCCGACGGCCCCGTGACGGCGATCGCCTTGGATCGATTCGCACAGACGCTGGAGTCGCTGCGCACGGCGTTGCGCATCCCGGGAATGTCCGCCGCCATCGTGCACGACCAGCATCTCGCCTGGTCGCAGGGGTTCGGTTACGCCGATCTCGAGGCGGACTCCCCGGCCGCCCCCGATACGCTGTACCACCTTGCGTCGGTGACCAAGCCGTTCGCTGCGGTGCTGTTGATGCGCCTCGTCGAACAGAACCGCCTGGATCTCGATACCCCGATCACCCAGTTCGGCATAGAGCTCGAAAACGGGGAGAGCATCACCGTGCGTCACCTTCTATCCCACACGTCGGAGGGGGTTCCCGGGAGCCGTTACCAGTACAGCGGCAGCCGCTACGCGGAGCTGACCCGCGTAATCGAGCAGCTGTACGAGGGATCGTTCCGCGGGATCCTTCGGGAGCAGATCCTCGGCCCCCTGGAGATGAATGACACCGTCTTGAACTACGGTGGGTGTGGCCTCGACTACTACCTGTCTACCCGTGCCGTCGACGATCCCGAACGCACGTACGAGGACGTCTATCGCCGCCTGGCTACGCCGTACCACTACGATCCGGCCTACGAGCTGTACGCGGTGCCCAACCCGACCTACGCCAACGCCGCCGCGGGGCTGATCTCCACCGTGGAAGACCTGGCGCGGTTCGACATCGCGCTGGATCGCGACCAGCTGCTGCAGCCAGAGACGGCGGATAGGATGTTCACCCCAGCACGCCTCAATTCCGGTGAGGCCGCGCCGTACGGATTGGGGTGGTTCGCCGAAACGCTCGAGGGCGCCCCCATCGTGTGGCATTACGGATACGGCGCGTACTCCTCGCTGTACCTGAAGCTGCCTTCGGAGAATCTCACGCTGATCGTGCTCGCCAACACGCAGAACCTCAGCCGGCCGTTCCAGCTCGGTCGGGAGGGCGTCAGCGTGATCACCTCGCCGTTTGCCCTTGCGTTCTACAAGCGGTTCGTCCTCGAGCCGCCCCTTGCCAAGCCGCTGCCCGAGATCGACTGGGCTGCGGATCTCGACGACGTCGTCGAGCAGCTCTCAGGGATAGAGGATCCCGAGCTTCGTGCGCTGTACGAGCGCGAGCTGTGGAGCTATCGCATGCTCTACGGCGGCGTGGGGCGCACAGACATCGCTGCGACACTGCTGGCCGCCCATTCCCGGGCGTTCCCGAGCTCGGTGAAGTCCTACACCGATGTCTATCAGGTCGGCCGGCCCGGGCCGCGGCCGCAGGAGCCGAACTACGTCGCGCTCAACGACGAGGAGCGAGCGCGTTGGGTCGGTCGCTACGCCCTGCAGGCCGGGGACGCCGCCGAAGGGCTTCCCTCCGAGGTCACGCTCAGTGCCCACGGCACGGATCTGATCGGCGTGTCGCCGGACGCCGACTGCCAGCGACTTCGCGCGACGAGCCCGGAACGCCTTGTCGCTGAGGGGAACACCGATCTCGCCCTGGTCGCGAGCCCGCGGAGCGGCCCGTTCACGAGCCTACGCATCGAGTTCGGCGGGGTCACCATGGGGACGTACGTCCGTGTGCCGTAGACGGCGTGTTCCGCCGTGGAGACCAGCGACCGCTGCGGTTCGCGCCAGGATGGCCACGCGCCGCGGGCGATGTGCCATCCCGGAACGACAGGCCGCTAGCAGCCACCTCCGCTGGGAACACTCACGGTGATCGTCATCGTCGCGCTGCCGGTCGCACCTTCGCTGGTGACCACGGTCAGCCTGACGGTGTAGGTCCCGGCGGTGGAGTATGTGTGCCCCGTCGCCGATCCGGTGGCTGAGTCCCCATCGCCGAAGGCCCACTGGTACGCGACGATGTTCCCGCTTGCACAGCTCGACGTCGTCGCGTTGAACGCCACGCTCATCGGTGCGGTTCCAGAGGTGCGGGACGCGATGATCCGCGCGACGACGTCTCCCGCTGCGTCGGCAACAAGGATCGTCTGCGACGCTGTGGAGTCCATCCCCCAGCGGTCGGTCACGATCAGCTGTGCCGTGTACTGCCCGTCAACCGCGTAGACGTGCGACAACGCCCTGCCGACGCCTGCTGCTCCATCCCCGAACGTCCACGTGTAGGTCAGCGAATCGCCGTCGGGATCGGAGGATGACCCGGCATCGAAGTGCACCGTCAGCGGAGCGGCTCCGGAGATCGGGGCTGCCGTGAAGCTGGCAAGCGGTGCGCGATTGAGAAGCGTGCAAGCGGAGAGCGATGCGACCACAGCAATTCCTGCAAGGAGCAACACCCATCGGCTTCGTAGCATGGGACCCCCTGGGCCAATCGGAATTCTATAGCGTAGTAGTCCACTTCGTCCGGCGCAAGGGACGCTGCAGGAAGCACGATCCCCGGGCGCAGCGCTGTGCTCCCGAGTTGAGGATCCCCATCGCTCGCTCCCAGAGGGATACTGCCCTCCCCGTGTTGCAGGCATCCATCGTAGGAGCTAGCCTGAAGGCGATCCGCAACCTGTCAGGAGGATGTGATGCGCCATCGCCATGTGGATCCACGACGAGGGGTATCCCTCATCATTGCCGTTTCTCTCGCCATGCTTACCGCGGGACCGAGCGCCCTGTGCGATCCTCTGAGAATCGGGATCTTCGCCGACCTCCACGCCCACGACACGGACTCTCCCCTGGACGGGTTCCACATGGTCAACTGGGAGGAGCGCCTCACGGCGTGCATCGAGGCGATGAACGCCTGGCCAGCCGATCTGATGATCGAGCTCGGCGACTACATCAACAGCCGCTTCGTGCTCGGCGCGCCGCTCGGGGATGCGGCACGGATTCCCGGCATCCTCGAGGCTGCTGACGCTGTCTACGAGCGCTTCGCCGGTCCGCGGTACTACGTTCTCGGCAACCACGATGTGGGTGACCTCACCAAGGACCAGTTCCTCGCACACGTCGGAGCGGAAAACACATCCATGAGCTTCGATGCGGGAGGATTCCACATCGTGCTTCTCGATGCCCAGTTCCGCGAGGACGGCACAGACCGCGGCAACGAGTTCTGGTACATGCAGGGCTACCTGCCTCCGCAGCAGTTCCAGTGGCTTCAGGAGGATCTCGCGGCTTCCGATGCACCGACGATCATCTGCGTGCATCAGCGGCTGGATCTGGCGTATGAGCTGCGTCACGGAGGACCCGAGGTCACCAACCACCTCGAAATACAGTCAGCACTCCGCGCCGACGGCAACGTGATCGCCGTGTTCCAGGGCCACGACCACGGCGGGGGCTACGCCGAGATCGACGGGATCCACTACATCACCTTCCACTCGTTGATGGATCGCAGCGGTGGCGTCCCGCCGACCTGGGCCTACGTCACCTTGGATCGCGAAACAAGGACTCTCGAGATCGCCGGGGAAGGCGAGCAGGAGAGCTACGTGTTGACCTACGAGGAGGATCGATGAAGGCGTTCGTCACTGGCGGCACTGGATTCATCGGCTCCAGTGTGATTCGCACACTTCTGGACCGCGGCGTCGCCGTGCGCGCGCTGTGCCGGCCAGGCTCTCCGCGGACGAATCTGGATGGGCTCGACGTCGAGACGGTGGACGGCGACCTGCTCGATCGCGGGTCCCTGCGCCGCGGGATGCAGGGCTGCGAACTGGTGTTCCACGTGGCTGCGCTGTACTCGTTCTGGGTCCGGCCAAGGAGCCGCATCTACGCAGCCAACGTGGACGGAAGCCGGCACGTCTTCGACGCGGCGCAGGAGGCGCGCGCCGAACGCATCGTGTACACGAGTTCCGTGGCCGCCCTCGGACTGCGTGACGATGGGAGTCCGGCCGATGAGACCACATCGACGAGCGTCGATCGCGTCATCGGCGACTACAAGCGGACGAAGTACCTCGCCGAGCAACTCGCCCTGCAGTACGCCGAGGAGCTTCCCATCGTCATCGTCAATCCCAGCTTCCCTGTGGGGCCACGTGACGCCAAGCCCACGCCGACGGGACAGACGATTCTCGACTTCCTCAACCGCAAGCTGCCGGCCTACCTCGACACGGGGATGAACGTGGTCGATGTCGAGGATGTTGCGCTCGGGCATTGGCTCGCTGCTGATCGGGGCGACGTCGGCGCACGCTACATCCTCGGCGGGGAGAACCTCACGATGAAGGCGATGCTCGACCTGCTCTCCGAGATCACCGGCCTTCCCGCCCCGCGGATCCGTCTACCCTACGCCCCGATCCTCGCGCTGTCCTACGCCAATGCCGCGCTCTGCTCGCTGTGGCCGGGGACGACGCCGCGGATGACGCCGGAGACGATCCGCATGAGTCGGCATCGGATGTACTTCGATCCCGGCAAGGCGATCCGAGAGCTCGGGTTCCCGCAAACGCCGGCGCGTGACGCCCTCGCCAAAGCCGTGTCCTGGTACCAGGACAACGGGTACGTTCGCCACTAGCGCCGGATCGCCGCCTTCACCAGCTCTTTGCCCATCTCCCACAGACCTCCACGCAGCCGATGCGCCCGGCTGAGGGTGGCGTCTATCGCGGAGATCGCCTCATCGACGTCGGCATCGGAAAGGATCAGCGGGGGGAGGAACTTGACGATGTTCACGCGGTGGCCGCTGACCTGCGACAGCAGCCGTCGCTCGTGCATCAGATCCATGACCACCAGCTGGGCGAACAGCCCCGCCTGCGCCGTCTCCAGGGCCTTCCACGCCGCCTTGAGCCCGAGGGATGAGGGCGGGCCGAACTCGATGCCGATCATCAACCCCTTCCCACGAACGTCGTGCAGCATCTCGTAGCGAGACTGCATCTCGCGGAGGGCAGCGAACAGGCGTCCCCCCTGCCGTGCCGCGTTGTGGATGAGCCCTTCGGCGTCCAGCACCTCCAGCGTCGCCAGTCCCGCGCCCATCGCCAGCTCGTTCATCCCGAACGTGTTGGAGTGGACGACGCAGCGTTCGAGCCCGGAGAACGTCTTCCTGTGCAGTTCACGGCGAAGAAGTACAGCGCCGACGGGGATGAACCCCCCACTCAACGCCTTGGAAATCGTCACCATGTCCGGCTCCAAGCCCCAGTGTTCGCCGCCGAAGAACCGTCCCGTACGGCCGAGACCGGTCTGTACCTCATCGACGATGAACACCGTCCCGTGCTTGCGGCACAGCCGCTGCACATCCGGGAGGAACTCCGCACTGGGCATGTACACGCCCTTGCCCTGGATCGGTTCGGCGATGAACGCCGCCACGTCCCTCTTCGCAAGCTCGCGTTCCGCTGCGTCGAGGTCATCCACGGGCACCGGCGTCGCGGCGAGAAGCGGACCGAAGCCATCGCGGAAGTGCTCGCTTCCATTGACCGACAGAGCCCCCAGGGTGAGCCCATGAAACGCGTGGTCGAGATACACGAACCGCTCACGCTTCGTCGCCGCACGGGAGAACTTCAGGGCCGCCTCCACCGACTCCGCGCCGGAGTTGGTGAAGAACACCGCGTCCATTCCCGGGTACGCTTCGCAAGCGCGCTGCGTGAGCCGCTCCGCAAGAAGACCGGCCAGCAGCGGGCAGTCCATCTGGATGAGGTTGGGGCGATCCTCCGCAAGCAGATCAGACAACACGCGCTTCAGCTTGGGATGGCTCCTGCCCAGTTGGTACACGCCGTACCCGCCGAGGAAATCGAGGTAGCGGTTGCCGGCACGATCGTAGAGGTATGCTCCTTCGGCACGGGTGTAGGCGACGTCGTAGCCGATGATCTGCAGCACCCGCGCGAGGGCGGGGTTGACGTGCGCCTTGTGGAGCTCAATGTGGTCCCCCAGCCGCGCCTCGATCAACGCCTTGATGTCCATATGCCCCTCCTGCGCCATCATATCCGCCCGTTTCGGCTCCCCCAACGGCCCGACATTTCCGGGCCGGTCGTGTATCCTCACACGACATCACGCCCGAGGGGGGCTCATGCACGCACGGTTCGCGGTATCGTTGGCTTCGACAGTGGGGATCGTCCTTCTCTGCACAGCGGCGCTGACGGGGAGCGATGCTGCGGCCGCGGAGGCGGATCCGGGAGCGTTGATCGCCGCGGCCGAGGCGGCGTACGACCGGTGGGGTGCCCCCTTCGACTACGGCGCGTATGAAACCCCGCTGCGCTCAGCCATCGACCTGTGGGAACAAGCGCTGCCGCTGCTTCCCGAGGACGCGGTCCAGAGCCGCAGCCACGTGCTCAACAGGCTTTCCCAGGCGTTCTTCGAGCTTGCCGAGGGGTATCTGCTGGATCCTGCGGAGCGCGAAGCCGCGTACGAGCTGGGGAAAGACACCGCGCTTGCGAGTCTCCGACTGGATCCTGCGTTCACGGCTACCGAGCAAGCCGACGGCTTCCGCGCCGCGCTTCGCGCGGCCGGTGATGTCGCCGCCATCTTCTGGTACGGGAACACCCTCGGTCAATGGCTCAACTACCACTACGTCACGGCGATCATGGGCGGCGGGGTTAAGGATGTCTACGCGTCGTTCGAGCGCTCTATCGAACTGGACGAGGGCTACGACGGGGGCGGGCCTCACCGTGCGATGGGTTCGCTCCTCACGCAGGCGCACTTCCTCGTCGGAAGGGATCCGGCCGACGCCGCATTCCACTTCGAGCGCTCCATCGCCCTCGATCCGACCTACCTCGAGACCTATGTGAATTACGCGGAGTACGCTAAGGACGAGGATTTGGTCGATGATCTGCTGTCCACGGTCTTCGAGCTCGCGGCGGATCCAGAGGTCATGGCGGCCCACCCGTTCTACAACCATCGCGCCCTGCAACGCGCTGAGCGCATGGCGCGGTAGCAGGGAGCTCACGCTGCATCGCGTCCGTAGATCGCGCCGCTTCACCATGCCCCCGCCGGCTCTCCACTGCGAACACACGACTGGCGCGTACCGTGCCTGCATCCCCAAGCAGCATGAGGTGATCCCGTGATCCTGAGACATCGAACCACGCTCGTTCTGTCGGCGGCGTGCGTCGCCGTCGCATTCGCCGCAATGGCCATCGCCGGAAGCGATGGCAGCATACTCCAGCAGCTTCAGACGGATTTGATTCCCGGCCAGGGACAGGAGACGAGCTACGGCATTCCACTATCGTATGACTCCCTGCCGCAGTTCATCACGTGGTGGACGACGCTCGTCCCGTTCGTCGAGCAGGACCCGCGGTACGTCGAGGCGCTGACCGGCCTCGTTGCCCCCTGTTGTGACGACAACACCGCGTACCGCTGCTGCTGCGAGCAGGGCGGGAGCTCGTGCAACATCATCCGCAGCGGCAAGGGTCTCGCGGCGCATCTCATCCGTGACCTCGACTACGCCGCCGCCCAAGTCGCCGAGAGTGTCCTCGAGTGGTTTCGCTTCGCGCGTCCAGACTACTACCTTGCCGCCGAGCTCGAAGCTCGCGGGCTCGATCCCGGGATCTACGGGCTGACGACGGAGGGCTCCTGCTACCGCGGCATGTGCGGTATCCCCATCAGCGATGGAGGTTGTGGCGGTATGGATGAACTGATCGAGCCCAGATTGGGTGCCGCCGGCGACTGACGCGAAACCGCCGCATCCGATCCGACGATCGGCGACCCACCTCCCGCGCGCTACAATCGGCGTGGAGAGCCACCATGATGGAGTTGCCCGAGACGCTGACCCTCGCGCGCCAACTGGAGGAGACGGTTCGTGGCGCGCGGATCCTTGCCATCGATATTGCAGAGAAGCGACCGAAGTTCCTGTTCACCAACGAGGACCTCGGCGCCTGGGGGCGCAAGCCGATCAAGGCGTTCCTCGTCCACGAGGGGAATGTCTGCGGAATCGGGAACGGCTACCTCCAGGACATCCTGCACCGTGCGAAGCTCAGCCCGAAGCGGAAGGTATCCACGCCAGACCGGCGAGAACAGGACAGACCTCATCGAGCGATCCTGGACACGATGAGCAGCGCCTCCGCGCGCGGCGGGCGCGACACGGAGAAGGATCTGTTCGGCGCACCGGGCCGCTACGTGCCCGTCCTCGACCGCCGTGCGCCAGGGACGCCATGCCCCGATTGCGGCGTGCTCATCCAGAAGATCTCCTTCCTCGGGGGATGGTGCTACGTGCGCCCTCGGTGCCAGCCTGCGCCATGACACACCTCGAGATCGTACGCGAAGACATCACGGCGCTGCGTGTGGGTGCCATCGTCAATGCGGCAAACGAGACGCTCCTCGGTGGCGGTGGCGTGGATGGGGCGATCCATCGCGCCGCTGGACCGGAGCTTGCCGAAGCCTGTCGCCGGCTTCCCGAGGTCAGCCCCGGGGTGCGGTGCCCCAGCGGGGAGGTGCGGATCACCAGCGGATACAAACTCGCGGCGCGTTTCGTGATCCACACCGTCGGTCCCGTCTGGCGCGGGGGCTCTCACGGCGAAGCCGAGCAGCTCGCCACCTGCTACCGCGCGTCGCTGAAGTTGGCGGCGGACAACGATCTTCGCTCGATCGCCTTCCCGGCGATCAGCTGCGGCGCGTACGGATATCCTTTGCGACCAGCGTGCGCCGTTGCACTGCGGACGACGCAAGCGTTCCTCCAGCACGATCGCAGGCTCGATCGAATCGTGTTCGTCGCCTTCTCCGAGCCCGTCGCTGCGGCGCTGCGCGCCGCGCATCGGGACGCGCTCGACGCCGCCGGTTGAGACAGCCGCCCACGCGACGCGCCACGCGGAGTGGGCTACGATCCATCGTTGCCCGCGGAAAGGGGAAAATCGACGTGCCTCGTGTTGTCCTGGTGTTCGTCGCATTGGCAGCGCTGGCCTTCGGAGCGCTGCTGCTGGCGCCGGAGCGGCCGGAGCCGCAGCACGTGATCCCCGCCGACCAGGCGTCCCCTCCCGAGGTCGACGACCTGCGAGACACCGCGCGGACGCTCTATGCGATGCAGCCGGATGGGAGAGCCAGCTGCGCGTTCCGGCGCATCTCCCCTCCACCGCGGAGCAGGTCCGGGCACAGGTTGCCGGATGCGGTCCGCAGGGCGCGCTTCATCGCCGCCATCGACGCTGAAGCGGAACGGCCGGCAATGTGGATGACGGCATCGGCCTGAACTCGGGAACTCGACGAGAAGAATGAGCTTGGGCCGCCGCCCGGCGAATCGACGACGGCCCACCTCCACCAGCAGGGAGGTGCTCCTAGGAGGTTCGTTGTCACCATACCACAGGAGCGCCGTCGCGGCAATAGGGGCCGCCGCTCGCTCGTGCCCCGGACTCTCAGTAGCCCATGCCGGGCGTGTACTTCACATCGGGCCCTGTGGGTCCCTGTTGCTCCGGCGGCTCGAACACGAGTCCGACCTTGATCCCCTCCTCCTCGAGAGCGGCGATCGCGCGCGACGCCGAAGAGCCTTCCGCCAGATCCAGCGGGTTGCCGATGAGCCACACGTGAGTCAGTGCAGGGAAGTCGAGCAGCGGCGAGATGTCCTCAATCTGGTTGTAGTTCAGCCCGAGCACGCGGAGGTCAGGCAGCACAGCGAGGGGAGCCACGTCGCGAATCCCGGCGAAGTCCAGGTGCAGCTCGACCAGCTTCGCCAGTGGGGCGAAGGTCGAGAGATCACCGAGCTCCACGCCCGAAACAAGAAGACGTGTGAGCTTCGGCAGTGCCAGCAGTGGCGATAGATCCAGTTCGCGCGGCTCCTCGGAGAGGTAGCCGATCGCGACCTCGTTCAGCTCGGCCAGCCCGCGAATCGGCTCGATGCTGTCGTAGTCGTTCCCGAACACCCGCAGCTTGCGCAGCTCAGTGAGCGTGCGAAGCGGCGCGAGATCAGCAATCTCGTTCTCGCTCACGTCGAGGATGAGGAGATCCGAGAGGTCGGCAAGCGGGGAGAGGTCCTCGATGCGATTTCCCCGCAGGTAGAGCACCCCCAGGCTGGACAGACCGGCGAGCGCCGACACATCGGCAATCATGTTGTAGTCCGCCCACAGCACGAGGAGCCGGCCCATATCCGCCAACGGTGTGAGGTCGATGACGTCGTTTCCCCACACGCTCAGGAACTGCAGATTCGTGAGTCCGGCGAGCGGGGAGAGATCCTCGATCTTGTTTCCAGTGAGATTCAAGTGGCTGAGGTTGACGCAGTACTCGATCCCTGCGAGATCGACGATCCCTGCGTCAACAGCGGTGACCGTCGCTACGGACAGAGCCTCGTCCTTGGTCACGATCCCTTCGGCCGAACCCACGGCTCGGAGCACCGCAGCTTCGAGTTCAGGATCGGTGAAAGCCACGGGATCCGCCGTCCCCACGCCAACGATCCACGGAAGCGCAAGAACGAACAAGCCTGCAAGCGTCCTGAGGCCGCGCTGGGTCATGAAGTATCCCTCCGTTCCCTTAAGCCT
>Ga0272441_10004311_pt1 | contig 26004 bp, 16 predicted proteins | sample SSMProp6N_FD_193582 | JGI IMG/M metagenome (GOLD analysis project Ga0272441, IMG submission 193582) | Marine sediment archaeal communities from Little Sippewissett salt marsh, Falmouth, MA, United States - SSM-Prop-6N | ecosystem: Environmental > Aquatic > Marine > Wetlands > Sediment ...
ACACTCGATTCGCTCCTTGCAATGATTGCGGCGACAGCCCTTGACGGCAGTATGCGCGTGAGGAAAACCTCGTGATTATAGACCCGGGCTATGCACCCGTCAAAGCGTGCAGTGCGCCTCAGTGGGACCTCGACGCCCATCCGCATGACAGCCCTCAGTTGCATAGCAGGCTCATGGGAAAGCTCTTGAACTTCAGTGAGTTGAGCCCGCCCTGCGACACGTAGTAGGTCAGCAGGGCCCTGCTTTTGTGGAAGGTGATGCTCACGTACGAGTAGGTGGCCGACAGGTCGGTCTCGATAGGCCGGGGCGCTGACCATGTCAGGCCCTCATCGGCAGACACCGCCGCCACCAGGGGCGTCCTGCGTCCGCTGTGGCCGGCGCTCAGGTCCACGTCGGGGTTGTGGATGATCAGCAGATTGCCCGTGCCGGGTATGCGGGCGATGGTGCTGGGAGCCTCCGGCGCCACCACGGTCCAGGGCTCAGCTTCGGTCCACGTGTCCCCGCCGTCGGCCGAGGTGGCATGCCAGACCTTGCCCATCTGGGTGCGGATGATCTGTAGGACGCGGCCATCCCTGAGCTCCACCACTCCGGGCTCCATCGCCCCTCGCTTGGGGCAACTGACAAGCCCCACGCCACGGGTCCACGTCACACCTGCATCGTCCGACAGGTACATCACGGTTCGGTAGTTCTCATGGGACGTCCAGGTCTCCTGGGTGAAGGAGACCGGGCACAAGATGCGCCGCGTGGAGAGCTGCACGGCCCTAGCGTTGTTCATGATGTAGTAGCCGGGCTCAGGAGTGATCAGCGTCGCCTCGTCCCACGTGTGCGCCTCATCGGTGGAGCGCCGCACGTACAGGTCCAGGTCCTTGCGGGAGTTCTTGACCAGGTAGAACATCAACAGCTCATTGGTCTGCAGGCGCAGGAAGCTCACCGACATGACGTTCTGCTCGCCCACGTTTTCCTGGATCGTGTAGCGCTCGCCCCACGTCCTGCCGCCATCGGTCGACCTCACGGCGGATATGCGGGCGCCGGAATCATCGCCGCTGCCGCCATAGAAGTCGGACCAGGCGCACAGCAGCGTCCCGTCGGCGAGCACGACGACATCGCCCTCGGAGTTGCGCTTGTTGTCCGGCGTCCCGGGGGCGATGATAGTCTGGATGATGCTTTGCGCGTTGCCTATAGGCTCTTCTGTGTCCCTCGCGGGCGCATCCTCTTGAGCCATGGTGCGGCCTCCTATCAAGATGCAGACTGCCAGTGTGGCCGGCAGGATGTGCGCCATGCCTGGAAGCCCCCTTGGGTCTGCGTGTGTCGTGTTCGGATCGGGCAAGTTTCCCTGCAAGCAGAGGAATCCCTTGAGTCTCCGAGGAAAGCCCTTCGCCGTCTGCACGGACGCCCTACGCTGTCGGTAACGGATGTGGGATGCCATGAAGCTGCTTGTGACCGGCGCGGCCGGTGAGTTCGGCCGTGACCTGGTGCCCTGGCTGGCGCAGCGCTACGAGGTGCGGGCCACGGATATCGTCGACACCCAGGCGCCCTGTGAGTTCGTCCGGGCCGATCTGCGTGACCCCGACCAAGTGAAGGGCCTGGTCGAGGGCATTGACGCGGTGATACACCTGGCCGTGCTGTTGCCCTTCGAGTACCCCACCACCGATTTCGTGGACGTAAACGTCAAGGCGAGCACGTTGCTATGCGAAGCCGCGGTCGGGGCCCGCGTCTCGCGCATGGTCTACGTAAGCACCGTATGGGCCACGGGACACGGCACCCAGGAGGGCTATCTGCCGGTGGACGAGAACGCCCCGTGGGCGCCCATTGAGATGTACGGGCTCACCAAGCTGCAGGGCGAGCTTTCGGCGGAGTACTTCGCGCGCCTGTCTGGGCTGAGCACCCTCGTCTTGCGCATGTGCGGGTACGGCCGCTGTCCGGAGGTTGGTCCCGACGGGTCGGTGGACCTGGCCAGCGCGGACCTGGGAAGCCTGGCCCAGTTCGCCCTGCGGCCCGGGCAGAAACTGTGGAACCCCAATGACCTGGGGAGTATCATGGATGCGGCGGTCATGCTGCAGGGCACGAGTTTCGAGCGGATCATCGTGGGCAACGCCCTGCCGTGGAAGGCCGAAGACGCGGCCGAGCTCGCGGCCGATCCGGCTGCTGTAGTCGAGCGTTACTATCCGGGTGCGGGGGAACTGCTTGAGGCACACGATGTAGCCTTGCCGCCCATTGAGTTCTACTACTCGACCGCCAGGGCACGCAGCTTGCTTGGCTTCCGCCAGCAGTACACAATGAGCGATCTTATAGCCGCGCATGCCCGGCGTGCCTAGGCCAGCGCCGGCACACACAGTAGGTCTCCCCTGCCACCATTCACTCGGCGACGCGAGCCATGCGCCGGTGGCATCCGACAAACGGGTCCGGGGCTGGCCCCGGGCGGGTTTGGGCCGCAGGCCCAAGGTGTTGCCGTGAGCCGTGTGTCGTAGCCGCCCCGGATGTCGCCGACTGCGGCGGCTGAGCACTGAAGGGGGACGCGTACGGGTCCCCGAAAGGATGTCGTCGCTTGTCTACCGTCTCGATTGCCCGAGCTACCGACGATCTCGAGGCCGCCTTCTGCCGGGCTATGGACCTGGCGGGTTTGGGGGATATCGTCCCGGCGGGCGGCACAGTGCTTCTCAAGCCCAATCAGCATGGTGGGCAGGGCTTCACCTCCCCCGATGTCCTGCGTGCGGGCGCCAGATGGGCGCTTTCCCGCGGCGCGGGTGAGGTATGGATCGGTGATGGGCCTGTCTGGAGCCTACTGGGCGACAAGGTCCAGGAGTACTTCCGCATGACGGGCCTTTTGCAGGCCTGCGAAGACACCGGGGCTACACCCCTGGACTTCCACGCCGGGCAGTTCCGCATCTTCGAGCCTGAATCTGACGATCTGCCCCAGACGATCGGCCTGTCTGAGTACATGTACGAGGCCGACGTGGTCATCAACCTGCCGGTGATGAAGACCCACTTCAACACCCTGGTGACCCTGGGGATCAAGAACGTGAAGGGCTGCATCCGCCCCATCGACAAGAAGACCCTTCATGAGATGGAGCTGAACCGGGGCATCGCCCACATCAACGCGATGATCGCCCCACAGATCAGCGCCACAGTCCTTGACGCCACGGTGGCCTATGAGGGCATGGGACCGGGGCTGGCCACCCCCGTGGACATGGGCCTGTTGCTTGCCTCCGAGGATGTGGTCGCCATCGACGCGGTGGCCTGCGAGCTCATGGGCATCGAGCCCTCCCAGTGTCGGCTCATCCGGTTCTGCGTTGAGCGGGGAGTGGGGGAGGCCGACCTTGGGCGGATCGAGGTGGTCGGCGAACGTGTAGCCGACCATCGACGCCGCTTCAAGCTCCCCTATGAGGCGATCCAGGAGGCCTTCCCGGACTTGACCGTCTGCAGTGAGGGGGCCTGTAGCGGCTGCGGCTTGAACCTGTTCCGCGCCATGGAGATTGCCGACAGTCTGGGCCAGCAGATCAAGTGCCGCACGGTTGTGATAGGGCCCGATGTGTCGACGGAAGAGCAGACCCTGTTGGTGGGGCAATGCACCAAGGCGGGCTGGGGCCAGGCCCCCCATGTGCCGGGCTGTCCCCCCACGGTGGACGCGATCCGGGAGGCCATGACGGGGATACCGGCCGGTGAGGGAACACCCCGGACTTGAGCTTTGCTCGCCCGGGCGCCCGTCGGCCCGCGGCCCCTCCAGGAGGCTTCTATGCGCGTCATAGCAATAATTCCCATGCTCTTGGCTCTTGCCACCTTGAGCAGCTTCGCCGATGGAGACCGCCCACACATGAAGCCCACTGAAGCCGTGCAACGCGATGGTCTCGGCAACTTCTTCCCGAAGCTGCAGCCCGGAGGCGAGCTGACTATCGGCTATTTCGGCGCCTCGGTGACCAACGGCGCCGGGGCGACGCAGGAGCACAACAAGTGGCGCTGGCTCGTCCATGATTGGCTGCAGTCCCAGTATCCGGAGACGAAGCTGCGGCACCGCCACGTTGTGAACGGGGGCACGGGAGGGCACCTGGGCGCCTCGCGACTGAGGCGCGAGCACCTGAACCATGACCCGGCCCTGATCTTCATCGAGTTCTCGGTGAACGACCGGGCCCAACCGTACGAGGAGTGCCTCAAGACCATGGAAGGCATGGTGCGGCAGGTGTGGCGCCATGATCCGACCTGTGACATCATCATCCTGCACACCCTCGATACAGGACACCTGGGCGAGTACAGGAAGGGTGAGCTGCCCAGCACCCCCACCGCCTTCGAGGTCGTCGCCGACCACTACGGAATCCCCACCATTGATGTGGGCTGGGTCGCCTCGCAAAAGCTGATCGCCGACGAGCTCACCTGGGACGAGTTCTCCATCGACACCGTGCATCCCACGGATGCCGGGTACAAGATATACGGCGACCACATCATTGCCTGCCTGGACAATTGGCGTGCGGGCGCTCAGCCGGGGGCCCACGCGATGCCCGCCCCCCTGCGGAAGGACAACTGGGAAGACGCCACCATGGCCCACCCCACTGAGTGCACACTCAGCGACGGCTGGCGTTTTGAGACGGGCGATCACTTCAGGCACTACCCACACTTCCTGGATATGATGGTGGCCGACGCGCCCGGAGAGACTGTTAGTCTACGCTTCAACGGCACGCATCTGGGCGTGTACCATGTGGTCGGCCCCGACAGCGGCGCCGTCGAGGTGTTCGTAGACGGCCAGAGCAAGGGCAAGGTGGACTTCTGGGACCGATGGTGCCGGGGGTACCGCTCGTCCTTCAGGATGCTGGCATCAGACCTGCCGCCTGGCGAGCATGGCATTGTGATGAAGATACTACCGGACAAGAACGACAACAGCACAGGCCACGCGGTGCGCCTGGGGTTCATCACCCTGAAAGGCGGGCTTGTGAGATAGCCCGGTCTACTGAAGATGATGGAGTCTCTGCCGCAACTGGATGACGACGCACAGGCGCGCATCAACGGCCTTCTGGTCGGGTCGGAGAAGCTCCGCGAAGGTGTCTTCTGGCAGCGGCGCCTGTTTTGGGCCGAGTCCCACGCCCAAACGCGCGGCGAGCCACAGGTGATTCGCACCGCGAAAGCCCTCGCCCATGTGCTGGACAACATGACGGTGGAAATCGGCGAGGGCGAGCTCATCGTCGGCCGGCACCCCAAGGGTGAAACGCCTGCGCAAGCCGAAGAGCGCATGGCGAAGGCCCACGACATGTGGGGCGGACACGGACTGCACGAATGGGCCGCGGGGCAGCTTCCTGACGATGCGCCGGCGATGATGGCAGGTGGGCTGTTCAACTCCGGCTCGAAGACCGGACACATGACTCCCGACTACGCGGGGTTGCTCCATCGAGGATTGGCAGGCGCCGTCGAGCAGATCGACCGGCGGCTTAGGCGGCTCAACGGCGCCGACCCCGACTACGGCGAGAAGCGGTGCTTCCTAAAGGCGGCACATATCGCCTGCGAGGGCGCTGCACGGTTCGCCATACGCTATGCCGAACGAGCCGAGGAGTTGGCACAGCAGCAAGAAGAGCCGAGGCGCAAAGGCGAGTTGCTGCGGATCGCCGCGGCGTGCAGACACGTGTCCGGGGGTCCGGCCCGCGACTTCCACGAGGCCGTGCAGCTTTCCTGGTTCCTGCACCTGTGGGTGTGCATCGAGAACGGTGAGGCCGCAGGGGCCTTCGCTCCGGGGCGTGTGGATCAGTACCTGTGGCCCTTCTTCAAGGCTGATCTTGAGGCGCAGCGCCTCACAGCCGGGCAGGCCCTCGAACTGCTGCTCTGCTGGTGGATGAAGCTCAACGAGATCTGCTACCAGGCCGTGCAGTCTGTGATTCTGGGGGGCACGACGCCCCAAGGTCGCAGTGCCGCCAACGAGCTGACCCAGTTGTGCCTGGAGGCGACACGGCTTCTGGGCACTCTGGAGCCGGCCCTGGTCCTGCGCGTGCACAGGGACACCCCTCGTTGCATCCTGCAGCAGGCGGCTCGACTTCTGCGCACGGGCATCGGCTTCCCCCAACTATACAACGACGAGGTCGCCTGCGCGTGTCTGGAGCGTGCCGGCGTCCGTCGAGAGCACGCTCGGGACTACTGCATCGGGGGGTGCGTGGAGCTTACGGTGCAGGGCATGAGTGACCCGTGGGTGGGCAACTTCTTCAACCTGCCCAAGTGCCTGTTGCTGGCGCTGAACAAAGGCGTCTGCGCCCTGTCCGGCGAGCAACTCGGGGCCGACACCCCGCCTGCTGAGCACATGGCCCGCTTCGAGGACGTCCTGGCCGCCTTCCGCACTCAGGTGGCCTTTTGCCTGCAGCGCATGGTGGCGTGCGAGAACGTGTTCGACCGGGCCCAAGCACACTGTACGCCGTATCCGCTGCTGTCGGCGAACATCCTGGACTGCATTGAGAATGCCAGGGACATCACAGCCGGGGGCGCGCGGTACAACTTCACCGAGTTGCAGGGCGTGGGCCTTGCGAATACCGCCGACTCGCTGGCGGCGATCCGCAAGCTTGTGTTCGAGCAGCGGTGCATCGACCTGCCCGAGTTGGTCGCAGCCTTGATGGATGACTTCGCCGACGCCGAGGACTTGCGTGTGCGGCTGCAAAGCGACTCTCCCAAGTACGGCAACGCCGATCCCGAAGTCGACGACCTGGCCCGCTTTGTGGTGGATGGCTTCGTAGCCGAGGTGGAGAAGTACTCGAACCCGCGGGGGGGTAGGTTCCGAGCGGGTCTTCTGGTGTGGGATCAAGGCGACGCAATGGGTCAGATGACCGGCGCGACCCCCGACGGCAGGAGAGCCGGCACGGTGTTGGCCGATAGCATCGGCCCGGCTCAGGGGCGCGATAGACACGGCCCCACCTGCGTCATTCACTCCTCCACCGCCTTCGACCACTCGCGGATTGTGGGCGGGCTGGTGCTCAACATGAAGTTCCTGCCGAGCACCCTTGAGGGCGAGGAGGGCCTGGAGAAGTTCATCGACTTGGTGCGGAGCTATTTCTCGCTGGGCGGTATGCAGATGCAGGTGAACGTGGTGGACGACAGGACGCTGCGCCAGGCCCAAGAGCGCCCCGAGCAGTATCAGAACCTGACGGTCCGCGTGTCTGGCTGGAGTGCGAGATTCCTGCGGCTGTCAGAGCGATTGCAGGACGAGATCATCCAACGCACGGCGCAGAGCCTCTGAGCTGATATCCCCGGCCCCGGGACGAAGGGCTCACCACGCCTCTTAGCGAACTGATCCCCGAGACAGCTTACTGCCTGACCACGCGGATGGGAGGACGATATGAGATCACCACGCGCTTTGGTGTGTGTCGGTGCAGTTCTGAGCCTGCTGCTATGCGCGGCTTTGGCTTCCTGCGCGGCCGGCCCCAACATCTACCCCGACCCCGGCTTTGAGGCCTCGGGCAAGGCAGGCATCGCCCGCACAGGTGACAAGGCGGGCTACCTGCGGGTGGACGCCATGAACCACTGGGCGGCCGTCGGCGGGCAGATCAAGGTTGAGCCCTTCGCTCGTTATCGGGTGACTGAGTGGGTCAAGGCCAACATCGACAAGGGCAGCTTCTGCGCACCGTACTGCTATGAGTGGGACAACTACGTGTGGGCCTTCGCCAGTACCCACGCCATCAAGACCCTCAAGGACTGGACAAAGACCCAGGTGACCTTCGTCTCGCCGCATGAGACCATGTATGTGCACCCTCTGGCCTACACCGATGCGGCCAACTGCGAGGCATGGGTCGACGACATCGTCGTGGAGAAGATCGCCGAACCCGAGGAAGTCATTGGGGCACTCAAGGCCAAGCAGGATCTCGATGCCGACGAGGCCCGCATTCTGGCTCGCTGGTACGTCAAGCAGGGCGATATGGTCGCTGCCGAGGCCCTCATGCGCAAGACGGGCGGCATCGTCCGGTCCGACATTGCCTGCCTCATCGCTCAGAATACCTCGGGTCTACAAGCGCGCCGGCCCTTCGTGGTGGAGATGGTGGCCTACGGCGGGCCCACCTACAACTACGGTGAACGGCGCTTTGGCGAGATAACGACGGGGATGAACGACGCTGAGAAGTTGGCGGTGCGTGAGGACGCGGTTCTTGTGAATCCGGGCTCGGGGCTGGCCGCGAAGGCCTTCCGCGTGGCCTTCGAAGGGGCGACGCGGGGTCCCGATGCTGTGATGGGCGTAGCCGAGGCCGAGAGTGAGCTTCAGCGACTGACCGCGTCGGTCAAGAAGCTGCTGGCGTCAGTGCCCCAAGAATCCCCGGCCAGGAAGGAGTTGCAGTTGGCCATGACCAGCGCTGATGAAGCCGCAGACAAGCTACGCGCGCGTAAAGCCGGCCTGGGCAAGTGTGTGGTGAAGATCGGCGGCAAGCCCATCCGCCGCGCGACCCACGCCATCCTGATTCCCGACAACCCCACACCCCAACAGCATCACGCGGCCAAGGATCTACGCTACCACCTCGAGCTGATGACCGGCGAGACACTACCGATCTGGTACGAGAAGGACGCCGACAAGTGCGTGCCGATAGTGGTGGGGCCCTGCGACGTCCTTGAGTCCCTGGGCGTGGACATCGATGTTGAGGGGCTTGGGATCGAGGGCATCCACATCAAGACCGCCGGGCCGTCCGTGATTCTAGCGGGCAACACCCGGGGGGTGCTATACGCGACGTACACCTTCCTGGAGGACTACCTGGGCTGCCGTTGGTTTGCGCCGGATTGCTCGAGATGGCCCACCGACGGCGTGATCGAGGTGCCGCCCATCGACAAGCGGTACATCCCTCCGCTGGAGTACCGAGCCACCGACTACCCCAGCTCGCGCCCGGCCGACTTCGCCGTCCGCAACAAGTACAACGGCAATGCCCATCACGTGGACGAGGCGCGCGGCGGCAAGATCTCATACCGGGGATTCGTGCATACCTTCAACTCCCTTGTGCCACCCGGGGAGTACTTCGCCGAGCACCCCGAGTACTACTCAGAGATCAACGGCCAGCGCATTGGGCCCGAGCACACTCAATTGTGCCTGACCAACCCGGATGTCTTGCGTATCGCCACCGACACAGTGCGCCGCTGGATGAAGGAATCGCCGACTGCCCGGATCATCTCGGTCTCGCAGAACGATTGGCACAACTACTGCCAGTGCGATAAGTGCAAGGCTTTGGCCGAGAAGGAAGGCAGCCAGTCGGGGCCGCTTCTGCATTTCGTCAACGCCATCGCGGATGCGGTGCGAGAAGAGCATCCCGATATCATCATCGACACGCTGGCCTACCAGTACACGCGCAAGCCGCCTTTGCACGTGAAGCCCCGGCCCAATGTGGCGGTCCGCCTGTGCAGCATCGAGTGCTGCTTCATCCATCCCTTGGAGTCCGACCCATACAACGCCACTTTCGCCGACGATATCCGGGGCTGGAACAAGATCTGCGACCGGCTGCACATTTGGGACTACGTGATCAACTACGCCCACAGCATCTGCCCGTTCCCGAACCTCTACGTCCTGAAGCCCAACATCAACTTCTTCATCAACAACGGGGTCACCGGCATCTATGAGGAGGCCTGCTACTACACCAAGGGCTCCGAGCTGCAGGAGCTGCGCACCTATGTGATGGCCAAGCTGCTGTGGGACCCCACGTACGACACGGACAAGGCCATTGATGAGTTCTGCGAGGCGTACTACGGCCCGGCCGCAAGGTATGTGCGAGAGTTCCTCGATGTGGTGCATGCGTCCGCCCAGAGCATCCCCGACATGCATGTGCGCATCTACTCGCCGCCCAACGTGGGCTATCTCACGCCCGAGGTGATGAGTAAGTCTCGTGACCTGTTCGATCAGGCCCAGGCCGCGGTGAAGGACGACCCGAAACTGCTGCACCGGGTGAAAGTGGCGCGGCTGCCCGTCATCTACGCCCAGATAGCGATGGCCACGGGTGGCAAGTTCAAGCAGCAAGATGGCAAGCTGGTGGTTGAGGCCGGCACGGACATCGGCTCCCTGGCCAAGCAGTTTGAGGAGACGGCACGGGCCGAGGGCATTACCCGCGTGCGTGAAGGCGGGCCGCTTCGGACGCTGGACGCCTGGCTTGAATCACTGCCCGGCCACGCGAAGGAGCTCAAGATCGAGACCATCGGCAACGGCAAGCTTGAGCTGGCGATCCTGCCGGACTTAGGTGGGCGCATCTGGCGCATGAGACTGGCCCCCGACGGGCGAGACCTGCTGTACATGCACGGGAAGGCAGACGCCTGGGACCCCGGCACCGGTGGCTACGAGGAGTACAGCGAAGTGGACTACCGGTCCGCCGGATGGAGCGAGGCCTACCGCATCACAGAGCAGACGCCTTCCTCGATCACCTTGCAGACCGACCTGAAAAGCGGTTTGCGTGTGACCCGGCAGTTCGAGCTCGCCTCGGACCAGGCCACGGTGCGTGTGCGATCCACAGTGACCAACTCGGGGAACACCGCCCGCGACGGGATGGTCCGGGTACACCCGGAATTCCTTGTCGCCTCCACCCGGAACGCCCAGGTGCGCCTGCTGCAGAAGGGTGGCCGGGTCAAGTCCATCAACCTGGCAAACCCCGAGGATCCCAAGGCCGAGAAGGAGCAATGGCTCACGCCCAAGGATATCGAGGGGGGCGCCTGGGCCGTCTTCGACAAAACATCGAAGACCCAGATTCTCAACCGTGTCAACACCGATCAGATCGACCGCTTGCTGCTGAACTATCACGGCGGGCAATCACGTGTGAACCTTGAGCTGTTTGGCAAGCAGAAGAAGCTCGGTCCCGGCGAATCGGTTACGGTCGAGCACAGCTATGAGGTCACCGTGGGCGGCAAGTAGCCCTGTCAAATGCGTTGAGCGCGGGTGCATCGGGCCTCCGCCGAGGCCCGCGCCAATCACACCTCCCGTCTCGCACGGGCGCAACCAGGAAACCGACCATGCCAAGGGAATCAAAGGCCGACAGGAAGCAGCGTGCCCGGCAGATATGCGACCTGCTGGCGCGGGAGCACCCTGATGCCACGACGGCCCTGAACTGGGGCAGCCACTGGGAGCTTCTGATAGCCACGATACTGTCGGCCCAGTGCACCGATGAGAAGGTCAACCAGGTGACGGCCGAGTTGTTCGCCAGGTACCGCACGCTTGAGGACTACGCCACGGCGGACCCAGCCGTCCTCGAGCAAGAGATTCGGCCTACGGGGTTCTTCCGCAACAAAACGAAGAGCATCATCGGGACGGCCAAGGCCATTCTGGAGCAGTTCGATGGCCAGATGCCTCGTACAATGGATGAGATGCTGGACCTGCCCGGAGTGGCCCGCAAGACGGCGAACGTTGTGTTGGGCACCGCCTTCGACATCGCCTCAGGGGTCGTCGTGGACACCCACATATCCCGTCTGGCCCTCCGGATGCGCCTAACGCCCAAACAACAGACGAAGGCCATCAATACCGACAAGATCGAGAAGGACCTCATGGCGTTGCTGCCGCAGGACAGGTGGATCCAGTTCGGCCATGTGATGATCTGGCATGGCCGGCGAGTGTGCGATGCCCGCAAGCCCCTGTGCGATGAGTGCGTGGTCGAGCACCTGTGCCCGAAGGTCGGCGTCTGAGACGCCACAATGCCGTGTCGGCGCAATCATTCTCGGATATCGGAGAGATGACATGACACTGCCCCTGTTGCTCGCGTGCTTTGTCGTTGTCCTGCTGCTCGCGGTCGGGTCGGTGGCTGAGGCGGCCGAGGAGCCGCCTGGCGCCCAGCGCGTCGCCCAGATAGCCGCCATGCTGCCCGCCCGGGCCGAGGGTCTGGGGCAGCCATGCTCCGACCGGGAGGCATGGCAAACGCTGGCCGCGCTGCCCCAGTGGCAAAACGTCGTCGAGCGCGCCCAGGGGTTGCTGGACGACCCTCTGCCGGAGCAGCCCGACGATCTATACCTGGACTTCTCGAGAACGGGCAACCGGACGCGCTGGCAGCGCGTATCGGGGCAAAGGCGAGGGCGCCTGGCTCCCTTGGTCCTCGCCGAGTGCCTTGAGAACAAGGGGCAATTCATCCCCGCCCTCGAGAGCCTCGTACAGGCCCTGTGCGCCGAGCGAACGTGGGTCATGCCCGCCCATGACCGCAGTCTGACGAACTTCGAGGGCAAGACCACCGACATCGACCTGGCATCCGCGGCGTTGGGGTGGAACATGGCCACCGCCGTGCATCTTCTGGGCGAGAAGCTCAGCGCCGAGACCCGAAGCCTCATCGCGGACAACCTCTCCCGGCGCGTCCTGGCCCCTTACCGGGACATGTACAGCGGCGCCAGGGCGCCGAACTGGTGGATGAAGACCACCAACAACTGGAACGCGGTGTGCCTGGCGGGGGTCACCGGGGCGGCGTTGGCCCAGCTTGATGACCCTTCCCAGCGGGCGGAGTACGTCGCGGCGGCTGAAAAGTACTCCCTCAACTTCCTGAGGGGCTTCACCTCGGACGGCTACTGCAGCGAGGGCCTAGGGTACTGGAACTACGGCTTCGGCCACTATGTGTTGCTGGCCGAGACGATCCATCAGGCGACCGGCGGCGGCGTGGACCTGTTCGCGCTGCCTCAGGTGCGGATGCCGGCCTCCTTCGGAGCGCGCATCCAGATCATCGGGGGCATTGCGCCCGCCTTTGCCGACTGCAGCGTCAACGCGCGCCCGGCCACCAACACGATGTACTACGCCAACCGCCGCCTGGGCCTGGGACTGGGCGAGTATGATGAGCTACGGCCGGGGCCGCCCGGAGGCAGCCTATTCGATGCGATGATCTTCACCTTCCCCAACTCGGCCTCCGAAGCGGCTGCGGCGACACAGGCCGCCAACGGCCCTGGGCTGCGCACCTGGTTCGACCAGGCGGGGATCCTCATCGGCCGCCCGGCCGAAGGCTCCCAGTGCCGATTGGCGGTGGCCCTCAAGGGCGGACACAACGCCGAGCACCACAACCACAATGACGTGGGCTCCTACGTGGTAGTCGCCGGCAGCAGACCGGTGTTGCTCGACCCGGGGGCCGAGACTTACACCGCGCGCACCTTCAGCAACCGCCGGTATGACAGTAAGCTATTGAACTCCTACGGCCATCCGGTTCCTGTGGTGGCCGGCAAGCTACAGCGTACCGGGCGGCAGGCCAAGGGCGAGGTGCTTCAAAGCGATTTCACCGACAACCGCGACACACTGCGCCTGGACTTCAAGTCTGCCTATGACGTGCCTGAGCTTGAGCAGCTTGAGCGGACCTTTGCCTACTCGCGGGAGGGCGCCGGGTCCCTCACGATCACCGACCGCGTCCAGTTCGATTCCCCCCAGACCTTCGGCACGGCCCTCATCACCCGCGGCGGATGGCTGCAGCAGGAGGACGGCAGCCTGGTGATCTACGAGATGGACGAGGCCCTCAAGGTACAGATCGACACCGGCGGCGCCGAGTTCAGCCTCGATGCCGAGCAGATCCATGAAGAGGCCGCCGTACACCCCTTCCGCCTGGGGATCAACCTGACGGAGCCGGTGAGGGAAGCCGCCGTGACGGTGATGATCACGCCCATGGCGATCGTTGAGGAGGAAGGGGCGAGCCTGCTTCGCAACGGCGGCTTCGAGCTTGGCTCCTGGTGCTGGGACATCCCCGCCGACGGAATCAGCGCCCTATCAGACGAGCGCGCCGCGGGGGGCAGTCACTGTCTGAAGATAGCCGATGACCAGAAGGGGAAGGGCTCGAACGTATCTTCGGCGCGCATCGGGGCGCCCGGCGCCGGACGGTACCTCCTCCGGGGGAAGTCCTTCCACGTCTCCGGCAGCGGGGTCGGCATGTATGTTCGTCTGCTGGACGAAGGCGGGGCCCTGCTGAATCCCCGGGACAAGAAGGGCAACATGCCCTCCATCGGCTCCCTGCCCGGGACGCAGGGTGTCTGGGAAGACTTCGAGTATGCCTTTGAGACCACGGCCGAGACGAGATACATCCAGGTGTGGATCCACAGCTACAACGCCGCGCAGGTCGAGGCGTACGTCGACGAGCTGCAGATAGTGCACGACGGCGCTGAGTGACCCGCGGGGGACGCGACATCTCGCGCACCATCGGCCGGTGCATCCTTGACACCGGCTGAGCCAGACACAACAATAGAACCCCACCGGGGCCTCACCGGAGTCCGCCGATCGCGTCGGCCGGAGCCCCAATTGGGTATGTTCGGCGGCGGGTTGCTGCCCTGGCGCCCGCCGCATAGGCCGCTGAGCAAGGAACCGTGATCCGCCGCGATGATCCGCGTCACAGCCCCCGGAAGAGGGGGCATCATAGGCAACCCCTCGGACATCTACGGGGGCACAGTCGTCTCCTGCACCATCGGCGAGCGCGCCGATGCCACCATTTCCTCGAGTCCTCAGATCATCCTCGATGTGTATGGGCACTACCAGGTGGTCGACAGCCCTGAGAAGCTTGAGTATGACCCACAGCTGCATTACTTGGACGTTGCCAAGGCCGTCTGGCGCTACCTCATGAAATCGCGGTACGTAGACGAGGGCCTGCTGGACCCGCAGTCGACCTTCCATGTGCGGGCCCAGAGCAACATTCCGCTCATGAGCGGCTGCGCGGGCTCTACCGCCATGCTGATGGTGATCCTTGCGGGAGTGCTGGCGCACTTCGACATCAAGATTGGGCGGCACGAGCTGGCCGAACTGGCCAGGAAAGTCGAACGCCACGAGTTAAGCGTGAGTTGTGGCTACCAGGACCAGTACATGGTGGTTTTCGGCGGCTTGAACTGCATCGAGTTGCGTGACAAGGAGAACCACACCGACACCGAGGAGACGCCGTACGCAACGATCGAGAGCCTGGATGGGGATGTTCCTAGCCTGCCCTTCATCCTTGCCAACAGCGGCGTGCAGCGGCACTCGGGCGAGTATCATGCGGTGCCTCGCAGGAAGTGGGAGCAGGGCGATCCGGCCCAGGTTGGGGGCTTCGCTCGCATCGGCGAGATCGGCCGCCTGGGCAAGCGCGCCCTCGTGCGGGGCGACTGGGACAGGCTCGGCGAGCTGATGAACGAGAACCACGCCCTCGTGCAGGACCTCGTCGGTGTGGGCGAAGCGAACCAGGGGCTGATCGATGCCGCCTTGGCTGCGGGGGCTAAGGGCGCCAAGCTATCCGGCGCCGGGCGCGGAGGCACCATTATCGCTCTGCACGAGGATATCGACTACGTGGGACAAGAGTTGCTGGCCGTGGGCGCCGAGCGCCTGATGAGTCTGGTGCCCGGGCCCGGCCTCACCGTCGAGCGAATATGACGCTGAACGGCTCTGTGGCGCGGGACCGAGTCAGGCTTGGCCTGCGCAACAACGTTGCGAACCGTACCATCGAGTACGAGCCTGAAAGGTCGCAGAGGGCATCGGCGTAGGCCGTTCGTCGGACTCCAGGCTTTCATTCGATGATGCCAACTGCGCGAGCCATGCGCCAGTGGCCTTCGGCAGACGGGTCCGGGGCCGGCCCCGGGCGGGTTCGGGCCGCAGGCCCGAGGTGTTGCCGCACGCCGTTCGCCGTGGGTGCAGGGGCTTACCGGAGTGCGTCTGGACTGCGCCTCACACTCGGCGACCGCATGCCAAGCACGCACGGGAGCACGCTTTCCCGGCCCCCTGCCGCGGCTGCGGGACGCGCCGATGACAGGAGGAAGAGGCGGCGGTAGCCCGCGCCAGCGCGGGTTGCACGCAAGATCGTCCGGAGCCCAACAGAAAGCGAGTGGACTATGAGTTGTGATATCGGGAAGGTACTGGGCATCATCCCCGCGCGCGGCGGCTCCAAGGGCGTGCGGCGCAAGAACATCCGAGACATGGCCGGCAAGCCTCTTATCGTGTGGACCATCGAAGCCGCGCAGCGCGCGCAGCATCTTGATCGTGTGGTTGTCTCGACCGAGGACGAGGAGATCGCCCAAGTCTCCGCCGCGGCCGGCGCGCAGGTCATACAACGCCCCATGGAATTGGCACAAGACACCACGCCCACCGAACCCGTATTGTTCCATGCCGTCGAGTACCTACAAGAGCATGAAGGCTACAAGCCGGATGCCGTCTGCCTTCTGCAGTGCACCTCTCCGCTGCGGGGCTCAGAGACCATCGACAAGTGCATTGAGACGCTTTTCACAACGAGGTGTGACGTTGTGATGACGGTGGCTCCCGTGCAGCACTGGTACCTTATGGGGCGTATGGATGAGGAGGGCCGCTTCCAGCCGGAGTATGATTACCACAACCGTCCCTTCTCCCAGGACATGCCTGAGAAGTACCGCGAGAACGGGGCCTGTTTCGTGACGCGGCTTGAGGCCCTGTACAAGTACCAGAATCGGCTGGGTGGCGACGTGCGCATCGTCCCGTTGGACCCGGTGCGCTCCAACGACATCGATACTGAGGAAGACTTCCGGTTGGCCGAGGAAGTGCTCAAAGGCCTGCGAATCACCTGAACGATGAGCCAGTACCTGAGCCACATTGAGATCGGCGGTCGGCGCATTGGGCCCGGTGAGCCCGCGTACATCATTGCCGAGGCAGGGGTCAACCATAATGGCAACCCCGAGATCGCGCGCAGGCTGATCGATGTGGCTGCGCAGGTCGGCGCCGACGCCATCAAGTTCCAGAAGCGGAACCTGAAGTCGCTTTATTCGGCCAGAGCTCTATCGGACCCCACCAGCGAGGAGAAGGAGATCGGGTTCATCCTGCCGTTCCTTCAGCAGGCTGAGCTGTCCGATGAGGTATTCAGCGACCTGGCCGCGCATGCGCGCGCCTGTGGCGCGGAGTTCCTGTGCACGCCATGGGATATCGAGAGCCTACAGCTTCTGCAGAGCCTGGAAGTGCGGGCCTACAAAGTTGCCTCCGCCGACCTGACAAATCAGCCCCTGTTGGCGCGACTGTGTGATACCGGGGTTCCGCTGATCGTCTCGACGGGGATGTCGCGCCTGGCCGAGATCACCGCCACCGTCGAGTTCCTCAAGAGCAGGAAGGCCCAGTTTGTGCTTCTGCACTGCCAGTCGACCTATCCGGCCCCCTTCAAAGACCTCAACCTGAGGTTCATGGAGACGCTACGACAATTCGGGGTGCCTGTTGGGTACTCGGGGCATGAACGAGGTATTGCCGTCAGCACGGCGGTTGCGGCCCTGGGGGCCTGCATCATCGAGAGGCACCTGACGATGGATCGGACGATGCCCGGCCCGGACCACGCCGCCAGTCTTGAGCCCCAGGGCCTGGGCAAGATGATCCGCGACATACGGGCCGTCGAGGAAGCGATGGGCTCGCCTCGGCGAAGCCTGTCACGCGGTGAGCTGCTCAACAGAATCGCCCTGGGTAAGAGCCTGGTCGCGGCGCGGGACATACGCTCCGGGGAGACCGTCACCGCCGACATGGTCAAAGCCATGGGGCCGGGACACGGCATCGCCCCCCAAAGGCTGGGAGAACTCGTCGGCCACAGGACCCGTCGCTGCATTGCCAATGAGGAGCAGTTCCGGGAGGCCGATCTGTCCGATGAGCCCCTGGAGACCCTGGTGGGAGAGTTCCCCCTGCGCTGGGGGCCTGTCGTGAGGTACCGCGACTTCGCGACCATGGCCCGATTCAAGCCAGATTTGTTCGAGTTTCATCTCACCGATACAGACCTCGATGCGCCGGTGCCCCGCCTGCCCGAGTGCAACTGCGAGCTGGTCGTCCACGCCCCCGAGTACTACCACGGGCGGCTCATGGACTTCGCCAGTGACGACGAGCGGCTCGTCGAGCACAGTGTGGATGTCCTCAAGCGCGTGATGGACGCCGCCCGAGCCTTACGAGGCAGCTTCACAGCCACGCCGCCCAGAGTGCGCATTGTGCTCCACCCCGGGGGCATGAGCTACGAGCCTCGACCGGAAACACACGATTGCGTTCTCGACCGCTTCTGTGAAGTGCTGCCGGAGCCGGCCTCGGAGCCCGATGTCGAGATCATGGTCGAGAATCAGGCGCCCTTTCCCTGGTACTTCGGTGGGCAGTGGTTCCACAACGCCTTTGTGGGCGCCGAAGACATGTTGACCATCTCGCACAGGACGGGCGTGCGAGTGTGTCTGGATATCTCCCACGCGGCCCTGGCTTGCGCGGCGGGACATGGTGAGCTGGCAGACTACGTTCGGCTACTGGCGCCCCACGTGGCTCACCTACACATTGCTGATGGATCGGGCACCGATGGCGAGGGACTGCAGATAGGGCAGGGCGACGTCGAGTTCTCCGCCATCATGCCCATCCTGGCCAAGCTCAACGCCAGCATGGTGCCCGAGGTATGGATGGGGCACCGCAACGATGGCGAGGGCTTCATTGTGGCGCTGGGTCGCTTGATTCAGTTCCTGGCCTAGTCTGGGCCCGGCCGATTTGCTCCTGCCGCTTGGCCGCCGTCGATTCCCGGCTATACGGATCGCATGCCAATGTCCACGGTCATCCTGCCCGACAATAACTCAGCCCCGGCGGCCCGTCACCTCAAGCGCTCCCTGGGCGACGCCGAAATCGTGCCCATGGTACTACGCGAGGCCGACCTGCGCCTGTACCGGCAGATTGATGTCCCCCGGGAGACGATATCGGCAGTGGGTGAGCAGTCGGCTGAGATCGCGTCGCAACTGCGAGACTGGCTGCCCCCTCACTTGGTGCATGGCTCCGGCAGGACGCCCTCGCTTTGGGACTGCTATGGTGAGTACTTCCGGTCCTGGGCCGTCGCGCCCCTGTTGGCGAACGCGGCCCTGGCCCATCTGGCCGTGGAGCAACTCGCGGCGCAAGACGTATTGGCTGTGGAGAGCCCTCGGTCTGGAGGCTGGTGGAGCTACAGGCAGCAGGTTGTCGAGGCCGCCCGAGCAGGGCTGCTGGGCACGGGGGCCGGCCTGAGGGCTTGCCCCGGGGGGTGGGCCCGCGGCGTGCGCGCATGTGCTGCCGGGCTGGGGGGGGCCTGGCTGGCCGGCGCCGCAGCGCTCTGCACCGTTAGGTTCCTGCCCCGATGGCGCCGGTGGCTGCGCTCCATGTCTCCGCCGGCGCCCGCCGACGCCCTGTTCCTGGCCATCGGCCCTACCAGCGTGCCCATCATCGACCGCTTGGCGACGCTGATGCACGACGCAGACGGCGTTTCCAGCGCCGCCGTCATGTTCCACCCCGAGGATGCGGGGATGGAGACACGCAGCGAGGGCCCCATTGCCTACCAGTACGTTGACAACTTTCACCTGTGCTCCGCGGCGAGCTCGGCCGCGGTGGGGCTTGGATGGCTTCCGTGGTTCACGCACGTATGCCGCAATGCCCCGAAACGGGAGTTGGGCCGCCTGTGGCCGGGCCTGCGCAACCGCCTGCTCATCGCCTTGGCACGCGACAGCCAGCAGATGCTCGCCGACATTGCCGCCGCGGGGCGGATGCTGGACGCCTACAAGCCGCGGGTGGTCGTGGCCCTGCACCTGTACTGGCACCGCATCGCCGGGGTAGTGCTGGCCGCCCGCGCCCGCGGGATACCTGTCGTGTACGTGCAGCACGGCGTCTACCTGGCCAAGGACGACTGCATCAACCCCCTACCGTACGATGAGTACCTGGTCTTCGGCCGGGCCGCCGCTGAGGTCCTTGGGGCCCGTGTGCACGCCGGCACCATCACTCCCGTCGGGCACTGCCTGTATGATGACATCGCCCGCGATGATCGGCGCGTCCCGGACGCCATCGATGATCTGAAGGCCGGCAGACCGCTGGTGCTCCTGGCAACACAGCCCGACGAAGCGCAGGTCTGCGACGTGACCGAGGACCGGTGGTGGGTGAAAGGTGTGGCCGAGGCAGGTCGTGAGTTGGGGGCCCTGGTTGCCATCAAGCTCCATCCGGGGGACGTCGAGACGCGCATGTACGGCGCGCTGCAACGCGCAATGCCCGACACCGTAGCAGTGTTGCCCCATGGCGAATATGCGCTGGCCGACCTGGCCCGTGGGGCGGACGTGCTGGTGACGCGGGACTCGACGGTTGTCTTTGAAGCCAACCTGTTGGGCGTACCGGCGGTCACGGTGAACCTGACGGGCCTCGCGGACAGATTCCCCTTCGCGGCCGACGGTGGCGCGGTCGGGGTGCAGGACTACGAACGGATTCTGCCCAGCCTACGCGAAGTGATCCAGACGGGCGGTGAGAAGCTTGCGGACAGGCGGGCGAGCTTCCTTGCACGCCACACGGGCCCCGCGGACGGCCGGGCCGCCGAGCGGATCGTCCAGTCGATCGGCGGCCACATGACTGCGCCACGGGCACACACGGACTGAGATGTCCGGGCCGGACTGCCGGCCCCGAGCCACGCCCACGACGCGCAACTCGGCCACTACCGCGCCGGGCCCCACACTCGCTCGTCGAACTCCTTCATGCCCATGGGGTCATACTTGGCTGGTTGTGGAGGCTTCGGGCCCACCTCGCGCAACCATGTCTTCGTCGCGCCACGCAGATTGAGGGACAGCACCACAATTTGCAGGGGTTTGAGGGTCACATAAACTGCGGGGTGGCCCCAGTGTCGCGCGAGCGCATCCCACTCGAAGCTGGCGACATACTCCCTTTGGCATAACTCTCCGGGGTGCGAGAGCCGAAGCAACCTGAGCTGCAGGGGTCGCGCCCGGACGTCCACCGCCACATCCTGGGCCTCCTGCGAGTTGTTCCACATGGCGATGATGCCCTCGTTGCCCCGTAGGAAGTGGCGGAAGGTGATCGGCTTGCCGGGCTCGTAACCGGCCACCTCACTGGCGGCCGGTGGCGCCAGTGACCGCACCCCGGCCAGCTCGCGCGTGAGCTCACCGTACACCCGGAGCAGGCTCTCATTGGGCTTGCCGTCGGGGGAGATGAACGCTATCTCCGAGGCGTCCCGGGCCACCGCGGGCACGGTGATGCCGTTGGCCCCCATGGCGAAGATATGGATGATCGCGCGCGCCATCAGCAGGGCGTCGAGCCCTTCGTTTCCCGTGGTGTGGCCCCCAACGCCTTGGGCAAAGAAGGGCAAGTAGGCTTGCTTCGCGTTGAGCAGCCCACGCAGAGCCCCCATGTCCCGGCCGCGGTCGAGATTGAGCCAGGAGCCCATGGGGCCCTTCGGGAGGCGGTTATCAACAAGCTCACGCAATACCGCGCTTCCCGGCAGCGGCGGGAGCTGAACCGTGAGAGCGTCCGCTCGGCCCGAGAGACCGCTTTCGAGGGCCTCGCGCAGTCGTGGCCCGGCCTCCAGGCCCGCTTGCGTAGCCTGAAGCCTGAAGGGCCGGCTGAGAACAACAGCGTCTTTGTCAAGTGTGCGCACCGCGGCCGAGAACTCAGTTGCATGAGTCGCGTCGTGCGCCTCACCCGACAGCCCTGAAGCAGCCGGGGATGCGCCCCGGGGAATCCGTGCAAGCCCATCGAGGGCCTCGGCGGCCGAGCAAGTCCAGCTCAGGGCCAGGTCGGCGCCCGTTGCCGCCAGCTTCGCGGCTTGCTCCGCGTACGGCTGATTGCCGAGGAGCAGTTGGTGGAACTGGGCCGGCATCCGGTTGAATGGCGACAGGTCTATGCCGGCCGATTCAGAGGGCCGCCACATCACACCCAGCGCCGGGTAGTACCGCTCCGAGCGCACGCGCAAGCGCATACGTTTGACGTCCCCGGCCACGTCAAAGGCCAGGCGGACGTCTGCATCTCCGGCCAGGGGCGCTTGGATGGGCAGGTTGACCGTAACGGCCCCGGCACCCTTGAACTTCCGCTCCCAGGTCTCACAGCGCCAGCCGGTGGGCCCCGAGACGTCGATCCGCAGGGTCTTCTCCGCCGCGGTCTTGCTTAACACATCCACATCCAAGCCCCTGCGCTGTCCCCGGCGAAGGGTAACCTCCGAAGGTGGGTATAGCTCCAGGGAGCCCGTCTGTATGTAGACGCTCTCGGCCCCCATGATTGTGCGTGTCCGAAGGTCGTCGCCGATACTCGCATCCCAGCCCTGCTCCAGGTCCGGCGCGTAAGTCGGGAGAAGAGCTCTCTTCACCGGTCTGGTGACCGGCGCCACGCGGACGGACCGCAGGCGAATGTCATCTACAAGCCACCTGCCCGCCCCGCCAACCGCCCCCAGGGCGAGACACGGTTGCTTGAGCCCCGTCATGAGGCGGAGGGTCAGCCTGTGCCACCGGGTATCCTTCGAGGGCACTCCGCGCCACAACTCGGGCGGATCGGGTTTCGACGGCTCCTTGGTTAGGCTGAGAGCCAACTGCCCATCGCCTGAGAGCCTGCGGAGGGCGAGGCTCACCTGGGCGGGTTCGCCGGGCGTGAAGCCCGACAGGGGCTCCGAGACGGCCCAGGCTGTTTGGTCGGTGGTGGCCTCCAGAGCCAGGCAGTACTCGCCGCGGAGGGCCTCGCCCTGTTGCCACCCGGCGCCTTCGGCGGCGAGGGTCCAGCCGGTCTGAGGGGTCTCGAAACCCAGGTTCTGCGCGGCGGCCCAATGGACCAGGCCGCCGGCCAGGAGCAGCGACACGAAGGTTGTATGCATCAGAAAAAGCCCTCTATCTCGGCCCGCTGTAGCATGGCGCGGTAGATTGTAAGATAGCCGATGGCCGCGGCGAGCAGCACAAGAAGTGATGACACCGCATACATGAGTACAAGACCGCCGATGCGCAGTATTCGGACAAGAGCGTCCTTGTTGGCTCGGGTCTGGTCGGCCATGCGCGGCAGCGTCTGGTCGAAGGTGCCCCCGATGGAGGCGGAGCCCAGCATCCCCAGCGCATCGGGCGAGATGAAGTTGCACTGCTGGAGTGCCTCATGGGGCGGCACACCGCCGCGCATGCGGTCGGCGGCCGCCATCAACTGGCGGACCATGAATGGGTTGCCGGCCGCTCGGGCCGCCGCATCCATCGCCGTCGGGAAGTCGATCCCCGCCCGCACCGCCACCTGCAGCGCCTTGTAGAATCTGGCAAGGCCCACTCGTCGGGTCAGGGCCGACCAGATCGGCACATAATAGGCCAGCCGATCCCGCAGCTTCAGCACCGGCGGCAGGTGCCAAACGATGCGGTACAGCAGGTAGGCCCCCAGCGCCACCAGCAGCCATGGCACCACGTGGGTCAGCACGTACTGAACCCACCAGCGGAAGCCGTGCTGGATGATCCAGGGGAAGCTTGGCACCAGCGCCGCCAGCAGCAGCACGATGGTGAAGTACAGCTTGGGGATCAACAGTGCCCACCACACCCGTTGCTCGCCGTGGTAGTCGTCCGCGAGGTCACGCGCGATCTCGTCAAGGTTGCCGGTGAGCTCACCGACGTGCACCATTCCCACCACGCCGGCGGGGAACACCTGTGGGTAGGTTGCCATGCAGGCGCTGAGGGGCTCGCCTGCCTGCACACGAGGCGAGCCGGCCCTTAGGACAGCCTGTAGCCGCCAGCTACTTATGCGTGAGGCGGTGTCGTCAACAACGGTCTGCATAGTTACCCCCGCCCTGTACAGCCCTGAAAGCTGCTCGAAAAAGTTGCCCAGGGCCCCGGATGTGACCGGGAACAGCCCGTAGAACACCGACCAGGAGACCGCGCCGCCGACGGGCGTCGTGGCGGCCTGCGGCGCCTTGGTCTGTTTGGAGCCGTCTTCCAGGCTGTCGATCCAGATGTCCTGCTGTCTGAGGCGGACGGTGGCTACGCCGCGGGAGGGTGCCTCGACGCTACCCGATACTTGCTGCCCATGGGCGTCCTTGCCCGTGTACTGGAAGACCGGTATGTCGCTCACCTGCCTCGTCTGTTGGTGATGACCGGATGGTCTCTGAGGTTAGCCCGTGCAATGCACTCGGTCAAGCAGGCGAGCAGGAACGCGCCGGGCCGCGACGAAACATTCCCTGTCAGTACGCCTGCTCGCAAGTCAGCGATGGTCACACAGGGTGGTGCCACGCGTGCAAACCGTGCCTTCCTGCACCGGCCGGGGCCCCAGCCTTCCTCGCGGCGGGACTGGAGCCAAAGGGCCGGCGCGCCGGGCCCGCAAAATGCTTGCCGGCCCGCACGCCTCTGCGTGTGGGGGCCTCACAGCCTATTGGACGCTCTTGGGGATGCTCGCGTTTCAGTTCGTCGCACATCCGGCCGGCGTGACGGAGTGGGTTTATGATGACTATCTGACGCTGGCCGTGGAGACGACCGGCGTGCGGACCGCCCTTGGCCCGGCCGTGACGGCAAAGGCGTCGGTCTTCCTGAGCGTCCCGACAGTCGAGGCATGGACCGACCATGGAGCCCGGCCGCAGCTTGAGGATGGCTCCGCCAACCCCGACTACTCTAGATCGCGCGGGTACCGGGTGCGGATAGTCATCACAAAAGGCGGCAAGCCCGCAGAGCCCTACAAATCTAAGCCGGGCACGGGTCCGCTGGCGGACTGGGTGGGCGTCTACGCCGCCAGGGTCGCCAACCGCGTCGTGTGGAAGCGCTGCGCCAGGACCTCGGTGTCGATAGTGCATCCGGTGGATGAACCAACAGCCGAGTACAAGATTCAGTGGTGGGTGGACTCAGTACTGGCCCGAACACACACCGTAGCTCTGCCATCGGCCGAGACCGCGGATGTCACCGTCGCCGACGGGCTGGCCTCGACGGACTGGCAGGGCATATGCCCGGTGGGGACGCAGTTGGGCAGCCCGTACCCATTCACATTGACACAGGCTGAGAAGGGGTGCCCCACCCAGGGGGCGGGCGCCATCGTCGCTTCCCTGGGGCGATCGTCTGCCGCACAGGCGCTCGGGCTGCCGCGGGTGCCATCGGCGCCGGTACTTGTGGGTTGGCAGCCTGATTGCGGCTACTGCCTGACGCTGTTCTTCGCCGACGTCGACCGCGCCCTCGCGGTCCTGCCGCCCCTGAACGCCCCAAGCGATCTAGGCCCCAAGGGTCGTGCTCGCCCCGTGGACGCACCGGCCGGGTACCGCCTGCCAGACCTGGCCGGACTGGGCGTCGACGGCGTGGTATGGGCCTCCGCGGGCAGCAGCATCCAGCGCATGGCGGGGGGCGAGCTGTTCGCCGACCGCGGCATCCTGCGCATCTGTGCACTGGCCCGCCCTGTCGTCGCCTACACCCATTGTGGGTCGCTGCAGGTGGATGGCATGGCCCTGCTGGAGTTGGCCGCGGACCAGATCAGGCTATGGTGCTTAAGCCGCACGGCACAGGTGTCGGGCAAGCCGGTCCGCGCTGGGGAATACGTAACATGGAATGGCCAGAAGCTGACCAAGCAGGACTTCAGTCTCACGACCATGTCGCCGACCTTCCTGCGAACATGCTTCCCCTTGCCCCAGGCCGCGACGCCCGTCCCCACCCCGGCGCCGACAGAGCGCGGCCTAACGGGCGCCATCAAGCGGGCCATCATCTGCGAAGGCGTCGATGACCGGAACCGCCCCGTGAACGGCGGGACCCTGTTCAAGCAGGGCACGAGATCCCTCACCCTGTTCATTGAGCATGAGTTGCCTGAGCCGGGGCGGGCGGAGGTGTTGGCGAGACTCTCGCGAGACGGCCGTATTCGCAGCGAATCCGTGATGGAGGTTGCCGGGCGGGGCAAGTTTGTCATCAAGTTCCTTCCCCGGCAGCGGGCCAGCCTGGCCTCGGGCACATGGCTGGTGCGCATCGAGGTCGACGGGAAGCTGGACCGGGAGATCCAGTTCACGATCCAGTGAGGTGGCCGCCGGGGCCGGGAGCTTTGGGACGCTGCCTTGTGATGGGCCTGTGGGGAGGACAGATCAGTTGGCTGCGACGAGCCCCGAGAAGGTCAGGTATGTAGCGTTGATGTGGGGGGCGATGCTCGGCCCGGCGGGGTTCGCGCGGCTGCTCAGACACTTTGGCTCCGCCACCAACGTGCTGCATGCCACGCCCGAGGAGTTGCAGGCTCCCGGCTTGCGATTGACCCCGGGGCAGGCGACGGTGATCCCCACTCTGGCGGATCGACTGGATCAGTTTAGCAGCCAGCTTGAGGACTTGCGCGGCGAGAACATCCGGACCCTCTGCGACTGGCAGGAAGACTACCCGGCGCTACTGGCGGAGGCGCGGAATCCGCCTCCCGTCGTCTGCATCGCCGGGGCCATCCTGCCCGAGGACGACCCGGCCATCGCCATCGTTGGTACGCGCACGCCGACA
>Ga0272441_10004312_pt1 | contig 26000 bp, 21 predicted proteins | sample SSMProp6N_FD_193582 | JGI IMG/M metagenome (GOLD analysis project Ga0272441, IMG submission 193582) | Marine sediment archaeal communities from Little Sippewissett salt marsh, Falmouth, MA, United States - SSM-Prop-6N | ecosystem: Environmental > Aquatic > Marine > Wetlands > Sediment ...
CCTTCCGGAAAACGCCGCTTTCCCGCTTCCCCCCGCTACCCTTGAGCCGTTCCGCGAGGCACGAAACGCTGTAAGCCTAGTTTGGAAAATCGGTTACGTCGATATACCGCTTGGCAAAAGAAGGCAGAGGACGGAAACGGCGGGATTCTGAGGGCAATGGAGAGAAAGCGACGGCAACGAAGCGCAACGGATGACAGCAGATCGCGGGAGATGACAGCTTTGCGATGGCGGATTTCGGACTTCGGGGGCCGGTCCGGCCGCCGGGCGCGGGTAGCGAGCGCGGGATCCCGCTCCCCGGCGGTCGCGGCTCGCATGGCGAAGCCGGCGGGAATCCGGAGTGGCCTCCGTCGTCCTCTGCTTTCGCTGCGGCCTACGCCAGCATGGCCGCGAGGTCTTCCTGCGGCGTGGAGATCGGCATGATGTTGAAGTTCTCGACGAGGACGTTGAGCACGTTGGGGCTGACGAACGCCGGCAGCGACGGCCCGATGCGGATGTCGCGGACGCCCAGGTGCAGCAGCGTCAGCAGAATGGCCACGGCCTTCTGCTCGTACCAACTGAGCACGAACGACAGCGGCAGGTCGTTGACCTCGCAGTCGAACGCCTTGGCGAGCGCGACCGCGATCTGGATGGCCGAGTACGAATCGTTGCACTGCCCGACGTCGAGCAGCCGCGGAATGCCGCCGATGTCGCCGAAGGGCAGCCTGTTGAACCGGAACTTCCCGCACGCCAGCGTCAGGATCACGCAGTCGTCGGGCACCTGCTGGGCGAGTTCGGTGTAGTAGTTCCGGCCGGGCTTGGCGCCGTCGCAGCCGCCGATGAGGAAGAACCGGCGGATCTTGCCCTGCTTGACGGCGTCCACGACCTTGTCGGCGACGTTCATGACGGCCTGCCGGCCGAAGCCGGTCATGATGTGCTTCTCCGGCTTGGTGTCGGGGAAGCCCGGGGCCTTGAGCGCCGCCTCGATGACGGGCGTGAAGTCCTTGGTGGCGTCGGGCCCCTCGCCCTGCTCGGGAATGTGGGCGACGTCGGGCCAGGCGACGAGGCCGGTGGTGAAGATGCGGTCCTTGTAGGAGTCCTTGGGCTTCTGGATGCAGTTGGTGGTCATGAGGATGGCGCCGGGGAATTCGTCGAACTCCTTCCGCTGGTCCTGCCAGGCGCCGCCGTAGTGGCCGACGAGATGCTTGTGCTGCTTGAGCCGCGGGTAGGCCAGGGCGGGCAGCATCTCGCCGTGGGTATAGACGTTGACGCCCTTGCCCTCGGTCTGCTCAAGGAGCATGGCGAGGTCCTTGAGGTCATGGCCGGAGACGACGATGGCTTTGCCCTTGACCGGCGTGATGCGGATGTTCGTCGGCTCCGGATGGCCGTAGGCGGAGGTGTTGGCGTCGTCGAGGATCTCCATGGCCCGCAGGTTCGCCTCGCCGGTGCGCAGGGCGAGTTCGGTGAGCTGCTCGGCGCTGACCGGCCGGCGGGTGAGGTAGTCGAGCGCCTCGTGAAAGAAGCCGAACAGCTCGGGGTCTTCCTTGCCGAGGACGTGGGCGTGGTCGTCGTAGGCCGCGGCGCCCTTCAGCCCGTAGGTGATGAGTTCCTGCAGGCCGGTGATGTCGGGTCCGAGCTCGTCGAGCCGGTTCTGGATGGTGACTTGCTCGCCCTTTTGGATGAGCGCATCGAGGTCGTCGGTCCCCTGCCACCAGGCGACGGGGCAGGACATCTTGTCGGGCGTGAGGCCGGCGTCCCGGGCCGCCTTCTCGTAGAGGGCGACGGCTGTGGGCTTGAGTTCGGCCCCGCGCCGGAGGAGCTGCTGGAGGCGCGTCGGGTCGAAATCGACGTTCGTCACCGTGGCGAAGAGGGCCTTGACGACGAAGACGTCGATCTCGCGGTCGATGGCGCCCTGCTCGCGGGCGCGGTGGGCGTAGCGGGCGAGATCCTTGGCGGCATAGACCAGCAGGTCCTGAAGGGCCGCGGTCTCCGGATCCTTGCCGCAGACGCCGTGGGCCGTGCAGCCGGTGCCCTGAGAGGTTTGCTCGCACTGATAGCAGAACATGTTCATCGTTCGGGCCTTTCGAGGTCGGTTGCCGCGGCCCCGAGGGGGCGTTGGCGCTCCATGAAACTATAGGCGGGTCGCCGAGCGGACCCCCAGCCGACTTACGGGCCGGCCGCGGAGAGGATGATAGGACTTGTGCGGACCTGGCGACATGTCGCGGGCGACGCGGTCAGGGCGCGACGGTGACGCGCTCGGCGATCTGGCGGAGCGCCCTTGCCCCAGCCCGCACGTGGGCTTCGGTGGTGAACGGCCCGAAGCTGAACCGGCACGTGCCGTCGGGGTGGGTGCCGATGGTCTTGTGGGCGAGCGGAGCGCAGTGCACGCCCGGCCGCGTGCAGATGCCAAAGTCGCGCTCGAGCAGGGCGGCGAGTTCGCCGGGGGCGAGGCCCACGACGTTCGTGCTGAACACGCCCGCGCGGTGACCGAGGTCTCGCGGGCCGTACACGGCGAGCCCCTCGACGCCGTCGGTCTGTTCGAGGAACAACTCGCAGAGCTGCCGGTCGTGCGCCCGCACGCTCGCGACGCCGCGCGTGAGCAGCCACGCGACGCCCTCCGACAGCCCGGCGAGGCCGACGGCGTTGTGCGAGCCGACCTCGTACTTGTCGGGCATGGTCTGCGGCTGGACGGGCTGCTCGCTGATCGTGCCCGTGCCGCCCTCTTTCATCGTGGGCAGTTCGTGCTCCGCGCCCGGCCGGATGTACAGCACACCCGTGCCCAGCGGGCCCAGCAGCCCCTTGTGGCCCGGGAAGGCGACGAAGTCCGCCCCCAGCGCCTGCACGTCAAGCTCGACGTGCCCGGCCGACTGCGCCGCGTCGATCAGACACGGCACGTCGCGTTCGCGCGCGACCGCCGCCACCGCGTCGATCGGCTGAAGGGTGCCGGTGACATTCGACACGTGCACGCATGCGACCAGCCGTGTGTCCGGGCGGATCGCCCGGCGGATGTCGTCGGGATCCACCAGGCCGGTCCGCGGGTCGCACGGGACGAACTCCGGCTCGAGGCCGATCTGCTCGCGGAGGGCGTTCAGCGGCCGCAGCACCGAGTTGTGCTCCATCGCGGTGGCGACGACGTGCGTCCCGCGCGGGGCGGTGTTGAGCAGCCCGCGGATGGCGATCATCAGCGCCTCGGAGCAGTTCATGGCGAAGATGATCCGCTCCGGGCGCTCGGCGTGGATGAGCTTCGCGACGCGCTGCCGGCATTCGGCGATGATACGCTCGCACTCGCGGGCCTCGGCATAGGCTCCGCGCCCCGCCGAGGCGCCGCACTCGCGGGCGAAACGCGACATCGTATCGGTAACGGCTTCGGGCTTCGGGAAGCTCGTCGCCGAGTTGTCGAGGTAGATACGGTCCATCCCGAGTATGGTACGGACCTGCGGGGCCGCGTTCAACCAAGCTGTTGCGGACTCGCGGAGGCGGGCGCAAGAATGAGGCCCCCCGTAGGGGGCCTCGGAGCAAGCGACGGGGGCTGCCCACCGCCGACTTGTTTAGGTCGGGCGCTTCCGAATCACAAGGGCTGCGCCACCGAGACAGAGCACGGCGATCGTGGCCGGCTCGGGCGTGTGGGCCATCACCAGCACGGCGCCGTCGAACTCCCAGGTCTCCGCACCCGAGAGAGCGGCGCCCTCGACCCACAGCTCGCCGTCGAGCGCGCCGTCGGCCAGGGCGGCCCGAAGATCGGTGCCGAGCATCGCTGCGTCGCAGCCCGGCGGCAGCGGTTCGAAGTAGTTCCCGGGGTCATAGAACAGGCACGCCGACTGCCCCGTCGCGAAGGCCGGCAGCGTCACCAGCGACCCGGCCTCGGGCAGCGACAGCGTCAGGGAGTCATACGTCACCCCCGGCGTCGTTCGGAAGTCGATGGCCAGGGCGACGGGGAACGAGTTCGCCGGGTCGATGCCGGCGGCGGCGAAGTCGATCGTGAACGGCGCGCCGGGCGCCGCGCCCGGCAATACAGCGCCGGCGTCGCTGCCGGAAGCGCTGAAATCCCCCGGCGAGTACCATTGGCCGGGGGCCGCGGTCACCATCAGCCCAAGAACCAGAATGGATGCAATTGCCGTCTTCATCGGCGCACCTCCCCTCGGGTCGCGCAACGAACCAGGGCAAACTGCGTGGGCTTCGAGCGCATAACATCCTCGGCGGTAAGGCACTGAGCGAGCAGACCGCCAACTGCCGCCCCTATTGTAGGCCGGATTCGCGAAACCGTCAACGGGCGCGGGCGCAGCGCCGGGAGGCCGGCGTCCGATAACCAGCGCACCAGGGCGAGATATGGGGCCGAACGGCTGCCGACCCCCACGCCCTGGAGCGAGCCCCAACTTTAGGAAAATGCCCCGATTTCAGAAGATTCTTGGGGCGCTCCGCCGCTGGGCCGAAGCGACCCCGCCGGGCTAAAGACCGACAATGCCCGCTGCGGGAACTGCATGCCCTCGCCAACCGGCCTCAATCACGGGCCAGTCGGTCGGCCGCGCGAGCGGCTCGGGCCCCGCCTCCGTGCAAAGGATCGTGTCCTCGCACTTCGTGCAGGCGATGGACGGGTTCGACGCGAAGGCCTGCCCCGCCAAGGCTTGCGTTCGCTCGCCCGGGGCGGCCTTCGTTTCGCGCGGAAGATACCCGCACGAGCCGCCCTGGTGGTGGTGCCGCCATTCCTCCGGGAAGCCGACCTCGGCATACGCGGCCTGCGCCTGGGCGAAGGTGTCGCCCAGCGTTGCCCCCGGGCGCGTGGACGAAACCAGCGCCGCGTTGACCGTCGCACAGGCGTGCGCGCGACCCACCAGTTCCTGCGGCACGGGCCCGAAGCAAGCCAGCCGTGTGAATGACGCGATCAGCCCGCGCCGCTCCGCCCCCGCCACGAGCATGAAACCCCGCTCCGCGCGGGCGAGCGTCGGCAACGGGTGCCGGTGCAGGAGGACGCGGTCATCGGCCCCCACCAGCAGCGTCCAGCACACGCAGTCGCGCCGGCGAAGCTCCAGGGCGAGCCGGCCGGCGAGTTCCTGTTCGGTGAGCCCCGGCTCGGCTGCCCGCGCGACGCCCTCGACGGCCGCCACCGTGTCGTCGCACAGCATCCGGTATCGCTCCACCTCCCACGGCGTGAGTACCGATCTCAGGCGGCCGAAGTCGCCCGGAAGCGGCGGCAATTCGACGCCTGGAAGAAGAGCATCGGCGGCCACACGCCGTGAGCCGACGGTCGTGCGGATCAACTCGCGGTATGCCCCAGGCTCATGGTACGGGCAGACCGTGCGGTCGAAGCCGCTGTCGGCGAGTTCCTCGCCCCACAAGCGGGTGGCCTCGATGTTGTTGGCGAACACCGTGGTCCCTTCTCGCGTGACCAGCAGCGAGCTGTTCCCCACGTCGCAGGCAACACCGACGTAGTTGTGCGCCCCGCACGTGTACCAACTGAAGTTGCACCGACGCGATAGCAGCACGCCGTCGAGGCCGTGCCCCTCGAGATACTCGACGACGCGTTCGTGTTTGACGCCCGTTTCCTCAGAGCCGTGAGTCATCGGCGGACCTCATGCCTGGAGCGACAGCCCGTGGGCCACCGAGGACACGGAGAGGGAGACGCCTCATCGGGCGTTCCGCGCGTCGTTCCGGGGCACCCATCTCTCTGATCCCTCCGTGCCTCTGTGACAAGAACCCGTCTCACCGGGCAAAGTAGTCGATGAGGCGCGCAAGCTCGCTGCGAAGTTCCCTGCGCGGGACGATGCGGTCGATGAAACCGTGCTCCAGCAGGAACTCCGCCCGCTGGAAGCCCTCGGGCAGCTCCTGCTTGATGGTATTGGCGATGACGCGCTGCCCGGCGAAGCCGATCAGCGCCCCCGGCTCGGCGATGATGATGTCGCCCAGCATCACGAAGCTCGCCGTCGTGCCGCCGGTGGTCGGGTCGGTCAGGACGGCGATGTACAACCCTCCCGCCTCATCCAGACGCGCGAGCGCGGCCGACGTCTTCGCCATCTGCATCAGGCTCAGCGCCCCCTCGTGCATCCGCGCCCCGCCCGACGTGCACAAGATGATCAGCGGAAGCTTCTCCTCCGCGGCCCGCTCGATCAGGCGCGTGAGCTTCTCACCGATAACCGAGCCCATCGAGCCCATGATGAACTCGTTGTTCATCACGCCCAGCGCCACACGCCGCCCCTTCAGGTACGCGATACCGGTCAGCACCCCCTCGTTGGTGCCCGAGCGCTCCCGGTACTGCTCGAGGTAATCCGCGTACCGCTTCCCCTGCCACGAGAAGCTCAGCGGGTCGGCCGGCAGCACATCGCCGAACAGCTCCTCGAAGCTGTCCGGGTCGGTGAGCATCTCGATCCGCTGCCGCGCCCCCAGACGGAAGTGATGCCCGCACTCCGGGCACACCTCGAGGTTCTCGGCCACCTGCTTCCGGAACAGCGTGCCCTCACAGCCGGGGCACCGGACCCACAACCCGTCCGGCACCTCGCGCCGCGGGCGAATGGACGGACCGCTGTCGGCCGTCTGTCCGTTCAGGCTCCCGTTCTGTTCGGTATGCGCTTCCGGCATGGCACTTCCTCACCGGCGACCTAGAACGCCTCGCCGGCGCCTTCGATTTCATATTCACACAGGCCTCGCGACGCCTCTCGGTGCCGCCAGAAGCCCTCGATGCTCTGCCCGCTCAGCAGCGAACGCATCAGCCCCGCCGCCATCGGGCGAAGCACCAGCAGTGCGGGCTCGTCCCGGTGGCGGGTCAGGATACGGCGCAGCGCGCGGCCAAGACGGTGTCGGGCCTCGTCCAGCGTCTCGCCGCTTGGAGGACGCACGGTCGCAGGGTCGTCGCTCCATTGCCGAAACACCCTCGGCTGCCGGCGCTGGATTTCCTCGTGCGTGAGGCCCTGCCAGAGTCCGTAGTCAAGCTCGTGCAGTTCCTTGTGGGTTCGCAGCTTGACGCCGGCCTTTTTGGCCGCCACGCCGCCCACTTGGTGCTCGGGCTCGCCCGGGCCGGCGTACACGGCCCCCACCGCCCCGGCGGGCAGGGCGTCCAGGGCCTCAGCCGCCTCTCGCAGGGCCGGCTCGGTCAGCGGCGTGCCGGCCGCCGGCTCGAACCGCGACTGATCCTCCCAGGAGGTCCGTCCGGTCTGGAGCACGTAGATCCTGGCCATCGGCTACTCCGGAGCCCGCGCGGCCTCGCCAGCGTCGATGCCTTGGCGAAGCTCGCGTACGGCCTCCACGATATCCGACGCGCGGAAGATATTCACGCCCGCAACGAAGACATCGGCGCCTCGCTCGGCGCATCGCCGTCCGGTATCGGGGTTGATGCCGCCGTCCACCTCGAGCCGCTGCTCAGCGCGAAGCCGCCCGCGGAGGTCCGCGATCTTCTCGAGCATCTCCTTCATGAACGCCTGCCCGCCATAGCCCGGCTCGACCGTCATCACCAACACGAGGTCCACGTCGCCAAGGTACTCGTACAGGTCGGCCGCCGGCGTGCCGGGCCGCAGCGTGATACCGGCACCGAGGCCCAGTTCGTGCAGGCGCTCGATCAGCTTCGCGGGCTCATCGGCCGCCTCGACGTGAAACGTCACGTTGTCGGCCCCGGCCTCAGCGAACCGCTCGACGTAGTACGCCGGGTCGCTGACCATGATGTGTACGTCGAGCGGGGCGTCGGTGTACTGGCGGATGGACTCCACGAACCCAGGGCCCATGGAGAGATTGGGCACGAAATGCCCATCCATGATATCCACGTGCAGCACGTCGGCGCCGGCGGCGAGCACGGCGTCGATCTGCTCGCCGGCGCGGGCAAAGTCGCACGCCAGCAGCGACGGGGCGACCAGACCGCGTTGCGGCGTCTCCGGCCACGGGTTGTGCGGCTTGCGGCCCATGTTACCATCCGCACCACAGCCCACAGGAGGCGTCCCGTGGGCTGTCGGTGGGTTCCTGGAGATTGTGCGCCCGGTTCTACTCCTCGTCCAGTACCTCGATGGGGGGCATCGGTTTGCCTTCGAGGTACGTCAGCGACGCCCCGCCGCCGGTGGATACGTGCGTCATCCGGTCCGAGAGGCCGAGCTGCTTCACAGCGCTGGCCGAGTCGCCGCCGCCGATCACGCTGACCGCGCCGCCATCGGTGGCCTTCGCCACCGCCTCGGCGAGAGCCTTGGTGCCTTGGGCACAGGGCTCGATCTCGAACACGCCCATCGGACCGTTCCATACGACCGTGCCGGCCGAGCCCACGACCTCGGCGAACTGCTCAACGGTCTTCGGACCGATATCCACGCCCATGAGGCCCTGCGGGATGCTCTCGTCGTCGGTGGTCCTGAGTTCGCCGACGGTCCGGGCCTTCACGTCCAGTTCACCCGAGACCACGTGATCGCAAGGCAGGATGATCTTCTCGCCCGCCTCGTCGAGGATCGACTTCATGCTCTCGACCTGATCGTCCTCGACGCGGCTGGCGCCTACGCCCGCGCCGCGGGCCTTCAGCAGCGTGTACGCCATCGCCCCACCGATGAGGATTCGGTCCACCTTCGAGAGCAGCGAAGAGATCAGCTTGATCTTGTCCGACACCTTCGCCCCGCCCAACACCGCCACGAACGGACGCTTCGGCTCGGCCAAGGCGTCGTGTAGATAGCGGATTTCCTTCTCGACGAGGAAGCCCGCCACGGCCGGGCCGCCCTTGTCCCGGACCGCCTTCGCCACCCCGTACATGCTCGCGTGCTTCCGGTGGCACGTACCGAACGCGTCGTTGACGTACGCGTCGCCGAGCTTCGCGAGCCCCGCCACGAGCCTATCGTGCGTGGCTTGCTGCTCGTCGGTCAGCTTGCCGTCGGGGGCCTTCCTGGCCTGGTCGGGCATCGTCTCGCCCGGGTCGAACCGGACGTTCTCGAGAAGCAGAACGCCGCCCGGCTCGAGCCCGTCGGCCAGCTTCTCCGCCTCCGGGCCGACGACTTCCTTGGGGCCGACCTGGACCGGTTTGCCGAGCAGTTCGCTCAGCCGCCCGGCCGCCGGCTTGAGGCTGGCGTCGGCGTCGTACTCACTTTTGGGCCGGCCGAGGTGGCTCATCAGAATGAGCCGGCCGCCGGCTTCCAGCACCTTCCGGATGCTCGGCAGCGCGGCCTTGATCCGCGTGTCGTCGTCCACCTTGCCGCCCGCCAGCGGGACGTTGAAATCCACGCGCATCAATACGCGCTTGCCCGATACGTCGATGTCCGCAATCGTCCTGGTCGCCATGATCGTCCTTCTTCACAGGACCGCCGGTGACGAACGACAAAGCCCGAATCACGCGTTCGCCGACGGCGGCATCATTCGGGCTTCGTCATCGATTCGTCGTTCAGGTTCCGTCGTTCGCCGCTGCCCGACGAGCCGACGGGCTACAGCCCCGCCAGCTTCTCCACCAGATCCGCCGTCCGGCACGAGTAACCCCACTCGTTGTCGTACCACATCGTGACCTTCACCAGGTCGCCGTCCATCACCATCGTGTTGTTCGGATCGAAGATGGAGCTGTGCCGGTTGTGGATCACGTCGGTGGAGACCAGCGGGTCGGCGGCGTATTCGAGGACGCCCTTCATCGGTCCCTCGGCCGCCTTCCTGATGGCCTCGTTCACTTCCTCGATGCTGGTCTTCTTCGACACCACGACCGTCAGGTCGGTGATGGAGCCGACCGGCACCGGCACGCGGAGCGCGAAGCCGTCGAGTTTGCCGTTGAGTTCTGGCAGCACCTTGCCCACGGCCGTCGCGGCGCCCGTGGTCGTCGGGATGATATTGACGGCGGCCGCCCGCGAACGCGTTTTCTTCTTGTGGATCTGGTCCAGGATGCTCTGGTCGTTCGTGTACCCGTGGCACGTGGTCATCAGTCCCTTGACGATACCGAAGGTCTCGTTGAGGACCTTGGCGACGGGGGCCAGCGAGTTCGTGGTGCAGGAAGCGTTGGAGATGCACTGATGCTCGCCGGTCAGTTGGTCGTCGTTGACGCCCATCAGGGCCATGAACGCGTCGCCCTTGGTGGGGGCGGAGATCACGACCTTCTTGGCGCCCGCGTCGAGGTGGCTGTCGTAGCCGGGCTTCGACTCGGTCTTGTTGCTCGTGAAGATGCCGGTCGATTCCACCGCCACTTCCACGCCCATCTTACCCCACGGGAGCTTGGCCGGGTCCCTCTCCGACAGAACCCGGATCTCCGTGCCGTTGACCACCAGCGCATCCTGCTTGGCGACGACCTTGCCGGGGAACCGCCCCTGCGTCGAGTCGTACCTCAGCAGGTATGCCAGCATGTCCGCATCCGCCAAGTCGTTGATCGCCGCGATCTCGAACCGCTCCGGCTCCTCGCACATCGCCCGGAACACCAGCCGGCCGATGCGCCCGAATCCGTTGATGCCTACCTTCACTGCCATTTCCGTTTGCTCCTACTCGAGGGTTTCTTGAATTCCACGGGCCTTCCGGCAAATCGCCGGAAGACGCAGTGTGTACGCTCCCGCCGACCGCGGCCCCAATGGCGGCCTGAGCAGGGCCGTAGAACCTAGCCGCAGCCCTCAGCGGAGTCAACAGCTTTCACCCCGGCACGGCCCCGCTCCCGCTGACCGCCCTTTCCAGGAGAGTCGCGGTTTGTCTTTCCGTCGGCGGTGTTGTATCGTATGCCTCGTCTTCTGGCGGAAAGGGACGAACGAATGAAGTCTATCGCAACCCGCGCCCTGCGGGTCGGACACACCGCGACGGTCGTCGCCCTGGCGGGAATGTGCGCCGTGGCCGCTGCGGACGAAATGGTCACGCTCAAGCAGCGGTACGCGCCGGGCGAATACGTGATGACGGTAACGACGACCTGGGACCAGACGGCCGAGGTCAATGAGGCCCCCCAACCGGCGCAGCGGATGAGCAAGACGATCGTGGCGGACCTGACGGTCGGGGCGCCGCAGGAATCCGGCGAACGGGAGATCGTGATGACGTTCTCGCGGATCGCCGAGGAGCAGCGGGTGGGGCTGGAGACGGCCACGTACGACAGCGAAGGCCCCGCGGAGATCCAGTCGCCGGCCCTGGCGCGGATTTACGATCCGATGCTCGACGCGGAGGTCAGGATCGTCCTCGACGTTGAGGGCAAGGCGAGGAGCGTCAAGGGACTGAACCGCTTGTGGGAAACCATCGCCGAGCAGAACCGGCAGATCGCCGACCTGGCGCTGCAGATGAAGGCGATCATGGGCGACGAAATGATCGCCGCGATCTTCAGTGAGGGCGTGCGGTTGCTGCCGAGCAAGCCGGTGAAGGTAGGCGACAAGTGGCAAGCCGAACTCGAGGTCGTGGTGCCGCCGCTGGGCAAGATCCCCTACCGCGCGGACATGAAGATGACCTCGATCAAGGCGAGCGGGGAGGACAAGCTCGCGGTCTTCGACATTAGGGGAGAAGCCAAGATCGGAGAACCCACCGAAGCCCTGATGCTCGGCATCAAGATGATCGTCACCGCCATGGACCTCAAGCAGAAGGGGAACATCCATTACCGGGTCGGCGAGGGGTATCCGGCCGCGACGTCGCTGGAGCAGACGGCCGACATCGAGGCGACGGTCAATCGCCCGAGCGACCAGGCCGTGCCGATGAAGATCCATCAGAGAATCGTGGCAGCGACAACGATAGTGCCCAAGCCCGCAGCGACCCAGCCCGCCACGCAGCCGTAGCGGAGGGCCTTCCCAGAGCATTCGGCTGCCAGCCGGGCATTCGGATTCGGGTGCCACCCACACATTCGCGGCCACCCGCAGGCGGTCCACCGCTTGTGGGGGCCCTCCCGGACGCATGCCCCGCCGGCCCATCGCCTGCGGCTGAGAGGGTCAGTCGCTCAGGAAGAAGGCCCGCACAAGCCGGCGGTACTCGGGCGGCACGGCCGCCGCATCTCGAAGCGACTCCGCCGCCCGCCGCCGGGCCGCCGCCCACGCATCCTCCGGCTGGACGAACCGCTCAACGCGGCGTTCGCCGTTCCCCGCTCGTGGCGTCGCGCCCTTCGGCGCCAACTCCCGGGCGTACTCCGGATTCCACACGCCCACGCGCCGCGGGACGGGGCCATCCGCAGTCGCGGACGCGAGCGCCTCGCCGACGGCCGACGGGGGCTCGGCGCCGAGGCGGGCAAGTTCGTCGAGGCTGGCCTCCAGGGCCTCCGCGTCGCCGGCCTCGATGGCCTCCGCGGCCGCGAGAAGCGCCCGCGCCTTCTCCGCGTCGTCCGCCTCTTCCGCCTGACGGCGCAGGGCTTCAACCATCCGCGACCGCTCGGCAGCCGGGACCTCCGAGAGTACTCGATGGACGGCCGCCCGGCGCACGGCTTCGGGTGGAATCGCCCGAAGCGCCTGCCCCCCGTCGTCCGGCAGAGCGGACGGGCCGTCGCCTGTCGCCGCCAAGGCCGGACCGGCCCGGACGGGTTCCGGCGCGGGCACGATCGCGAGAACGCCACACAGCAGGATGGCCAGCCCGAGCGCCCCGGCCGTCGTGCGGGTCCGCCGCCACAACGGCACGCGTAAGGCTCTCGCCCGTTCGGCGGCCTCAAGAGCCTGGCGATAGACGCACTTTGCGGCCGACGTGTCCGCCGCGGCGGATTCGACAAGCTCAGCGGCCGTGCTGAGCCGCTCACCCAGCCCTACACGAACGTCGAGCACGAGGGCCGCTGCGCGCAGCGGCACGCCGCGAATCAGCACGGGCAGCCCCGCAACCAGGGCCCCGGCGGGCAACAGCAGAAGAGCCACGCGTCCGGCGGCCGTGGGCGGAATCGCCCCCCCCACGAGGTACGCTTCCCCAACGACAATACCCAGCCACCAGAGCACGACCAGCAGGATCGTCATCGCGGGCGACAGCCGCCCGTGGCACGACATCCACCGCAGAATCGCCAGCGCCGCAATCAGCGCCGTCAGGCACAGCAGCATCGCGCCCGTGCGAGAAAGCGGCGCGAGCAAACACGCCGCCTGGAGCACGGCCGCGCAGAGCCCGCCTCCGATGGCCCCGACGGCCGTCGCCTCGGCCGCCCGCGTCCACACCAGCCGACGCGACGCCGATCGCAAGATACGCGTGAGGTCTTCTCGCATAGGGGCGTTTCGCTCCATACGGTTAGACCCCCCATCGCATCGGCGGTTCCGCCCCGGCCGCCCGGGCGATCGCCTCGGCGAGCGCCCGCGCGCCCTCGATCAGTCGCATTTCCACCACGAGTTGCCAGATAGCCATGGGGCGCTCCATCGTGGTCAACTTGACGCCGTCCTTCTGCGTGGTAACGAGCAGTTCAGCCCCCACGTTCTCGGCCTGCGCCACCAGTCGCCCCAGCATTTCCGCGTCGTAGTCCACATGGTCGGCAAGCGCCTGCCGGCCGACGACCTCCGCGCCCAAACGCCGCACCGTTGCGAAGAACGCCTCCGGATTGCCCAGCCCGCCGAAGGCAAACACCCGCCGCCCTTCGAGCGCCGAGGCCGGCTGTGAAATCCCGTGCTGGTCCAGGACGTCGGTCGGCACGTGCACGGCCGCGTGGACTGTCGCCCCGGGCGCCAGCCGGCTCAGGCGCGTCTTAAGCGCCTCCAGCCGCTCGTCGGAGACGCCGCTGCTCCGCGTGATGACGACGGCGTCGGCGTCGCGCAGTGCGGACCTCGGCTCGCGCAGAAGCCCGCGCGGCAGACACCACCCGTAGCCGAACGGGTTCGTCGCGTCGATGAGCACGAGATCCAGGTCGCGCCGCAGCCGACGGTGCTGGAAGCCGTCGTCCATCACCAGCACGTCCGCCCCGCCTCGAACCGCCTCGGCCGCCCCCGCAGCGCGGTCGGGATCGACCACGACGGGCGCGCCCGTCAGCGCCTTGAGCAGTTCGGCCTCGTCGGACGTGCCGCCCTCGCCCTTGTAGCCCCGCGTGAGAATGGCGGGCGTCCCCCCTGCCTCGTGCAGCCGCGCGACCACCCACGCGACCATCGGCGTCTTGCCCGTGCCGCCCGTCGTGAGATTCCCCACGCAGATGACTGGCGCGTCAGCGGCGCGGCTGGGAAGTAGCCCCCGGCGGTAGAACCAGCGTCGCGCCCGCATGACGGCCGCGTAGGGAACGGCCGCCGCCGCCAGCCCCGCCCGCGCCAGCGAAGCGCCGAGGCCTCGCCGCCGCCCGCTCAGGATGTCCATGGCCTTTCGCTCGTCCATCCCGGCAAGAGCATACCGCGTCGCCGCAGCCGGCGACAGCCCCGCGGCCGCTACGGGCGCGGGTAGGGATACGGCGGCAGCGGAGGCGGCACCGGGCGGTGCCACGGCGGACGGCCGAACTTGCCGTGCCACGGGCGTGGGGGCGTGGGGCCGCCGGGGAGCAGCTCGATGTAGAGCCGCTCGGGCGACGCTTCGGCGACGAGGATCTCGCCTCGCTGGTCTCCGGCACGCCACCGCACGCGGGCGGGCAGGTCGTCATCGTCGAACTCAAACTCCTCCGTCCGCACCCCGCCGTTGCGTTCGAGCCGGCCGATTTCCTCACGGTCCCCGTCAGGCTCGTGGACCACGAGCTGCCGCTCAATAAAGGTATGGTTGACCCACGTGATCTCGACTTCCTTGTCGCAGCCGGCCAGCATCGCTCCGACGACCACCAGCAGAATGGCTTTCCACGTGTTCATGTTGGCGCTCCTTTCTCATATCTCGTCGCGTCAGCCCAAGGCGGAACGAACTCAGCAGGGACAAACGCAGATGAACGCGGATTGTTCGCGTCGCTTGGGTCAGACCCCATCTGCGTTTGTCCGCGTTCATCCGTAGCCGAGTTGTTGTCGGCGCTCACATCCCGCGCATGAAGTCGAAGATGCGGTCCGCGCCGCCCGGGAAACTCTCGTGGGCGAAGTCCGGATACACGTCCATCCGCTTGGGCGAGCTGATCTTGTTGTACGCGGCGAACTGCGTGCTCGGCGGGCAGACGGTGTCCATCAGCCCGGTGCTCACGAGCACCTCGGCCTTGATGCGCGGGGCGAGATGCTGCACGTCGATGTAGCCGAGCTTCGTGAAGATCTCGTCCTCGCGCTCGTGGCGCGGGTCGAACATGCGGAAGTAATACGCCAGCTCCTCGTACGCGCCCTTGGCCTGATCCATCTCCCACACGCGGCGGTAATCGCACAGGAACGGGACGTTCGGCGCCGCCCGCTTGATGCCCGGCTCCAGAGCCGCGCACGCGAGCGTCAGCCCGCCGCCCTGGCTGCCCCCGGTCGCGCCGACGCGCCTCGCGTCCACGCCCGGCAGGCCCATCACGATCCGGGCGAGCTGCGCCGTGTCGAGAAAGATCCGCACGAACAGCATCTTGGCCGGCTCGTCGTCGAGGCCGCGAATGATCTGCCCGCGGAACGTGGTGCCCTTGACGCCGCCGGCGTCTTCGCTTCGCCCGCCCTGCCCGCGGCAATCGAGGGCGGCCGTGGTGAAGCCGCCCGCCGGCCAGGCGAGCTTGCCGAACCAGTCGCCGGCGTTGCCCGAGTAGCCGTGGAACAGCAGCACCGCCGGGCCACCGCCCTCCGGAAGCTCCATCGGCTGAAGCAGTTGCGCCCGCACCCGCGCGCCGCCAACGCCCGTGAAGTACAGGTCGCTGCATTGGGCAAACGGGGTCTGGAAGTCGGCCGGCACGATCTCGACCTGCGGGTCGAGCGCGTGCATCTCCGCCAGCCGCTCGTCCCAGAACGCGTCGAAATCGTCCGGCTTGGGCGTGATGCCCTGGTAGGTCTTCAGCTTCTCCAGCGGAAAGTCGAACGTCAGTGGCATCGGTCTCTCCAACGCGAGGGCGCGCCGATTCCGGCCGACGCGAAAGCCCCGCTCTCGTAAGGTTCCTACAGTTCGTGCACTACATCGCCGCGATGACCGCGTCGGCCATCTGGCTCGTGCCGACGGCCGTGGGATCGTCGCGGTGCGGTTTCATGTCGTAGGTGACGCTGCGACCCTCGGCGATGACGTCCGCGACAGCATTCTCCAGCGTCTGGGCGGCCGCGGCCTCGCCCAAGTGATCCAGCATCAGCATGCCCGACAGGATCAGCGCCGTCGGGTTGACCTTGTTGAGGCCCTTGTACTTCGGGGCGGAACCGTGGGTGGCCTCGAAGACGGCGCCCGTCTGGCCGATGTTCGCTCCGGGCGCGACGCCAAGCCCCCCCACCAGCCCCGCGCACAGGTCCGACAGGATATCGCCGTACAGGTTCGGCAGAACGATCACGTCGTACAACTCGGGCTTCTGGACGAGTTGCATGCACATGTTGTCGATGAGCCGCTCCTCGCCCTCGATGTCGGGGTAGTCCCTCGCCACCGACTCGGCCACTTCCTTGAACAGCCCGTCGGTGAACTTCATGATGTTCGCCTTGTGTACCCACGTCACCTTCCGCCGCCCGTGCTTGCGGGCGTACTCGAAGGCGAACCGCACGATCCGCTCGGAGTTCTCCACGCTGATCGGCTTGATCGACACGCCGGTGGTGTCCGGGCCGGTCCTGATCTTCCTGTCCGTGGCGGCGCGGTTGACGTGCTCGATCAGTTCCGCCGTCGCGGGGAGGCCGCGCTCAAACTCGACGCCGGCGTACAGGTCTTCGACGTTCTCGCGGACGACAACCAAGTCGATGCCCTCGTACCGGCTGCGGACGCCCGGGTAGCTCTTGCACGGCCGCAGGCACGCGTAGAGATCGAGCGTCTGCCGCAGCAGTACGTTCACGCTGCGGAAGCCCGTGCCGATGGGCGTGGTGATCGGGGCCTTGAGCGTGGCGTCGGTTTCGCGAACGGAGGCGACGGTCTCTTCCGGCATGGGCGTGCCGGCGGTTTCCATCACATCGACGCCGGCCTCGCAGATACGCCATTCGATGTCGCCCGCGCCCTGGGTCCTCTCGAGCGCGGCCTCGACGCATCGCTTCGCGGCGTCGGCGAGTTCCGGCCCGACGCCGTCGCCGGTGATCAACGTTGCGGTGTGCTTCGCCATGGGGGCTCCTTGCTGCACTGCGCGATTCGGGAAGCGGAGCATGGTAGCAGTCGCGCAGCGCAGTGACAAGTACGGGGCGCAGCCGCAGCGATGCTCAACGACCGACGTTCATGGCCACGGATACCTCCTCCACGAACTCCTCGGGGCGTTCGGGCGTCAACAGAAGCGGCCGTGCGCCGGCACGCTCAACAAACACCATCCCGTCGCTGCGGCTGACGTACACCTCGAGCGGGCCGAGCTTACGCGACCGGAAACGCCCGAACCCGCCGAGGAAGCCCCCCGCGCCCCATGTGCGGATGGTCCAGCCAAGCTCGGCCTTCTCGACGCGCCGCACGGCCGTGATCTCGCCGCGCGGGATGAATCGCTGCTGGAGCGGCCAGACGATGCGCAGGCCTTCGGACGAAACCTCGAACCGCCGCGGTCGCCACCACGCCCACACGAAGACAAGCACGACGGCGAGGAACACCGCAATCGCCGGCGCGAACCAGAGAGCGAACTCGCGGGGCGGGGCGAAGGCCATGGCAGTCGGCACGCCGACGGCGATGGCGAACACCACCAGCGTCAGCCCCCAGATCGTCGGGGACATCGGGGCCAGGCGGAATTCGCGCATTCGGCGCCCCTTACTCGTCGCCCCCCGCTTCCTTGACCGTCACCCTCACGCCCGCGTGGCCGACGTTCCCGAGCAGATCCTCGGCCTTAACGGCGATCCAGTGCACGCCCGGCTTGAGGGCCTTCAGGTCGGCGGAGCGCGGCGTGAAGGTGAACTCCTCGACCGAGGAATCACAGATGCCGTCGGCGGGCAGGACGGCCGTCCACGCGTCGGCGCTGTCCACGGCGTAGTGAATGCCCACGATCCGGCTCGTCGCGTCGCGGGCCTCACCGCTGACGGTCAGTTCGTCGCCGGCCTCGCGGACCGCTACCTTGCCGAGAACGGGCGCCGTGTTGTCGACAATGAGCCGGTCGCTGATTCTGGCGGCGGTCAGCGCGGACGCCGGCGGGTTCGAAGGCGCATCGCTCGCCGTCACGCGGAGTTCGTACGCCCCGTCGGGCACGCCGCGCGTGTCCCAGACGTACTTGGGCTCCCGGAGCCGCTCAGCAAGCGGGATCCACTTCCCCGCCCCGACGCGGCGGAACTCGACGGTAAACGCCACGTCGTCGCCGTTGGGGTCCTTCGCCTGGATGGCGACGAGGCGGTACGCCTTCGCGCCGCCTGCCTGCTCCGGCGACCGGTTCGTTGAGCGCGGCAAGGCGCTGGCCTCCACCTTCACGCCCGCGACGGCGGGCGCGAGGTTGCCGACCTGGTACACAATCTCCACTGACTGGATGGTCGGCGTCGCCCGCCCGTTGCCGGTCAGCACCAGGCGGTATTGCAGGAACCTCGCCGTCGGGCTGGTCACGGCCACGCGCTTGCCACCCGCCTCGACCGCGTCCGACCAGGCGCTCCACGTGCTGTCGTGGGGCTCGTCGAGGTTGCCGCTGCGTGTCTGAAGCTTGACGCCCGTGCCGGGCGGCGTGTCGGCCGTCAGATGCAGCATGCCCCACTGCGCGATCTGCCCGGCATCGAGGGGCTGCGAGGTCAGCGTGCCCTCCTTAGCCAAGGCAGCTTGGAGAAAACCAACGGACCCCTTGTTGGCCGTGGCGAAGACGATCCCGTCCGTGCTCTCGGCGAGGGCCGTGATCTGCCCGGCCTCGGTGTCCGCGAGTTGGGCGACCTCGTCGCCATCGAGGGTAACGGCGTAGATCGCGCCGCCGTTACCCGTGCCGAGGATCAGACGCGGCCGCCCGTCCGCGCCCATGGCCCTGCGCATCGCTAGAACCAGCACCGGGCGCCGAAACAACGTCCGCACCAAGCCGTTCGACTGCACGTGGTACACCGCGTTGCCGTCTGCCGGCCCGGCGCCGGGGCCGTTGCCCGCCGGACCACCCGATGGACGCCGCACCGGCCGGCTGGGGGGACCGTTCGGAGGGCCGCCCGGCGCGCCGCCGATCGATCTCAGTTCCTCGCGAGACCCCTTCTCGCCGGGCTTCCTCGCGGGTTGCGTCCCGGCCGGGGGCTTCCTCGTCTCCGCAGACACCGGCGAAGCCTGCACGCCGTCTCGGCGCGCGACGAGGACAAGCGCCCCGCCGCCTTCCGGCGCCCGCTCCGCCCGACGCAGGGCCGCTTCGGCGTCCGCTTCGTTCTCGGTCTCGTTCTCGCCGGCCGGGCGAGTCGAGGGCGTCGGCTCGTCCAACGGCCCGGGCTGCGGACCGTCCGGCGCCGGGCGAGTCCCGGCCGATGGCGCCGCCTTGCCCGAGGTCTCGTCCTCGGGCGGCGTTTTGCCGTCCGCCTTCGCCTTGGCAACGTCGGAGGTCGCCACATGCACGCCGCCGTCCTCGGCCTCGACCAGCGCGGAGATCTCCTTCTCCGGGGCATCGAAGACAACACGGCCGGCGCCCGGGGCGGCGGGGTCGATCTGGATCACAAGGCCTTTCTCGTCGGTGCCGGCGAACAGCCGCCCGTCCGAGGCGAGCATGAGACACAGGATGTTCTTGGCCAGCCCATCCGCGTGGTACAGGAGCTTGGCATCACCCGCGGCATCGATGGCGAAGATCTTGCCTTCCGGTCCGGTCGCCGCGTAGAGCACGCCGTCCTTGCCGGGGACGACAGACCACACGTGCTTGACCGATTCCTCCGCCCAGACCTTCTCGACCGCGCCCCCCTCGTCGATGCGGTACAGCCCCGCGCCGTCGCCGCACGTGCCGACCAACAGCTCGCGGGCGCCCGCCTCGCCCACCAGCCGCAGGCTGCCCACAATCGTGCCCGGCGGCTCGGCCAGCTTCTCGGCCTTGTCCCCCACGATCCGATACACGGCGCACTTGTCGCCGGCGCCGGCATAGATGGTCTTCCCGTCCACCGCCAGCGCCGACACGACGTCCGGGGCATCCTCCGCCGCCAGCACGATTCGCACGTCGCGGGCCAGCCGTGCCTCCCCCAGCGACGTGACGGCGACGCGCTCGGACGTGCCGGCCTGGAAGTCGGCCTCCGAGGTATGCTCCCACGTGCCCGGCGATACCCCCGGCGCAACGCGGCAAAGCATCAGCAGCGAGAGCACCCACGCGTGCTTCATTCGGAAGACCCCTTCTGGTCTGAGGTTGTGTGGATTCTGAGCTGCGCCGGCACCGCCCGCACGGCCAACGTCGCCTGGGCCGAGCCGACCGGCACGAATTCCGTTTTGACGCGGGCCGTCACTGATCGGCCAAACGTACGCGCGTCCATCGCCGCCGCCTGCGACAGGATCCCCGCCCGGCTTTCCGGCAGGTCCGGCAGCTCGCGCGTGCGAATCGCCACGCCTCTGCCGGGCAGCGGCAGGCGGACGTAGAGCACGTCGGCCGCCGGCTCGACGACGCGCTGCAAGCCCGCGAATAACTGCGACACCGTCCAGGCCTCGTAGTCGTGCGGGCGCTGCGACTCCATCGCCATCAGCCACGTCTCGGCATCGCTGACGGTCACGGTGTACTCCCCATCGGGCAGATCGCCGGGGAGCTTCAGGCGGAAGGGAATCCGCCGCCGCGGCTTGCGGTATTCGCGGACGACGGCCGCCCCCGTGACCGTCTCGCCCGGCTTGTACACCTCGCCCGCAAGCTTCAACTCGAGGATCTGCCCCCGCCGGTTCACCGGTTCGACGGACATTTCCACGTCAATCCGTTCCACCACCGGCGCTGGGCCCAGCGGATTGTTCAGCAGCGCCGCCAGTGGGCGCGACACGTCCGACGTCACCGACGCCACGTTCGTCCCGCTCGTCGTGTTCGCCGACCGGTACGTTCCCAGCTTGCCGAACCCGACGGCGATACGATACGTGACCGTGTGATCCTCGGGCAGTTCCGCCCACGCCCAGGAGGCATCCTGGATAAGCATTCTGGCCATGGTGGCGGTCATCCACCGATGCCGGGCCACCTGGTACTCAAACCGCTCTGTCCGAGCCGGCATCCCCTTGCGCGGGCCCCGGCGGACGGTGACCGTCATGGGGACCATTCCCGGTCTGACGCCCGCGCGTCCGGCGACGCCGACCTGGGCGTCGCGCGTGAGTTCTCCGGTAACGTCCAGCGTCGCACCCAGCTTGAAGCTGCCCAGCGTCCGCGAGACAACGGTATGTACGTACGCCGGCCCCATGGGAAACGACACGTCTCCTTCGGCGTAGAACGAATGCCCGAGGGCCAGGACGCGCCGCTCCCCGCCCGGCAGATCGATCACGTCAGTCACCGTACCGACGGCCGACCATTCGGCGTCGCCGGTGACGAGGGGGATGCCGATGGCGCTGCCGGGAACGAGTCGGATGTCCTGCGCGGCGCGTTCGACCGCGGCAACGCCGCCAGCCTGCACGGGGACCATGCCCAGAGGAGACAGCACCCGAGCGGCCCGCTCGATGGTGGCCGGCCGCATGCCCGCAACCATCACCGGCGTGGTCAAGGGCGCGAGCCTGGGCCCGGCCGTCAGCCCGGACGGCGCGGCGGCCCGCATCGGCCGGCCGAGACGACTGAAGTCGAGCTTGCGCGGGTCGAGAACGGTTCGCAGATACGCTTGCGGTGCAGCGTCCGCGGCCGCCTTCGGGGCGGATTCGGTGTCGCCCCGGCCGCTCTCGCCCAAAATCCCGGAAGCCGCGACCATTTGGGTGATGGGCTGGATGCCACACTGGGGGCCGGCGCCGTCGGCGGCGGTCTGCGCGAACCAGCCATACGCCACGGCGCCGATCAGCTTGTCCTTCCCGCCACGGGGGGCGTTCTCTTGCGGGTCCCTGACATAGACCGGCGAGCCACTCATCCCGGAGATGATCCCGGCGTCTGCCAGATTCACTCCGTCGAGGTCCTTCCCCGTCAATCGGGCGAGGATGATGTCCTGGTGCGGCCCCCAGTTCTTCATCACCGACACGATCTCCACGTCGAACCGCACGATTTGCGTCCCGGCCATCACCGTCAGCCCGTACCCCTTCATGCCGCGGCGAAGGCGGTCGTGGTGCAGGTACCGGTCCGAGGCGTCGACGTAGCGCCGCGCGGCTGCGAGCAGGTTGTCCTTCGGCTTCGTGCCGGCCGGCTCGGGGGCTTCCTGATCCGATCCAGCGCCCGCGCCGGCAGCCGGCAGGCAGGTCAGAACCAGCGCGCACCAAGCCCAGATTGTCGCGAAGAAGCGGAGTCTCATCGGAGTGGCATGCTATGCGTCCGCTCCCCGCCGGACAAGGGAAAAGAGCGTGTCCCGCCCCCGTCGATCTGCTAACATCAGGGGGAGAAACGCCCCGTTCGACGTGTGTACCTGCGGAGAGGATTCGATGCTTCGACAGACCATTCTCGCGTTGGCGGTCACGATCGTGTCGGCGGTTCCGACATGGGCGCAAGCTGACGAGGGGGCTTCATCGGAAGGACTGAGCGCCCTCGCCAAACGTCTGGCAGAAAGCGGGAGGAACTGGCTGGCGGGCCGGGGCGAGGACGATCGCGTGCTGGCCGCCCTGGACGAAGTGCAGTACACGCGGGAATCGCTGCCGGCGCTGAAGCGTCAGTTGATGGCCAGACGGGAAGACCCTATCGATTTGTACGTCGCCAATCGCCTGCTTCGCCCGGTGGCGCGTTTGGACCCTCTGCAGAAACCGGGGCAAGCACCCGACAAGGACGCGGAGTTGATTCGTATGCTGGTTCCGACGGTACAGGCCCTGCGGGCGCGAGCCCACCCACTGCCTTTCCCGACCTACTCCCCTTCGCATTTGCGTCGCCTCGGGTTGCCGGAGTACGACCGGAAGGTTCCACCCGAACGGCTCATCGCGGACATGATGCACTACGAGCAGTTGCGGGAACGGAAAGTCACCGCCGATCGGAAAGTCGCCCTCCACAACGCGGAGGTCGCGGCGCTGACGATCGCGGCGGCCGATCTCATCCTAAGGGCAGGAAACCCGGCATTCGACCAGATCCTGGTACGCATGGTGGCCCAAGCGGAACAGGCCAAGCGCCGGACTTACGAAGCCGTTCTGGATCGGATTCGGGAGGCGGCCGCCAGCTTGGATAAGGCGCGTGCCGCGTCGCTGCACAGGGCCCTGCTGCCGCTGGGCACGAAGCTGCGAATGAAGCGCGCAGAGTACGCCGACCTGACGAAGCCCATGCTGGCCACGTCGGAAAACAGCTGCTACGGGCGACCGCGGGATGAGAAGGGCAAGCTGCGGGGCAAGCCGAACTGGGCCTACCCCGGTATCGAGATCCTCAAGACGGTAAACGAACTGGCGGAAAAGCAGGGGCTGCCCGCGCAGCGGGTTCCGACGGCCGAGCAAATCGACGCCCTGTTCGAGCAGGAAAGCAAGAACGGAAACTGACACCTCGCCGACCGAGCGGACCACTCCAGCGCAGCCGACCCAGAACCGATGACCGACGCCGGAAAGACACTCCTCATCTGTCCCCTGACGGCGACCACGCCTGAGGCCATGCTTTCGGAGGCCTCCGAAGCCGCCCGGGAAGGCGCCGACACCGTCGAGCTGCGTCTGGACTTCCTGTCGCCGCCGCCGACGCGCGGGCAACTCGCGGCGCTGCTGGCCGGGTGCCCCGTCCCGGCCATCGCCACCTGTCGCCCACAGAGACAGGGCGGGGTGTTTGAGGGCGAGGAGCCCCGCCGACTGGAGTTGCTCCGCGCCGCGGCCGAGCTTGGGGCAACCTACGTCGATGTCGAACTCGACGTCCGCCCCGCCGACTGGCCCGCCCCGCCTCCGCGCGTGATACTCAGCGAGCATGACTTCGGCGGCTGCCCGGAGTGCCTCGACCGCGTGGCGTCGGAGATGGACGCGTCGGCGGCGGCCGTCAACAAGATCGCCTTCACCCCCGCCGGCCCGGAAGACTGCTTCCGCGCGTTCGAGATCGCCCGCGCCTGCCGCAAGCCGACCCTCGCGATCGCCATGGGCGAGTCCGGGCAGATGAGTCGGATCCTGGCGCCGAAGTTCGGGCTGTTCGGCACGTTCGCCTCGCTGCGTCCGGGCGCCGGATCCGCCCCCGGGCAACTCACGCTGCGCCAGATGCGCCGGATGTACCGCTGGGACGCGGTCGGGCCGGCAACAGCGGTGTACGGCGTGATCGGCTTCCCGGTCGGACACTCCATGAGCCCGGCGATCCACAACGCGGCCTTCGAGGCAGCCGGGCTCGACGCGGTCTACGTCCCTCTGCTCATCCAGCCGGGCGCGGGGCCCTTCGGGCGCTTCATGGACGCGGTGATCGAGCGCCACTGGGCCGACCTGCGCGGGCTGAGCGTCACGCTGCCGCACAAAGAGAACGCGCTGGCGTATGTGGACGCGGCCGACTGCGACGAGCTCACCCTCCAGATCGGCGCCCTGAACACGCTGGCCTTCGGCGTAAACGGGCATCTCCAGGGGGCCAACACGGACTACGCTGCCGCCCTCGATTCGCTCTGCGCCGGGCTTGGCGTGCCGCGAGAGGGACTCGCCGGCATGCCTGTGGGCATCCTGGGCGCTGGCGGCGTCGCGCGGGCGGTCGTCGCGGCGCTGGTGCATTACGGCGCCGAGGTGACCGTGTACAACCGCACCGTGGAGCGGGCCCAGCGCCTGGCGGCGGAGTTCGCCTGCCGCGCCGACGCCCTCGGACGAGCCACCCGAGGCGGCGATCAGGTGCTCATCAACTGCACGCCCATCGGGATGCACCCCAACACGGCCGCCTCCCCCGTGGAGTGGATTCCCACAGCCGCGGGGACAGTCTTCGACACGGTCTACAACCCGATCGAGACGCGAATGCTGCGCATGGCCCGCGAGGCCGGACGGAAGACGATCTCGGGGGTCGAGATGTTCGTCAATCAGGCCGCCGGCCAGTTCGAGGCGTGGACAGGACAAGCCGCCCCGCGCGACGTGATGCGCCAGGTCGTGCTGCAGCGGCTTCGCGAGCAAGGCGCCGCCGATTGAGGCCGCGCACGGGTCCCGAGCTACCAGGGATTCCGACGGACCATCTGCGCCCGCGAACGAAGCGCCTCGGGCAGTCCCGAGATCGCTCGCCGCGCCTCGTCCTCGTCGTCGCACAGCATGAAGAGCGCACTGCCGCTGCCCGAGACGTGCACCGGCAGCCCCGCCGCGTCCCGAGCGGCATCGAACGCCTCGGCAAAGGCCGGACTCACCCGACACGCCGGCTCCGCGAGGTCGTTCCGCAGCAGCCCGCGCCATTCAGACGGAAGCCGCCGAAGCTGCGCTGCATCAAGTTGCGCCGGCAATTCGTGCGGGACATCGTCGTATGCCCGGTACACCACCCGCGTGGGGCAACCCACGTCGGGGAAGATCACCACCGCGACCAGGTCGTGGACCGCCACCGGCTCTACCGCCTCGCCGCGTCCGGTCATGCGGCAGGCGGGCCCGTCCAGGAACAGCGGCACGTCGCTGCCGAGCCCGGCCGCCAAGGCCGCCAGGTCTTCGGGCACGAAGTCCAAGCCCCAGAGCTTCTGAAGCCCCAGCAGCGCCGCGGCCGCGTCGGACGAGCCGCCCCCCAGGCCCGCGCCCGGCGGAATCCGCTTGCTCAGCCGCATGTCCGCTCCCGCCGGCGGGCGCCGCGACAGGACGCGCTGCTGAAGGCTGCGCGCGGCCCGGAGGGCGAGGTTCTGTTCGTCGGCCCCGCAGTCCGCCCCCTCGCAGGCAAACGTCAGCCGACCGTCGTCACGGCACCGCAACGTCAGCTCGTCATACAGGGCAACCTTCGCCACATAGGAATCAAGGGAGTGGTAGCCGTTGGTCCGCAACGGGCCGACAAGCAGGTTCAGGTTCAGCTTGGCCGGCGCCGATACGCGAAGGGCCCCTTCGCCCAGCAGCTCGAACTGCCTCCGCGCAAGAGCAAGAAACGGCATTCCGGTTTCCCGTGGCGTGGTTCGCATCCGCGGCCCCACTATACGCTGCCCGCTTCCCGGCGCGAAGCAACGACAGGACGCGGCCGGCCCCGCGCCCACCCGAAGCCCAGCCCGCCGCTACGCCGTTCGGTCCACATCCGCACCGGCGCCCGGTGCGGGGCTAGGGCCAGCCGTCAGACCGGGACAGGTGGAACGCACGAACCGTCGCCGCGGCGGTTTGACCGGGAGAAAGCTTCCTCATCGGCCCCTCATCAAACAGGGGCAATCCGGCCTCTGCACGCTCGGCGTAGAGCT
>Ga0272441_10004313_pt1 | contig 25996 bp, 27 predicted proteins | sample SSMProp6N_FD_193582 | JGI IMG/M metagenome (GOLD analysis project Ga0272441, IMG submission 193582) | Marine sediment archaeal communities from Little Sippewissett salt marsh, Falmouth, MA, United States - SSM-Prop-6N | ecosystem: Environmental > Aquatic > Marine > Wetlands > Sediment ...
GTCAGGATCTCATCGAGTATGCGTGCCTCATTCCTGAGTCCCGCGCAGAACGCTATCCCAAGGCGGTGATAGCCCATCTTCTTTGCGAACTGAGCGACTTCCTCGACGCGCGGGTTACGTGGAGTCAACCCCTCTGGGAGCCGCATGTAGCACTCGTATTCCTGTATCGATGCCTGACGGGCGAACTCGGCTACTTCAGGCTTGTCGTACTCAGTCTTCACTTCGTCCAGTGTGTCGCGCATCGTTCGTGTCGGGCAGTTGTCCGGCCCGTCCATGTGGCGCTCGGTTCCGCAGACCACGCGGTCGCAATTGGCGCAGGTGAAGAGTGGATCCATGCAGTGCCTCCCTGTGACGTACGGGTATTCTTGGTTAGTGACGTGTGAATCGGCGAATGAAGAACCGCTGTCCTTCGTATATGACAGCACGCAGTTTCTCCTGCCGGACCATCCATTCGACCAGGTCCATGGTTGCCCCTTCTTCGTCGAGAAGCCTCTCGACCTGGTCCGCGCGCATCGGGTGCACTGCAGTTATGGCAAGTATGTCCGCCTCGGCATTGCCCGTTCGGGCAAACTCGTCCCCCTCGAAACCTGTCAGCATCTCAATGTTCATGACGGAATGCGATAGAGTGTCGTACATGGCGATGAGGGCGTGCTCGTCTGGCCGCTCAACGTCAGGAACCGCAGGCGGGCGGGTCGGTATGGAAATGTACGAGCGACTTGGGGTCACCCATTCGAGGAAGGCTGCCAGAGGCTTTGCATCATCGAGAGAGTCGTTCATGCCACGCACAAGCATCGTCTCTGTGTCCAACTCCCCCGTGTAGTCACGAGAGAATTGCACAACCCCATCGAGTATCTCCTCAAGACGGAGGTCTCCGTGAGGTCTGTCTATGGCTCGCCATGTGTCGTAGCGGACGGCGTCAACTTTGACAGACACCCGGTCTGCCTTGCCTAATGCGTCACGTACCTCCTGCCGTGTCAGCAGCGAGGAGTTGGTGATGACCGCGATGGGCACCCCAAGTGGTTTCAGCATGTCTATCTGGACGGACAGCCGTGAATCGAGCGTTGGTTCGCCGTCGGGTACAAAGGTGAGGTAGTCGACCCTCTGACCCGTCTGGGCTAGCTTATCCAGCACAGATTTCACATCTGCCGCGAGTTCACCCGGGTCTGTATGTTGTTCTCGCTCGGTCGTGAGCCTGCTGGTGTTGCCAACCTGGCAATAGACGCACGAGTACGTACACGTCTTGGGGGGGATTGTGTTCAGTCCGAGGCTCTGGCCGAAGCGGCGAGACGGTACTGGGCCGAAGGTGCGCGCAGGCTGTGATGTCAACGATGAATCACTCATACCGAACAGGTTTGAACCTGTGTCAGTGTAACACGCTTGCACGTGCGATTGGCGTCAATACGGCGGAGTGAAAGGGTCTTTGCATTCCGGCCACGCTATGCCGTACTTCGCCCCTCGTAGTTGGTAGAGGACGCAACGGTCGAGCGCGCCGCCGCTGCGGCGCTTCCATTCCTCGTACAGCGCCTCCGGATCTGCTTCGAAAATCTGCTCGGGAGTCTCGATGCCGAGGGAGAACAACCTGGGGGCCGTTTTGACTCCCACGTTGCGAAGCATCATTAGGCGCTTGAGTTTGTCGCGCCGGTCCTCCATTCCTAGTCCGTGAACCTTACTTCCACCTCATTCACGTCCCACAGCGGTTCAATTTTTTCCATCACTTCCTGCTTAATGCTGTTGGAGAACTGGTTCGTGGCCGGCATATCGATAGAGACCGTCACCTTACCTTTCTCAACCACAATACCTGTCACCAGTTCTGTCTTTACGAGGTCCAGACCTACAAGGGGATTCATCACCCTTTTCAGGCGGCGACGGACCTCTTCAACAGTCGTTGGTTTTCGCTCCTTCACCAGCCCGTGTGTCTCTTCGTAGTTGTTTATGGCAGCCCGAAGACCGTCTACTGCCAGTACGGAGCAGTGGGCCTTTATTGCCGGCAACCCACCTAGCTCGTCCGCGGCCTGCTTCCAGGTGATTTGCTTTGCGTCTTCTATGGTCTTGCCTTTGGCAAGCTCGGTGATAATTGAGCCCGTAGCGATATTGGAGGCACAACCATACGATTCGAACTTGACGTCGTCGATGGTCTTGGTCTCTTCGTTGACCTTCAAATACACGCTCACCATGTCGCCGCAGGCGGGGCTGCCCTCGGTCGCCTTGGCGTTTGCGTCGTCAAGCTTGCCGACGTTACGTGGGTTCTTGAAGTGGTCGAGTACCTTTTCCGAGTACGGAGAACTCATGTTGCCTCCTCCTTCCTTCTTGTAGGTCGCCGCATCCTATTCTAGCGCGGCGAGCACCTCTGCTGCGTGCTGCACACCGATTGGCGGACTCATGAGGACAGGAATCGGGGTCTCTCCCAGGTCTGGTTTCAGTGAGAGCATACTCCCCTGCGCGCAGACGACGACATCGACCTTCGAGTACAACTCCCTGATCGTCTCAAGGAGAAGCGCGTTGTGTCCTTTCTTGTCGCCGGCGAGCATTCGTTCGAATGCGTCCGTTCGCAGGGCCTCCTCCAGTGCTACCTCCTTGCCAAGTCGCTCGGCAGCTTTGCGAACCAGGCGGGTGGTTGGTCCCATCGTGCTTGCTGCGGTGGCTACCACGCCTATGCGCCGACCCGTCTTGCAGGCTATCTCCACCATCCGTTCGTCGACCTTCACCAATGGAGTTCTGACCATGTTCCTGGCCACGTCCGCAGCCTCTCCGACGGACGAACACTGGTTGAAGATGAGGTCGGCGCCTGCCGCCTCGGCCTGCACCGCGTAGCTGCAGTAGCGACGCAGCACCCCGGGTGTGACCCCGCCGTTGGCCAGCACCTCGGGCAACATGCTGTCGTCGATGATGTTGCGCACCGTGGCCTCCGGCGCCAGTTCGGAAAACAGGCGTGTCAGGTCCTCGCCGGCCAACTTATTCGTGTGGATGATGAATACCGTCTTGCCCATATGTCTGTACCGCCCCCTTTGCGTTGTGCCTATATCGCCTTTGCTAGCCGTCGGATCATGCCTCGTCCTTCGGCATGAGCGGGCTTATCCTTCGGAGCTCGGCAACGACCTCCGAGATGTTGTCGACGATGCGGTCGACTTCCTCCATGGTGTTGTAGCGTCCCAGTGTGAAACGAATGGAGCCGTGAGCTCGCTCGTGGTCACCGCCAATCCCGAAGATGACATGGCTTCCTTCAAGCGAACGAGAGAAGCAGGCAGACCCGGTGCTAACGGCGAAGCCGCGCATGTCGAGGTGTAGTGTGATTGACTCTCCTTCCACGTAGTGGAACGTCACATTTGCGTTTTGCGGCACTCGCTCCCTGCGATGTCCGTTCAGGGTAGTGCTGGGCACCTCGGTTAGTAGACGCTCAATGATGCGGTCCCTCATTGCCGTCAATCGTGCGTTCTCTTCGTTGGTCACCAGTTCAGCAGCCGCAGCGAATCCGACCGCTGCGGGGATGTTCTCAAGTCCTGGTCGGCGGTCAAACTCCTGGAAACCTCCGTCCATCCACTTGGCCAGCGGGGTCTTGGTGCGCACGTAGAGTCCCCCGATGCCCCTCGGGCCGTGTATGGTGTGTGCCGCTACCGATACCAGGTCGACGGGTATCTCCCCTACGTCGAATGGCACTCGTGTGAAGGTATGAGTGGCATCGGTGTGAAACAGCACTCCCTTCTCTTTGCAGAACGCGCCGATCGCTGCGATATCCTGCACGGTCCCTATCTCCTGGTTGGAGTGCTGGATGGAAACCAGAATGGTCTGCTTCGTGATGGCCTTCCGCAAGGTGTCCAACTCGACTCTGCCATCGCCATTGACAGGCAGGTATGTCACGGAGAACCCTTGCCTTTCGAGCGCCCGGGCACTGTTGAGGACGGGGAAGTCCTCTATGGCAGACACGATGATGTGCTTGCCCTTCTTCTCTCCCAATGCAAGGGCCACTCCCTTGAGCGCCATGTTGCTCGACTCGGTGCTTCCCGATGTGAACACGAACTCCTCGGGGCTGGCCCCAAGCTTCGCGGCCAGGGTCTCGCGCGCACCGTCGAGCCCTTCGCGCGCCTCGATGCCAAGCGAATAGCCAAACTCTGACGTGGCGACGGCATATGTCTGGAAGAAGTAGGGAGTCATCGCCTCAAGGACGCGTTCGTCGAGCCTTGTGGACGCAGCATTGTCCAGATATGTGCAACTCTCCATGTTGCTGTCCTCCGTCGTATGCTAGATGAAGAGAGTGATTGTGGATTCTCTGGCTTCCTGTATGTAGGAGCCGACCGCACAGTAGTCGGTGATGAGGTCGTCGCGCAGGTCTTCCTTCTTGATGCCCATTATCTCCATCGTCATGTCGCAGGCCATGAGCTTGCCGCCAAGTTCGATGAAATCGTTGAGCATCCTGTCCAGCGATGCCGCCCCCGCTGTTCGCATTCTGCGCCTGACCATCCATTTCCCGAGGCCGAGCATGTGCATCTTCGATAGCGGTCCCTTGTCGAGCTGCCCCTTCTTCAGGCGCTGGAGACCCCAGAACGTTAAGAACATCGAAGCCTCCATGCCCATTGCAAGAGCGCCGTTGGCGATAATGAGGGCACTGTATACCTTGTCGAAGTCGCCGCTCTGGACGACTATCGTTGCTTTCTCGGCCACGCTTCACCTCCTTATCGCTTGATGCGGATTGTCCACTGGTCACCGTCCTCCTGGACGTCGAGAACCTCAAGGCCCATAGCCTTGGCGGCCATCGGAATCTCCTTCTTGGAGGATGAATGGGTGCCTGTTACTTCTATCACGTCTCCCTCGGATGCCTTGCGCAGAGCCTTTCGAGTCTCCACCAGTGGCACGGGACAGTTCTGTCCTGAGCAATCCACCTTGATAGTCTCCGTCATTTCCTACCTCCGATGACGCATCATAGCGCAGCATTTCAACTTGTGCATGGGGAGCTCCTGCGGAAAATGACCTTTTGGAGAAGGAGAATGTATGACACTAGAATGAGATTAACGGATTGCCATCCTGTCCCCGCGACTTCTTCAGCTGTGCGTAGACGTACGACACGGGCCGCGAAGGATCAGGGGTGCATGTGGGGGTAGACCAGGCCTATGCTCTCGTGGTGGAAGGGATTGCCGATAGCACGAAGGGTCCTTGTTGTTGCCGGGGCAATCATGATTGCCGTCGCGGGGGTGTTGTGGTTCACAGCGGCTGGCGTTGGTGACCCTGAGTTGTGCTACGAGGTATCTGACTCAGGTGACAGCGAGATCTGCCCCACAAAACCGTAGAGATTTGGTCCATGTCAGCGTCGCCGTGCTGAAGCCTGGCAAAATAGCCATGTGTACGACATTACGCCAACGTGTCTTTTCTCTTCCAACGATGACCGATACTTCTGAAGCCAGTTCCAAGTCTGAGCTTCCTCATCCGTAGGGAGAACTGCCGCAAGACCTCCTCGGCTACTCATTTACTGATGCAGTTGCACGCGAGTGAGAGAGCCTCGAAGGAGTCTCACCAGCGCTTCGGCTGGCTGCGCTTCCGGCCTCTTGTTACCACCAGCTCTTTCTTCCAGACCTGTCAAAACAGGCCGATTTCAGCCCGATTTTGCCCCTGAAACACCGAAGGTCATAGTACCTCAGGCGGTCCAGTTCGGTTCGCGACAGGCATAATCACGGCAGATCGGCGCGTGCCTGCCCCCGGCTTCGGCCACGAACAACCGCTCGTGGCGCAAGACTTCCGACCCCGCCCAGTCCGCCACCTCAACAGGTCAGCTGTCTGTTAGACCTTTGGCCCAGTACCTTGCTCCTTACTGCACGTGTTGGATGCGGCTGAGAAGGTGCGCCTATACATGACATAGGTCACATATTGTCGACCAATCTCCTCGTTCAGGACTCATCGCTGTGTCAAATCACGGTACTTACTGGGGATTTACCGTCCATCGTGACTGAACGTATTGTGACTCTCGGCAAGTAGTTCCATTCCGTGTCAGGACGTACCAACCCGTATCGGAGGGTCCGAAGGGGGTGAGAAAAGGATGTGAAAGAGCTTCAGCGTAGGTGGCAAGCAGATCACTAGCAAACCCGCATGACACAAGACCACAAGTACTAAGGAGGGTACAAAGAAATGAAAGCAGTACAAGAAGCACTTGCCCGCCTGCACCGCAGGGAAGAGGGCATGACCGGACTTGAGACCGCCATCATCCTGATTGCATTCGTGACAGTGGCGGCCGTGTTCGGCTATGCCGTCCTTTCAGCAGGCATCTTCTCGGCCGACAAGGCCAAGGGAACCGTCTACCAGGGCATGGAGGAAGCCAAGAGCTCGATGGAGGTAAAGGGCGGCGTTATAGCCACCAGCGCTGCCGGTACCGAAGTCACCAACGTCCAGTTCGTAGTCGCCAACGCTATCGGCGAGTACCCGATAGACCTCACTCCTCAGGGGGACGCGAGTGGCAACAATTGCACCGTAATCTCCTACACCGATGAGAACCAGTACGAAGAAGAGGTCGAAGGCTGGAGCATCACACAGCTTGCAGGCGCTGACTCCGACAATCTGCTCGAGATTGGCGAGCAGTTTCTGCTGACTGTCCCCGTTGACTCGACCAACGTCTTGACGACCGCACTCGATGTCAACACCGTCTTCACGCTGGAGATCAAGCCGCCTCATGGCGCAACCATCGTTGTGTCACGCAGGACCCCGGCTGAACTCGACTCCGTGATGGATCTCAAATAGGGACTAGTACACCGCAAGTGAAGGAGGTACGGGAGAATGATTAGAAAGCTACTCGGAAAGATGTATCACCGAGAGGAAGGCATGACCGGTCTTGAGACTGCCATCATCCTGATCGCATTTGTGACGGTCGCAGCGGTATTCGGCTACGCAGTCCTGTCGGCGGGCATCTTCTCGGCCGACAAGGCCAAGGGCACTGTGTATCAGGGTATGGAAGAGGCCAAGAGTTCGATGGAGGTCAAGGGCGGAGTGATAGCTACCAGCGCTGCTGGAGCGGAGGTCCGAACTATTGAGTTCGTGGTCGCCAACGCGATTGGCGAGTACCCCATCGACCTCACCCCGCAGGGAGACGCCAGCGGCAACAACTGTACGGTCATCTCCTACACCGATGAGAACCAGTATGAAGAAGAGATGGAGGGCTGGACTATCACGCCGCTCGCAGGAGCCGACACTGACAACCTTCTGGAGATCGGCGAGCAGTTCCTGGTGACCGTCTACGTCAACAACGCTGCGGAGGTTGGCCCTCCGGTTGTGGCGCAGCACCTCGCCACAGCGCTGGATGTCAACACCAACTTCACCCTTGAGATGAAGCCGCCTCATGGCGCGACCATCGTCGTTTCACGCAGGACCCCGGCTGAACTCGACTCCGTGATGGACCTCAAGTAGGACTCGAAGTAGAACCGAAGGTAGAACAAATAGACAGAATGCATAAGGAGGAATGACAAATGATCAGGAAGCTACTCGGGAAAGCGTACCGTCGAGAGGAGGGCATGACCGGCCTTGAGACCGCCATCATCCTCATTGCCTTCGTGACGGTAGCGGCAGTGTTCGGCTATGCCGTTCTTTCTGCCGGCATCTTCTCGGCCGACAAGGCCAAGGGCACGGTGTACCAGGGTATGGAAGAGGCCAAGAGTTCCATGGAACTCAAGGGTAACCTCATCGCCAATGGCGACCCGGTCGCTGACGAGGTTACAGGTGTGCAGTTCGTCGTTGCCAATGCCATCGGCGAGTACCCCATTGACCTGAGCCCGGAGGGCGACGCCAACAATGTGACGGTTATCTCGTACTCGGACGAGAACCAGTACGTCAGCGAGCTGACAGGCTGGTCCATCACCCAGCTTGCTGAGGCCGACACGGACAACCTGCTGGAGATTGGCGAGCAATTCATGGTCACCGTTGACCTGTCTGGTCTTACCACCGCTCTCGGAGTGAACACGGTATTCACACTGGAGATCAAGCCGCCTCATGGCGCGACCATCGTTGTGAACCGCAGGACCCCGGCCGAGATCGACACTGTCATGGATCTCAAGTAGTACAAGAAAGCAAGAGGGTAGGTTTGACACATGAGAGAGGGCACAGCGCCCGGAGAGGTCCGAAAGGGCGCTGTGCCAGACTCCCGGGGGATGAACAATGGATGTTAATCAGCGAGTAAAGGTGCTCGAAGATGAAGTCAAGGTTCTTAAGGCGGAAGTGAAATCCGTCCTCCTGGATATCCGGGAGCAGTACCTTAACAACGAGAACCCGTTCGCAAACCCCGGGCGGGCGCCGGAGTGGAACGGGAACGGCAGCAATGATGCGGCCGCTCCCACCGTGGTAGTCCGTGAGTCGGTCGTCGAGCGCACCAACGGCAACGGGAATGGCTCGAAGGCGCAGGTCACGGAAGCGCTGGCCGATGAAGAGGAGTTCTCGGGAGAGGCCTCATCACAGGGACAGGTCGCGGTTGCTTCGGCGCCCACTCGTTCATCCTTCAGTAATCATGGCCATGCACGCCAGGCTGAGCCGGTCCAGTGCGACCCCCTTGACCTTGCAGTCATAGCCGGTCTTACCGAATGGGTGGACAAGACCATCCAGCGAATAGGCAAACACAGGACAGAAGCTATTGTCGAAGGACTCCATTCGATCGGGCGATTGCCCGGGGGTATGAAGGACTTCCTCGTGCGTTTTGTCGCGCTCTCACCCGACAGCGAGCCCGAGAGACAGTTGAAGACCAAGGATTACCTGACGGTTTTGAGCCAACTCGAGGGGTTGTTGGGTAGGAACAGCTCGCGTCCCGAGATGTCCCTTCTAACCATACTGAACAGTGACGAGGCATCCGGATGGACAAAGCAATAACAACGATTCTCCTGCTGATAGCGGGAATCATCTGCACAGTGATGGTCATTAACACGGTCTACCCCGCCGTGAACAGAAGTACGGCGGCAATGGTATCGATAGCAGGCAAGGCCGACGAGCGTATGCAGACGCAGATCGAGATTATCCAGACTGCGGCTGATGGAAACGATGTGCATGTATGGGTCAAGAACATCGGAACCGCTCAGGTAGTGGCCATCGAACAGAGCGACCTTTTCTTCGGAGCGGCTGGCGCACAGACCCGCATCAGCTACGGCTCCGGTTCTCCCTATTGGGACTATCAGATTGAAAACAACACGGAGTGGATGCCGATGGCGACTCTGAAACTGACCATCCACCTGGCATCAGCTCCGTCTGGGAATTACGTAATGAAGCTCGTTCTGCCGAATGGCATCAGTGACGAGCACGTGTTTGGTGTGTAGCAATGGGCAATGCATTGGTGACGCTGATCCTGGTGACCGTCGTGATGGTCTCGGCGCTCGGCCTTGTGTCGGGCTCGGTATCTGCGCTCGACATGCTTGTCGACTCCTCGAAGGAGATGCAGGACCAGGCCTGTGACCGGGGGCGGACATCGATCACGTGCGACGACGCCAGTGTTGACGGCGCCGATGTGTCCGTTCAAGTCATGAACAATGGGAGCCTTCCCTTGCTCTGGTTTGAAGAGTGGGACTTCATCCTGCAATACGAGGATGTGAACGCCTCAGACAGGGCTATCTGGCTTCCCTACAGCGAGTCAGGCGGCAATGTGAATCAGTGGTCAGTCGAGGGTATCTACTTCGGAGGGGAAGACGAATCGGTCGAGCCGGGGATACTCAATCCCGGAGAGACCGTGGTCCTTGAGGTGACACTTTCGCCTGCGATAGGTGAGGACACGACCAACTTGGTGACGGTTGCCACCGACACCGGTGTCTCGGCCCAGTTGGTCTTTGAGGGAGCGGACTAGTGAAGATACGGCCGGGCGAGGAAGTGAAAGTCTCCGAGGTTATCTCCTCCGGGCATCCCGAGATCGACCGCAAGCTCGGCGGCGGCATACCGAGTGGCTCTCTCACGCTCATCGAGGGGCAGTCTGATGCCGGCAAGTCGGTCCTCGCACAGCAGTTGATGTGGGGCTCCCTGAATGCGGGCCACCGCGTCATTCTGGTGAGTACCGAGAACACAGTGAGAAGCTTCAACAACCAGATGCGAAGCCTGGGACTCGATATCGAAGACAGGCTCATCCTGGGGTGGATCAAGGTGTTCTCCGTCGAATCGTCGATGGCGGAGAAACGGAGCACATTCGAGAAAACCATCCGTATCATCGATGCCCTGCCTGACTACGACGTCGTTGTAGTGGACTCGCTGACTCCCGTTATCGTGCACAACGATCTCGAGTCACTATTGCGCTATTTCGACCAGTGCAAGAAGTGCTGCGACAAAGGCAAGACGGTCCTGAATATTGCTCACAGCTACGCGTTCGCAGAGGACCTGCTTATCCGGCTGAGGTCGGTCTGCGACGCGCATTTCAAACTGCACATAGAAGAGATAGGCGACAAGCTCGTGAAGGTACTCGATGTTGCCAAGGTCCGCGGCGCGGACCAACAGACCGGCAACTCACTCAGTTTCGATGTCGTGCCCGGCATGGGAATGCGGATTATGCCCCTGGGCAAGGCAAAGGCCTAGAAAGGAATACTGATGCCAAGACTCATGTTGCCGTTTGAGGTGCCAAAGAAGTTGACACCGCAGAAGAAGGAAGCGATGCGGAAGCGTTGCCTTGGGCAGCTTCCTGAGAACATGCGCGATGCGGCAAAGAAGAACCCGTTCTTGATCGACTACATGATGCTCCTTCCCGTCGACAAGATCGGCATGCCCGAGTATCACCCGACTTTGAACAAGAAGCTCGGCGATAGAGAGTACGTCAACATCATCTACCCCGCGGGTGGACGTGTCTTTGTCCACATCTATCCGTACGAAGGCGACCGCAATTGCTACATCGCGATCGAGCCAACCTTCGGCCGGCAACTGGATTCTACGATGCTTGAGGTGGAGAAGAGGCTTCTCGACTACTCCGAGAAGTTCGAGAATATCGAGGAGGACGAGGAGAAGAGAAAGCTCCTGCTTCAGTGCGTCGGCAAGATCTGCGGCAACGACGGTGCCTCTGCGGGGCCGAGTGGCCTCTTCAAAGGGAACAAGGGAAACGCGAGCGGCAACCTGCGTGTCAGTCCTGCCGAATTCGCGGGGATTCGCTACATGCTGGTCAGGGACAAGATAGGGCTGGGTGTTCTCCAGCCGATGATCAGCGATTCCTATATCGAGGATATCAGCTGCAGCGGTCTTGGCCAGATGTTCATAGAACACAAGATATTCAAGAGTCTCAGGACGGGCGTTGCGTTCGAGGGATTCGAGGAACTCGACGAGTTCGTGTTGCGGCTGTCTGAGCGGATCAAGAAGCCTGTGAGCTTCCATTCTCCTGTCGCCGACGCGACCCTTCCGGATGGCTCCCGTATCAACATCGTCTTCGGTACGGCCGTGTCGAAGAGGGGGTCAAACTTCACGATTCGTAAGTTCAACGAGACACCTCTGTCGGTGATGGAGCTGATCGAGTTCGGAAGCCTGGACTACAAGATGGCGGCGTATCTATCGCTCACCATTGGTGAGGGTATGAATTGCTTCGTAAGCGGCGAGACCGCGTCGGGCAAGACTACATTGCTCAACGCCATCACCACGTTCATTCACCCCAACTCCAAGATTGTGACGATTGAGGACACGCCGGAGCTACAGGTACCGCACAAGAACTGGATTCGAGAGGTCATCTCCACCAGCAAAGAGGACGCCGAGTCCGGCGTAGGGATGTTCGACCTGCTCAAGGCCGCCCTTCGTCAACGCCCCAATATGATCATGGTCGGCGAGATTCGTGGTGCGGAAGGCGCGATTGCCTTCCAGGCGATGCAGACAGGTCACTCGGTTATGGCCACGTTCCATGCGGCCTCGGTGGAGAAGTTGATACAGAGGCTGACCGGCAGTCCCATCAGCGTGCCGAAGAACTACGTCGACAACCTCAACCTGGTTGTCATCCAGAGTGCGGTGCGCTTGCCCTCGGGCAAGATGGGCAGACGTGCCGTCAGCATAAATGAGATTGTCGGCTATGACTCACAGTCGCAGTCGTTCTCGTTTGTTGAGGTGTTTCGATGGGACCCGGGCCGAGATGTGTTCGAGTTCACGGGCAACCTGAGCAGTTTTCTGCTCGAAGACAAGATAGCAGTACGGCGGGGTATTCCCGTCCACCAACGAAAGAAGATCTACGGCGAGGTCGAGCGCCGCGCAAAGATACTTGAAAAATTGCACAAGGAACAGGGGGTCAAAGGCTTCTATGAACTTCTTGACGTTCTGGCGAAAGCCCAAAAGCAAGGGCTCTTCTAGCAAGCCGCCCAGTAGCGAGTTCCTTGCCATGGACCTGTATTCGCAGGTCGCCTACATGGCCGGGATCGCCGCAGCGGGGCTGCCGCGGAACAAGATTTTCGAGTACTCCGCGCGCCTGCCGTACTGTACCTCGGTGTATTTCCGCCGCGTGCAGTTCATGGCCCGCAAGTTGAACTACAACTATGCCGAGGCCTGCAGGGTTGTGGGCGACGGTACGAAAGAGCCCGATCCCAAGGCGCTGTTGCTGCGTCTGTCAGGCTCCCTGACGTCCGGAGAATCTGAGGTGGCCTTCCTGGAGAGGGAAGCGCTGGTCATGGGAGAGCACTATGCCGACGAATACGAGCGCAAGATCGACTCGCTCAGGAAGTGGTCGGAAGCCTACTCTTCGCTCATTCTCTCCGGCGCGATAATTGTCACCGTGGGCATCGTGTCGATGCTCATTTATCCCATCAGCCCGTCCTTCATCATGACCCTGAGTGCCCTCTGTGTGTGCATATCCGCCGCAGGGCCATGGCTCCTGTATACGTCGGCACCGCGCGAAGTGAAAACCCACTTGTTGAGCGAGAAGTCGAAGGAGCAGGTGCTGGCGCGGAATCTGTTCAAGCTCTGCGTTCCTGCTGCAGTGGCCGTGATGGCCATCATGGCAGCAGCTAACCTCGATCTAGGATGGGTCATGATCGGGGGCGCGGTACTGTTGCTGCCTCCCGGCGTCGTCACGATTATAGATGATAGGAAGATAGACAAGCGGGACTTTGACATTCCGACGTTCCTTCGCTCCCTCGGCAGTGTTACCTCTGCGATCGGTACGAACGTGACGGAGGGCATGGCCAAGCTGGACATGCGTTTCGTTGGCTCACTCCACGCTTCGGTCAAGCGGCTCCAGGGAGCGCTCGGAGCCGGTGTGAGACCTGACCTGTGCTGGTGGCGTTTCATCGCCGAGAACGGCAGCGAACTCGTGAAGCGAAGCACTCATATGTTCTGGGACGGCGTTCGATTCGGCGGCGATCCTCATGATGCCGGCCGGTTCGCCTCAGAATATGCGATGAAGATGTCGTACCTGAGGGGCAAACGAGGTCTTGTGGCCAGCAGTTTTACGTGGCTGATTGTCGCGATGCATACGTGCATCTGCGGACTGCTCGTCCTGATCTACGAAATCATGATTGCCTTCTCGAGCGCCATCGAAGGTATTGCCGTCGAAGGTGTGGACGTGCTGGGCAGGATGCCCTCGTTCGGACTGTTCAATGCGGCAGCACAGATCCACCTGCTTCGCGCAATGATTATCACAATCATACTGGTGCAGGTGGGTGCCAATGCGTTTGCGATTAAGACGGTAGAAGGGGGACACGAGTACAAGCTCGTTTTCTACCTGGCCATCCTTCTTGGACTGGCGGGCCTTGCCCTTGTGTTCATCCCGCAGGTATCGGATTCAGTATTCAGCAGTCTGCCGGAGATGGCGTAGGAGCCTATTGTGAACTTCTTTCTTGAGACAGGCGTATACGTGGTGATAGTCGCGCTGGCGGCGGCAGTCACGGGTTTCGTTGCCTTCAAGCTGTTCATGTCGGTGCGCGGGACTCTGAAGTTCGGAAGGACGCGCAAGAAGGCGGCCATTGTGTCCAAACAGGCGACAGACGAGATGGACGACTTGAACCAGCCGCCGGCTGTGAGTTCACCTCCTACAGAGCCGGTTTATCAGCAGGCACAGCCCGTGCCACAAGCGCAGGCGGCGGTTGCCGGACTTGAGACGACGGCCGCTTCTCAGGCTGGGCAGCCCGGGGTCCCGACGCCCTCTCACACGCCTGAGGGAGTAGTCCGCGATGGCGAGCTGGGAGAGCATGACACACGAGCCAAAGGTCATGATGAGGGACCCAACGTGGAGGCCTCGACCGACCCGCAGCCCGGAAATGAACCCGCAGCCGATGCAGAAACACCTGCCGGGGAACCGCCGGCTGGTGAGGTGGAGGCACTCGTTGCGGACGAGGCTCCTCCCGTCGAGGATTCGCCCGCGGACGATGGGCCCTTCAAGTCAGTTGCGGCTCCGCCCGAGGAACGGGATGGAGAGGACGCCTTCATGGCAATGTTCGGGATCGACGATAGCGACGAATCGTCCGCTGGAGACCTTGCAGCCGAGTTGGAGGACGCCGAGATATCTGCTCTTCTCCAGGAGGCAAAGATCCTTGCACTGGTACTGAAAGGCGAAGGAGATAGCAATGCTTAGTCTGAAGAGAACGGTTGCGGCAATCATAGTCCTGTGCATCGTGCTCGGCAGTCTGCCGGCTATCGTCAACGCCGATGAGATTTCCGTGTACGAGCAGCAGACAGAAGAGGGGGCCGTAGATGGAGAAGCAGGCGATGAACCTGTTGAGGAGCCTGATCCTGCCGAGATTGAGATCTCTCCTGAGAGCGGCCCTGTGGGCACCAAGGTCTACGTGACAGCCCGCAACTTCGAGCCGGACCAGACCATCGAGATCTATTTCTCTGACATAACTGAGCCGGCGAAGACCTGGCCCACCGACTCCGACGGGTATCTGCACACCGGTTTCCGTGTGCCCGAGTATCCTGCGGGGAGGTTCCGTGTATTGGCGAATGACGGTACCAACAATCTGTTTGTCTATTTCACTCTGGAGCCCAATATCGAGGTGGATGTAACCAGCGGTTTCGTGGGTGACGAGTTGGTTGTGACAGGTAAGGGGTTCGGGGATGACGAAGATGTATCTGTGTATCTCGAAGGGGTCAAGATGGGAAGCTCGGCTACCGATGTCAACGGCTCATTCAATGCCACGTGCGTTGTCCCCGAGAGTTCACACGGGCGCCACACCATCAAGGCCGAGGATGCAGCGGACAACTACGACACCATCGATTTCGTTACGCGTCAATCGGTGACTATTGAGCCTTCTGAGGGAACGCCGGGGACCGAACTGGTCCTCAGCGGACACGGCTTCAACGCAGACACGGACGTGGCTGTCGAATTTGGCGACGAGGAGATTGACATAGTTCACACGGGCGGAGATGGTGCCTTCACAGCGCTCGTGCTCGCACCTGGTGGCGCATCCGGTGTCTATGAAGTGAGGGCCGATGACGGCGAAGTGCGCGACTACGCGCAGTTCACGTTGACGAGTTCGGCCGGACTCAGTGCTGCGGGCGACACGATTGGCTCACTGCTCACTGTCAGTGGGACAGGATTCATGCCGAACGGTGATGTGACAGTCAACTACGACTCGCGCCAGGTCGGCGAATCGAAGGCAGGTCCCACAGGCTCCTTCTCCATCACCTTCCCGGTGCCTGCAAGTGTTCATGGCGAGCATGAAGTCACAGTGACGGACGGGACCAATGCTGCCTCCATGCCGTTTGTTGTGGAGAGCAGCCCTCCAGTGGCCCCAGCCGTTTTGAGTCCTTCAGACGGGAGCAAGGCAGGCGGCAAGATTTACTTCGATTGGGAGGATGTGGTGGATCCGAGCGGGGTGATGTACCAGCTTGAGATTGCAGGAGACCCCGACTTCACGGAGATCGTGGTTACAGAAATGGCTCTTCTCACGTCTGAGTACCTTCTGAGCGAGGATGCAGAACTACCTCGCACGGGTAAAGATGGGGCGTACTACTGGCGGGTGAAGGCTACGGACCGAGCGTCCAATGCGAGCGAATGGTCGACTCCGCGCTCGTTCCAAGTCGGCTTCGTGTTCGAGATGCCGAGTTGGGCGACCTACGCGCTGATAGGTATAGGAATGCTACTGGCAATCTGCATCGTGCTCTGGATCCTAAAGGCGGTCCTGGGACGCGGTCGGCACATGGAGGACGAGGAGATGGTGCCCGATGATGCGGAGTTCGGTATGGACGACGTGTTCTAGCGTCGTGGGATAGATATGTCTCAATCGGTAGGCATGAGTGAAGGAGATACGGATGGAGACCAGGATATCGGAACGAGATAGAACTGTAGCGGCCCTGTCGATTCAGGAGCGCCTGGCGGAGGCACGGCACAACGAGCTATTCGGCTGGGGGGCGGTTGTGTTGTCGGCGTTGCTGGTTGTTGCCGTGACTGTTGTGTCATCCACGCCCCGGGCGACTGGCTCAACAACGGTTGGACTGGTCCCTGTAGCCGTCATGCCGGGTGTGACAACCGTGTGCGGGCTTGACCTGGCTGCCGGCATGATGGTGCTTGCAGCCGTGCTCGTGGTTCTCGGTGTCGCCGTTGCGCTCTACTGCCGGTTCATACGTACCCGGTTGTTCGATGAACTGGCTCTTGCGGTGGAGGTGGCAATGGCGGTGGAGGCTATTCAGGACGAAGTCGAAGAATGAGATTGCAGGTTTCGTAGCGGAGAGAAAGGTATGGAAGCGATGTTGTGGGAGATGGAGGAGCTAGTCGGGCGCAAAACCGATCGCTTCGAGATACCCGTCGTAGAACTCAAGGAGGTCGGGGTCTTCGATGTCTCCTCGTGCATGGTGAAGCGGGTAGGCGACCGCATTCCGGTAGATGGCGCTGATATCCGGCAAGAGGTCAATCAGCTCGTCAGCCAACCCGGATTCATCAAGGGTGGAGGTATCGGCAGAAACCGGGGTTGTGACAGAAGCGATTTTTCCGGTGGCCTTGCCACCTGGGGCAACGACGGAGATGAGTACCAGGAGCAGCACTATGAGCAGGATGTGTTCGGTCCACCTGATTATTCGTCCGGCCAATTGCATAGCGGACCCCGTGAAGAAATACCCAAACGAGTACTTACGTACTATGACAATAGTGTCAATGGCTCACATGGCTGTCAACCCGTGACAAGCTGTGCCAACCCGTGCAGACGTGTGACATCAGGGCAGATGAACTAGACGTGTTGATGGGAGTGTAGGAACAGCTGAATCCATGAGATTGAACTAATGCACCACAGTGAAAGAGAGGCGAAACACATGCCAGTGAAAATGAATGGAGAGACCTACTATCGGACCTCCGAAGCCTGTCGCATCGCCGGTATCAGTAAGAATACGTATCTGCGGTGGACCAGGGAGGGGCAGCTTCCTGATATCGAGCAGCGTGACCGGCGAGGCTGGAGGCTATTCACCGAGGAGGATCTCAGGCGTCTGGTCGACGAGGCGACACGAGTCGATAGGGTCGCATATGGCGTCGCAGAGGCCTGATTCGGAAACGCGTACTCCTTGGCGGAGAACCTGGTCGGCTGTCGCGCCTGACTGGCACAAGAAAGGCAAGATAGGCTGTCTCCGCAGGAGGAGCAGGAAGCGGTCTCGCGCCGGACCTCAGGCTTTGGCACAATGGGGGGACAGTACTGGCGGGTTTCTGAATGTGCGATACAGTATCAGCCAATCGGCGTTGGGCATGGACGCCGGGAGGCTTCAGGGCCGCGAGATGCCGGCCAGGGGACGCGAAGAGCTAGACGGCACTATGCTCGACGTGCTCGGCAGCTTCTCTGATGATTTCGACGTCTTCGTCAGTGAAAACACGCCAGCCATTGCGGTCGCGTCTGACGGGCAGTTCGATCCTTTGCTGAGACAGCCAGCGAAGAAGGGTGCTCCGCGAGATACCCACGCTGTGGGCGGTCTCAGTGGTCCTGTAGTAGGTAACTCCTCCACTTGTGAGAGGCATGCTTCTTGCCTGCTTTCTCCGTGTGAAGGACAGGGGAGTGTGTCATATACACGGTTTGCCAACGTTACGTACCGAAGGATAGCACCATAATCCCAGTGCCCCACCACCGAGAAATGCTCGGATATGATCATCCTGCCTCGTATTGACATAGGGCAGTACTATTTGCACGACCTTACTATGACCAAGGTTTGGCCCAATTGCATGACTAAGGTACTGGTAGTGTACGTATAGGAAGGTCGTTCAAGACTATGCGACGTGTGGCCATCCCGGCAAAGGGTAAATGGCGCGACAACGAAGATGCTGGCGGAGCTATTCGAACCGACCCAGGACGGCTGTCCCAGTGAGATGCCCTACTGCGAAAGCCCTACCTGCTAGTCAGGCCAGATGCCGCGCTCGCGGCGCGAGAGCCGGCGTTGCTGCACGTTGACGTAGGAGAGCGAAGTGAGCACTCCCAGCAGAAGGAGGGCGAGAACGGCTGCGAAAATCGGGAGCCAATCAGTCCCAGGCGAACCCGTCGGTGGCACATAGCTCGGTGCCGTCGTGACGGTTGATGCCGCCGTTCGAGGTGGCTCGGTCCTGAATGTGGCCTCACCTGACTTGCCAATCACCTGGTCTCCATCGAGGGCAAGCACCCTCCAGATGTAGGATGTGTCAGTCTCCAGAGGACCCGGTAGCATCACCGATGTGAAGTCTCCCACCTTGGATGCGACATGGCCGTGTTCCAGATCGACCAGCATGAAATCGTAGTCCGTGACGCCGCTGACGGCTTGCCAGGAGAAGGCAACGTCCTTGGTTGGCACCCTTGTCGCTCCGTCGCAAGGGGTGTGCAGTAGCAACGGTTCTCGCGGCCCGGGCGCCGTCCTGAACGACAGGGGTTCGGACCAGAACGAACGAATGACTTCTCCCGTTGCTGCCACTCGTGCCCTGACACGCCACCAGTGCTCCTGGTTGCAGTCTAGGGCGCCTTGTCTCACAAGGTAGCTTGGAGAGCAGGGCTCGTTGGGAACATAGAAGCGTCGGTCATCGTCATCAATGCCCATCTCGAGAGCATCTTCTGTCCGAAGTACGGTATGCCTGAAGTCCCTGTCGAGTGCTACCTGTAGCTCGTACTCACAGGAGCAACACGGCCTGCTCCAGTCGAGTGCGAACTCCTCGTTCTGACAGAAGCACGGGTCGGAAGGCACGAGTGGCATGGTGTCCCCTATGCTGTCGGCGATCTCCAACGCGAGACAGTCGTCATAGAACCACAGGCGTCCCCAGGCGGGGTTGTAGAACTCGCAGTTGCACCAGTCGTAGCTATCACTCGTCTGTCCCTCTTCGCTCCAGTACCCGTTCTCCCTGTCGATTGCCCAGAGGCGGATGGCGTCCCGTCCGCAGTTGCTGCCCGCAATCTCAAGGTGTTCACGTGTGCCATCTAAAAGCGGTGTCCCCAGCAGCCCCCGAATGAGGTAGTCCCACTCCGGCGCTTCGCAGCACGGTTCATGGTCCGGGTCCAGGCACCGGGCCGCACCGCTCAACTTGCGGCAGTCGTGGCCCCACGGGCAATCGGGGTCCGTTCCATCTTCCTCGTACGCCATGGGCGCGTTCTCGGTGAAGTCCCACCATAGATTGTCGAACCCCACGTACAGAACGGAGCCTTCTGCATCCTCGCAGTCCATCAGACGAAGGCCTCTGTAGTCCAACACAATGGCGCTCATGCGCTCCCACTCCGCCCCGGCGGTCTCAAACTGCCGATAGACAGCATCGGCGGCAAAGTCCTCGGAGAGCAACTCCTCGTCATCTTCGTCGATGGCATCTCCGATGACGTAGCGCACTCCACCGGTCTGGAGCGCCCCCTCAGTTCGCGGTCTGTAGAAGCCCCTGTGGTAGTCATCTATGATGTCGTCGAACGCTTCTTCGTCGGCCTCTGATATTTCCGGGCGCCCCACTAGAACTCGCGTATACGTGGCACCGTTGTCTACCGTGAGCCAGATGCTCTCGCAATCACAAACGGCTCCCTCCTTTTCCTGGTGGCTTGTGTGCACGTGCAGCCATGTCGAGTCTGGGTCGTAGTTGATGTCTTCAATCTCGTTGATCATCGTGTCCACGAGGCCGAGTTGCTCCCAACGGGCGCCAACGGTCTCGCCGGTGCTGCGTGAGAAGGCGCTCTCGTCGGCGTACCAGTTTCCGTCGTGCCGGATACGCCCCTCCCCATTCGTGGAGGCATAGGCAAGAGTTCCATCAGGGCTGAAAGCCACCTGAACTCCGTACTGACCACTTGGAGCAGGGTTTGCAGCGCTCCACTTCGGGCAACACTCTTCGACTGCAGTGCCTCTCAGGACGGTACAGCCGGCGCAGCACACGAGGTCCGGTTCGTTGGTCTCGAACCAATCGACGATGTCGCTCCAGCGCCAATCGTCCGGATATGCCTTGCCAAGCAGCGTGGCGCCGGCCATGTCGGCTGCTCCGTGGTATGCCACAGATGAGATCCATGGATTACCTTCGTGCCCCAGCAAATCTCTGCCAACTTCGTTGCCACGCAACCGGAATATGAAGCCGCCTTCCTCACGGGTGGAATCGTCGACTGGATTGCGCTCGACTCCGTTGATGGCAACGAGCGCTGGCGAGTCTTCTTCATCTGCGTCATAGTCGGCGGGCAGGGCGAGGTCCGCGCTGGTTCTGAGCAGGAATTCTGGTAGTGGGGATGGAACGTGGAAGATGGAGTCGTCCCCTCTCACAAGCACCGGGAAGCCAGTGTTGCCCGCCTGTTCGTTCAACGTGGCTGAGTCGTCCAGTCTGCCTTTGACGAGATAGAATCCGGCATATGCATCACCGTCTTCCTCAAGTGCATCGGCAATAGCCAGCCCAACCAGACTCCTGTCGCTCTCGAACGAAGGCGACAACTCCAGGGAAACCACTGCCGATACTGCGAGCGGATTGCCGTGCCATGGGCTGGCATCACGCCACCCGGGTGTCGTGCTGGTGTCCGTCCAGGTTCCTGTCCATCCTTCGCCCGGCTCAAAGGTCCATACCTTTCCACCGGAAGCAGTGTCTGAGGTGCCCACCGCCGCGACGCGACCCGTGTCGGTTTCCTGTGACAGGACCGCACTGGTGATGATTCCGGCGATATCACCACAGCCTGTGTAGTGAAAGACCTCGCCTCCATCGTCTGAACCCACGACCACTGCTCTGCCTTCACTGTTATAGCCCGCAATCATGACGACATCATCGCTGTCTGGTGGCGCCGCCACAGCGGTGAAGAAGAGGAAGTCAGCGTATGGGGCGTGGTTGTGCAAGGCTGGCAATCCCCTCGCTTCAAGTAGCCTCTGAGTGAGGTCTTTCCATGTCTCGCCGCCGTCCCCTGACTTCCAGAATCGTGGCGTCTGGCCAGGGCCGAAGATGCCCGCAGGCGGTGTGAAGGGGTCGGGTGGCAGTTCTCCAGCGCAAGGGCTGTTACACGTGCCGATAGCGTAGATGGTAGAACCGTCGCTGCCCGCTATTGCGAAGTCGTCGATGTCCGAGCCTGGCAGAACGCGCAGGCGCTCATGTGTGGGAGTCGGGTACTTACTCCATTCTGCCGATGGTGCGTCGCAGTTGTCGGCGACCATGTGGCCGGGGACGGCCAGTAACATCATGAGCATGAGAACCACAAGGTGTGGGCCGTACGTACGGGTTCTCAATCTCACGGTTCATGTCCTGCAGACTGGACGGCTGCCGAGGGAGCGACAAAGGCACGTTACAATGGCGTGTATGGGCGTGTCAATGGCGCGAACTCAGCAGTACATTGGACTTGCGAAGGGCTAGATTTGCACTTGCGGCAGGAATATCGTACATTGTGCTAGGTAGTTGCAGTTGAGGCCATTTTCCGCTTTGCTAATAACCTCTCCACACAGGTACAAGACCAAGCCCGGGATGACCGTGACTCTGACTAACCAATTAGGAAGGAGGTCATCCTGTGAGTTTCGAGGACAAGACCCTCCGATGTGCTGATTGCGGCAACGAGTTTGCCTTCAGTGCATCTGAGCAGGAGTTCTTCGCTGAGAAGGGCTTTACCAACGAACCGAAGCGCTGTCCTGCGTGCCGTCGTGCACGACGTCAGCAGCGCGAGGGTTCTCAGACTGTCAATCATGACGCCTAGAAGCGACAGTCGGCAAATGTCGACTGCGTTATATTAGATTCGGGTGGTCAGTATTTCGGAGCAGGAGGAAGTCGGTACGTGAGGATTTATGTTGGCAACCTGGCCTATGAGGCCACCGAGCAAGAGTTGAGTGATGCCTTCGGCGAGTACGGCGAAGTGTCATCGGTCAGCATTGTATCGGACAAGTTCACTGGACGTTCCAGGGGTTTTGCATTCGTCGAGATGTCTGACAAGACAGAGGGCGAAGCGGCGGTCGAGGCCATGAATGGCAAAGCGTTCATGAATCGCAATCTCGTAGTCAATGAAGCGCGGCCGCGCGAGGATCGCGGTGGCGGCGGTGGTGGTTTTGGTGGTGGTGGTGGCTACGGTGGCGGTTTCGATGGAGGCTACGGTGGTGGTGGTGGTGGCCGTGGTGGCGGTGGTGGCCGTGGTGGTCGTGGCGGCGGCGGTGGTCGCGGTGGTCGTTGGTAGACAAGGCGGTATAGCTCGTTCTGCTAGAGACCATTGCATCCCTATCCCCACACAATAGAAGATTCGGAGTCTCGGGCTCCCGCCCGGAAGAAACCCGGGCGGGGCCAGACTCTGCTCCACGTTTTGTGTTCCATACCCCCTTTCGCGTCAAATCAGACGCGTACGTCCAAGTGTAGAGGAGTGTGTTTGTGAGTTTCGATTCGTTCAGTTTTCATTCGCGAATCGCGAATGGTATCAAGGGACTCGGCTATGTAACGCCGACCCCAATCCAGGAAAAAGCCATTGGGCCTGTGCTCGATGGGAAAGATGTCATGGGCCTTGCAGAGACCGGCACCGGTAAGACCGCGGCCTTTGTGCTGCCCATGTCACAGGTACTTCTCGGCGGACGCCGTGGGGCGCCTCGTGGACTCGTGCTGGCCCCAACTCGTGAGTTGGCCCATCAGACGCATGATGTTCTGGTGGCCCTCCAGAAGCATACCGGTCTTAGGAGTACAACGATCTACGGAGGCGTTGGCTACGAGCCACAGATCAAGAAGCTCAGGAATGGCGTAGATGTTGTTGTCGCCTGCCCTGGCCGATTGTTGGACCTTGTCGGCCGTGGGGCCGTCGATCTCTCCGCGGTGGAGATGGTCGTTCTTGATGAGGCGGACAGGATGCTCGATATGGGCTTCCTGCCCGACATACGTCGCATACTGAAGTTGCTACCACGCGAACGGCAGACACTGCTGTTCACTGCCACCATGCCTCGGGATATCGAGAGGCTGGCGCGTGACTTCATGCACCACCCCGTCACAATACAGGTTGGACGCCAGGCGCCGGTTGAAGGCGTCACGCATGAGTTGTACCCGGTGGCGCCGCATTTGAAGACGGCTCTGCTGCTGGAACTGCTCAAGCGCAACGAAACCGGGCCGGTGCTGGTCTTTACCCGTACGAAACATGCGGCAGCTCGGCTCTCTGAGAAACTTCAGAAGAACGGCTATGCGGCCGCTTGTCTGCAGGGAGACATGTCTCAGAGCAAGCGCCAGGCGGCTATGGAGTCATTCAAGAACGGCAGGATAGACATCCTTGTCGCAACTGACATTGCGGCGCGTGGCATCGATGTGCCGGATATCTCTCACGTTGTGAACTACGACATGCCTGACACGGTTGATTCGTATACGCACCGTGTTGGACGGACCGCCCGTGCCTGCAGGAAGGGCAATGCCATCAACCTCGTCACGAGAGATGACGTAGGAGTGATAGCTGACGTTGAGACGATTCTCAACGAACGCCTGGAGTGTCTGACTCTGGACAACTTCGACTATGAAAGGCCTTTCATGTCCGACCGCGGTCCGGCACGAAAGTCGGGTGGCAGTCAGCGCAGACAGGAACCCAGGTCGCACCAGGGTGGCGGCGAGCAGAAGCAGAGCCGTCCTCGAAGACGGCGACCTCGGTCTCAGGAAGTCACCACTGCTGCATAGCTAGTCGCTCTAATCTCGCCGCACATGTTCACAGGCCGCCACTGGGCGGCCTGCGTCATTCTCCGCCCATCCGCTCTTGGTGAGATACGGAGTAATGGGCCTGCAATGGGTCAATCCTGCCCTGCACATGGGCACATATGGCTACTGCAGGCCCAATCTCATGCACGCTACAATGCCTCTAGTTACTCTTGATTGTCCTGGTGGTCGAACATGCTGAGGCGCTTTGCACTGTATGGCTTTCTGAAGAACCAGCGGTACTTCGAGCCGTTCATCATCCTCTTCTTCCTTCAGCGAGGCCTGTCCTTCACTGAGATAGGCTTCCTCGTCGCTATACGCGAACTGTGCATCAACCTGATGGAGGTGCCCAGTGGCGCTGTGGCCGACCTGTTCGGTCGTCGCAAGAGCATGATGCTCTCGTTCGTTGCCTATATCGCCTCTTTCGTGGTCTTTGGCTTCGGATACCTCTACTGGCAACTCGCTATTGCCATGGTGCTGTTCGCAGTTGGAGAGGCGTTCAGGACGGGCACGCACAAAGCCATGATATTCACCTGGCTGAGAGACCAGGGACGACTGGAAGAGAAGACGAAGGTGTACGGCTATACGCGCTCATGGTCCAAGATAGGGTCCGCGCTCTCCACTGTGATAGCCGTTGCCATTGTGTTCGTGTTTCAGGACTACTCGTGGGTCTTCTGGCTCGCCGTAGCTCCCTACGTCGCCGGATTCATCAACTTGCTGGGCTACCCTTCGTCCCTTGAGGGTCAGCCTGTGTCAAGTGTCTGTCTGGGCGCTGTTGGACACCATCTATGGAGATGCGCCAGGAACGCGGTCGCCATCCCCTCTCTTCGTCGCCTGATAGTTGAATCCATGACGTTTGAAGGCGTGTTCAAGGCCTTCGAGGATTACCTCCAGCCAATGGTGCGAAACGCAGCGCTATTGCTGCCTATCTTCGTCGGCCTGGCGGTAGAGCGGCGCACTGCACTGCTGGTTGGGTTCGTGTACGTGGTGCTATACCTGGGCTCAGCGTTGGCCAGTCGGCACGCCCATGTGTTGCCTGATAGGACGGGCAGTCAGGAAAGAGGCATCAGGGCGCTCTGGGGGCTGGCTGTGGTGGCCTACGTCATAATGGTCCCGTTGCTGTTCTACGAGCACTACTATCTCGCCATTGCCGGGTTCGTGGTGTTGGCGCTGGCTCAGAACGTCTGGCGTCCGATACAGGTGAGCCGATTTGACGAGTTCGCGAGTGAACAGGAGGGCGCAACAGTACTTTCAATCGAGAGCCAGTCGAAATCACTGGCTACGATGATTATCGCGCCGATGTTCGGGGCATCGGTGGATCTCGCGCGGCTCCACTGCGCCGGAGGCGAATTCTGGCCTGTAGCCGCGATAGCCGGGGTTATAGCGGTTGCGATGCTGCTTGTGCGGAGCAAGCCATCCAACGGTTCGAGGTTGTAGGTCGGTTTGGCTATGCCGTAGACCGGCGGCCTCATGCGTGTCGTGGGACTCCATCTGTCACGCAGTTTGCTTGTGGAATACAAGACCTAGCATGTGTGCCACGTGCGCGTGAATCGGCAGCGCCCCGGTGCCGTCCCACCAGACAACCTCTCGAATCTCACCGCAGGCAGGGCGCGCCTGTCCCGAGGCTTCAACACTACAAGCTCTATACAGTTTCTGTGTGTCGCGCAGATAGTCCCACTCTGGCCGGCGTTCAACACGTTCAGCAACCAGCCCAGTTTCCTCTCTCAATTCTCTTGCAGCCGCACTCACAGTGGGCTCGCCCCTGTGCGCCTTGCCCCCTGGCAGGGAGAAGTAGTCCTTACGTCGCCCCTTGACCAAGAGCACGCGGTTGTCCCTCATCACGATTGCCGTTGCTCTGCTACGTCGTCGCACCTCCACCTCCCTTTGGAACCAGTCTACCCGAATCCGCCGGTTGGCATGGCCCGGGAGTCACACAACCCTCTGGCTGTCCGCGGCAGCATTCAACTGGGCCGAATGTGTGTGGTTGAGTTGCCTCGGCGTCTGCGTTAGACTGCCAGCGAACGCTGCGGGGCTCCAGTATGGTCAAGATATTTGTTGGCAACCTGTCCTTCGATATGGACGAGCACGACCTCCAGGAGATGTTTTCGGAGTTCG
>Ga0272441_10004314_pt1 | contig 25995 bp, 24 predicted proteins | sample SSMProp6N_FD_193582 | JGI IMG/M metagenome (GOLD analysis project Ga0272441, IMG submission 193582) | Marine sediment archaeal communities from Little Sippewissett salt marsh, Falmouth, MA, United States - SSM-Prop-6N | ecosystem: Environmental > Aquatic > Marine > Wetlands > Sediment ...
TCGCGGCGTTCAGGATCTCGTCGAAAGAAAGCGAACGCCTCCGTACAACGACCGTACCCGCTGCAAGGTCGCCAAGGCGCTGGTAGCGCGGGGTGAAGATCATAATGAATATGGTAATGCCCACCGCAGCGAGAAACAGGTCGACGATCCTGATTACGTTTCTGACTGCGCATGCGACAGTCTCCACGGGAGCACCATCGGCCATCGAAACACGTATGTTCATTACCATCTTGCCGGGAGTCTGACCCCAGTTTATCCATTCGAATAGGAAGAAGTAGCCCCAGAAAAGGAGGGTCATGGCGCCTATGTAAATCGCGGCCAGCATGGACATGTTCTCGACATCAACCTCACCGAGTTCCATCAGGTCGAATCCTGTCCGTATAAATATCCACGTGACGACGAAACCTATCAGACCGATTATGATGACGTCAATAATGAAAGAGACAATGCGGCTGCCAAGGCCCGCGAGCGTGTACGTGAGCCGCACGTTTTCACTCGTCAGAACAGCAATGTCGTCATTTTTGGCCATTTCAGTCCAGCCTGAGATGAGTGGTTGTCCGCAGGGCTGATGTGAAATCCTGAGACTCCCGAGTTCCGGATCGCACAAGGTAGAAAATAAAGAAGCCCAGCAGAATTATTGAAAACAGGATCTTGACGAATGACGGGACCAGGTTCGACGGAATCGGTGTTATAAAACCCTCGATAAGTCCCGCGAATATGAGCAGAACAAGAACCCCGCCGAGGAGGGTCATCGCGTTGCGTCCCGCCCTGCGCAAAGCATCGCCCCGGGTCAGGTTTCCCGGGATGAGTAAAGCCCGTGCGAAAAGGAAACCTGCGGCTGCCGCAATACAGATTGCGGGTATTTCTATCACCCCGTGCGGGAGAACACCCGCCCAGAAGTAGACGGAGTACTCACCTCCTCGTCCGAGAAACATGGTTCCGATTACGCCCAGAAGAAATCCGTTGAAGAGAAGCGCGAAGAGAGTGCCGATACCGAACAGCACTCCTCCGGCGGCAGCTACGATACAGACCCTTATGTTGTTGCTGATGATATATGCGCTTGCGGCTGGCATCATCTCGGTTTCGATCGCTGCGGCAAGTCCCGCCGGCTGGTCCTCGAGGGCCCGTTCATACTGCCTGATTGCCGGCTGGCTGAGAACAAGCTGTCCCCACTCGTCATCGATGCTGTACGCGATACCGCCGACGATGCTTGCCGCGATGAGGATCGCCATTGAGAACAGAATGATTTTGTACTCTGCACGCACCGCGGACGGGAAATCGTGGATGATGAACCTGGCAAAACTTTTAATAACCGATCTTTTGCGACGGTGAATGACGTGATGAGCGCGTCCGACGAGATCGTTCAGGTATTCGGTCAGAACCGGAGACCGCAGTACGAACCTTGCTCGTGCGAGATCGGCAGCTGCAATACGGTAGAGATGTCCCAGTTCAATAAGCTGGTCGCGATCGAAGCGTTTCAGGCCGTGCCTGCCTGCAGACTTCAAAAGATCGTCGAGCCTTTTGTATGACTCTTCCCGCTGTTCCAGAAATTTTGTAAGTTCACCGGCCATGTTACGTATGAATCAGATAATACATTCATAGCGCAGATGAATCAAAGGATAGCCTGAGATTGGGACAGTCGTAGGGTAGTGAGGGATCGTAAATTCCGGACAGGTCCTTGCGAAAAATGAGATTTTTTGAAATCATATTGCTTGAGGAGCAACGCATTCCATTTTAATAAGGGATTAGACAAAAAAAGCCTGTGGAGGTCAGCAAGTGGTTCCATACGATCTTGGAAATCTTCGCGACGCGATTAAATCCAGCGATCCCCTTATCATAAGGAAAGCCATAGCCGGAGTCGGAGCGAATGTTGACGAGCTTGAGCTGCGGCAGATACCGGAGGCGGTCGAGGTCATGGCGAGTCTTTTTTACGTTGATCTCGGAGATAAACCGGAATTCGTATCAGTTGTGGAAGATACCGTATCTATTATATCGTCAATAGGTGAACCAGCGGTTCCGACGCTCATGTGGCTTCTTGGTGAGAGCGACTACAAGGCGAACCTCATGATCGCGCGGGCACTGGGTCGAATCGGGCCCCCTGCATACGGTCCGCTGAAGGACATGTTCTACTATCCGACAACGCCGTGGCACAGGTCGCTCGCGATGTTTGCGCTGGCGAAGATGAACGAAGCTGCGCTGATGGAGATCTTTCCGGACACTGTAAACGCGCTTGATGACAGTGACGGGGAGATCAGGGACACCGCGGCACGGACGGTGGGCCGGATAATCGATTCATTCAGGCCCGGCCAGATACCGAAGGATCTCGTGAACCAGGCGTTTGAGAGACTCCTTTTTCACCTGAGGGACAGCAGTGCCGTGGTCAGGTCGAAGGCTGTGAGGTCGATTGGAAAGATGGCGAAGAGCAAATACCTGGATGATGATCAGCTTATGAGCGCGCGAGATGCGGTCCGGGCGCTGCTGGGTGAAAATGAATCGGAGGCCGATCCGTTTTATCTTGTTCGAAAGGAAGCCGAGAATACTATGGATAAGCTCGAGGGTGTTTTCGATAACTGAAAAAGCGAAAATCTCAAGACAGAATAACAAATAGGCATTACAAAATATTTACACTTTTGTAAACTGTAATGGAAAAGAAAATAGTATCTTGTTAACAGTGATAAGCTGATATGAGAAAATTACCGAAAAAGATGTACATTTACAGGGATTTTTTGATATAATTCGTGAACACCCTTTAAATGTGTTGATTTGGTGCGAGTGAACGATAATATCTTGAGTTTCACATACAAAAATCTGGGCTTACAGGGATGAATCGATTTGCATTTTAGGTTATTCTCTTATATCATCCTTGATGAGAGCCTGCTCGGGTTATCCAACCCTTGATTAATTTTGAACAAAAGATTCTTTTTTGGAGGCCATATATGAAACGATGGACGTTACTCCTCGCAGTAGTCGCCTTAGGCGTGCTATTAGCGATGGGCTGCTCCGGTGGGGGCGAAAGTCCCATGTCGCCCAACATGGAGCCCGGTATAACATCCGGAACGGAGTATCATGGGACTCAGAATCAGGTCCTCTGGGGATACTATGACCTGTACTTCGATTTCGCAAACCAGACAGTCGAAGCGGTTCCGAACCGTGACGTCATGTTTACAGCGAACGTAGTGCAGTTCCTTAACGGAAATCCGGCAAACCTCGGATTCGATATCATTGGAACCCCGGTAGATCCTGACTTCATCGACGTCGACATCGACGTATCGATCAGCCATCCGTTCCCTGGTATTCACCAGTACGACGGATATGACGTACGTGGTATCTTCATGGGCATCGGTTCCATGAACATGGACTACGGCGACGGACTGATCTACCCTGATCTAGCTGTAGACCAGGCGATGTACGACTTCGACCTGACCGAGGATGATATTCACGAGGGTCTCGTTGGTAATCCTGACGGTTACACCCGATGGTGGAATGCCAGTGAGTTCACAGCTCCCGGTCCCCTCGGTTACATCCAGGGCAAGCTTGCCACACCCGGTTACCAGGGTGAGCTCAGCGCAACGCTTAACCCCTACAAGTACTATGCTGACGGCCTTGGTGTAGAGGATGACCTCTGGACATGGCTTGAAGCGAATGGCGATTCGAACGGGCTGTTTGAGGCCGGTTCAACAAACACCAGGAACTACTACCTCCGCTTCCCGACCGCCACAGGTGTGACTTACGGTTATGCCGTAACAGCCACATGGGGCGAGCCCAGCGCGGAAGATGATCCTGCCGAATTCGTAGAGAACGCCGTCGAGGCAGTCGCCTGCTCGGTTGATGTTACCGATAACATCTACTTTGTCAGCGAGTCCGACAACGGTGGAGACTTCATTGCTGATGTCATGCTCTACGGATGGGAGTATCAGCCCTCAACCATTTACATCGAGACCACGGTCAACAGCAGTGCTGTCATGTTCGATGCTGAGGCAGTTGCGACAGGTGGTGGAGAGAACTACTCTACCTACAGCGTAGACTTCACACCCGACAACATTGTTGGACTCGAGGGCAATGAATACTGGGTAATCGCCGAGTACGGTGATTTCGACTACACATGTGACTACCCGGCACCGGTACCGGACGCGACTCTTGCCGCGTTCTTCAGGTATGACCTGACAGTGCTGGAAGCTCCTCCGTGCGATGGTCCGATCGTAACCGACATGGTACCCGCGACAGCGACCCAGGATTCGGTACTTGACGACGCGACTATCAACGGTGACGAGTTCGATGATGGTGTGAACCTTAGCGCAAGCCTTACGAACGGCACTGACACAGTCATCGGCACAGATGTGACATTCGTCGATGTCAATACACTGACAGCCGACTTCGACCTAACCGGCGCACCCCTCGGATTCTATGATCTCAAGGTAACCAAGGGAACATGCCCGACGGTAACCACCCTTATTTCAGCATTCGAGATCATCGAGTCTGCCGGTCCGATGCTCAAGGACAGTGGCGATCTCCCGGATCCGCTTCCGACTTCGGATATCGTAGACCTCTCGGTCGTCGGTACAACCGCATTCGGATATGACGGTGTCTATTACCACTATGCTACCAGCACAACCAGCTACTACATTTACAGCTACCCGCTCGACTACTCGGCGGATGGTACACAGCACGTGATGCTCGTCGACCCGTTCTTCGGTGACATCAACGGACTGCTGGGCGGCCCGAACTATCCCGAGCAGATCGAGGTAGTTGCGAGTGGTCCGGTTGTGTTCACAAGTTCGTTCACCGGCCCGATGAGCTGGGGCGGATATCCCGGCTTCGCACCGGTATGGTGGTGCGGTACCGACGGTCTCCTCGACAACGGATACGTTTACTTCAACATGGAATTCCATGACTTGGAGAAAGGTTTCGGAGCCACTTCAAGGCTCTGGGGATACTGGGGTAACAACCCGACCGGTGTTGACGGCGCCCAGTACTACCTGGATGCTCCGTACGGTGCGTTTGACTACAGCTCATACACCGGATACTATCCCGCGGATCACACCGGAAGCGTTGACGGACAGGTTTCAGACAATGAAGCCCTCAAGTACACCGTCGATGACAATCCGGAAGGTCTGAACTCACCGTTCAACATCATCCACTACTACATGGAAGGTCCTCCGGACGAGTACGGTGTTGAGATCATGTCCAACATCAGCAACATGGCGTTCCCGACCTCCCTGTACACGATCGATGATGACGAGTTCACGGGCGATCCTGTTGACATCAGTTGTGCGGAGGTCTACGGAGACCTCGGAAGTGCAGCTGGCAACTGGCTCTGCATCCTCGAGGATAATGGAGATTCGACCTGGAACCTTGCCGTATACGAGCAGGATGGTACATTCATCGGCCGTGCCGGTCCCTATGATGGTGACCCGTGGCACGTAGACGTTGACATGGTCAACGACGAGCCCCACGTATGGTACGATGATGCCGGTACACCGGGTTACGCGATCTTCACACTCAACTAAACCGACATCGGAATCATTGAAAATATGAATCATCGCCCCCTTTCGCGAGGGGGCTTTTCGTTATCCTGAAAAATGTTCTTCGGCAAATGAATGACGTTTCCCGGTAGCTATTGCACCGGGGCATCGGCTATACTGCACTGATAATTATCCGGGCGGATACGTTACGCGGCATGGTCGCTGATCTGGTAAAAAGCATAAGGCCAAGACAATGGACCAAAAATTTTATTGTTTTCGGTGCGCTTGTTTTCGTGCCGGGCGCCCTGCTTGTTCCCGGCCTTGTCCTGAGATCCGTCCTGGCGTTTGTACTGTTCTCACTTGCTGCCGGGGCGGGTTATATTTTTAACGATATCCGTGACAGGGATTACGACCGCGAGCATCCGCGAAAGAAGGACCGTCCGATCGCGAGCGGCAGGCTTCCGGTGGGTACGGCGATGTTATTCGGATACGTCCTTGTAATAATCGTACTTGCCGGATCTTACTACCTTGATTCGATCAAGCCGGATCTTACCGGACTCGAAGCAACACCGCTTGGATTCGAGTTCTATGCGTTCACTCTCACACTTGCCGGATACTTACTTCTGACATTTGTTTACAGCATGTGGCTCAGGAACACACCGCTTCTCGATGTGATAGTGCTGTCGATCGGTTTTATCTTAAGGGCCGTCGGGGGAGCGGTAGCACTTGGTGTGATAATTTCACCCTGGCTCCTTCTGTGTACCGGACTCCTTGCGCTCTATCTTGCACTCGGAAAGCGCAGGCAGGAACTTTTAAGGTTGCAGAATTCGCATGATGCAGAGATATCCTGTGACAACGGTAACATGAGGAAATCACTCTGCGGCTACACCATCCCGCTTCTTGACCAGCTTCTGATAATCGCGGCGAGCGTTAACGTGATGAGTTACTCGCTTTATACATTCCTGCATTCCGAGGCATCGGACACCCGATTGATGCTTACCATACCGTTCGTGCTGTACGGGATTTTCAGGTACCACTGGCTTATACATTACCAGGATAAGGGTGAAGCACCGGACGAGGTGCTTCTGAATGACAGGCCGCTTGCCATATGTGTCCTGCTGTGGGTAATCGTGGTGGGAGTATTACTTCATGCCGGTGGTTCCTGAAAATGGATTGATGAAATCCTGAAATTATGCAACGTGCGCTAATCATCTCCCTTTGTTTAATCGTAGTACTGTCCGGGTTACTTGCGGATCGCGAGCCCGACAGCGCACCTGAATTATTTCCCCTGGCATCCGCGTCAAACTGGGTCGAGGGAAATGGCCGTGCCCTCAATCTGGAGCTTCAATGGCCGGGTGTTCATCCGCTTCATACCGTAAAAATCGGTCAGAGCCAGCTTCCATCGACTCCACCGGTAATGTCAGTTTACAACGCTGTTATGGTGAAGGTCTACACGGCAATCAGCGGGAGATCGCTTGACAGTGCCGATATACCGAAGGTCTCGTGGTGGATTAATTTTGCCGCCGTGGCACCCTGGGCGATTTTTCTGTATCTCGGGATGCTGAAGCTTGCCGGGATATGGGAGCGTCGAGGCGGAATCCATATGCACTGGGCCGCATGGGCTTCCATGGCCGGTTCGATGGCATTTGGATGGTTTGGGATGGCGGGTGTGTATCTTCCGGTCGCGGCGATATCGGTGTGGTTATTTTCAATCGTGATCGACAGCGATAAGAAAATCGGCGTCGGTAGATATTTGCTTGCGGGGCTTGGTGGAGGGCTTTCGGGAATGTATCACCCGTCCGGATGGCTGTTTGCGATCTGGGGAGTACTTTATATGTCCATCGGTTCAGGTAACGGGCAGGCGGGAAAATCGCGAATGACGGGGATCAGGTTTCTGGCGATCGGGGCGATAGTTGGAATGCTGATCAGTCTCGGGCTGAACTGGTTATTTTTCGGGAGAATCACGCCTGTACAGTGGATAAGTTCCGGTCAAATGTTAAATCCCGGGACAGTCGGCGGGTTTCTCAGACAGCTTGCAGGTGATTTAGTCGGGTGGAATGGCATAATCTGGCTGGCGCCGCTCGCGATAGCAGGGGTCCTTAGACTTGCGGGGTCAGCGGATAATGATAAATCGGGATCGGTATTCAGGCTGACGACGGGTATCCTCGTTGCGGTTCTGCTTGTCTGGGGGGTTGCGGAGGGAGCGCGAAATGTAGCGGTTAACGACAGCATTCCCGTGCAACTCAAGATAATGCCGGTCGAGGTTGAGGCGGGTACGTTTAAAATTGTCGATCTCGGACCCTCAAGCGGCAGCGAGGAGGATCGAAACGCTTATTTCGAGAGGGTTGTTAATCGTACAGATGTATTTGTATGGAACGGTGGGAGGTCGCCGGGAATTCCGGTAATGATGCCGGTACTATTAATTCTGGCGCTCTACGGATGGTGTTCGGCTGGAGATTCAGGGTTCAGGGCCTGGTGGAAGTGGATAGGGGTTAGATTCGGGTTGATTTTTGGCCTGATCGCAAGCCAGGCTGCGTGGGGTAACATATCTGAAGCTTATTTATGGGTTGGAACACTACCGAACGCGGGACACATGCCGATGCTTGAGGCTGTATTCGCGGTAGCGATAAGAATCGCCGAATGGCTGCCATCCGGGATAATTACATTCTGATAAAAAAACGTTAAATTCAATCAAGGCTGAGAGTTTGTCGCGGATACTATATAGAGTTACGAAAAGTGCATTTTCTGGATTTTTTTGCACATGCGGATAACTTCGATGTTGCAGTCTGCAACATGTAATAATGTTTAGAAGATATGTTTGACGTCGGGCGGGTGAATAATACTGCCGAAAAATCATCCCCTGGTGTTTCACGGGAATGGATGGTTTCGGGCATATCTTCGTGGATAGTACCTTTGAACAGCCGATTGTTACGTCGACGGGGGGCGAAATCGGGAAAATCGATCTCGACAAATCATGTCCCAGACTGTAACATATGGCTTAATATCATTAGAGAACCTTGATGCTGCTGCCGATATAGTAACCTGTCGGCCTGATGGCATAGGAATTGCAGTCTGAACAGATACTACCTGGACGTAGGGCAGTATTTTTCGTCATTTCTTGGGCCCGTGTTGAGAAGGCGGCAATGAAAGAGAATCTGAACCAGAGGAAATTAAAGCAAGGGGAGCGTGGCGGTGTACTCATCACGGTACTCATAATCGCCACGATCTTTGCCGTACTTGCATTTGTTACCCTTCAGGTCAGCCTGCACTCACTCGAAACATCCGACAGATTCAGGAACCAGCAGTCTGCGAGACTTGTTGCCGAGGGCGGTATTGGTTCAGCAGCCGCAATGCTCCGCCAGGATATCGGTGCTGAACCCGAGATGTACCCGGAATGGCTCGATCCTTCTTTCGCGCTTTCCGTAACCGAGGACGAACTCAGGGACGAACTTCTGGACACAGGAATCACAACCGGCCGTGAAATAGATAATTTCCCACTGACATATGAGCGCACCGCGTACACGATGGACACGCAGTCGTCGGTGTACAGCCCGGACACCGATCTCGTGTCGGGTCCGATGGACGAGGCGACGTACAGGTATCACGACGACGAGACCTTCAGCCAGGACTTCCCCGCATACGAATTCACCCCCGTCCAGCAGGACGGCGATATGGTGGTCTATGGTGTTGGTGAAGTTACGGAGCCTGAGGGAGACATAACCAGCTTCGAATTTCTCCAGGCCAGGTACCCGACGGTCCAGTGGACGTACGATGTTCGTGAATCGGGAGTAACCGAGCCATCCCGGCTGGGGCCGTACCCGTACATCGAGTCTGAGCACCCCTATCCGGTAAGCTCTGCTCGTTCATGGTCGGTTACCTACCAGGAGGATCCGTCACATTCCGGAAGGAACATAACCGGCATCCAGCTTAAGGCACAGCCCGACCAGGTTCAGATCAACGGTGGAGATTTCCTTTACATTTCGGCATGGCTTGAAAGCCAGGGACGATTCCAGAACCTTGCCGAGATTCCACTTACTCACCAGCTTACAGCTTACACAAACGGGGCTTCCGAAGTATTCTCCAATCCACTGAACACTACGACTATCGGACTGTTCATGCAGACCGATCCGAATCCCGATCCGATTGCAATGAGTTTCGGATTCCGTGTGAGTGGTGTCAGGTATGATTTTGATTTCGATGAGTTTCTCGCCTACTACGAAACCCCGCATCCGTACGATCTCGTTATTCCGGAGATGACAAACGCGGATGTGAACATACAGACGATATTCGCACCCTACCAAGTGGATCCGCTTGCCGCCCCGGGAGTACCAAGGCAGATGAGAATCAGGTTCGACGACCAGTTCTCGCTGGAAGTTGGAGACCAACTTTTGCTTCTCAACACGAGCGACCCGACTCCTCTCGGTCCGGTGGAAATATATGACGCGGGATTTCCTCCGCCAGCCGACGGGTGGTCGCCATGGGTTACCCACGACAACACGAACGACCTTCCGCTTGGATTCATGCTCGTCCTGGACCGTGCCGCGCCCGGTAACAATGACGGGATCCTGAATTACGGTTACAGGGTAATTGAGATTGAATACACGGATGCGACCGGTATCATAAGCCGTGTGGTAAATCCCACGATGGAAACCCCGCACAGCGCGTTTCTTGGCCCGAACGACCTTGCCTACCAGCTTCCGGCTTTCCTGCATTATGCACCACCACCACCCGCGACGAATTTTGTGGGCTACCAGACGATCTACAAACCATTCTGCCCTAACGTTAACGCCGCCGACGGAGTGGGGACGGTTGATTACTGGACGGTTTCATTCTCGAACGGCGACATGACCGCGTCGAGCCTCGCAGCGAACGATGACTACATCAGGGTCTCGACACCCGGATGGCCGATAATATTCAAGGGCCTCGCACCGATCTACGACACGATCTACTTCGTTCATCCACAGGGCAGCCTTGGAGCGCTCATCACGACGGACGACCAGTATTTCGATATCGAAGAAATTACGGATGAGCCGGTTGGCTGCGGGCAGTCACCGTACGCGCTTGTGGAATTTTACTCCGACACGGTTGACACATACGAGGCGAGTCTGAGCAACTTCGGGTACCGTATGGCAAGAACCGCCTACGAAACGTCGGATGGCGCCGACGATGACAACACACCTCCAACCATACGATCCGATGTGAGCTATCCCACCAATACGGGCTACCCCGCGTTCGGTTCACTGCCCCTCGAATACAGCGAGTGGTGGTACACGAACAACGACGCTGTTCCGGACGCGCAGGCGATCGGGCTTCATTTCGATCGATATAACTTCGACCTTGATCCGGGTGACCGGATAGAGATATACGATGCAAACAGCATTCTGATCGCGACGCTTGTTTCGGACAGTGTTACAGGTGGTCCGGACGCCGGCGGTCCCACGAATCCGGACGATCCCGGCGGGATAGAGCAGCCTGATCTTGGCCCTTACGCCGGTGGACCATGGCTTCCGGATGGCGTTCAGACCGAGACCGTAGTCGACCTGTCATCCACGTACGGCTGGGTCCTGATACCCGGCAAGGTTGCCCAGGTGAAACTTATCGGTGACGGGGATGACAACGAAGGTTTCGCGGGATTCGAGATTGATCACTGCGGTTATGTGAATGGTGAAATCGCGGCACTTCTTAATTACCTGACCGACTACACGGAGCTTGCGTACGGTGAATTTTACGATCGTGAGTCTGAGGCAATGCAGGCGTTCAGGTCTGTCGGGATGGATTAAAACGGAAAAGAATGATGTTCTCGCGCATGAAATATAAATTTTCCGGGCCCGGTAATTTACTTCGGGACCAGAGGGGTTTATCGCTTCTCGAGGTCCTGCTGTCTACGGTGGTGCTTGGAATAGCGCTCACCGGATTCCTGATGGCACTGTCAACAGCGACTACAACCGGGAAGCTGGCGGGTGAGGAGAACATCGTTATTTACCTTGCGAACGAGGAGCTTGAAGCTCTCAAATCCGCAAATTTCGAGAATGTGCCATTCCTTGAGACAAGCACACCGGACAGCCTCGAGGAGGTCCCGGATTACTTCAGCGACATCGCGATAAGCGAACTTCTCGGTGGAGACTGCCTTGTTGTGTCATCCGGGGATCTAAGGGCTGGTGCGAACGAGTACTCTCGCGATTACGCATTCGATGGCAAGCGTGCGAACTACAATTATCGCTGGATGGGCAATTTCAACGCGCTTGCGTACGTTGATACCGGCGGCGGTCCGGATGTGGGTGGTCCCGGCGGGAGCGGTCCCGGAATCGGCGGTCCGGGCGGAGGCCCGGATGTCGGTGGCGATTATCGTCCCGAGGAATACCAGTACCTGTACTGCGCGTTTCCGGAACTGACCAGAATCAGCAGGATATTGTTCGACAACAGGTTCAATATCACAGAGAAAATGGGCGCACCCGCGGGCGATTTCGACGAACTTCCTCATCTCGAAAATATATGGCAGGAAGAGTTCGATTTCTTCTATACGGACACGGTGCTTGAGTACGGAGATATTTACGATCCATGGCGATCCGACCCGACTCATCTTTACGACACTGACGATAACCCCTTTGGATCGAGTGGAATCAACGTGATTTTTGATGATCCTGATGAGCCTCTTGAAGCCGGAATTGTCGGGCTTCACAACGTCGATACATACACCGATTTCGACAGGGATTTCCACTGGCCGTACGCAAGTGAAATAGAAATTTATGGATTTAACGAAGCCACGCATTACGTGGAGTTTTACCGCGATGACGATACCGGGGAAGTCCAGCATGACAATGTCGTGATGTATTTCCCGGACTACCTTGGAAGCGGTTATGACCTTGGCCGGCTCTGTTATGTCGAGGATTATGCGGGCGTCAATAATATCGAACAGCGCAAGGATTTAATAAGGGTAATACTTGAGTTTTACCCAAGCTCCAACTCGAACCTCGACGAGACATGGCAGAAACTTACGTGGTGGCAGTCGGACACGAGCGAGGTGGCGAGGTTTGAAACGACTCTTTACCGCGACGAACCGACCCGCGTAGATCGTCTTCCGAACCTCAGCGACCTTCCAACGCACAAGATTTACTACAACAACGAGATACTTGATTTCGATTACACCGTACCGGGTGCGAGCGAGATAAGGGCGCGATTCGGCACGTTCGATCTTGAACCGGTGGCAGGCTCGGATACCATCCAGGTAAGAGACGGCGAGGGCAACACGTATCTTGGCCCAATGGACGGCACGAGTCCGGCACCGGCCGACTGGCCCTGGACCCCGTGGATTCCGGGAGACACAATTGTAATTCATTTTGAATCGAATGCCGGTGGCAACACAGAGGATGGCGGGTACCAGGGTTTTGCCATCGATGCGATAGAAGTCAGGTGGGTGGGAGTCGGCGACGACAGCCTGTAAGTATATTAACGAAAAAGAAGAAATGATCGGGAGAACAGAAATACTGAAGCGTTGCGAGAGGGGATTCACCCTCATGGAGAGCCTGCTCGTTGTGGGGCTGACCACGCTTATCGCGGTCGGCATCGTGGTGGGCTTCATGGAGGGACTCGATACGCTTCACACTCTTACAGACTCGCAGAACGTCGAGTTCGGTCATCAGAAGGTGATGGACTATTTCATATCGGATGTCCATTCGGCCACGTGGTTCTACAACGGGTCAACGCATGATGAAGACGGAACTGATATTCTGAACGAGACCGCGAACACGTACTACCTGATCATGGGATACCGGGGACCCAACGGTGTTGATTACTGGATTCGATACAAGGTCAAGCCGGGTGTGTTCACGGGTGAGACCTACCTGATGCGTACGGTTGTCACATCGACTGGTGAAGATGAAGGAACGACATTCGTGGCCACCGGTATATCGAACCTTGAATTCACTTATTACGACGAGAACGGCGAGTGGACCGACCAGCTTCCCGATGTCCGTAAAGTGCAGATGACACTGGCGCTGACATCCGGTGGAGCGACGTTGAACCGGGACTACTCGGTATCGATGATGAACCCGAACATGGGTGTAATGGAGCCGCCCGGCGACTTTAACGATGTTGAGTCGGACGGCGCGATAAAGTAGAAGTAAATGGACGAGATCAGAGAAAAAATTGAGAGACTCGAAGCCTTCGATAAAAGGCCGCAGACCGGGTACACGCTGATCGAGGTTCTCGGCGTGACGGCCATCGTTGTGATACTTGTCCTGATGACTCAGGGCATGATGAAGAATTACAAGCGTTACACGGTCGAGGAGACGGCGGTCCAGCGCCTGAAGGAACTTTCCAGGTTCGAAAACACGTACAGGACATCAAACGATCCGACAATCAATCCGGAGGGAACGTACGGTACGTTTTTCGATCTGCAGAACGCGGGATTCATTCCCGAGTTTTACGAGGAAGACGATGTCAGGAGGCGCACGGTCAACGCGTTCGTGCCGTTCTACAGGCTGAACTTCAAGACCGGCGCGGGACTTCTTGTCGAGACCGAGACCGAGACCGAGACTGAAACCAGCGGAGAGCAGATGAACTCGTTTCAATACATGATAGAGGCCATACCGCTTCCGAACAATATGAATTTAAAGACGTTTTACGTGCGAGAGGACGGCGAGGTTTACTTCGTGCACAACCAGATATGGCTGCAGCCTCGATAGGACCGGAGGAAGAAAGTAGATGGCGGTTATAAAGGAAAAACTTGGACAAAAGGGATACACGCTGATGGAGGTGCTGATAGTCGCCACCATAGTGGGAATTCTCGTAACCGTCGGGACGGTCCAGTATCTCGAGGTGAAGCGAAGGAGCAAGGAGAAGCTTGCCGCGCAGCGCCTTTCGCAGTTAGCGATATTCGAATCGATGTACTTCCGTGAATTCGGATCGTACGCCGATTTCGACGACCTTAAAATTGAGGGGTACATAGACGAGGGATACCTGTACGAGGACGATGAGCTCCAGCATTATCATCGACCCGCATACATTCCCGAGTACGAGCTCGAGTTTGTAATAGACGATGAAGAGGGCGGGTACGAGATTACCGCAGAACCGGTGCTCCAGGAAGAGCACCTGTGGTACCCGAGATGGGTACCGTTCGGCGGGATACAGGACCTGAGGGGGATGTACGTCAACGAGGACGGGGTTGTAAGATGGCTGAGCAATGACAGGGCCATATTCTGATTCAATATGAAACGTGAGGAGAAAATACCGGACGCTGAAAGGCAGGATGGCTGGACGCTCATCGAGATTCTCATGGTGTGCGTGATTATCGGCATTATCCTTTCATTCGCGATTCCGTCCTACATGCAGGCCCGGAGGGTTGCGTACGAGGACAATGCCATCGGCAGGCTTAAGAGAATCGCTCTTGCCGAGAGCAGGTATTACGGTGAGTATGGAAGGTTCGGCGATTTCGGGGAGCTTGTCGATGCGAACTTCCTTCCGAACGGGTACTCGACCAGCTTTATGTTTGTCGACAATCCTGTAACCGAGTCGAGCGTGCTTCCCTTCATAGACAGGTACTCGCTCTCGTTCACGGTGCCGGACAGCGCTAATTCTCTTTATTACAAGGTTGATGCGATACCTATCGGGAACAGTCGCATGAACCTCAGGACTTTCAACATTAACTTGTTTATAACCGGTGAGACTAACCCGGACAACATAATGCAGGACCCCCCGGTACGAAACGGTCTTGATGTGGACGGGGAGATTGTCCAGAATTACTGATCTCAATGATCGAGCCGGAGAAGTGATACAGGAAAAATAATAATGATCAAGCCGCCGGAAAAGGAAAACACGACCGAATCGCCCGGGAGTAGGGCGCATGGTTACACCATGGTCGAGATAATGCTCGCGGTCGGACTTGTCGCGGTGCTTGCGGTTCTTGCGATGCCGAACCTCCAGAACGTGCGACGAAATGCGCTGGAGACGAACGCGGTACAGGGCCTCAAGGAACTCGCGGAAGCCGAGGAGATATATTACGACGCGCTCGGGTATTACACAGCGGGGCATGACCAGTTCCACGACCTGAGAAAAGTCGACGCGATCGACCACAAGGCATATAACCGTCTTGCGGGGCGTCGCGGGTATTTCATCAAGGGTTACTCCATCCAGATGATCAACCTTGGCGAATATCCACAGAACTACTCGATAGTGGCCTGGCCGATAGAACGCGGGCTTGATCTGAAAACATTCTTTATTATAGGCGACGGCATTGTGCGTGACTACGCGGATGTCGACCGGGAACCGATAACGATTTACTGAACCTGAAAGCGGAGAGACTGGATAAATAAAAAGGATGACGGATGTGATGAAAAACAAAACTGGAAGGAACGAGCGCGGTTTCACGCTTCTCGAAGTGCTTGCCGTGATCGGGATTATCGCGATCCTTACGGTACTCGCGATCCCCGCGTCGCGCAAGGTCGAGAAGGTCGTTCTTGAAACCGGCGCTGTCAAGGGCCTCAAGGTAATACAGGAGGCTTACGAAATGTATTACCGCGAGATGGGATTCTATCCCGTACACACACGCGAGCCATCCAGGCTGTTCTTCCGCGAGATCGACCGATTCCTTCCTGATACATACTACATCCGTCACTCCGAAAACCAGTTCATCCGCGGTTACAGGCTGTTTGCATATGGAATTCCCCCCGAGGGCAAGGGCGGTGCCCCGACACCCGGCGGGTTTGGAGGATTCTCCGGAGCGCAGGATCCGCCCGACAGGTGGGGAAGTCATAATTACGTACTGATGGCAGTTCCGATACAGGACAACCTGGGGTTGAGCACGTTTTACCTCGATCCCGGCGGAGTAATAACGAGGGACGATATCCTGACTCCCTACTGACGGATTGAATCGAGTGAGAACAAGTGGAGTTAAAAATGCTTGAAGAAAAGGAAACAAGGAACCAGGCAGAAGAGACGCCCGAACCTGAAAAGGGCCGGGGATTCACGCTCCTGGAGATCCTCCTGGTGGTATCGATAATCACGGTGCTGGTGGCGATGGCGCTGCCGCAGTTGAGCGGGGTGAAGCGGTCCGCGTATGAGCTCGGGGCGGTGAAGGCGCTTAACGCGCTTGGATCGGCCGAGATCGCGTACCGTAATGTCTACAGGCATTTCACGTCGTTCGAGGGCCTTCGCCAGCGCGAGTTTGTTAACGATCACTGGCGTAAGTTCGGTCGCACCGACCGCGAGCGTATGGCGAAGCATTACTCGATACATTTCTTCGTGAGGGACACGTTCAAGGACTACACGTACGGGTTCGCGTACGTTGCGTATCCTGACTCCGGGAACTCGCTCAACCTTCACACATTCAGGGTGTTCGAGGATGGCACGGTCGAGCAGACACGTGACGGAGTCAACTGGATACCACGTTAAGTAAAGGGTGACAGACTTCAGGCAGAACTGTGAAAGTGCATGGAATGACAGGTGGCCGATATGGTTGATAATGAAAAAGTAAAGACAGAGCCGGAAGAGAACGGGAAGGAGAAGGGCTTCACGCTTGTGGAAGTCCTGACGGTTGCACTGATAATCGCGCTGATAGCGACGTTTGCGTTCTCATCGTACCGGAAAGCCCGACAGAGGGCGATCGAAACACAGGGAATACACCAGATGAAACAGCTGGCCGCGGCCATGGAAGCTCATTACAACGACAACGGATTCTATGCGGGAAGCTTCTCGGGTCTTCAGCCTACATATATCAACCCTTACTACATTCTGTCCGATTCCCCCGTAAAGGAGCGGTCGGTGGCTTTCATCCAGGGATTCACGGCGTTCTGGTATGTCAACCCGCTGAATCCTCAGAGGTACTCGATTCGGGCGAAGGGAATTTACCGTCACAACACCGATATCTCCGACTGGCTTGAACTGAGAGTCACTGACAGGGGAGTTGTTGAAGGGCGAAGGTACTCGAACGGAATATCGTCGTTCAGGCCGATGTAGTTACAAACGAAAGAGTGAAATAACATGCAGGGAACGGCAGGACAAATGGTGAGTGTCATGAAAAAAAGAAAAAGAGTGAGAAATAACCGCGAAGCCGGTTTCACGCTGATAGAGATGGTGCTCGTGGCAACGCTGATCGCCATACTGTCGACACTGGCGATCGCGAGCATGTCGCAGGCGCGGTACAAGACGATGGAAACCGGGGCGGCGACGGGGCTGAAGGCGATATCGCAGGCTCAGGAAATGTACTATATGGACAACGGGCGATACGCTTTCGGATTCAGCGCCCTGGCGACAACCTACCTGCCTCGTTCGTACTCGGCCGACGCGCACCTTGGCGAGTTCATAAAGAACTACTCGCTCAGGTTCGTGCAGGGCGGACGGGGCGGACCTAGACCCCCGATCCAGAATTTCTCGGTGCACAACTATACTGTATTCGCGCTGCCGATCGATCCGGAGCTTAAGACATTCGTAATAACCGATGCGGGCGCGGTACAGGTCGCGGAGTCACTCACCAACTGGACACCGTATTAATGAAAGAAGGGCGGGTAAGGATAAAAGAGATGCTTCGGCAGAAAGAAAATAACAAACCAGACAAGGAGCGTGTCGACCGCGAGAAGGGGTTCACCCTGATCGAGGTGCTGACGGTGGCCGCAATAATAGGAATTCTTGCGACAATGGCCGTGGTCAGCATGCGGGGCGGACGGCGCATTGCCTTCGAGACCCGTGCTATCGCCGCGATGAAAAATGTGGCGGAGAACGAGGTCATCTACTACTCGAGGTTTGGCGAATATGGATCCTGGAACGAGATGCTTTCAGAAGGCGATCTCATAGATCCCGGATACGGCAGGGCGGACAACCTCGACACGCCGGTCGATGCACCGATCGCGAACCTTTACTCGGTCGCGATACACCTTAACCAGACACGCCAGTGTTTTACCGCGGTGGCCTGGCCGCTCGAAGCATCGATATGGCATCTCAGGACGTTTGCGGTTACATGTGACGGAAGTCTTTTGAATTCGAAGGAACATGGTTACTTTTTCAGTAACGTTGCTTTTATAAGGTAAAAGGGAAAAAGCGTAAGTACGCCTTCGGGCGTTTGTGAAGAAATGAAAGTAAACCGGTTACCGGCTTTAAAGCCGGGACGGAGGTTAAGAGAAATGAGAAAAATCCTCAGGCCCGTTGACGAAAATGAACGAGGATTCACCCTGATCGAGGTGCTGGTGGTGGCGAGTATTATCGGAATTCTCGCCGCGATAGCGATTCCATCGATGGCCGGATCACGACGTGCGGCGCTCGAAGCGGCCTGCGTGAAGGCGCTTAGAAGTATCACCGACGCGCAGGAGATGCATTATCGTGACAACTTTGCCTATACCGGCACGTGGACCGCGCTTGATGACTACCTGCCCAGCGCATACTCGGGATGGGGCAGGAAGAGGTTCTTCATAGAGAATTACTCGCTCGGATTTACGACATCAAACTCTAACCAGAGGTACACGGTTTACGCCTGGCCCACGGACCAGTCGCTGAACCTGAACACGTTCGTGATAATGGACGATGCAATACCGCTGTACTATGACTTCAATCCGGTGAGATAAGAGAAGTACCTACAAGATGCGTGAACGCGGGCAAAATAAAGACCTGAACGTAAAGGGCTACTCCCTTATCGAGATGCTTATCGTAACGACGCTGATACTTATTCTTGCGACGATACCGATCTCGCTTCTTCGAAGGAGCAGGGAGAAGACATACGAGGCGGAGGCGCTTCGCGCTCTCAGGATGATGGCACTCGCATATGAGAATTATTTTGCGGTAAACGGACACGAGTATCCAAATTACGTTTCTAACGGACAACTTTCGGAGAACATAGAGTTTACGGAGGCCGAGGAGATCTGGGATGAACTGATATACCAGCAGCTTGTACCGATGAGGTATTCGGGATTCCCGCATGACAGGCAGGATCTTCTGGCGAGGGGTTACGTATTTTCGATTTTCCCTGCGGATCACGGAGCTGCAACAGGGGAAGGAGCACGTCACACATACGCTCTTGCGATGATGCCGTACGAGGGCAGCATTGCTCAGCGAGGGCTTGTAATGGTGCAGGGACACAAGTTTTTCACGAACTACCCGTCGGCACTTCCGAGGAACATGCTGGGACCCGGATTATACAGTCTGAGAGTATACGCGATGGCCGAATAGAAAGACCTGTAAAAAAAAGGTTGCCTTTAGAGGATATTAAATTTGATTAAGAAAACCTGGCATATGGACCGCGAAAGGAAACAGAGGGGCTACACTTTGGTAGAGCTCCTCGCAGTCTGCACAATCATCTCGATACTGGCAGCGATCTCTTTCGCATTATTCTCAAGGATGAGAAGCCAGGCAATTGAAACCAACGCCCTTGCGGCCATGAACTCGATGGCCACGGGATACGAGATGTATTACTTTTCAAACATGTCGTACCCGCAGTGGGGAGAAGGCCAGGAGTTCAGCAGTCAGTCGGCGTTGATTGACCATATGATCTATGAAGAATACCTGCCGAGATCGTGGAGCAACTATCATGTCAGTCCCGCAACGGGATACCTTGTCGGCATCACGCAGGACTACGCGGTGGAGATCATCGGATACGATCCGGGAGATCCCACGACCTCGGAGAAGAACTCATATTTCATTGTGTTTCACCCGTACAATTTCCAGAAGGACGCACTTGCGATCGGTGTCAACCCGCCGACTGGATGGGTTGCAGTCAGGCCGCGAAGGGGGCCTGCGAGTGACCAGGAAGGGAATTTGTACAGGGGATACCAGCTTTACGTATTCAAGCGCGGGGGGGCGGGTATTTAGTCCCGTCTACACTGGGAACCGAGCTGGAGATATCGGAAAATTGTCCGACAGGGGCAAAAAAATCACCGAAATTCACATGCCTGATGTGTCCGGGAAAAACGTCCCGAATGCATGTTCAATGGCGGAATATCCGCTCTTGACTTGCTTTCATATATATAGTACTGTTTCACGGAGCGTGGGAACCAGGAGCCTCATAAAAACGGGCGATTTACCCGGTTTGGAGGGTAAACGTTTTTATTTTCACGCGTTTTTTAAGGAAAAGGGTTCCATATTACCAATCAAGGAAACGACAAAGGGGACAGCCAGTTGGCACCGTTACCATTAGTTAATTTGGCTCCCAAGCGCGCCCTGGGGATTCATGTGGGTCCTGCTCAGATCAGGCTTGTAGAGATGGAGCGGGGCCGTGAACCCATGGTGACGAACATGTTATGGGAGGAGACCCCCCCTGAGGCGTACGTTGGAAACCGCCTGGAAAATCCGTCTGCGCTGGCCAACGCTCTGATCAGAATGCTGCAGGGTGCCCGAATAAAGACGAAGACTGCACTAGCTTCGGTCGACGCAATCGAAATCCTCTCGAGGAACATCACGCTTCCCAACATGCCTATCAAGGAACTGAGGAAAGCGATCCTTTTCGAGAGTGAGGCCAGCCTTCCATCGGGTACCGGTGACAACGTTCTCGATTACTCGATCCTGCGGTCATTTACAAGTGAAGAGGACAAGAGCGAGAAGGTAGAGGTGCTGATCATGTCGGCACAGAAGCAGCCTCTCGGGTTACTTGTCGAATCGCTTCTCGAGGCGGGACTGAAACCCGCAGCGATCGATCTAACGCCAATAGCCGCGCATCGTGCCGAGAAAAGATCGCTCGCGGAGTCGGAGCGTTCGGGCGAATACATACTTGTAACGATCAACGACAAATGTACGGACCTGACGATTGTTTTCGACAACGAGGTCAGGTACATAAGGTCTATTCCAATAGGCAGCGTGGCCTTTGTCGATGCGCTTGGCGAAAAGCACCTGTTTGACGCCGGGCTTGGCGAGGACGAGTTCCGAAACGGCACGGCGATTCCGAGGGAGGAAGAGGACCTTGGAATCGAGAGCAGGGGAAGCGACGAGGACCTCGAGTTCGGTGCATTCGGAGAGGATCCGTTCTCTGCCGAGCTTGGATCGGGTGAAGAGGTGCTGTCGCAGGAATCAAGTGAAGAGATCGACGATCTTGCCCGACTCAATCCGTTGTTGACGGAGCTTGTTGACGAGACGCTGAACACGATTCGATACGGTCAGTCGATCGGCAAGGACCAGAACGAGATCACATACGGAATAATAAACGGGTATTTCCCGTACGGACAGCATTTTGTCAAGTCCATGTCGGACAAGCTTGGAATACCGGTCATAATGGGAGATCCGCTGGCAGGGCTTCAGATGGCCGATACAGGTATCAGAGAGGACCTAGTACGTTATTTCGCCCCGGACTTCAGTTGCGCAGTGGGCCTGGCACTGAGGGGGATACAACAGGTTGAATAAATGGGATAAAAGAGACAGACTGGTTAATCTTCTGCCCGAGGAATACCTGCCGGAACCTGAATTCAAAGCGTTCCCCATATTTGCTGCCGTTCTGATAATTCTGACGCTGCTGTTTGTTTACATGCAGTACCAGGGTGACAGCAAACGTGCACGAGACATCAGGATCAGGGCCAACCAGTTAACCGATGAGAACACACGGAGGATGGAAGAAGTCCAGGACTTCATAGAGATCCAGGCGACCGCGAGGTTCATAAGGAGTTACATCGCGGTTATACCGAACATGGTGCTTCAGGCCCCCGATTACTGGGAAATTTATAACGAGGTGGAAAGATTTCTTCCCGAGGATACCTGGCTTCAGAGCCTCACTTTCCGCCCTGTCGGACGTGGCTGGCCGGATGTCCAGATCAACTGCCTTTCGAGGGGATACTCGTTCAACGGGCCGTTGCTTACATATGATACGCTGAAGGGAACTTCAGAAAATCCGACAAGGTTCAGGAACCTGAGGATGAACGGGTACAGGCGAATTATGGTGGCCGGAACTCCGGCTGCAAGTTTCACAATCCGGATGGGAGTACGTTATCCTTCCATCGAAACGGAGGACCTGGGAGGCTGACAGCCTGGCCCTGGAGGTGTAATACCTTAGGTGAACGCTTACGCAAAAATAGCCATAAAAATCGTAATCGTGCTGGTCGTATGCCTTATTCTGATTACGGTATACAACTTTCTCGGTAAACGGACGTTTAACGCCGCGGCACGCAGACTGAGGAACGAAGAGAACAACCAGCTTGAGGTCAAGGCGAAACTTGACTCTCTTCTCGCGTACCAGGATCTCCTTCCGATGATACGGCAGGTGCAACTCCAGGATATCCAGACTATCCGGAATCTTGTACCCGACGCGGACGAGTTTGTTCTGACCAGCTATCTCAGGACAATTCACGACATGCTCAGGGTGAATCACCTTGAGACGAACGGGATCTCGATCGGCGGCGCTCCCGCGGCAATGGGCGGAATTAATTTCGACAATGCGTTCTCCTCGGATGTATCGAAACTCCAGGAGGATCTTGCATCAATCACGGAGGCGCTCGACTGGTTCCAGGCAAACTTGGCACAGATGAACAACATGTTCATGAGTTTCAATTTTTACCAGATGATCGGCACGGGCGACGAGAATTTCGAAGTGATAGTGGGGGGAATCGAACAGCATACTTTCAACCTTACGGTAAGGGGTTCATACCGCGACATAAAAAAATTCACTTACGACGTATTTAACATGCGTCCCCATACCGCACTGGTCAATTTCCAGATGTCACCTCAGGGTCAGGGTGTTGGGCAGTCAAGGCAGTATTCTGCGAGCTTCACCCTGGTTACATACGGTGACGCCAATACTCCACCGGATCTCTGGGCTGTACACAATGGCCCGACGACAATGGTCCAGGCCGAAGCACCTGAAGAAGGTGGGGAAGAGGCTGAAAATGGAGGGGAAGAACCGGACGCTGAGGAGGCGGCCTGATAATCAGTACCTTTTGAGAATCAGGGTGATGTGAAATGAAAAAGCAACCGGTTGAAAAGAAAAACATGAAGGACGTAATACGGAAATACCTGCCATATGGCGTTATTGCGGCATTGATTCTGGTCAGTGGGTTTATTCTTCTGCGATCGGAATCGGGTCTTGTCGGATCTGTGCAGGCACAGACGAATCCACAGGCAATCGGAGACACGATTGTCGATACGGTTACGGGAGCTGCGGCCGAGCACAATGCGGAAATTGCGGAAGCCGAGCGTGAGATCGAGACAGCTGGCGACGAACCGGAACCGGTCGAGGAGGAAATGGCTCCGAGCCTTGAGGATGTACTCGGTGAGACCGCTGTGCCGGAGATGCAGGGTGCGCCTGAGGTCGAGCCTGTATTTGTCGGACCGGGATCACCTTATTACACTTCTTCCGAAGGACTTGGCGGTTTAAATATTGTTGAGATGACGTATGACGAATTGTACCGGGCACTGTTCCTTCTGAATGAAATTCAGGCTGCACCGAACCAGACGGGTGCGGTAAGCCAGTTATTGCCTGTAGTCACAAGGTTCCAGCACATGGTTACACCGCCGAGAGAAGTAGTCGAGGGCGTTGGAATTAATGAGGAAGAGGATATTCCGTGGGAATCCGGGGCGAGGCGATACAGCCCCTTCGATCCTGTCGGGGTCGATTCGGGAGTTCCAAGCGGACGTGCCACGCCACTGCCACCGTTCTCGTTCGATATTACGGGCCGGGACATAAGTACTGTTGACGAAGGACCGGAGTGCAGCGCATCGAACGTTGCATCAAGTTTGACGTTAAAGGGTGTAATCGGAGAAGTCGGTAACTACAGGTGCATACTTGAGGGTATGGGTGAAGAAAAGGAACTTGGAGTTGGAGAGGAAGTAGTATACCTCTGCGAGAAGCATTATATTGTCATGGAAATAACCCTGACGATGGTCGTTATAGCGGATGAAACCGACATGAGCAACAGAGGAGTTGTTCAGTTCGGAAGCCGCGAGGGCATCTCGGGGATATCGATATCATACTAGGGTCGGGGATAACATTACAGGATAGTAAGTTTCTATCATATAGAGCTAACGGCATGGCCGTAATTTCCCATCACTCAGCAGGGAAACCTGCGGGAAATTAACCAAGGAGCCAGACTCGCCTGATGAGAATCGCTCACGAGAACACTGGAAGCAATTACAGAATGCCTGCGAGGGTTATCACTCTCGCCGTTGCCCTTCTGCTGCTTATGCCGCTGACTGGGCTATGGGCCCAGGAAACCGGGGGGCAAAGCGAGGTGAGTACAGCAAGCCTCGAAGCCCTGGAAGGGGCCCTCGTAATCGACATTGGACTGACAAGCCCGGCGAGCGTCAGGACTTTCCGCCTGACCTCACCGGACAGAATCGTGTTTGATCTCGAGGACACCGTACTGACGCTTGACGAGGAAGCCGTAACTCAGTGGGATTTGCCACTTGCGGGAATCCGGTCACTCGAAATTCTCCAGTTCTCCACGGAACCCCCTGTGGTCAGGGTGTTCGCGGAGATCAGCGACGATATTTTCGAGACGGACAGGATGAACACGCCTGATGGCTTAAGGCTTGCACTGTACAGTGACGCTAACCCGTTTGAGGTTACGGAACCCGATGCACCTCCCGCGACCATGGAGCCGATAATCGAACGCCTGTGGCATGAGACTATGGAGGACAACAAGGATCGGTTCGTAATCGATTTCTCGTTTGGCGTAGTTCTTCCCCAGATCAGGGTGGAAAGCCCGACGATCCTGCTGTTGACTTTCCCCGGAACTGACGTGCTGCTTCCTGCATCCCATCCCGATAACTTCGCGGTAAGCGTTGAAGGAAACGTCGCGGAGCGAATGCGGGCCGAGAGGATCCAGGATGCGGACGGGGTCGGTACGGAGATTCGTCTCACGGTCCCGGACACCTCCCTGATCGGCTACACACTCGAGACAGGCAGCGAGGACACGATCGAACTCATCCTCATGGCCGAAAGTGCGCCGGAACCGGAACCTCCCGTGGTTGATGAACCCGAACCGTTACCGGTCGAGGGTGGTCAGCTCATGGTGCTGTCGACGGGTGACGAAACCCCGTCGATGCCCGAAGCTGACATCCAGATCACGAGGGTTCAGTTCCAGTCGATTGATGCCGACACCGACAGATTCTATGTATATTACGAAGGTGGCGAGATCGAACCCAATATCCAGAGGTTCAATTATCCGACACGCATTGCGATGTACATTCCCGACTCCGCGGTAATACTTCCGGAGAACTCGGAAGGACGATTCCAGTCGGTGGTGTCCGGTGTGATGGCTGATGAACTCAAGGTGTTCAATCGTGTGATCGAGGATGTCGGTCCGGAGAGCCAGTTCATATTCTACTTCCCCGGAAGCGATCAGGAGAACATCGGCTTCACGGTCGAGTTCACCGAGCCTGGCGCAATGCACATTGATTTTTACAGGACCGCAGCCCCATTGGAAGTGGAGAGTCCTGTCGAAGTAAACACGACAATTGATGCTCCGCAGCCGGAACCCGTTGTTGAGGAAACTCCACAGCCGGAACCGATGGTCGAGGAGCCTGAAGTTATAGAAGAGCCGGAAATCGAGATTCCTGAAGTTATCGAGGAACCGGTTGTTGTTGAAGAGCCGGTGGAAATACCGGAACCGGTAGTATCGCTTCCGGTTCTCAACGT
>Ga0272441_10004315_pt1 | contig 25994 bp, 48 predicted proteins | sample SSMProp6N_FD_193582 | JGI IMG/M metagenome (GOLD analysis project Ga0272441, IMG submission 193582) | Marine sediment archaeal communities from Little Sippewissett salt marsh, Falmouth, MA, United States - SSM-Prop-6N | ecosystem: Environmental > Aquatic > Marine > Wetlands > Sediment ...
TGTTATTTGTAGTTTGTTCTTCCAGATAGTCGTTATATTGTATCTGTGTGTATCCTGTATATGCCATAGATATGCCAAGTCCTATCACAAGCCCTATTATCAACAATGTTTTCTTTTCCATTCTTTTACCTCTCTAAACCTAAATAATCATACAGATATTGGATGTCGTCATTAAGCAACTGTGTGTATCTGTGAAATATCATATCAATGATTGATTGCCTGACACTCCATAATTCAGTTTCGTTCCCTCTAACTACTATTTGGTCTGCCATCCTTTCGTTAAAAAGAGTTGCTGTAACATTCCATATATCCTGTGCAATCACACCAACGCTTTGCCTATCTGTTAAATTACCTACTATAAATTCTCCTGTTTCGTTATTCTCCCAAACCTGATAATACCTAAATCTTACTATAGTAACATTCTCGCACCATTTCCTAACTGCACTATCAGGTAAAGCCAAAACCTGTTTAATCCTTTCATCACTATCAACCGTCCAATCTACAGTAATTTTGCCTGTACCCTCTATCTCAACTTCTGCTGTTGGTGTTGTATCATTTACACCTAAAAAGGTATTTGTAAAATAAGAATCAACAACTTCCTCATCTGTTCCAATAACCAACCTTAAAGTATCAGAACTTGAGCCATCAGGAGAAGTATATAATCGCCATTGATAACCATTCTTTGCATAATTGGCAAAGAAATCCTGTGCACCTGCCTCTTTGGACATTAATACACCACCTGCAGTATTGCCATTATAAAATAGCATCCTTGCATATTCGTTCAAATCGTCATCACTTTCTAACCTTACATCCAAGTTACCTGCATCAGGCGTCTTAAAAGATATATCCTGTGGTGGATTGTCATCAAAGAAACCTATTTCGTTTGTATCTGCTTCTACAAATATAGCGTGTGTACTATCATTACTTTCAACTCGGAAATCATAATCAATACTATTGTCATTGAATATCAGTTCTGTGGCATCAAAAAGCATCATATTGTTCTCTAACGCACCATCATTCTTTATTCCAATGATATTCTTGCTGTTGTCCACATTCCTTATGTAAAAGCCGGTATCTGCACCAAAGAAAGACCAGTTCTCTGCACCTGCCAACTGCGAATACATCTTAAATTGTGGATAATTTGTATCTGAAATGTAAACGTTGCCACCTTGAACATGGAGTTTTCCTTCAGTTCCAACACCACCTATGCCTACTCTTGAATAACTCTCATTAAGATAAACATCTGTTCCTGATATATTCCAAACATCAGATGTTGTTATATATGGAGATAAATCGTATGTTGTATCGTTATCAGTATATCCCCATAGACCTGAACCATCTCCAATGAATGTGGATGTTACAGAGTTGAATATCACATCGTCAGTAGTGTTCAAGTCCTGATTTTGCCATTGCTGTGATGTCAGATAACCTACATCTGCATGGTTTCCCCAAGAATATGAATCGTTCCATTGCCCCATCAATACAGAAGTTATCGTGTGTGCTTGATGTGCTGAAAATACTGGGTCGGTTTCTGTATAAGATGTTAGATAACCTTTTGCATTAAGCCAAGTTTGGTTTATCTCAAATGCATCCCCTGTTAAATTCAATGTTAGGTTATCTGCATAATATGCCTTGCCACCACCTGATATGTCATTTGCAGATTCCCAAAGCCCTGATGTTGAATTATATTTCAATACCTGTCCATTCATCGCACCAGTTGTATCTCTATTTAAACCTGGTGGAACAACCACACTATTATTTTCTATACATCCTGAAAAGACTGTTACAAGTAATAGTATTACAATTATTGGTACAATTATTCTTTTATCCATATATTACTCCTTCATAAAGAATATGCTTACAATTGTTCCTACTAAACCAAGAACTGTGAATATGTAATACAAGAATCCAATCTCTGGATATTCACTAAATACTGCTGATCCTACCAATAAACAACTTGCTGCAAGCCATATTGAAGATACTGTAATCTCCCTTGTTTTCATAAATAATGCTGCTGCTATTATACCTATTGGGATTAGCCAAAATGCACCACCGAATATGTTTGTGAATGTACCCCATATTGTATCCCATGGTTGGTCTATCAGTTCTGATCCATTTATTGCCAAATTTAACCACTCCCTGTAAGCATACCTACTATTGCTGCTATAAACACAAACATCACTCCAACTGTAAAAACTATTAGAAAATCCCCTGGAACATATCCACCGTAGCTAAATATTGAAAGCATATTTATCCATGATGCCCAGAATACTGCACCGAATATGTGAATCCCTATTGGTGTAATTGTCTTTGTAAGAAATGCCAATGCACAAGCACCAATAAAAGTTAATCCTGTGACACCAAGAAACAATGCCTGCATATTTGGATCTTCAAGACCTGTGAACTTTGCCAATGCATCATTACTCCCTTCAACACCTTCAGCACCAATCCCCGACACATTTGGGAACATTCCCATTGAACCAACAAAGTTAGCAATCAAAGAAAATGCAAGCATTAAAAGAATGAACATTACGCAAATACGGAAAAAACTATTCAAAACCGATCCCTCCAGTCAGGTTCTCGATGGAAACACCAGAACGCAAACCATACTAATGGCACTAACACCAACATTCCAAAAATCATATCAAATACTGTTCTACCCCATGAAGATCCATGTTCTACCTCTGAATCACTATTTGTGTTGTTAAGATTATCAAAGTCTGTCATAATATCATCAAATGGACTACTTAATACAATATAGATTACTATAACGATGAAAACATAAATTGCCATTATAGAACCATTACGTACTATAGAACTCATTTACATCCCTCCCATATACTCTTTTTCATTATATTTTCTAATAGCCCATAGTCCACCAAAAACCCAGTAACATATGAATACTGCTGTCCACATCCACATTACAAAGTTATATACATCGCCTGATTCGTGTATATCTGCTGCAACAAATTCATCAAGTATCCCATTTAATAACCATCCAATAAAACCAAGAACTCCACCACCTGCAAGAAATGATGCAATAGGAATGAAACTCATAGTTTAAACCTCTTTGCAAGCTTGTCTATGTCAGGAATGTCGAACTTACGGAAACCGTAATCTAATTTTTTAAAATATTTCTCCCAACTGGATGCCCCACGACCACCCATCATTCTTGGTGGCAACCATATTCCAGAACCAAAGAATGGAGAAGATGATGATGAATAACTACTTGATGATTTACTTGAACTTGAAGATGATGATGATGCGCTTATACTATAACTGCTCGATGGACTTAGACTTGAACTAAAAGATGATGATGTTGAAGTAGAACTACTACTACTCAAACCTGATATAGAAATACTTGGCATACTTACAGAACTACTTAATGAACGTGAAAATGATCTACTGCTTGATGAAAATGATTTACTAAATATGTTTGATAAACTTTTACTGGTACTTACTATGGGTGACCTTCTTGTTGGTAATGTAAAACTTGTTGATGTTGTGGCAAATCTTGGACTTGTTCTGTACATCCTTACAAAGTTCATTGGATTCATTGTTGTGCTTGGGTTTAATGCTGCACTCATTTGTAATGGACTTAAAATACTACTTGGTGTCCATGTTGGTGTTGGTGGAAGATATGAATAACTAACTGATGCTGTGCTGATTGGTTTTGTTCCTAAATTAAGTTTTGTAAGATTTTTACTGAACTTCCATCCCATTGTTTTTTTATAAAAATCAACTTTTAAATCTTTAATAGCATCACTGGAACTTGGACTATAATATAAACTACTTGAAAATCTTGACATTACTACTGGATTCTTTGACAAAAATGTAGCTGTTTTAGAATAATCTGCCATTGTAAAACCAAAGCTCTTTGGGAATCCTGATGGAAATAATTGTTGCGACATTCTTACACTCTCAGAAATGTCCTTTACTCTACCAATATGTGCAAGATTCAAACTACTGTCAGACAATCTTACAAATTGTTCAGTCCATCTTATTCCTGTTCTACCCGATGGATACAAATAACTTGGTTCTACCTTACCCCCCAGTATCGTTGCCATTGTATCTACTTTTTGTAGATAATGTGGATCTGAAACATCTGCTAAATTATATCCGATTTTGTTAAGCATATATTCTGCTTCTGCTTTACCATATGGCATATACTGAACATCATAATCACCAGTTATTGGTTTATTACTACCTGCACCACCTATTATTTTTTGACTACGGAAAATACTATGTTCTTTAAAAAAATTGATTACTTTTTGTTTTCCAAATAAATTTCTAATGTTTGTGAATGTTGGTTCTGGTTGATTAACTCTCAAATTTGTTAATGCCATATTACTTTGTATTTTAAAATTCATTCCTGCGAATTCCTTGCTTGCACCTGCCTTCCAGGCCGTCATAAGATGGTCTGCCGATTTACCTTGTTTTAATAATGAAATTACCTGTTTTGCATCCTTATCGAACATTCTGTTTATATATTGATTGTGTCCTTTGTATGCACCTACTTTGAATTTTGGTAATCCTGTTTTTGGATCTCTTACCATCATCCCTGCTTCGCTTGCTTTACTCATACCATAATAAGTTAAACCAAGTCTTGCTGCACCACCAAATGCCCTTCCAATCTCACCTTCTGAAACATTCTTTGTAAATTCATATGTTCCATATGTTGCAACACCAATCTTTATTGCTGTTCCACCAACTTTAGAACCCACTGCAAAAGCTGTTGGGTATGCTGCACTCAACCTACCAACTGTTGGTGCTGCTACTGAACTACTGCCTGCTGTCATCGCAGTTAGACCTACTACTCCTGGTGCTGACGATAGATACCAACCTACTGCACTTAATGGATCTTTTACATTCCTTGTTCCTGCCACTGCCGATACTTCAATCTCCCTTGCCTTATCTTTATTACCTAAAAGAGTTTCAATAGTTCCTGGTATCCCTGCAAAGTTCTCGGGAGTCATCGCAAGTGCAAATCGTGTTCCAATTGCTTCTAAAGACCATGGGTTTTTATATGCCCGTTTTTCTATTACTTTGCTTGTACTATAATATACATCTGCACCTTGGAATGGAAAATCAACTTCATATTTATATGTTCCATCTTTTTGTTTAATCTTCCTTACTTTTGTATCAGGATGCCAGTCTGATACTCTTGTTATCTCAGCATCAAGTTTAGATACTATATTGGTTAGTTTCACATCATCTATTTTCTGAGATTCGCTTTGGTAATACTTACCCATATTTGCAAGATAAATATCATAATCTTTTGCAGATAATGTTTTATTATATTCATCTGGTGTATCCAGTCCAGGTATTTTACTATCACCACCATATAAAAATTGCCGATAAAATTCGTTAACCGTCCAGTTTACCTTATCCCCCTTATATATTTCACCTTCGATTTCTACTGGTTTTGACCATTCAAAATCAATTAAACCCTGACCAAAATCATATAATTTGGTTTTTTGTTCTTTTTGTTTAATTGCTGTATCACGAAATATATTTAGTTCGTCTGTAAATTCAGATGTTGTTAATTCTTCACCTGGTTTGGGTAAACCTTCTTTTTGTCCTCTATGCCCTCTTGAACGCAAATCAGAACTTTTTGTTTCTTCAACATCTTTTAATTTGACACCACCCGATGATGACTTACCTTGATTTTGTTGTGTTCTTTTTATTGAACCTGATGAAGTCCAAGCCAAATTTTCTGTTTTTGATGTTTGTGATCCCTGACTCATTCTTTGGTTTGTATCAACTCTAATCGTATCTTCTATAAGTTTATCATCTAATTTTGGAGTTTTTATATCGTCCAATATGTTTTTCGGTTCATATATTCCTGTTCTACCAGATGTTGAAGAACCGAAAGGTATTGATGTTATTTGTGTGCTACCACCACTTGAACCTTCACCAGAACTTATACTACCCCCAGATGAACTTCCACCTGAACTGCTTGATCTTCTACGAGAACCACTTGATGGTTTTTTCCTTTCAACTATTTTATATACTGGTTGTTTTTTTAGTTGATTAAGTATTGCTGCCTTTTGTGCTTCAGTATAAGCCATTTTATGCATACCTCCTATTCAATTTCCATTGGAGAAGAATTCCCATTATTATAATAAAAACACATACAGTCGTTGTCAGTAACGCCAATCCCAACCATGCATTAAACCCAAGCAATGCAATACCTGTTATCACAATACCAACACCTGCACTTTTTTGGTCAAATGCAAACAACATTACCAACAATATAAACAAACCAAAAATCGCACTCCATGTAAGCTGATTGTTATCCCCAAAAATATTGTCAAACATATCATCAAATTCAGATACGCTTGTCTTTGAATGATTTGTAATCTCCTCTGGATTCAAATATAATGAATCCCAAAATGTACCAAATATTGTATGATTGATATATGCCAAAACATAGTATGTATTATTCACATTCATTGTTATTGTTATTGCTATGCTTTGATCTGTGGAATTATAACTGTTAAAGTAACTTGTTATGTTCGTTGTTGTGTTAATCTCATATATCCATATACTGAAATTATTAAAATCACCACACTCTGTTCCTGCATCATTACTAAGATTTACATAACCTGTTGTTCCTGTTACCTCACCTGTGAATGTTATACAATCTGATGGGGATGTTTCATTTGGATAATCTTCTGGTAATGCTGTAAGGTAAAAAGTCTTGTAAGCATCTTCAACATAACTTATATCTGGCGGTGTCCAAAACGTGTTCTCTGTATAATAGTCATCATGTGATATGGTTACATAATATACTGTATCAGGTATCAAATCAGCATCCACTTGTCCAGAACCATCTGTGTATGCACTAAGTACAACATCATACTCATCATAATCAGAAAAGTTTGCTGTATCATTAACAAATCTTTTTATTTCGACAAAAGCATCTTCCACTCTCTCCTCTGCATCATTCTTTACAAATATAATATAATGTGATGCAAGTGTTTCATTATCCAAATCCGATCCATTTACATACCAATCTTCACCTTCTTCATCGTCAGGAGATCCTTCACTACTTGCAGGTAAATAAAAACTAACATTGTAAACATTATTCTCAAGAAGATCCATAGTTTGACTTTTTGTCTTATATCCTTGCTTGGAAATCTGTATTATTATATCTTCCCCATTTGGAATATCCTCCACACCAATATATGTTGGATTGTTACATGGTGTGTTTTGGTATGTTTCTGTTGCATTATTATTAGTTATAAATATTGTATAGTTTCCAATTGCTATCCATGTTTCATCTTCCTTATAGACATAAACTATTAATGCCCCATATGGTGCAGATACACCTGAACTGTATAGATTACTTGTTGAGTTGTATGTGAATACTGCAAATCGGTCTGTCGAATTATAGTTTGTTTTAGTATGGGTTGGATTTGTGTTATTATATATTATTGTTCCATCTGTTACGTTTGTCGGTGTAGAACTTGCCTTTTGAACTATTACTGTTGTATCGCAACCAGTTCCATTTACCCATTCAAAAGTTAATTGTGAACCAGATACATTTGCATAAACACTTGTTGGATCTGATGGATATGTCCAAGCATAATCTGATACATTTGTTGTACTATATAGATTTACTAATGAACTGTAACTCCACCACCTGTATGTGTAGTTTGTAGATGCTGTTAGACCTGTATCAGTATAACTTGTTCCTGTATCATTATAAACCTCTGTTCCTGAACCTCTTGCCCAACTGCTTACAGTATTCCTTTCAATGTACGTGTGTGTTGCATTTGTTCCAACAACCCATTCTAAATCTATTGCTGTTGCATTTGTTGAATTTGCATAATATGTTCCAGGTGTTAATGGCGCACCTGTTTCTGTTGTAAAGTAATATGTTGCATTTGTTGAATCATAACCATCTGTTACATTTACCCAAATTGTATATTGATTGTTTTGTGCAAGACCTGTTAATGCCAATGTCTTTGAACCGTTTGTATCACCGTTTGCATTGTTTGATTGTGTGTTGTTACATTCTATTGTCCAATCGAATGTATCTGCTTCAGAATCATTAATCCATACACTCCAAGTAAATGCTGATGCTTGGTCTACACTATTATTTGCAGGACTTGGACTTTCAACTGTTGGTGCTACATTACTTAATGTTGCTGCGTCATCAGATACATTTGTTGTACTGTAAAGGTTTGCTGTTTGATTCCATGCCCATGCTTGATAGTAATATGTAGTTCCAAAACTTAATCCTGTATCTGTGTATGATGTTAATGTTCCGTTGTATATCTCTGTGCCACTTGTCCTTGCCCAACTGCTTACAGTATTCCTTTCAATGTATGTGTTGTTCGTACCACTATTTGTCCAACTTAAATCTATCCTTGTCCTGTTTATTGCTGTTGCCGAAAGACCTGTTGGTGCAGGTGGTGAAAAATCACCTAAATTCTTAAACCATATACTGCCACCAAAAGTATTTGCTGCATCACTTGATGCTATTAAGTCTAAAAGATTATCCCCGTTGATGTCTATTGCCTGGACATCTACTGCTTCATCAACATCTGTTGAAATAGTATGCTTTGTCCAAACAAGATGTGTACCATCATTCTCAAACCATGTTATCTCGTTTTCCAACAAAGTTGCAGACATTATATCTATATCACCATCATAATCCACATCTGCTGTATCAAATCCTCTTGGATTTGTCAATGACCTGTCCACAGTATGATTTGTCCATGAAGTTCCATCGCCGTTATCATTTTCAATCCAATCAATACCATACAATATTGGTGGGGATGTATCATAATTTCCTGTAACAATATCCAAATCATCATCCCCATCTATATCTTCCAATATGATACGATTTGGTGCATCATATGAATTTGCTATGTGGTGATGTGAAAATGAACCAGAACCATCGTTTTCCCACCATTCGATTGTGTTTTCACCATCACCTGCAACAATATCTATATCATTATCTCCATCTATATCTCCAACATTAACTGCATGATAATCTGGTGAGGCATTAATGACATGGTGTGTCCAAGATTCTATATCACCTGCATTTTCTATCCACATTAATTCATTTTGTCCGGGGTCTACTGCAACTATATCTGAAAAGTTTTGCCCATCTATATCTGCAAACCAAGCAACATAAGCATACATCGGTGAACCTGCATCCAAATGTGCGACATGCTGATTGAAAGTTACATCATCACCTGTGTTATTAAATATTATAAATCCTTCTCCCGAACCACCAACAGTATCCCTGCTACAAACCACAACATCATAATCCCCATCACTATCCAAGTCCTCTGTATCTACATGAACACATCCGGTCATATCATCATCAAGATAATGGGTTGTCCAAGTTTGTCCATCGCCACCGTTTTCTGACCATGCTACAAAACCGTATTTGCCTCCATCTACCACTCCAACACTTGACGATGTGAAAACATCTGTATCGCCATCACCATCAAAATCAAGTCCATGCACATCCCATGAGTTTCCATCTGATATTCCTGTTAAGATACTTCTATTCTCACTATCAAATAATCCCTGCCATGTAAAACTATAACTTTCATTATTCCATCCACCATGACCGTCTGAAAGATTTACACTCCAGTAATATACTTGGTCATAATCTGATGTAAAGTTAGAATTTGATTTACTTATATTAGTATCTAAAGATATACTTGTATTACCTCCAAATGATTGCCAAGATGATCCATCTGTTCCCCACCACCAAGTTGCGTTTAATGTGTTGTTTGTATCGTCATCTGAACATATGACATATAATGTTGGGTTTGCAGATATGTTTGTAGTTCCATCTGGTGGTGATTCACCTGATTGCGTTGGTGTTTTATTTGGTGCTTCATGTTCTGCCCCCACTACCAGAAATGTTGGATTGTCAGAATTTGAATTATTTGCCATTGAATTGTATGTTGTCTTTAGATAATCTGCACTTCTTGGTAAATTTGATATTCTTACTGAATCCAAATATCCACCATCCATAGCCCAATAATTATTATACTTTGTAGCCAAATAATGTGTAAATGCACCTTTGTCTTTTATAGTATCAGAACTATTAGTTCCAATTAAAGTTCCATTAAGATATAATGACATCTCATTTGCTTCGCTACTATCATAAACTGCGCCAACATAACTAAAGACATTACCTAATAGAACACCACTTTTAATTGGATTGGTCGTACTACTTTCATCTATAATCCACCATTCCAATCCAGTTCCATCATTTAGATTCCATATTGATGAAAAATCATCTGAACCTCCGACTATATAATAAGTTGCTTTGTCTGATGTTATGAACTTTGCCCATGCCTCTATTGTAAATCCTCCTTCCATCTCTGTATCTGTCATTGTTGATGTTGACCAACCTTCACCACCACCATCTGCACCTGTTCCATCAGATTGTGCAGAGAATGTCGGTATTCCGGGTTTTAAATAATCATCAGAATCAGGTAATCCTCCAGTTTCAACTGCATCATTATTATTTGCTGTTGAATCAGTAAGACCACCATTTGAATCATTAAATAGAAAAACATTTTCATATCCAGTATCCCAAGTATTGGTTGAATCCCATTGGTTTGCACAACCAGAATTATTATAATACATATGAATCACAGTATTTGTACCTGCATCTGTTCCATTTAAATTACTTACATTCACCCATGCAGATAAAACACCAAGAGTTGCGTTCCATCTTTCTATCACATGTGGGAACTGTGTTGAGTTTGCACTATCAGTAAATGCTATATCCCCTGCATCTGCTTGTGCCACATGTGCCAATAGATCACTATCTGTAATATTTATCAATAGTGGGAAATAAGAAAGATTTGATGGCACTTGTGAACGGTTTATACTTATTGGTTTATAATAATTCCAACTTGATGACCACCATGGATCTAAACAATAGAAATGTTCATTTGATATTGCTTCACTTATAGATTCTGAACTTGGCTTAAATGCAAACCAATATTTTCCGTTATGACCATTTAAATCCCATTTCACTCTTTTTATCTTCACTTTGCATTTGTATCTTTTATCTGATTGTATGTTAATGTCTGGTGTTATGTACCAATCTGTCATACCTTTATGATTGTGTTCAATATGATTGTAATCCACATTCCATACATTCCAATCGAAATAGGTTTGGTTGTTCCATATCCTATCTGTTATATTGTAATGTCCACATAATGTGTAATCACCTGAATTGTTCTCATAGGTTGCAAATGCGAATGTTCCATTTGATAGTCCATTGTTATATGTTGCATTGAAAAGATATGTGTTGTTGCTGTTTCCAAGTGTTATATTATAATCGTTATAGTTTTCAATACCCAAGTTTGTGAAACTTACTACATCCTTTATTATGGTACAACCGTATTTTTCAACTTCCCCCCAAGAATACATCGGATGTGAATAGTTTTGCCATAACCAGATGTTGGTTGGTTTCATTACGGTTTCATCAAATCCCCAACAAAAATCTACATCACCTGAATATTGTTTGCTCTCAAATTCAAATACTACTTCGTCTGCCCCATAGATTGTGTGTGGGGTTGCACTTGCATAAACTTTACTGTCATCTACATAAACAGTATCTCCATCTATAATCCAATCTTCGTCTGTTGGATTATCCCCACCTACATTTTTAGATAGGGGAATACTTAATAGTATAAAAGATGTTATTATAATACAAGACAATATTGTGTATTTATTTACATGCATAGTGATGACCTCTTTTTTTAAATATAAGATGCAACATTACATGTTATGGGAGTTTCTTGATAAAAACCGATAAAAAAAGCATAGAATATAGTGGGCAGTACGTACCCCCCGAAATCATGGAAAAGAGCAGATGCATCTGGGTTTTAATATATGTTGCTTATAGTATTTATAATTAACCCAAAAGTGAGTAACAACTTAATTTTAATATAAGTAACAACTAAAAAATAGGTAAATACTTTCAATCAACCTCCTAAAGTTCAGGGTTTTTTATATGTACATTTCCATCTTAATGGACTAAATGGACTTACACTATTATCATATTTCATATATTCACATCGTTCAATACCTGCTTCATCATCATAGTTACATATCTCTCTTTCAGGATATGCACAATTTTCTTTATCATTTAATTTCGGATATTTTATCATACCCATCCCTCAACATACTTTTGGATCTCTACTTTATCTCGTTCAGTAAATGGCATATTACAATAGTGCTGAATAGAAATGGTTTGAGTATGCCCTTGCGATCCGACAATATCCATAATGCGTGTTGGATAGTTGAACATAAGCCAACTCTCCCAAGTCTTTCGTGTTGTCTTTGCACTTACACCACTTGGATCAAGTTCTGCTCGTTTACACCAAGTTGTAAGATTCTTATTCCAACCTTTATATCCAGGCAATTCAATATCAAGATTGCAGAACAATTCTATTGCCATCTTGCCTTGATTGTTTAATCTTACCCATCGTTCGGGTTGTTTGCGATTTACCTTCCTACTTGCCTTATAATTAGGCAAGTGGATAAAATCCCCATCGAACCATCCAGTATGTTTTTGGAATCGCTGCATCTCGACATAACGCATCCCAGTATATAGCAAAGCCCTGAACATTACTTTGTGGTGTGGTTTGATAATCCCATACTTTAACAATCTTTGAACTTCATATGGTCTAAAAATCCTTGTGCTTGTCTTATCCGACTTGCCTTTTAGTATGGGTCTTTTAAAATCTTCTATGTCTTTCATAGTATCAAAAACTATAATATGGTAACCTTTTAAATGTTTTTCTACATCGTTTCAAATATCCCATATCTATAGCCCTGTTTTTTTATGTACCATTTTGTTAGAAAATGGTTACTTCTTTTTTAGGATCATTTCCTGCGTTTGTTTAATTTAATGTTTTTATCTTTATATGCCAACTCGTTTTATTTTTTAGTTTAGAAACTCGCCACATAATAAGCAAAGTATATGGAAACATAATAAAACCAATAATGATAGCAAATATCAGTATCAATTTCTCATTCTTCATTTTCTTGCCTCTTTTAATTTATCTTTTTGTAATTTACAATATTTACATTCCTTACACATATAACCAACCTTAACAAACTCACCATCAGCACCCTCACGCCAATAAAGAGATTTGAAAAGCCCTTTACATTTAGGGCAACGAATGGTAATCACCTTCACATACACAAATATCACATTCTGATTGTTTCTTACCACAATGTGGGCAATATAACCTCATTTTTAGTCCTCCTCTTTTGTTTCGAAAGGATACCATATACGATGACAACTTGGACAATGTATTGCGAATTTTTCCTTTCCCATTCCAGATATGTATTTTTTAATTTCCAAGCCCATTGTATAATCCTTTTTGTTACCATTACAATATGGACATACTAACATTTTTAGTCCTCCTTGATTAAATCTTCAATCTCACTTATTAAGTCAAGTTTTTCTTGTGTCTTTTCATTTTGTTTGTAGAACACTAAATATCTTAATTGTTCCAATTTCTGTCTAACATCACTCATCTTTAGTCCTCCTGAAATTGATAGCGTATTCCATGTCGTGCTAAATACTTCTCAATATGGTCAGAATGTTCATCTTTCAAATGTTCGAAATCCCAGATAATAAGTTTCATTTTTAGTCCTCCTCTATATCCTTTAGTTCTTTTAGTTTAGCATTACAATTATAACAAACAGGTTGTCCAAAAGCAATTAATGTTTTAGTATCACCAAAATTTGGTGGTAAAGGATAACCACAATATGCACATCTGAACATTTTTAGTCCTCCTTGAAGGTTTTTTCTGCTTTCAATATTTCTTGTTCTGCTGTATGGTCATCTATAACTTGTAATGCTTTACCAAGATGTTCACGAATTTCATCAAGTTCATTTGTTTTATAATCTTTGAAATTGTTTCTACCTAATTCATATTTAAGTTCTTTTACATATCTGATTATTCTATTAACTGTGAATGTATGTACATCACTCATCTTTAGTCCTCCTTGAAAGAAAGAGAGTTAAAGAATTGTTTTAACTCTTTTAATTCATCATCTGTTAGTTCATGTACTACATAATCATTTTTGGTTCTACCACTTTGTGTTTCAGTTTCTTTCCAAGTTTCTATAAATGTTCCACTTGCCCCATTTATTACAATTCTTAATTCATTCCCTGAATATTTAGGGAATTTCTTTTCCCAAGATTTTATTACGGTTTTTTCATTTCCCATATTTTTATCACCAATATACTGTATACAGTTATTAGTATATATACTTTTCTATTCTGTATACAGTTTTGACACAATAACATATTGACATAGTTACCTTTTTAATTTATGTTTCTCAACTTCCATTTGTTTACACCATTAACTTATTTCTTCATTTTCACAGATACTAATAGCATAAGACAATCCTTCTACTATTCCACCATCAAATGGATGTTTGTTTTTTTCTACTTCATTCTCATAATGTTTTTTTAATCGCTTTAATTCATTTATTACTTCTTTTTTCATCTTTCTACATCCTCCTTTTTAAATTAGGATAAATATCCTGATAGTATAAGCATAATACCACCTATGAATGATAACCAACTCATACCAACCATATCATCACATTTCCAACCAAGACAAATGTTTATTATTCCAAACACCAATAAAATAATTCCAATTATTAATATCTCGATTATCATTTTCTTGCCTCTTTTAATTTATTTCTTTCTTAAACTTCTTTTCCAAAGCCAATCATCAACAGCATCAAAAAATACTTTCAAAGAAAAACATAAAGCACCAAGAATTACCAATACAGCAAAAGCCTTACCATAGTTAAGACCATTTGAAAGCTCTGTAAATGTTTCAAACCAATTCATTTTCTTTTTCACTTCCTATTACTTTTAATTTACCTTTTTAATTTATTTTCCTCTGTATCTGATAATACCGTTTTTTCCTGCGTGTCTTTTTGCAGATGAATGTTTCCTAAAATATTTCCATGTTTTTAATCGTTCATCTTTTTTTGCTTTATATGGAAATTTTTTTATATCTTGTGCTTTACTCATAGTTTTTTTCACCTCCTTTTTAATTCATACTATCCTATATCCAATATCAACTTTTTAACCTTTTTAATTTATATCTAATTCCATTTGATTTTTATTTCTATATCCATACATAAATTTATCAGAAAACGGTGAACTATCTCTATTAAGTCGAATATCGAAGAATTCTTTAACTGTTTTACAATCATCTTGTCGATTAGATGTAAACAAATTATTTGCAATACAATCTTTATATTCACCAAGCAATTTTTCTATATTTTCTTCTGTTCGTTCTATCTTATTATGATACATAGATGTATCAGAAAAACAAGAATATTTTTTAACTAATGGTTCACCACAACAACAACCTGATTTACTAATATGATGTAAATCATTATCAGCAAGACTATAAGGAATATTATATCGTTCAAGTTTATCAAGTGTTTCTTTATATAATCTTAATCTTATATTTGGTTTAAGATTCAATAAACCCATCTGAATAAAATCACCTTTATTAAGATTTAATCTATTTAGAAGATAACTTTTTTGTTCTTTATTTTGTGGAACTATCTTTAAGCCTTCAATAGTAAAATAATCAGCATCCCTAAACGTATCAACAATATCACTTGTTGTTATCTTTGGAATAAATGGTTGAATCCTTATACCAACTTTAAAACCTTCATCCTTTAATTGTTTAAAAAATCTTATACGATTATTTATATCTGGGACATTTGGTTCTATATCATCATTAACAAGATTAGTAATACTTAACTGGAATGAATGATATTTTGGATTAACTGTTGCACTATAGTATGTATCTGCTTTAGTGGAAAATAATATAGATATATCATACCAATTTGCAATATCAACCATCTTCATAGTTATATTAAGTTTATTTTCAATTGGTTGAAATGGATCACTCATACCGCCAAAATGCCAAGTGATTTTATTTTTAATTAACATATCTAAAAAACTTTTTTTATCAAAATTCTTTTCATTATATACTTGATGTAATTTTTTATTTAACCAATCTAAATCGGCAATCTTTAGTTTCTTTTCAAATTCCATTATCTTGCGATAATTAGCAAAACAATATCTACATTGAAAACTACAAGTCTTATAACTATCAACTCTTAATGGTAAAGGACATATAGCAAATTTACTTGTTACGTTCAATGGTTTAAACTTTTCTATTTAAATCACTTCCTTTCCCTTTTTAATTTACGAATACGCTTCTTATTCCAATATGGAGATTTACATTTAGGACATACCTTTGGTTCGTTTGGTGTTCTGCTATACCAACTATGGTTACAACGATTACATTTCAAGTTCATTATTTCACCTTTGAGGAAATGAGATGGTACCCTGCTCGGGTTTGCTACAGGGCATCCCCATATGATTTCAGAAACGTTGATAGACAATAGAGCTTACCACGAAGGGTAAGAGTTAAAGCCATCGTTTCATCAGCCCCATATGAGGTTGATAGCCAAGTACATCTCGGACAACAGTAGTTAGGATTACCAATCCACCTACCTCGTTCCTTAACGCTTATCAGGCAAGATGTTACCAGCGTGGGACTCATTTCCAATAATATGTATGTACTCACAGGTATATATACTTTGTGGTACACTAAATGGTAGTTATTTTAATTTAGAATCTTTCTTTTTAAATGCTTTATCAATCTGTTGCCCTGTTGAAACTTGCTAAATAGAATTTCATATCATACTACTCCTTACAAAACATATAAATTTCCTGAACTGCTTTTCATTCAAGCTGACCTCTTTATCTATGCAATTGTTGTCAATCTTGATGTGCTTCTCAATGTATTCTAAAAAGGGAAAAATCTTTGGTTTAATATTCAAACTATGATCTGATAATCCTAATGGCTTGTTGAAACCTTTTAACCCTATTAGTCTATTATACCATGGATCTTTACATGGGTATCTACTGACACAATGCATTAACACTATGTCGCTTCCCTCTATGCTTTCTATTGCCCTCTCCACCATCTCATCAGTTGCCATTCCATCGTAATGAAGTAAACTACCTGTTGAAATCAACATCTTCTTGTTTTTGTTTGCAACTGCTTTCAAGAAATTAATATTACCAAGATATGATGATGCAACCTTATACATCGGTACAAGATCGTCCAAGAACTCTATTGCTTCAAATGTATGTGGTGTTGAGAGAAATGTAATCTCCCTATCGTTACAATAGTCGTGCAGCATCTCAAACTCATTCCTTGTGAGTTCGTATTTCTTCACATGTGGTATATGCCAAAACGTCTGGAACTTTACTGCATCAGCAAATGATTCTGATGCAATATCCACCAGTTGTTTTGCTTTCTTTATATCGCCATTGTGATTCACACCTGCCTCTGCTATGATGTAAACCATTATATTCCCCCTGTTATCTGTAGTGTCTGGCCTGTGAAATATTCTGTATCTATTATAAATGTGATAGCATTATGGAGTTCGTCAATTGTTCCAGGCCTTTTCAATGGTATATTCTGTATTATCCTCTGCAATATTTCATTCTCTATACTGTATAGCATACCTGCATCAAAATATCCCAAAGCAATATTGTTGCAAGTTACACCCTTGCTTATGTTCTCTATTGATACTGATTTTGTCAATCCCTCAAGACCACTCTTTGAACTGCTATAAGCTGATGTACCGAATACTGGCCTACAACCCACTATAGATGAAAAGTTGATTATCCTTCCAAACCTATTATGCCTCATATGTGGAAGTGTTGCCCGTATGGTATTATAGGATCCAATCAGATTCACATCAATCGTTTTCTTCCATATGTTTACATCTGACTTGTGCGCAAAACCATTTATAGATATTCCTGCACTATTGATCAGAATGTCAATGGTATCGTGGTTTGACATTATCCGTTCAATCATATCATTTACTTTTGAGAAATTAGTAACATCTGCTCTATATGATTCAATTGGATATTCTGGTTTATTCTTGTTATAATGTCCAATAATATTGTATTTCTTTGATAACAATGGAATCAGCTTTTGGCCAACTCCTCCTGATGCCCCAATATAAAGTAAGTTCTTCATTCCATTATCAACTCGTTTGCCATTTTGAGAAAGTCCTTTTTCCTATCCTTCACTTTACGAGCAGGACAACCGACATAAATACCATACGGTTCAAGATCGTTCAAAACAACTGTACCACTTCCAGTTACAGCACCTTCCCCTATTGTGACATTAGGATGCACTATCGTATTTGTTCCAAGTGTCACATATTTTCCTATCTTTACAAATGTATCTGGTGGTAATGTCCTGTATTCATCTGGTACACATGGGTTGTTCAATGTGTTTCCAAGATAATCCTCTTTAACAGTTATTATCCTACAACCTGCTGCAAGTCCTGATAAATCTCCCATATAGAACTTGCCACCACCTATAACCGATGAAAAAGATGCTATGTGTACATATTTCCCTATCTTTGTTTCCTTACCACCGTTTATAAAAACAAAATCATCTATCTGACTGTAATCCCCTATAAACACATTTTTTTTATTAACTATTTTAACATCTGGGAAAATCTTTACATTTTTACCTAAAAACTTGTAATCTTCAAAATTACAAAAATTTTGATAATATTCTGTTTCAGATTTTGTCATATCAACACACATCAATCCATATACAACTTTCCATTATTGTTCGAGTAACTTTGACCACATTTAACACATATCCCTTCTTGATATTGGTTTAACTGTATTGTTCCTTTGCATCTTAAACACTTTAACTCATTCATTTTATCGCCTTTTTAATTCAATCATATTTTTAATATCTCTTACATTATTTTTTATTTCAGACATAACAGGATTCTTTAATGTTGCATATTCCAACTGGTTATGAAAAACAAATTTTAAATCAACTACAAGTAATACAATACATAAAAGACTTATTATTAAAAACCACAAGTACCATTCAAGACCTAATGGTGAATTGATAGCATAAAGATAAAATATCATCACAAAATTTATTATTCCTATATATCCTTGGATTCTTGTAATCCATGTTTTTATCTTACCTAATAAACTAATTTTTATCATTTCAATTCCCTCCAGAGTTTCCAGTATGCTCGGAGTAAATCCACCACAAAAACAATAAGCCAAAAAGCACAAAAGCCAAGTAAAAACCAAACAATCATCATTCCCTCCCATAATATGTTGCCTGTTCGACCTTTCTATTCTCATATATTGTTTTTCTTGCATCATCAAGTGTTTTCTGCAACTCAAGAAGTATTGTATCTGGTTTGTTGCTACATGCAATACATCTGCACATCATGTGGCATAACACCTCCACGTCCATGCCATCATCTGATGTATCCAATTGTTTCATCCTCCTTTGGTTGATCTATCTTTGATTTAAGATACAACTGATTGTTTTTCAATTCTAATGTTCTTCTATCTAATGTGCTTATGTCATGTTTCACTCTCTCTATAAATTCCAATATTTCCTCCTCAAATGTCTTTTCTTTTTTGTTCTTGTTTATTCCTATCCCTCCTATCTATTACTTCTTGCAATATATCTATTAATGTTGGTATTCTTTTAAATTTAACATATATCCTCTCTCCACCAACTTGCACGATATGAATACCATCTTCGTCTGCAGGATCGATTCTGATTCCATTGATTTGGTTCAAATGCATCGCCTCGCAAAAAGATTTAAATAAGGATTAAGTATTATGATTACTCCTTCTTTTTTATTTTTAGTCCACACTCTATTTTCCACATGAAAAAATGAAATATTACTCTTATCTATATTTGAGTTCCACAGGAAATAAGGGGGTCTGTGGGTGTTATAGATAAAATAAAAAAATGTAGAAAAAAAATGATAACTAAAAAAAGAAAATAAAACCCCATGGGGTTTTGCGACAATGTTTGTCATGGTATTCATTCACATATCACTCTCCTCTTTCTTTTTTGGATTTCGTGTAGTTTCTTATGGCAATCAGAACATAACACTTTTAAATCCTTTTTTACATCTTCTTTATTGAAATTTTTGTATCTTAAATGATGAACTTGTAAATTTTTTGTAGAACCACAATTTTGGCATCTTCTACCATCATAATTCAATCGTTTAACTCTCTGCTGTTGCCATTCTGGACTTAAATAGTAATTTGTCATTATTATCACAACCAATGTTCCAAATTTACCTTTTCTTCCTTTATGTCAAAATTCTTGTCATAATTGAACCCTTCAAGATGCAATCTGTACTTGTTGTTTAGATAATTGAACATCCCAAGTTCGTGTGAATCTGTCGGGAAGAAATATATCCAGTAGTTCTTTATGTAGAAGAACATTGCCACGCTATGCTTCCCTGTGTTCTTCTGTAGTGTCGCTATTGCTACGCTGTCGCTTAACGGTGTAAGATCTATGCACTTGAATGTTTCCCCATTTGTATTGAATTCTCTGTTAGGATTGCTGAACTCTATCTCAAGTTCCCTTATCTTCTGTCTTAATTTGATTGCTGCATCTTTCTTCATTTCAATCCTTTTACTTTTGGTTCTGCTTTCTTTTCTTTTGTTGTTTTTCCCTTATTTAATATGTTTAATTTTATATTCATTTCTTTTGCTTTTCTAAAAAAATCTTCTACATCATCAAATGGCATTTCCTTACAATACCATACGCCATCGTTTGCTCTTTGACCTGCTATTCCTTTTGTATCTTTTATTTGTATATATCTATCTAACATTTTTTACCAACCTCCAGTTATTCTTTCTTGCTTTTCATTCTTCTCTCTTTCTATTTCCAATTGTTCTTCCAAATAATCATCCTCATCCTTGAATGTCTTGAAATCTAAATGGGATGCACTACACAAAAATATGGTGAGGTACGGATATGTGGAGAAAAAGTGTGCATCCCATCTCATTTTGCTGTTCCTATTTAGGGAGGTAAGCTGGTTAATCTTTATCCAACCCCCTATTGTGTTTGTTGTGATATTCATCTACCTTATCCTCATCAACTGCATTAAAATATGATTCTAACCTTTTAAATTGGTTCTGTTCTGATAAATTCTTTTTTCTTAACCTTTCATAGCACGTTGCCATTATATCACCTTGAGATTGTGGGATGAGAGAAAATCGGATGGGATTGCACTCCTAAAAAATTAATGGAAGGAATATCCCTCATCTATCCACCTCGTCATAATAACCATTCTTTACTTCTGTCTTGATATTGTCGCTTTTTATTATGTAGTCAAACATTTCCTTGTATTTGTTTGCCAATCTTCTATTTGGGAATGTGATCTTGAATCCTACACCGTACCTGTGTTTTACTATTCCACCGACTATTGCTTTATTCATTTTTTTACCTTTCTTTTTTTACATTTGTGAATACCATTTTTAGTATCTGGATCATTAGGTCTGCCTAATGGTAACCAACTACCACCAGGACCACCCATCCAACTTATTGGTTTTCCACACCATTTGCATTTATCCATTTGTTATCACCACACATTTTTTATCCCCATCAAAATAACCATTGTTGTTGGACAAAAGGTAAACTGCATCGAATACTGTGAGTGTGCTATAGTCTATCATTATCATGTTTTACACCTATCATTAAAAATTGTTTCCATGTCATTTTACCCTTTGCCTTAAGGAGTGCTTTGTGTTCTGCATCTTCGAGTGCAATGCGTATCTCTTTCATACTACTGAATGTGAGTGAGTGTATATAAATGTTGTTATATTTTTATGTAACAAATTGCTGACCTGTCGAGTGGCAAAATTAAAAAATGTTGCAATTAAATTTAATATAAATGATAACAAAAGGTTGGTGAAAGTATTATCATAGTGGATTGAAAAAAATACAAAAAAAGATAACACCTGCAATTCCCAATACAACCCAATATATATCCAACCGACTATGCACAAATTGGAAATGATACAGGAACATAATCAAAGCCATAACACAAACAAGATATGTAAATGCCTGCTTATCCGTTAGATGCCATTTTCTTTTCCTCAAGTTTATCACGTAGTTCCCTTAGATTGTCATTTATATCCTTTAGGTATTTCTTTCTCATCTTCATATATTCATTATAATATTTATCAGGTACATAACAACTGAAATTATCTTCAAACATCTTCCTGAACCTTCTCTTACCATCAGGCAGACTATACCACTTGATACCTACTGCCCTTCTCTCGTATCCTCGATCCATATAAATTGTAATTTCATAATCATCATAATGCCTTAAACCTGGTAACAACCTGCTCTTATCTGGACAATTAATCAATAAACCTGAAACAACAGTCCTTATGGTATCAAATGCAGCATTAAGCAAGCTCGTCTGGTAAACATTAATAAAATAGAGATAAGAACTGAAATGGACTGTGGCATCATCTATACACCATACTGGACTGACGTTGTCATTCTCAATATTATAGTCAATACGATGCATGAACTCAGATGGCGTGAATATTATACTATTCAATGCCTTCTTCCACGCATCCTCCTCATCATATCCTAACTTATAGTAAATATAAGCCATCACCTTGAGATTATACATAGACTTACCATAACCACGTTCTGCCTTAGTTACAGCACTGAGAAAACCTTTGTTCTTTTTCTTTGAAAGTATGTAATTTCCGAGTTTTAAATCCCATTCATTCATATATATACAACTTTTTTACTTATTAATATTCAACTCATCAGAAATGTTGAGAAAAAAAATAATTAATCGTGTCCTACATCGAAACTAATTTTAGGGAATAATATATTATTTCCTTCCAACAATTCTAATATATAAACCAGTAGATCATCAAAATCCTTCTTACCATCACCAGTAAGATCCTCATGTATCGTTCCCTTATTCCAAAACTTCAATGCCTGGTTTCTGAGATCCTTTGGCAACATAAGACATAATGTCTGTATGCCACTTTGACATGCCTTCGGGTTCGTTACTCTCCAATATGCTATATCCCTGACAAGTGGTAAAAGAACGCCATTCTCATAGTTTAATGGTTGCTTATAAATCCGTTTGGTATCACTCGTAGAATAGTCCATCTTTCAATGCTATCCTCCAACAAGTTTCCTTTAGATCGTGGATTGTATTTACTTCGTTCTCTGATTTTGCACCATCCTCAAAATCCTTTTTTTCAAGATAACCAAGATTCTTTATCTGTTCGTCTATAGCCCCATCTATCTTCTTTTTGTTTGAGTAAATCTTATCAAATTCCTTCTTTAGTGTCTTTCCTGATTCGGTTTCTTTGTTTATTGTATCCAAAAAATTGTCTATGTATCCTTTTGCCTGTAGATAGTTACCCTGTGCAAAGCTCATGTTTGCAAGATCGAGATACTTTATTCTCGCATGCCCTATACTATAATCCATTCCTATGCTTTTATCTGCCATTTATTTTACCTCCTTTAGATATATCATCATACTGTAAATCTCACGTTTTAGAACCAATCCAATACCGAGTATTAAAAATAGGATTGAAAGAAAAATCAATATTACTGCAAAGAATATTCCAAACACTGCAAGAAAAGCAAAAAAATATATGCAGAAAAATGCACCCCAGTTTATGTGCTTCCTTGCCGACTTCAACCTTTCAATATCCTCCTTTGATGTATCTACGTACTTGAACATTTTATCCCTCTCATGGTATCATTCCTTGATTTCTCAATACTATCCAAACTATCAATCCAACAAATATCAATACTATAATTGTTCCCAATGCAACCTTCTGTCCTTTTGTGAGTAGCTTATCACTTGCACCTTCCATGTATCCTTCCATCTTTTTACCTTTCATAAGCAAACTCAGGTTCTTTGCAGATGTCCTTCTCATAAAACGTTCCATGTCAGCAGGGTATAGTGTTTCGCCTGCTATCCTTCCTTTCATAAATGACCTGAATCTGTCTATGAACTGCTTGTAGTTTATGGTTCTACCATCATTATAAAATACTGTTTGTGTTTCCTTGTCAATTTTTTCTATATCTGTCAATTTATTCACCACTATTTATAGATACACTTATCATACTTCCCAATCCATAATCATTTTTTTTGTATTCATCATATGTTATACTTATTTGATCAGGATTTCTACTACTCGTTGCCTCTGCTTTCATATCTTCCATAAAACCACCTAAATTCGTCAATATGTGTGATGTCTTAAATTCCTTTTTTTCATCCACATGCTTTACAGTTAAACATATCCTATTGCCTATTACCCTTATTCCAATTATCTTATACAAAACATCCATTTATTATCACTCCTGTTGTATTACACATTCCACTTGGACAATCATTAATGTGTGGATAAAATAACAGTCCAACCAATATCAAAATAGTTAGAATGATTATCATCAACCAAAATAATATTCTATTCTTAGTTTCTTCATCCATTAATTATCCCTTTTTGTTCTGAACTTTATGTTCTTTACTTGACCGATTTTATCTACAGCACTTGCAATATCCTTGTAACTTTTCTTTGGTTTGAACTCTACCTTCTCACCATCGTATTCCTTTAAATCATGTACAAGCTTATTTACGCCATGTGTCTTGTCATACTCAAGCATCTTTAGATATACCCTTCCCATCAGTTCCAAGTCTTTGCCATACAACACATTTGTAACATCAACTGAATCTGTGAACCCAAGTTCCCATAAAAGATGTGTAAGGTTAAAATATTTTGGATCTGGTGTGAAGTTTATGTTCTCCAATCCCCATATTACCTTTTTATCTCCCCATGTGTAATAGCAATCCTTACCGAGAAACTCTACAAGACCAAGCCCATCAACATCAATAAATGATTCTCCAGGATATGCTCTTGAACCATATATTGGTACTACCTCATTATCCCTTCTCAAATAGTTTATCAAATGCCTCCAACTTTTCTTTTTGTCTGCATGTTTTAACGTGTTGCTCACATATAAACGATACAATAGGAATATTGATCCAGAGCATGCAAATATAAATCCAAACCATGGAAATAACAACTTATCCAATACTGGCATTACTTCAGCAAGATATAGGAACATAACTCCTATTGCCATGAATATTATTGGTATGACTATTATCATCATTGTTGATACACTTCCTGCATTTCCATTCCTCTCTGTTCTTCACTTTTACCTTTTATTAATCTACCCATTATACCTTTCTTTGTTTCTGGTTCTGTCTTATCTTGCCACTCTCTCCTTTGAGTAATTAATGCCTTCTGGAAGTTTCCGTTTATTCCTCTTGTTGTCTGATAGTCTGCCAGATTGTCTAAAACCGTTTCTGCTGCGTTCTCAAATAATCCTGCATCCTTCTCATGTGTCATATTCATTCTCCTTAACCTAAAAAGTGGTATGTTTCTTGGGTTCTTTATAAAACTCAATGGTAAAAATTTGTTTATATCCATTACCCTGTACTTGTTGGTCTTTAAAAACTCTGGATCAACAAGTTCATTTGACTGTTCAAGTTCTGTACTCCATCTCATAAATGCTGTCTGGTCTGAAACGTAACGTGGCCTGCCCTCAAAATATACCTGTTGTTCCTCATCACTTTCTTGTCTTGTTTCTTCTGGTGGATTGTAACGCAATTAAATAACCTCCTGTAATTCCAAATGTTACCATAAAAATGCCTATAATATAGCATAAAACCTTTTCAAATGTAGTAGTGTAATTTATACTAAATAGAAAAAAAACAAAGCCAAAGGCGATTATAACCACATATAAGCTAAAATCCTTGAATAGTTGGGATCTAATGCTTTTATCCTGATTGTTTATCGCATTATCGATAATGTTTCTTAGTGTTGCATTTAGTGTTGTTGTGTTGTTGTTCTCCAAAAAGTCCAAATGTCGTTGATATAATCCAAAAGTCTTGTATAAAATACCATCAACTTCATCCATTATATGTTATATGTGTTACAAAAGTATATAAATGTGCTACGCTTAAAAATAAAAAAATAAGTATTTAATTATTTGTTAAATTTA
>Ga0272441_10004316_pt1 | contig 25978 bp, 28 predicted proteins | sample SSMProp6N_FD_193582 | JGI IMG/M metagenome (GOLD analysis project Ga0272441, IMG submission 193582) | Marine sediment archaeal communities from Little Sippewissett salt marsh, Falmouth, MA, United States - SSM-Prop-6N | ecosystem: Environmental > Aquatic > Marine > Wetlands > Sediment ...
GTCTGACAAGCTCGGTCGCGATCGGCTCGTCGGATACCAAGCGTCGGCTCGCGGCGGAACTGTCCACTGCCGTGTCGTCGGCGATCGAGTCCGCCTCGCAGGACAGGCCGTGACCGTGTTGCGCGGCGAGCTCGTCCCCGTTCCAAGCTAGCCGGCCCATCGCAACGAACTGGCCCCACGCCACACTCGACCCGTCGAGGGTCGACCTTTGGTCGCGGAGTCCGCTCGCATCCTCACCGCGCTTGGGCCAACGAGGCGCGGGAACGAGACGGCTGAGAAGCCCAGCGAAGGACCAGATGGCCCCACCGGAGGAATGACAACCATCCCGCTTCACCGATCGGGAATGTTCCTTCGCTTGGATCGGCCCGAGCGACCCGAGCTTCGCCGGCACCATCCACCGTGCTTGCGTCGGCGACTTTTCCTGCCTCGCGCCGTGGACCAACGCGACGTTCTGCCCTATTCACAACGGGCCGGCTCAACGCTACGCTCCGCTCGTTCTGCCCGCTCGAAGGAACGGGAGGAGGTGCATCGCATGCCCGCCAAAGCGAAGAAGGGAACCAAGAAGAAAGGAACGAAGAAGAAGTAGCACGCTGGCTCGTCGGCGATTGCACGCGGCCACGACGCGCCGCAAGAGAGGAGACACTTATGCCACGAACGACCTGTCCGGCCTGCGGACGAGGGTTCTCGCTCGATGAGGACGAGGCGGTCCTGTACGCAAGGGTCTACTGCCCCCACTGCGACGCCCCGCTCGACGTCATCGAGGAGGATCCGCTGATGGTCGAAGAGGCCGAAGAGTAGCAGAACGCACGGTAAAGGACTGCACAGCGGCCGATCCAACGATCGGCCGCTTCGTTTCGATCCCTACACGTGGCGAGCGGCGACGACCAGCTCGATCAAGTCGGACAGGTCCTCGGCTCGATCGGACAGCCGCACCAGGCGCTGGATGAACCCGGAGACCTGTAGCTTCCGAGCGAGTTCGATGTCGAGCTCGAACAGCCGCTTCATCGCGACGCGCTCGAGGTGGTCGACATCCCCCTCCAGCTGCTCGATCGCCTTCGAGTGAACGACCGCCTGATCGACATCGTGAAACAGCGCGGTGACCGCTCCGTCGACTTCGGCGAACACCTCGTTCGATCGTTCGGCGATCTCATCGATCTGCGGCATGATCTCCGACGGCACGTCGACACGCTGCAGCAGCAGGTAATCGAGGATCTCCTCGGCGGCGTTCGCCAGCCGATCGACCTGCTCGATCAACTGAAGAATGTCGCGTCGCGATGTCGGCAGCAACGAGCCCGACAGCAGCTGCATCTCAATCCGACGCCGGACGTCATCCGCGCGTCCCTCGGCACGGTGCGTCTCGAGGGCTTCCCGATCGGCCGTTTCCAGATCTCCATCGCCGAGATAGGCCTCTAGCGACTTGGAGAACGCCCGAAACGTCGCATCGACGTGCCCGAGATGCTCGAGCACGAGCGTTTCGATCTCCTTCTGCTTCTTCCAGAACATGACCCTCCTCACCGTAAGCCCACGCGGTCAGCGTACCGCCAAACGCGCGAGCCGGCAACCGCTCGACTACCCGTCGAGCCAGGCGCGCGCCTCCGCGACCACCGCATCGCAGATCTGCGACGCCAGACCGGTGTACTCGGACGGACGGAGCGCCCGGAGCCGATCTTTGACGTCAGCGGAGAGGGGGATGTCGTCGAGGAATGCGCCGATTCGATCCCGCGTCACCGGCGCGCCGCGCGTCAGAACGCGTACCCGTTCGTACGCATCATCGATACCCTCCGCCCGTAGCACCGTTTGGATCGCCTCGGCGAGGACCTCGTGCATCGCATCGACGGTCTGCCGGAGCCGTTCCGCGTCGACGTCGATCCGCCCCAGTCCCTCGATCGTCTGTCCGATGGCCAGGTGGCCGTGCGCCAGCGCGACGCCGATGTTCCGCTTGACGGTCTTCCCGGACAGGTCGCGCTGCATTCGTGAACGCGTCAGCTCGTCGGACAGGGCGACCAGCAACGCGTCGGCGATCGCAAGATTCCCTTCGCTGTTCTCGAATCGAATCGGGTTGACCTTGTGCGGCATCGTCGACGATCCGATCTCCCCGGGAACCGCCCGCTCGATCAGATCGCCGCGCGATACGTACTGCCACAGATCCTGATCGAGGTCGCGAACGATGGCATGGATCCGCGTCACGATACCGAAGTACTCGGCGAGCGTATCGTGGTCTTCGATCTGCGTCGTGCACCGGTTCGGTACGAGGCCGAGCGAGGCGACGAACGCCTCCGAGAAGCCGATCCAATCCGTGTCCGGAAACGCCGTCGCCGCCGCCGCGTGGGTGCCGGTCGCGCCGTTCAACTTCCCACGGAACCGATGCCGTTCGAGTCGGCGGGTCTGTCGCAGGAGCCGAGACAGGAACACGGCAAGCTCCTTCCCGAGCGTCGTCGGCGACGCTGGCTGCCCATGCGTCCGCGCGGGGAAGACGACCGACGACCACGCCTCGGCCATGGTGGCGAGCCGCTCGACCAGCCGTCGAACGAGCGGCAGCTGGACCTCATCGCGGTACCGCATCAGCAGGAGTCCGTACGCGAGGTTGTCGACGTCCTCCGAGGTCAGTCCGAAGTGGATCCGGCCCGGAATTGCCAGCGCGAGCCGCTCGCGCAGGAACAGCTCGCACGCCTTGACATCGTGGTTGATCTCGCGATCGATCTCGACGATGCGTTCGTAGTCGTCCTCGGAGAACGCCGTGCGGACGCCCTCGATCCGCTCGCGTTCGTCGGCCGAGAGCGGCGCGAACAGGCCGGCACGATCGAACGCTTCGAGATAGGCGAGCTCGATCTCGCACCGAGCCCGCATCAACGCGACATCGGAGAAGTACGCCGACAGATCGGCCGTTCGCCCTCGGTACCGCCCGTCGAGTGGGGAGATCGCATGCGCGTCCATGGCTGCCTCCTTAGCCAGCGCGGTTGGACGAGGCATCGCCTTCGCCCCAGCCGAACTGGATGATGTCGTGCACCTTCCCCTCGCGAATCGACAGCGCCGAAACGAGCTCGAGCCGCGCCTCCTCGTGCAGGGCGGCGATCGTCGCACAACCGCAAGACGACATCGCCGCACGGATCTTCGCCGCCAGCTCGGGCAGGTTGTCCTTCAGCTTTCCGGCGTACTCGACGAAGCCTTCGACGCCTTCGAGGAACCCGGCCCCGTCGTAACGGGCCGCCCCCCAGGCGCGCGCCCGCGCCGATCCTTCGCCCCAATACGGCTTCATGACCCGGCCGCCGATCCGAACCTTCTCGGTCGGCGACTCGTCCATTCGAGCGAAGTAGCGCCCCATCATCACGGCATCGGCACCGAGCGCGAGGGCGACGGTGACGTCCTTCGAGTGCAGCACGCCGCCGTCGGCGATCACCGGGACATGCACTCCGGTTCGTTCTCGATATCGATCGCGCGCCTCGGCGACCTTCATCACGGCCGTCGCAAGGCCCCGCCCGGTGCCCTTCTGCTCCTGTGTGATGCAGATCGAGCCGCCGCCCATGCCGACCTTGACCGCCCCGGCCCCGGCCGCAACGAGGAACTCGAACCCCTCGGCGGTGATGACGTTCCCGCCGATCACCGGCAGCGACGGGTACGCCGTTCGTACCCACTCGATCGCCGCTTGCTGGTAACAGGAGAACCCGTCTGATGAATCGAACCCGATCACGTCGACGCCGGCCTCCACGAGGGCCGGCACGCGTTCGCTGTGGTCGCGGGTGTTGACGGCCGCGACGGCGATCAGTCGCTTCCGCCCGTCGATCACTTGGTCGGGATTGTCGAGATGGTCCTCGATGTCTTTTCGGAAGACCAACGACAGCAAGCGATCCTCCTCGTCGACGATCGGGAGCACCGAGCGGTGCCCCTCGATCAGCAGCGCATTCGCCTCCTCGATATCCGTGATCCCGACCCCGACGTCGAGCTGATCTCGCGGAACCATCCGCTCGCTCGCCGGCAGGTCGCCGTGCGCGCGAACGTCGTAGTCACGCCGTGTGATCAGTCCGAGCAGCCGACCGTCGTCGGATACGACTGGGAACGTCGAGTAGCCCTCTGCCTTGCGGAGGGCGTCGACCTCGCGGAGCGGACGTTCCGGTGCGACGGTCCTCGGCGCGACGAAGCCAGCCTTGTGCGACTTGATCCGCCGCACGATCGCCGCCTGATCCTCGATCGGCTGAGAGCAGTAGATGAACGCGACGCCGCCCATCCGCGCCAGTTCGATTCCCATCCGGGCACCGGAGACCGACTGCATCGCCGCCGAGACCACCGGGACCTTCAGCATCACCGCACCGTCGCCCTCCGGACGCAGCACGAGCGGCGTCCGAAGCGAGACCCGACCGATCGCCGTCGCGTCCGTCGTCAGGCCGGGAAGCAGCCGAAACTCACCCAGCGTCCTCGACGGCTCAAACCGCACGCTGTCCGCCATTCCGCCTCCTTGCGATCCCCGTTTCTCCTTTGTACCGACCCCGTCTACCGGGCGCAAGCCGCCGTGAGTCGACATCGATCGTCGGATACACTGCCCCCGAGATCGATCACACCACTCCACGAGAACGAGGCAAACGATGACCCATATCCTCGCCGTCGCCCTCGGCGGCGCCATCGGCAGCGTCCTGCGCTACGGAGCGTCCCGGGCATTTGCCCGTTCGGCCGGGTCGTTCCCGTGGGAGACGCTGCTTGTCAACGTTGTCGGATGTGTCCTTCTCGGGCTGTTTCTCGGCCTCACGCAGTCCCGCCTGCAGGTTTCGTCACAGGTCCACGCACTGCTGTCCGTCGGCCTGCTCGGCGGCTTCACGACCTTCTCGACGTTCAGTCACCAGACGGTCGCCCTCTGGCAGGCGGAGCGGTTTGCTCTCGCCGGCGGCAACATTCTGCTGAACGTGGCTGTCGGACTGATCGCGGCCTGGCTCGGCTGGCAACTCGGGCGCGTCGTCTAGCTCCAACGAAACGCGCGGCCGCCGTGGAAGGCCGCCGCGCGTCGCAGTTCCTAGGCCGATTGAGACTCTACGCGATCCGCGCCTCGAATTCCGGCCGGAAGTGCGCCAGCGCACTCTCGATCGGCAAGATCGGCGACTGGCCGAGCGGACAAAGCGACGCGGCCTGCATCGCTTTGGCGATCGCGACCAGCCGATCGAGATCGCCAGTGCGCCCGTCGCCGGCACGGACCCTCTTCATGATCCGCTTCAGCGCGACCGTTCCGGCACGGCATGGGGCGCACTGCCCGCACGACTCGTGCTGGAAGAATGCCAGCACGCCGTCGAGAACCTCGACGATCGACGCCTCCTCGTTGAGGACGAGGATCGCCCCCGAACCGAGCACCGCCGACAGCTCCTGCAGCCCGTCGAAGTCCATCGGCTTGTCGAGGCAGTCGGCGCAGACGAACGCCCCCGCGGCTCCACCGATCAAGGCCGCCTTGAACGCTTTGTCGTCGGCGACGCCTCCACCGTACTCATCGATGATCGTGCGAAGCGACGTCCCCATCTCGACCTCGATCAACCCGGGATGCGCAACGTGCCCGAGGATCGTGTAGACCTTCGTCCCCGGACAGCCCTCGGTCCCGAAACCGCGGAACCAGCTGGCACCGTTCCGAACGATCGGCGGCACGTTGGCCAGCGTCTCGACGTTATTGACGACCGTCGGTTGGGCCCACAGGCCGACCGCTCCGGGGTACGGCGGCTTCAGCCGCGGGTAGCCTCGCTTGCCCTCGATCGACTCGATCAGCGACGTCTCCTCGCCGCACACATACGCGCCGGCGCCCTTCTTGATCTCGATGTCGAATGCGAAGTCGGACCCGAGGATCCCCTCGCCGAGCAAGCCCGCCTCCCTCGCCGCGTCGATCGCCGCCTGCATTCGCTCGATCGACAGCTGGTACTCTCCGCGGATGTAGAGGTAGCCCTTCGACGCACCGACGGCGTAGCCAGCGAGCATCATGCCCTCGACCAAGCGGTGCGGGTCGCCCTCGAGGATCAGCCGGTCCTTGAACGTACCCGGCTCGCCCTCATCGGCATTGCAGACGATGTACTTCCGCTCTCCGGGTGCGGTGAACGACCACTTGAGACCGGTCGGGAAGCCGGCGCCGCCACGTCCTCGCAGCCCGGATTGCTTGACCTCTTCAATCACCTGCCCGGGCGACATGCCGGACTCAACGATCTTCGCCATCGCCTCGTAGGCGCCGGAGGCGATCGCTTCCTCGAGGCTTTCGGGGTCGATCACTCCGCAGTTCTCCAGCACGATCCGCGGCTGCTTGCCGGTCAGTCCGGTCGGCGTCGTCGGCCGGGCGGCGAGCCGCAGTCGCTCCACCGGCCGCCCCTTGAGCAGGTGCTCGGTGACGATCTCTTCGATGTCCTCCGTCCCCACTCCGGCGTACTGCACGCCGTCAGGGTACACGGAGAGGACGACACCCTGCCCGGTCGCCCCAAGGTCGCCGGTCTCGATGACTTCGATCTCATCGGCGAGCCCCTGATCGCGCAGGGCGCTTCGAAGCGCCGCTTCGACGTCACGCGCGCCGGAGAGAAGGGCTTCGTCGTTGATCCCGATCAGCACATGTCCTCTAGCCAGCCGCATCTCGCCTCCTCACCGCTTCGATCGCATCGACCACGCGCGCCGCAGTCAGGTTCCCGACGAGCTCCTCGTCGATCATCATCGCCGGGGCCACCCCGCATACGCCGAGGCAGCTGGTCGTCTCCAGCGTGAACGTCCCATCGTCGGTCGTCTCCCCCACACCGATCTCCAGATGCTTCGCCAGCAAGTCGATCAGAGACTCGGCGCCGACGAGCTGGCACGGCGGGGACTCGCAAATACGGATGATGTGCCGACCGCGCGGCGTCAAGCTGTACATCGAGTAGAACGTCGCCGTGCTGACGACCTCCGACAGTGGGATGTTCACGTACTCCGCGACCGCACGCAGCGCCTCCCGCGACAGGTAGTTGCGCGGTTCGGCTTGCTGGAGATCGTGGAGCATATCGAGCACGTGCTCCATCGATGGCGCGTACTTCTCAAGCAGCCTTCTCACTGGTCCTCCTCATTAGACAGTCACCGTGGCGGAGGCGAGCCATGCCTGCGCCCTCCGCACCGCCTCGGGAAGGCGCGAGCGCGCCTCCGGGCTAAGCCGTTCGCCGATCCCGAAGTCGTGCCCCGGAACGGTCAGGAGCCACGCCGGCGGGATCGCTTCGACCACCGCCGCCGCGAAGTCAAGAAACGCCGACGGAGACATCGCATGGGCGACGCCGTGTCCGCGCGCCGGCTCGACGCGCTCCAGCGCGATTTCGGTCCCGTCGATCGATGCATCGACGAACAGCAGTCGATCGGCTTCGGACAGGCGAAGCGCAAGGTCGGGGGTCAGCTGATGCACCACGTGGCACTCCACCCCCGGCGTCGAGCCGAGCGCCTCCACGAGCGCCGGGCCGATGCCGTCATCCTTGCGCAGCCGATTGCCGATGCCGATGACCAGATCCATGGACGTCCTACTCCCGGGTCAGCCGCTCGACCAGCTGTCCGTCGCCGTCCACGATGCGGACGTCGATCGGCATCTGGCCGGCCGCGTGAACCGAACAGGAGAGGCACGGATCGTAGGCTCGAATGCCGCCTTCGATCCGGTTCAGCATCCCCTCGGTCACCTCACCCTTGTGGATGTACATCTTGGCGATCTCGGAGACCGCCCGGTTCATCCCGAGGTTGTTGTGGCCGGTGGAGACGATGAAGTTCGCCTTCTCGATGATCCCGTCATCGTCGACCGTGTAGTCGTGGATCAGCGTCCCCCGCGGAGCCTCGTGGATCCCGACGCCACGCGTCGCATTGACTCCCGCCTCGGCGCGCACCCGCGGAGAGAGGATCCTCTCGTCTCCGAGCAGTCGCTCGATCCGCTCGAGCGACGCGAGGATCTCGAGCAACCGGGTGTGATGGTAGTCGAAGACCTTACCCGAGCAGCGGCTCGCCAGCGCGCGGAACGCCTCGAGTTCGGCGTCCGCCCTCGGCGTGCCGAACGACTCGCAGACGTTGACCCGACCGAGCGGGCCGACGCGGTACATCCCGTCCGGGAACCCCATCGGCTCGTAGTGCGGGAACTTCAAGTAGGTCCACGGCTGGCTCGCCTCGACGATGATCTCGTCGTAACGTGCCGGATCGTGTCCCTCGACGACGATGTCGCCGCTTTGGTCGACGATCCGGATCAGGCCTTCGTAGTGCTCCCACGTCCCGCCCGGAGCGACAAGCCCCATGTACATGCTGGTGAACTCGCCGAGGACGCCCCGCGCATCGCAGTCGAACGCGCGCTTGAACAGGTCGAGCGTCTCCTGGATCGTGTCCATCGCCTCCGGAAGACCGTCGAGCATCCACTGCCGGTCCTCCGGGGACAGCGCTTGATTGACGCCGCCCGGTACGGCCCACCCGGGATGGATCCGCTTGCCGCCGAGGCGGTTGATGATCTCCTGGCCGTAGGCACGAAGACGGATTCCCTTGCGCGCCAGGTCCGGGTTCTTCTCGACCAGCCCGACGACGTTGCGGATCGCCGGATCGGCATCCCAGCCCAGCAGGAAGTCCGGCGCGGAGAGGTAGTAGAAGCTGAGCGCATGCGACTGCACCATCTGTCCGGCGTTCATCAGCCGCCGCAGCAGCACGGCGGTTTCCGGGATGCGAACCGACAGGATCGCATCGCACGCCTTCGCCGACGCCAGAATGTGGCTGACCGGGCAGATGCCGCAGATTCGGGCGGTCAGGCCGGGCATCTCCCACAGCGTGCGCCCCTCGCAGAACTTCTCGAAGCCACGCAGCTCGGTAACGTGGAACTGCGCGTCCCGAACGTCCCCGGCATCATCGAGAAAGACAGTGATCTTCGCGTGCCCTTCGATCCGCGTGACGGGTTCGATGTGTATCTGTTTCTCCATGACTATCTCCTAACCGAACTTCAAATCGTCGCCGACCAGCTCGGGCGTTGCCCCGTCGAGAAGGGCCAACAACGCCTTCGCGATCACACCCGGTGGAGGAGGACATCCATGCAGGAAGTAATCGACCGGGATGACCTCGTGCAGCGGACGCACCCGATCGAGAAGGCGGGGAACCACATCGTACGGGAGCTCGCCGTTCGTCGTGGTCTCCGGCCCGTAGATCGCCTCGATCATCCGATCGGGGGACATGCCGTTTCGCAACGCCGGGATGTTGCCGGTTACGGCACAATCACCCAGTGCGATGATGATCTTCGACTTCTCCCGTGCCGTGCGGGCGATCTCGAGATGCTCCTCGTTGGCGACGGCACCCTCGATCAGGGTCACATCCACCCCATCCTCGGGGAATACCTTCAGATCGGTGATCGGACTGTTGCAGAACTGGATGCGATCGAGCAAGTCGATCAGGGTCTCGTCGATGTCGAGCAGCGACATGTGGCACCCGGCGCATCCACTGAACCATACGGTGGCCACGCGTACCTTATCCACGAGCCCTCCTTTCGGTCAGCTCGGCGACCAGTTCGGTTCGCTTTCGCATCTCTCCGTTGCTCGCACCCTTTCGGACGATCGCGCCCGTCGGGCAGGCCTCGACGCACTTCCCACAGCTGGTGCACGATTCCGCGTCGCCCCAGTCGACATCGAGATCGGTGATCACGCGGGCCGTGCTACCACGTTCGGCGAAGCCCCACGTGTGTGCCCCTTCGACCTCGGCACAGGCCCTAACACATCGCCCACAGAGAACGCATCGATCGCGGTCGATCAGGAACTTCGGATGGGTCGCGTCGATTCGGTTTCGCGGATACGTGTACGGCACGCGCACCGAGTGCATCCCCAACTCGCATGCGAGGTCCTGTAACTCGCACCCGCCGTTCGAGACGCAGAACGAGCAGACGTGATTCCCCTCCGCGAACAGGAGTTCGAGGATCGTCCGCCGGTATTCCATGACCTCTTCGGTCTGCGTCTTGACCTCCATGCCCTCGGCGATCTTCGTCGTGCAGGACGTTACAAACTGCCCGTGAACGTCCACGATGCACAGGCGACAGGCGCCGACATCCTCCAACCCGTCGAGGTGACACAACGTCGGGATGCGTATCCCGTTCTCGGTGGCCACCTCCAGGATCGTCTTTCCGGCCTCGGCCGTAACCGCGCGGCCGTCGATCTTCAAGGTGATGGTTTCCACTGCAGCCCTCCAGCTATGGGATCTGTTGTTGCGGTCCGCCAGTCTCGATGTGGATCGCGTCAAACGGACAGACTTCGGCACAGCGCCCGCAGCGCACGCATATCTCGGCATCGAGGTCGTACGGCGGTTTCCCGGGCGATCCGGCAATCGCGGTCACCGGGCAGACGGGACGGCACTTGTCGCATGCTCTGCAGGCCTCGGCGTCAATCACGTACCGGATCAACGCGGTACAGACCTTCGCCGGGCAGGATCGTTCCTCGATGTGGGTACGGTACTCCTCTTCGAAGTGTTTCAACGTCGACAGCACGGGGTTCGGTGCCGAACGCCCCAGCCCGCAGAGCGAGGTCTCGGCGACCATCTTGCCCAACGTTCGGAGATGCGAGAGATCCTCGGGTTCTCCCCGCCCGTCGACAATTCGCTCGAGGATCTCGAGCATCTGGCGCGTCCCCGCACGACATGGCACGCACTGGCCGCACGACTCGTCACAGGTGAACTCGAGGAAGTACTTCGCGATGTTCACCATGCAGTTGTCCTCGTCCATGACGATCACGCCGCCCGAGCCCATGATCGCCCCGAGCGCCTGAAGCGACTCGTAGTCGATCGGCGTGTCGAGACGCTCGGCGGGGATGCAGCCGCCGGACGGTCCGCCCGTCTGCACCGCCTTCAGCGCCTTCCCATCGGGGATTCCCCCGCCGATGTCGTAGACCAGCTCGCGAAGCGTCGTTCCCATTGGGACCTCGACGAGGCCCGTGTTGTTCACCTTTCCCGACAGCGCGAACACCTTCGTGCCCGGGCTCTTCGGGGATCCGATCGACGAGAACCACTCTGCACCGTGCAGCACGATGTGGCGGATGTTGCCCCAGGTCTCGGCGTTGTTGATCAACGTCGGGCGGCCGAACACGCCGGCCGTCGACGGATACGGCGGACGCGGACGCGGAATGCCGCGCCGCCCCTCGATCGACGCGATCAGCGCCGTTTCCTCACCACAGACGAACGCCCCCGCCCCAATCCGAACGTCGAGATCGAAGGAGAAGCCGGTTTCGAGGATGTTGTCCCCGAGCAGGCCGACACGCCGCGCCTGGTCAATCGCGAGCTTCAGCCGCCGAATCGCCAGCGGGTACTCGGCCCGCACATAGACGTAGCCCAACGAGGCGCCGACGGCGTACGCGGCGATCTCCATCCCCTCGATGACAGCATGCGGATCCCCCTCAAGGAGGCTGCGATCCATGAACGCCCCGGGGTCGCCCTCGTCGGCATTGCAGACGACGACCTTCTCCGCGGCGCTCTCGCGGGCGACGTGCTCCCACTTCCGCCCGGTGGGATACCCTGCGCCGCCACGGCCGCGCAAGCCGGACGCAACGATCGTCTCGATCAACCGTTCCGGCGTCGATTCCGTCAATGCGCGCCCGAGGGCCTCGTAGCCGCCTGTCGCGATGTACTCCTCGAGACTCTCCGGATCGATCTCGCCGCAGTTCGACAAGACGATCTTCTTCTGTTTCTCGAAGAACGGGATCTGCTTGTGCTCTTCCGCGAGCTTACGCGCCTCGGGGCTCTCCCAGAGCAACCGTCGCACGGGACGCCCTTTGAGGAAGTGTTCGTCAACGATCTCCGCCGCATCCTCGGGCTTCACCCGGATGTAGAAGGCCCCGTCGGGATAGACGAGGAGGACCGGACCGAGTTCGCATGGTCCCATGCAACCGGTCTCGACCAGACGGACTTCCTCCCCGAGCCCGCGGGCTGCGATCGCCTCGGCGAGCGCGTCCCGCACCTGGGACGAATGCGCCGAGACACACGCGGCCCCGGAACATACGAGGACGTCCAATCGCCTTCGCATCACTCCCTCACTTCGATAGCGAACTCGCTGACCGCGTTCCCGTTGACCAGATGATCGACGACGACACGGCGCGCCCGCTCCGCGGTCATCTGTCCGTACACGACGGTCGGTTCATCCCGCACGTGGACTTCGACGACAGGCTCGGACGAGGCGAGCCCTCGTTCTCCGGTCTGCGTGATCGTGACGTCGGTCAGCTCACGCTTGCCGATCTCGTCGAGAAACGCCGCCATCACGTCCCTCGCTCCGGCGGCGATGCCGCTGGTCCCCATGCCGACGACGACCTTCACGCGGGCATCGCCCTTACGCAACGTCAGGTCCTTCGCCGCTCGTTCTCGAATTTGGCGCAACTCCTCAAGCTTCATCCGGTCCTCCTCGCGGTGTCTCCATCCGTTCGTCGATGTAGGTCTTCAGGAATCGGATCACTTCGGGATGCTGGATCGGCAGGCCGTCCAGCAACTCGAAGACCGTCTCCGTATCGATCACCAGCTCCCTGTCGTCACACCGGTAGGTAATGCTAACCCGGCGGCCCTCCGCCGTCACGAGGATGTTGAGGAACGTTGCCGCCAGATCGCCGAACGGCGGCAGATCGATATGGCTGCGTCGAAACTCGGCCGCGACGCGCGTTCCCTTCCCCGATCGGCTGTCGATCTCGAACCGGCCGTCGCAGCGCTCGGCCGTCTGCCGCAGCAACGGGATCCCCAGCCCGACGCACCCTCGACACTTCGACGAGAAGTAGCCGCGCTCGACCGCCGTGAGCGTCTCCTCATCCATCCCACGTCCATCGTCGGCCACGACGAGCGTCAGTCGATCGTCGGCCGCATCGCACAGCACCGAGACGTCAACGCGCTTCGGGGCGGCCGCGTACGCGTTCTGCACGAGGTCGAGAAGATGCATGTCGAGCTCTTCGATCATTCGAACCCGGTCAGGATCTCGCCGATCCGCTCGCGGGTCAGCTTCCCGTATACCTCGTCGTCGATCATCATCACCGGCGCGAGGCCGCACGCCCCGATGCACCGAACGCCTTGCACCGTGAATCGGCCATCCTCCGTCGTGTCCCCAACGCCGACGCCGAGCTGCTGTTCGAGAATGTCCAGAACGCGCTCGGCCCCCTTCACATGACACGCGGTCCCAGTGCAAACGCTGATCACGTGCTCGCCACGCGGCTCGGTACGGAAGAAGCTGTAGAAGGTTACGACCCCCCGAACCATCGACGGCGGAAGGCCCAGCTCTTCGGCGACGACCGCCTGCACCTCGTCCGACAAGTAGCCGAACGTCGACTGGGCCGCATGGAGAACCTGGATCAGGGATCCGTCGGTCCCTCGATGCTCGTCGAGCAGCCTCTGCAGGGCGTTTCGCCTCTCCTCGGTCATCACCGCATTCACGTCTCCCTCCGTTCCTGTTCTCTACAGCGCACGGACCGCCCCCCGATCCGTCGTGCAGCGAGTGCCAACTCCGACGTACTGATCTCCTCGATGGCGAAAACGGTCGTTCGACGGCCGATCTCCTCGGGCCGGTGCGCATCGGAGAAGCAGACGCCCGCCGCCGGAGCGAACCCTCCCGGGAGGCTTCCGCCGGTGACCTCGACCAACTCGAAAGCCAGACCCTCCGGAGGGAACCCGAGCTGCGCCACCAGACCGTACGGGGCACGATCCACATGGGCGGGCACCGGAAGCCCGCGATGTTCGCGAACGAGAGCGACCGCATCGTCAAAGCTCAGGTCGAGCGAGTTGATCAGCAATCTCGGCTCCCGATCGACGATCTCCTCGTCGAGATCGACGATGACCTGATCCCCGAAGTATTCGGGGCGATTGGGCCGCTCGGGCAACAGACGATCGATCGCGCTCCCGAGACCGTGGCAGTCCGCCGCCGTATCGAAGAACGCGAGCAGGTGAACCTCCTCGCGCGTCTGCATCTCGATTCCGTACAAGTATCCGAGGCCGACCTCCGCCGCCGCCTCGGCCATCACGTCCACCATGGCGGTCGTGTTGTGATCGGCGATCGCAATCAGATCGATTCCCCCCTCGGCTGCCGTGTGTGCGATCCGGCGCGGCGACATCGTCAGCTCACCACACGGCGACAGGCACGTGTGGATGTGCAGATCCGCAACGAACGATCTCACCGATCCCCCGCCAGAAGTCCGTGTAGCCTTGCGCCGACCTCGAACATGGTCTCGGACGAACCGAGCAGCGCGACGCCCGCCGCGCTCGCCCGTTCCCGTGTGCCGTCGCTCGGCTGCCTCCCGTCCGCGAGGACGACCGCCGCCAAGCCGGCCACCTGGGCGACGGCCACGACGTTCTCGTGGTGCTGGATCGTGATCCACAGGTCGCCCGGCTTCGCCGCCGAGAGAACGTACGACAACAGATCGCTCGAGATCCCGCCCGTCACGGCGACGTCGACCTCCCCCGCCACTGCGAACACATCGAGCGACAGCCGCTCGATCACTTCGCTCAATTGCATGGCTCGCCTCCCTCGTCCGGATCCGGACGCGCCGGCTCGGGTCGATCGATCCGGCAGCGGATCGTCGTCCCCCGCCCGATGTGGGAGGAGATCTCGAATCGGTCCGAGTTCTCCTCCATGTTGATCAATCCCATCCCGGCGCCGAACCCCAAATCGGTCGCCCAGTCGGGCGCCGTGGAGTATCCCGGTGTCATCGCCAATTCGATATCGGCGATCCCCGGCCCGTCGTCGCTCACCTCGACCCAGATCGCATCCGGTCCCACGGAAACGGACAGCGTTCCGCCGTCATCCGAGTAGACGATCAGGTTCATCTCCCCTTCGAACGCGATGATCCCGGCACGCCGCGCCGTCGCTTCATCGACGCCGGCCCGGGTCAGCTCGCCCTTGATCCGCGCCGAAGCACTGCCCCCATGCTCTACATCCCCGGCGCGAATCCTGTGCTTCATGACGAACGGGCCCCGTTCGTCAGCATCCTTTTCGTCCGACACGCTCGCACGCCGTGCGCGTACATCAGTCCACAGGTTTCGAACATCGTCTTGCTCGTCGTGACGATCGGGACCGAGAGCCGCTCTGCGTAGTCGAGCATCGATGGCGGCGGGACCTTCCCCCGGACGACGATCACCGCCGTCACGTTCAGGATCTCCACCACCCGCATGACCTGAGGGTTGACCATCCCGGTCACCAACGTCGTCCGTTCCTCGGTCAGCGCCAGCACGTCGGACAGCAGGTCGGCCGCGAACGCCCGGTCGATCACGACGTCCGGCGACTCGCCGCCCATCACGATCGTGCCCTCGATCACCGTCGCCAGTTCATGGAGCTTCATGTCCCCTCACGATCCATACTTCGGCGCCCAGTTGCTGTACCCGAGGAGGATCGGCAGGACACGACCGGAGAACCTCCCGAGCCCTCCGCGCCCCGCTTCTCCCTCTCCGAACGACGAGGTCGCATCCCGAACGACGTTCGGCCCGGCGAACAGTACCGGCACCGGCTCCACGGTGTGATCGCCATAGTCGATCGGCGTCGTGTGATCTCCGGTGAAGGCGAGGTGCGTCGTGCCCCAATCCAGCCGTTCGGCCAGCGGCCCGATCAGCTCCGCGTCGATCCGCTCGATGAACGCCCTCTTCCCGTCGGCGTCCTGGTCGTGGCCCGCGTTGTCCGTCCCTTTGACGTGGAGGAAGACGTAGTCGAACGACTCGAGCGCCTCGATCGCCGCTTGCGCCTTCGCCCCGAGATCGGTGTCGACCCCTCCGGTCGCCCCCGGAACGTCGATCGACGTCATGCCGCAAGCGAGCGCGACCCCGCGGTACAGCGCCCCACCGGCGATGACCGCCCCGCGGACCTTGTAGATCGATTCGATCGACGGGATGTGCGGGCAATCGGCGGCTCCGCGCGCCAAGATGAAGTTGGCCGGCGGCTTGCCTGCGTCGATTCTCGCACGGTTGACAGGATGCTGCTCCAGAACCTCGTGCCCAAGCGCGACGAGCTCGTTCAGCGCCGCCGCCGTCCGGTGCGCCGCCTCTTCGTCATGCCCCGGCTCGGGCGCGAACCGGGCAGCCGGTTTTCCGGTCGCATGCGGATCGTTCTCGGTGACATGGCGGGAGAGCCCTTCCCCACGGAGGAGCAGCGCCCCTCGGTGCTGAGTACTCGCGCGGAAGTCGAACGTCACCCCGGGAGGCGTCGGCAGCGTCAGCGTATTCAGTGCCGACGCCAGCTCCGCCTGACCCGCGTCAATCCGACCGGCACGCCGATCGGTGACGATCCATCCGGACCCTCCGGTCTCCACACTGGCGAAGTTCGCCCGGAAACAGATGTCGCCCGGCTGCACATCCATCCCGATGCCGAGACACTCGAAAACGCCCCGACCCGTGTATACGTCGTACGGATCGTAGCCAAGCAGCGACAGATGCGCCGTATCGCTTCCCGGACGGATCCCCGGCCCGATCGGGTCGACCAGGCCCAGTGCGCCGCCCGCGGCCAGCGCGTCGAGATGCGGCGTCTTCGCCGCCTCCGTGCAGGTCTTGCCGTCGACATCGGTCGGTCGCCCGCCGAGGCCGTCCGCGATGATCAGTAATGCCTTCATACTCCCTCCGTCTCCTGTCCTTGGTCGAGGGGAACCGTATCCAACCCCGCGCACGTTGTCAATCCATTTCCCATGGTCGTTTCGGGACGGATACGACAGGCCGTTCGGAGGCTAGCTGCTGCCCCCATCCGGCGACGAGCCCAATGCCCTCGTCGTCGTCGTGGGGGCGCGATCGAGACCCTCGGAGTCATGCGACGACGCGATCGAGACGATCCGCTTCGACACACACGAAAGCCGACCCCCGGGGCCCGAACCGGTCCCGCCGCAGACTCCGGACTCAACCACGAGACGAGGCCGTCAACGCATGGCGCGGGTTCCGGCCCGAGGACCGGAGCCCGCGCCCCAAGGAGGTGCTGCTAGTCGATCGTCAAGGCCCGCTCGTCGGTTCCCGCACGGGTCGACCGGGCGCGGACTACAATCTCCGCCGGCGTGCGATCGGCCCGAATGACCCACTCGGCACCCGCCGCCGGCGCGCTCCACTGAGAGAACCTGGTGTACTCGTCGCTTCGATCGGACCAACCGGCGAGATGCCCTAGCTCCACCGTCGGCTTCCCGGCCACGAGTTCGGCTGTCGCCGGCAGCTCGATCGTCACGGTGCACGGTTCGACCGCCTTCATCGCGACGGCCCGATCGGTAACGTCGGTCGACAGAAAGCCGTGGTTCTCGACCACCGCATTCACGCGGTGAAGAGTCCCGCCGAGTGGCGTGACCTCGGCCCGCGCGATGCGTAGCAGCGGCGCCGCGAGGGCATGCTTGATCGTGAACGTCATGTTCCTGTGTACCATCTCCGGCAGAAGCTGCGGAGGAGGATTCCGGAACATCAACAGGGTCTTCCACCCGCCAATCTCCACCGGGCCGAGTTGCGGATGGTCGAACGGCTGCCAGTCGCGAAAGACCTCTCCGCCGAAGTGCTTGTCGTTCCAGGCCAACAGCTTCAACTGGTCCGCCTCGGTCAGCTCGCGCTGGAACGAGACCGGGTGGTCGCCGATCCCCGTCTCCTTGTACAGATCCCACAGCTCGATCACGAACGACAGGATCCCGTTCTGACCGTAGCTGAAGTTCCCCGACGTTCCCATCCGCGGCTTGCTCGTCTTGCCGGAGAACTCTTCCTCGGTCATGACCAACCGGTAGCCGGTCTCCTCGGCGGCGATCCGCCCGATCCGCCGGAACAGGTTCTCGTCGCGAGACGACATCGGATCGTCGACCGGGCGGAACGGCGGGAGGATGACGCCGGCGTTGGTATGGTAGTCGACAACGCCGTGGATGTTCGGATGGGATTTGAAGAAGTCGAACAGCGCCCGAACCTCCGGCTCCGACATCGGGTACTCCCCGGCGCCGTACTGCTCCACCTCGGTGCCCCAGTTGGCCGGGAAGTTCCGGTTCAGGTTTCCGTCCCTCGGCCGTGGAATGTCGAACGAGATGCCGTCGTAGTCCTCGATCCGTCCCTCCGGCAGGACCCGGTAGTACGTGCCGCCAAACTCGTACGGGGCGCGACGGAGCATGATCCGCGGGTCCTTCTCCGAGATCTTCCACTCGCCCTTCGGATCGAGAACGCGCATCTTCAGGATGTAGCCGTCGCCGTCGAGGTCGGCATAGTGCAGGCCCGGACCGACCTGATCGTCTCCCGGAAGGTACCGCGCCGTCCCGTGCCACTCGTAGTACAACCGATCCATACAGATCTCGTACGCATCCGGATTGACGAACGGCAGGACGTAGACCGTCTGTGTATCGAGCAGCCGTGTGACGAGGTCATCCTCGCCGTACTTCGCCAGCAGGTACCAAATCGTGTACTGCGCGACCATCGCCCCGGAGACCTCTTCCGGATGGGTCACCGCGTCGATGTAGTACGCCGGCTTCGTCTCCGGTGCCCCGGTCCGTCGGTTCGTGATCTCCATGATCCACAGATCGCGATCTCGAAAACTCTTCCCGATCGAGCACATCGTGACCAAGTCGGGGTATGCATCGGCCAGTTCACGGAGGTGGCCGATCACCTCGTCGTAGCGGTAGTACTTCGCGAAATCGATCGACGGTGCAGTCAACGGAGGCTCCTTCCGGGCGTCTCCCGACCCGGGCCGGGATGCCCGTGAACTGATGATTCCATCATACGCTATTCCGTTCCGAAACCCAACGGCAATCGGCGCCCAAACCTCCGATCACATCGGCAACCGGCTCAGATCTGTCGCACGCAAACCGGCTCAATGCGTGATGTTGTTCTGTATCGTGAAACTGCAGGCTGGATGTTGCCCCGCCAGAGGGTACCCTTGCGACAGCGAAGGGAGGTCGCGAAGAGCCCGTGTCCGCGGATCGCACGTACCCTGGACGGCTAGTCGGTGCCTTTGCCATCGGCGCGACCCTGCTGCTCACCGGAGAGGCCGCGTTGGTCCTGCTCGTTCAGCTGTACCTCAACGGACTCGGTGCTTCGCCGCTGATCATCAGTCTCAGCGGCAGCTTGGCCTGGGTCGGAACGCTTGTCGCAAGCCCGCTCTGGGGGACACTGAGCGATCGAACGTCGCCGCGCCGTTTGCTGGGCGTCGTCCTGATCGGAAGCGCGATCGCCACATCGTCTCTCGGGCTGCTTCTGGTCGCTCCGCTCGTTCTTGCCCTCGGGACCGTCCGCCGCCTGCTCGGCAACGGCCTGGCGCCGATCGGGATGAAGCTGATCTCCTCTGCCAGCCCGGCCGCTTCGCGCGGTCGGAATCTCTCCTATCTGTCGGCTGCACGGGCGGCGGGTTTCGTCTTCGGCGGAATCCTCGGGGGGATCGTTCTGGAGCGGGCCGGCTTCCGCGGATCCTTCCTCCTCGTCGCACTCCTGCCGCTCGCCGCGATCCCGATGCTTCGATGGATCCCGCCACGGCCCGCCTCCACGTCGGGCCGTCCGCCACGATGGGCCGCGCTGCGCATGTTGCGTGGATCCCCTCTCGGGCTGGTCTACGCGGGGGTTACCCTTCGTCAATTGGCCACGACGGGCGTCGGAGCCTTGGCGTTCGTCTATATGTCGGAGTACACGATCTCGGCCGAAACGATGGGGTGGATCAGCGCGATCAATCCGGCCGTCGCCGTGGCCAGCTCGCTTCTGTTCGGACAGCTCGTCGACCGGATCGACCGTAGGATCGCGATCCTGTTCGGATTCGCCGTGGTTGTCCTCTATCCGCTTGGATACGCGTTCGCCTCAGGGTCTGGCGGATTCGCATTCGCCGCCGTTCCGCTCGGCCTGTCGTTCGGCTCGTACTACGCGGGAACGACGGCGGCGATCGCCTCGATCGTGCCCCAGGAGCATCAGGGGGCGATGTTCGGCCTGCTCGACTCCAGCCGCGGACTGGGAGGGCTGGCCGGGCCCGTCCTCGCGGGGGCCCTCGTGACGGCGTTTGGCTACCGCACGATGTTCGTTGCGATGGCCGGAATCTCCGCCGTTGCGCTGCTGCTCGTGCTCGCCACGGTTCGCTCCCTACGCAGTCCAAGCCGTTCGACGAGCTAGACGGGAACGGCCCGCCGCAAGGCCTCGGCGACCCCGTCCACCTGCTCGGCCGAGAGCTGGGGGTAGATCGGCAGGCCGAAGATGTCGCCGGCCACCCGCTCGGTCACCGGCAGATCGCCGAGCCGCCCTCCGAGCCGCTCGTACACCGGTTGCAGATGCAGCGGCGGCACGTAGTGCATGCCCGTCTCGACGCCCTGCTCGGCCAGACGACGTCGCACGCCGTCCCGATCCGACGGCACGCGAACGACGAAATTTCGGTAGACATGCCTTGCGCCGGGGCGTTCGCTCGGCAGGATCACATCGAGGCCGGCGAGTCGTTCGCGGTACGCATCGGCCATCCGACGCCGCACCTCGATCCATTCCTCGAGATAGGGCAGCTTCGCCCGCAGCACCGCCGCGCCAATCTCGACCATCCGCGATCGGGTACCCTCCTCGACGAGACGGAAGCCGGTGTGGATGCGCACATCCCCGTCGTGGCTCCACAGATCCTGCATCTGCCGATACAGATTCAGATGCCGTGCTCGATCGGCAATCCTGGGATCCGACGTGGTCAGCGTCCCTCCGTCCCCGATCGTTCCGAGGATCTTCGACGGCGCGTGGGAGAAACAGCCGATCTCGCCGAAGGTCCCGACGTGTCTTCCGGAGAGCGTCGCGCCGACGGCCACGGCGCAGTCCTCGACGACGCGGAGGTCGTATCGCGTCGCGACCCGCCCGATCGCCGCGAGATCGGCCGGGTGACCGTACATGTGCACGACCAGGACGGCCCGCGTACGCGGCGTGACCCGAGCGGCGAGATCCTCCGGATCGATACTATGGGTCTCCTCGTCGATGTCGACGAACAGGACATCGGCACCGACCCGATGGATGGCCGCCGTGCACGCGATGTCGGTGTTCGCCGCGGTCGCCACCTGATCCCCGGGGCCGAGGTCGAGGCAGCGCAGCGCGCGCACCATCGCATCGGTACAGGAGCCGGTGGTCACCGCATGAGACGTCCCCAGATACGAGGCGAATTCGGACTCGAACCGCTCGACTTCGTCCGCCTGTTCGTAGCGGCCGCTCTCGAGGACGCGTCGAATCGCGTCGTCGACCGCGTCACGGATCTCTCGGTATTCCGCGGCGTGATCGTAGAAGGGAACGCGGAGAAAGCGCGGCATCTCGTGAGGCTCCGGGCGCCGAGACTATCGGGTCAGCGTGGCCATCGCGTCGCCAACCCGAGCCGCGATTCGCTTGACGACCTCGGCATACTCGTCGACCCGCTCCAGCAGGATGCGACTCGTCGGGCCGGTGATCGAGATGGCCGCGATGACCTCGTCGTTCTCGTTCACGATCGGCGCCGCGATGCAGCGGCCCCCTCGCTCGGCTTCCTCGTTGTCGAGCGCGTAGCCCTGCTTGCGAACCTTCGCGACCTCGATCCGCAGCTGCTGCGAATTCACGATGGTGTGGTCGGTTACCTGCGGAAGGCCGTTCTGAAGAATCAGTCTCTCGAAGTCCTCATCGCCGAACGAAGTCAGCAAGACCTTCCCGACAGCGGTACAGTGCAGCTCGAGCTCCGAACCGATCGGCGGCACGCCACGAATGATGCTGTCGGTCAGGATCTGGGCGAGATAGACCGCCCGCGTTCCTTCCAGCACGGCGAATGACGCGGTCTCTCCGGTCTCCTTCGAGAGCTGCTCGAGGAACGGAAGGACGACGCGCTCGAGATCGAACTGCCGCTCGGCCGCGTTTCCGAGGTGAATCAATCCCCAGCCTAGCCGGTAGCGCCGCGTCTTCGTATCCTGCTGGATCACGTTGTGGAGCTTCATCGTGTGCAGCAAGCGCACCAGCGTGCTCTTCGGGAGTCCGGTCTGCTCGGCGAGCGTTGCCAGATCGATGTCATGGTCCGAAAGGGACAAGGTATGAAGGACCGTGAACGCCTTGTCTACTACGCGCACAATCTGCCCGTTGTTTCCGCTATGCTGTGATTTCATCGATACCCACCAGGTCCCCTTATGCGGATTCTATGCGCCCGGCATGCGGAACGCAACGCCAGGCCAGCCGACGGCACGGCGGCCGCGCCCAACGCGCGCGGCGCGGCTTGCCGTGTCGATCCTTCGTTCCCTCGTCCGACACATCGCCGACGATGTCTCCCGATTCAGCGGCGGGGGATGAAATCGTCCCGCACGTCGTCGGTGACGGCGAAGAAGCAGATCCACTCCCCTTCCATCACCTGTGGACGCGAGCGGATTCCGGCAATCATCCCTGCGCACGGGGTCACGATCTTCGCCAACACCTCGCCGTGGAGGGAGTACAACGTCCCGAGCGGCTCGCCCGCCCCCATCGGCTCGAGGAACTTCAGCCCCCGCTCGCCGACCCACACGCCGGGCGCCGGCGCGAGAACGGTCTCCTGATGGCCGACGTTCCATCGGTCCAAGTACTCGGCCGTTCCGTCGATCATGTCGTAGTGCTTCAGCACATTCAGGTACGAGTCGCGCAGCGCATCGCCCACGTCGTGGAAGTCGTCGGTCAGTGTCCGGCAGAGGCCTCCGAGTTCGATGGAGATCGCGCCCTTCCCGAGGGCGGCGATCTGGGAGCTCGGATTCCCCCCTCCGTGAGCACTCGTCATGATCATCGGCCAGATCGTTCCCATCGCCGCCCCGAGCTCGCGACATTCGGGCGTATCGTTGGTGAACATCACCGACGTCAGATAGGAATGGTCCCCGCCGGAGTGGATGTTGATCTGAAGATCGCAGACCGGTTTCATCGCAGCGAAGTGCGCCGCGGCGACGCGTGCAGTCGGGTATCCGGCCGGGTCCCCGGGATAGATCCGATTCATGTCAAACGTGAACCCGTCGGCGGGGTTTCCACGAGATCCGGTCAAGAACGCCTCGGGGTTCATCACCGGGCAGGCAACGACCGCGCCGCGAAGCGCCGCCGGATCGAGCACGTCGAGCAGTTTGAAGATCGAGATCGCTCCCTCCGCTTCGTCACCGTGCGTGCCTCCGTTGAGCCACAGGATCGGTCCGTCTTCCGCTCCGTTGACGATGATCAGCGGGAGTTCGCGCATGTTGCCGACCAGGTCACGGCCGACCGGGATTCCACACCGCACGACGGCGCCCGGAGCCGCGGTCCCTGTGCCGATCGTCAGCGATCCGTCCGCGTGCTTCTTACTCTCACTCATAGGTCGTCTCCCCCCGCCGGCGCATTCGCGTCCGGTCCCATGAACTCGACCGCGGTTCCATGTGCGATCGACGCATCGATGAAGTTCGTCAGAAAGCCGTGCAGCGGCTTGTGCTCGGCGAACCGGAGGCCGATCCCCATCGATTCGGTCCGTTCGGTGACCGCCTCGATGCTGTCCACCTCGAACGCGGCGTGCTCCAATCCCTCTCCATTCGCCTCGAGGTACTTCGCCCACCGACTGTCCGGGTGGGTCGACTCGTTGAACACGAACCGGATCCCGGCCAGCGTGAAGGCGCCAAGGCGCACCTGGAGATCGGGGTTCTCCTTGATCTCGGCCTTCACGCCGAAGATCCCTTCCCACACCGTAAGCGTCTCGTCCAGATTCCGGACGACGAACCCAAGGTGGTGTACCTTCTTCACTTCGAACTCGCTCATCTGTCCTCCTGTTCTTCTGTCTATGGATGTCCGTGGGTCTTGCGATTCATGACCGGTCGGTCCGATCGTCGCATGCGCAACCACCCTCTGTCTTCGGATAGGCGGTCAGTTCGCGCGGATGGATGTCCGGCTGCTCAGTCGAACGATTCGCCTCGGCCTCCAGCACGACGGACTCGATCGAGCCGAGACCGAGGGCGGCCGCTCCGCAGATCTGCTCGATCTCCTCCAGCGGAAGATCGAGCCGATTGTCCGCCGGATACGTCTTCAGGATACGAACTGCCTCCGCATCGATCGCCACCATGTCGCCCGACGCCATGATGACGTTCGGGTACACGTAGTCGCCGCGTCCGTGCCAGCTGACGGTGCTTCTCCGCCCGTCGATCAGCACCAGATCTGGCTGCCACCCGAGGTTCAGCTCAGGGATCTTTCGGCCGACGTTCTCTCGATCCTCGTGTAGGATCTCCCGATCCTCGGCGCTGATCCATCCGACGGAAAGCTTCAGGGACGCCGTGTACCGCCCGGTCGAGTGGCCACGCAGATTGCCGAGGTAGATCCGCTTCTCCGCCTCGTAGATCGAACGCGGGATGTGCAAGACATCCCACCACGTCCCCCCGATCTCGAGTTCGAGCCGTTCGTCCTTCTCGAAGTCGATGAACGGTACGCCGTATCGCTTCAGCGCCGGCTCGACGCCGAGCAGCCGCACGACGCGATCGGTCGGCCCGGCCGCACGGCCGGACATCTCGCCGACCTCGACACGCGCGCCGAGATCCTGCAAGCATTCGATCACCGCGCAGAGAAAGGCCAGATCGGTCGACAGCGGGATCTCGAACTCGCAGTTGAAGTTCGGCTTGATCATCACCCGATCGCCGCGAGCGACAACCCGGTCCAGCCCGCCCAGCAGATCGGCCGCCCGGGTCACCGACCGTCGCAGCGAATCCCCATTCAGATGCGGTGCCTTGGCGACGATCGGCAGGCCGTCGTAGGTGAATCGGTTTCCCATCCTCGGATGCGGCTTCACGCGTTTCATCATTCCTCTCCATTCCTCGATCCGCGGTCCGCCCGGAGCTCCGGCACGATGAACTCTCCCCCCTCGAGGATCGGCCGGCCGTCCAACTCGAGGCGACAGCCGAGGCTGCACAGCCCCAGATGTGCCCCGGTCGCGTTCTGACCGCCGAACATCGCATCGTTGTTGCTTCCGATCTCGGCCTGGACGTTCCCGTAGAACGCCTCGGCGTCGGCCCCGCCGCCTCCGACGACCGGGAACTGCTCGATCTCGGCCGTCCACCGTGCGTTCGGGTCGGTGCCGCACGCGATGTGCCCGAGCAGGTAGGCGTTCGGATCTCGATACGACGCCAGAAGCGATCGGATCAAGAAGGCATCGGCGCCTCCGTCGATCGATACGGCACGCCCGTCGCGAAACTCGATCGTCACCGGACGTTCGACGAACCGCCCGAAATGGAAGATCTGATCGCCGACATCGAGAACCAGTCGTCCTTCCGCGGTCCCTTCGATCGCCGCCGTCTGGAAGAAACCGGCGCCCCAGAAGTCGAGATGTCCCGGCTCGTCGGCAACGCCGTACGACGCGACGCCCGGACGGTCCCCCTTGTCGAACGTCAGGTCGGTGCCCGCCTCGGACGTAATGCGGATCGTCCTCGCCCGATCGATCATCGCGGCTCCACGTTTGGTCCGAGCGATGACGTCGGGGTCGGCGATCCGCCGCTCGAGCACGTGGAGCGCCGTCACCGCCATCAGCGCCCGCTTCCCGTCGGCCAGGGCACGGCGCATCGCGTCGGCGTAGTGCAACGCGTGCGTCGTCGAGTAGACGATCAGATCGGCAGGCTCGAACGCCGCAGCGAGATAGGCTTCCGACCCTCGGCGTCCGTGCGGCAGGACCAACTCGACCGCGTCGGCGCCGAGCCGTAGCCCCGCGCCGAGGCAGGCGGCGGCGTAGTGAGGATGGAAGGCCGTGTCGGTGACGACGAGCAGTCGCTCGTCGTCGCGCAGCCGACAGTGGCGAAGCTGATGCTCGAACGTCCCGACAAGCTCGGTGGCGTGCGCCGCGGTCTCCCTGCTCTGCCCGTAGGCCATCGGCGCCCCCTCGACCTTCAGCCTCGGCCCGCGATTCGTAGGCCGTCACGGTAGACGGAGACGATCCGCGCCTTCTCCCGCAGAATCCCGACATCGGCCAGCGGATCCCCATCGACGATCACCAGGTCGGCGCACTTGCCCGCCTCGATCGTCCCGATATCGCGCTCGACGCCGAGGCACTCCGCCGCGACGCGCGTGGCGGCACCGATCGCTTCCAGCGGCGTGAAGCCTCCGTTGACCAACTCTCCGATCTCGCTCGCATTGTCGCCGTGCGGCACGACGAACCCGGCATCGGTACCGGCGGCGATGCGCACCCCGGCCG